>Ga0334887_1001640_pt1 | contig 28307 bp, 22 predicted proteins | sample GraSluR1_MG_10_FD_207217 | JGI IMG/M metagenome (GOLD analysis project Ga0334887, IMG submission 207217) | Sludge microbial communities from methane-producing bioreactor in Wageningen University, Netherlands - Granular Sludge_18_07-R1 | ecosystem: Engineered > Bioreactor > Anaerobic >...
GGCGGCACGCGGCCGTCCGTACGGATGAATACGTCTACTCCCAGCTCATTCCCTATATCGGGAACAAGCGAAAGCTTCTGCCGCTGATCGCTCGCGGCATCATGCACACCGGGTGTTCGGCCGGAACGTTCGTTGATCTGTTCACCGGCAGCACCGTCGTGGCCCGGCTGGCCAAAACCCTGGGCCTGCGGGTGATCGCCAACGACTGGGAACCGTACGCGTATGAAATCGCCCGGGCCACCGTGGCCCTGAACGCCGCGCCGCCGTTTTCCGATCTGGGCGGAGCCCCGACCGCGTTCGACACGCTGAACCGGCTCCGCCCCCGCCGCGGCTACGTGGCAAAACACCTCTGCCCCGCCGATGACGACCATCCGGACCCCGAACGCGAGCGGATGTTCTTCACACAGGCGAACGGACGCCGGATGGACGCCATGCGCGAGCAGATCGCCGCGTGGGAGGCTGCCGGCCGGCTGCCGGCCGACGAACGAGCGTTCCTGCTGGCGGCATTCGTGTACGCGGTGAGCTACGTCAGCAACACCAGCGGCGTCTTCAAGGGGTTCCACTATGGGTGGGGCGGCAAGACCGGCACGGCCCTCTATCGCATTCTCAGCCGCATCACCCTGAGCCCGCCTGCCACCTGCAACAACGGACAGGCCAACCTGGCATTGCGTGAGGACGCCCAGTCCCTGGCCGGCGATCTGCCCGGTGTCTGCGGGCACCGGCCGGACATCGTCTACATTGATCCGCCGTACAACCAGCATCCGTACGGCAGCAACTACCACGTGCTGAACACGGTGGTGTTGTGGGACAAGCCCCCGCTGAGCCCGACCATCCGGGTCAACGGGCGCAAGCACAACAAATCCGCCATCCGCACAGACTGGCGGACGCAGCGGCGCTCGCCGTACAACGCTGCGGCTCGGGCGCTACCCGCATTTGAGGATCTCATTACGGCCATCGAGGCCCGATGGCTTCTCGTGAGTTACAGCACCGATGGAAACATGCCGCTGGAGGGCCTTCTGACCGCACTGGCCCGGCGCGGCGCCCTCACCGTGTTCACGCAGCGGTACAAGCGGTACCGTGTCAGCACGCCCCGCATGTCTCCCCGGCCGCACACGGTGGAGTTCCTGGCGGTGGTGGACACCGCCGGCCGCCGCTCCACCGGACAGGTCCCCCGATGGGTGAAGACCATCCGGGATGGCGCCCCTGACTGAGCAGACGAAGCCGGAGATCGCCGCGAGCGACGCCCGCGCTGTGGATTCTCAGGCCATTCGGCTACAATCTCGACATGCGCAGGGCGATGGACTTGCCGGTTGCCTCGTCCGGCCATTCGTTCACCGCAGCGTTCCACGGAAATCCGGAGGCCGTCATGGACGCGTTCACGCTGGAGCGATTCAAACAGTTGCCGCAGAGCCCGGACCGCTTCTTCGTAGGCGGAGTGCTCACCGGCGAGGACTTCACGCCTTCACTGCTTGAATCCGAAGCGGGGTCTCGGATCGCGATGTGGATCGGGCCGCCCGGGGTTTCCACGCCCGCGCCCAAGCTGGTCCGCCCGGGCGAGGACGTTGCCGAGTCGCTGTTTGACGCCCTGGTTGAGTGGGTCCTCGCGAAGGACGGCCCCGGGTTCCGTCCGGTGGAGGTTCGGTTCAGCGATCCGACCCTGGCCGACGCAATGAGGCCGCGGCTGCTGACCGTGGGCATTCCGTGCGCGGTCGGCGAGATGTTCGACCGTTTGCGCGAACGACTGGTGAGCGAGGTGATTGCGCCAGGAAAGCGGCTGATCAACCGTATGCGCGGTCCGCTGACAGGCCGCAACGTCACCGTGGAACACATGCGCGCCTTCGCCGAGGCCGGACGATTGTACTACGACGCGGCGCCCTGGACGCAGCTTACCAACGAAGACCTGATCGAGGTCCGTCACCCCAAGCCGCCCGCCGGGTTTCGCTATGTGTCCGTCCTGGATGGCGGGAAGGACATGCACGGAGCGGCTTTCTTCCGGACGGTCCGGGATTTTGCGGAATCACTTCACAGCGCCGACGAAATGGAGGCGCAGGGGCTTGCGGCGGGCAAGTGGTGCCTGATGTACTTCGGGGCGGACCGGGTCGCGGAGGATGACGCTGAGCTGTGGGCGGAGCATCAGTTGCCGCTGTCCGACGCCGGCCGGTATCCGATCGTCCTGATGTTCGATCCGAGCGGAGACTTCCGGCGGCCGGCCGCCCGGCAATTGGAGTTCATCACCGGCCTGCTGCACGCCCTGGCCGCGATCCGGCCGGCTGATCTTGACGCAGAGGCGTGGACCTCATGCAGCCCGGGAGCCGAAGGCCCCGTCGAGTATCAGCTTCGCCTGTTGCCTGCGGAGGCCATCGACCGCTGGGTCCCGGCCTCGATCTTGGGCCTGCCGGAAGACATGCGGCGGCACCTGGAAGGTCCGCTCGCGCGGGCCGAGCGAGAAATGAAACGTCGGAATCTTCGCTCTCCCAAAGAGGTGGAACGCCTTCTGGAGGTACTCGGCGAGGATCCTTTCTTGTCGAACGCGACTACCCCGCTGGAGCAAGCGCAGGATGTCATGTACGAGGCATGGGCCGCGCGCGGACGGCGGCGGCGACGCATGGCGGAGAAGGCACTTGCGATCTGCCCCGATTGCGCCGATGCCTACGTGGCCCTGGCGGAAGCCAAACAGAACGACGAGGAAGCGGTCGCCCTATATCGAAAAGGACTGGAGGCGGGTGAACGATCGCTTCTGCAGGACGAGATTGAGCAGATCCCGCCCGGCCATCTCTGGACGCTGTTTCGCGCTCGGCCCTTTCTGCGGGCGCTGGTGGGCCTGGCTCATCAGTTGTGCGGGCTCGGCCGTTACGACGAGGCCGCGAAACACTACCGCCGTGCCATTACGGTGGATGCTGACGACCATCAGGGCGCTCGATACCGCCTCGCCGGCTGCCTTCTTCAGATGGGCCGCGATCGGGAACTGCGGAAACTGATCGACGAATACGGCGACCCGCACGAGGCGTATTGGCTTTACCTGGACACCCTGATGACGTACCGGATGGAGGGCGATACGCCGCTCGCACGCAAGCGGCGTGCTCAGGCCGTCCGCGCCAACCGTCTCGTGGCCGACGTTCTGCTGGATCGGCTGGACGATGCGCCGGACGACGTCGACGACGGGCTTGATGTCTACGGTCGCTTGTCCTGGCACGAAGCGGACGACATTGTGGCGCTGGTGGCCGATCGATGGATGGGCACGCCGGGCGCCTTGGACTGGCTCGGCGAGCAGAAGCCCCGTTGAGCCTTCTTCTGGTGATCGTGGCCGCGTCGGAGTCTCCTGCCGCTCAAGTCTCCCTTTGCGCATCCCGAAAGACCTTTATCGAGGGTGATCGGGCACCTGGTGCATCCGATAATTCGCCGTCCGGGCTGCATCCCCGTCTCCCGGGGAGCATGCGGCTTCGGACCGGCGCGGCACAGGAGAAATTCCATGCGCATTCTGACCGTGATTCTTGGCGGAATCCTCGTGACCGGGTGCGGCCAATCTCCGAACAACGAAAGTCGTGACATTCTCGATCGCCTCGCGGCCCTGCCCGACGAAAACGGAAACGGCCTGGCGGAGATCCCCGTTCCCAACGGCGTAGAGCCCACCGCGGCGGTGGGCATCTATCTGGCGAGCGACATCACCCGGCCAGAGGCGGAGGCGCTGGCCCGCGTCGAAATCCCGGCGGCGGTCAAGACCCTGGTGGGCATCCGGACTGACATCGTGGTCGATCTGGAATATGCCGGCGACGTGAAAGACCGCCTGCGCGGCAGCCGTCCCCTCGGCCCATTCGAAATCGCTGCGGAGGCGGAGTGCCCGCTGGTCGTGGACGTGCGGATCGGCCTGGTGGCGGAGGTGCCCCTTGTGGGTGACCAGCGTATTTGCGACCTCGGTCCCTATCGCTTCGATCGCGACACGCCCGGCGGGTTCGAATGCGGGTCGGTGATTGCCGTGGAGACCACAATCAACAGCAACGGCGTGCCCGTCGTGACGAAGAGTGTTCAGCCTCTGGACACGTTTGTCCTGAGTGAGTGAGACCGGGAGTCCTGCACGGCCCGCGCCGCCTGTCCGAAACAGCATGCGTCCCGTATCATGCGTGGATGCTGCCAATCGCCGCGACACGCTACACAGAGGTGGCGTTTCCTCCCTATTCGTTCGTCCCCGGACGGACGCCGCACCCGCACAACAGCCCTGCGGGGCACCGATTTCACGCGGCGGCCGTGACGGGCGGACCGGTCGAGTTGCCATCGCCTGCTCGGTGGCGGGAGAGCGCGCCGTACTTGTTGGGGTGCGATCTCTACAATCACGCGTTCTGGTGGGAGGCACACGAGGTCTGGGAGGCCGTCTGGCGGCGGACAGACCGAACGGGTACGCTGGGGCGGTTCTTCAAGACACTCATCCAGGTGTCGGCCGCGCACCTGATTCTGCACATGGGCAACGGTCCGAGCGCCGATGCTCTGCTCGTGCGGGCGGAGCGCAACGCCGACCGTGTCTGTTCGGCCATACCAGCCCTGCCATACATGGGCCTGCACCTGGACGAATGGATGCTCGCCGTGCGGCGGTACTATGACAACCTCCTGCAAAACAAGGTCATGGAGTTGCAGCATGACGCATCCACCTATCCCTTCCTGCGACTGATCTGATACGAAGCCGGATCGCCTGCCACGGCGCTCGCCCGTTCACTGCGTGAAGCAGCCGTGCTGCGCTGTGACGTACCTGGAAATCACATCCCGTGAAGCTGTGAAATTGCAGCCGCACTGACAAGCAACGCATTGCAATGCAACAGGTTACGATGGCGGTGGTACAGACGATAAAGGTCGCGATGGGATCGCATGAATTTCCTGTGAAGTTATCCCCGCTTAACGCGTTTCTATGTCCTTGTCGCCGTGCCACTTCGCCCAGATACCGCTCGTTTTCCAATTCCTCTCAAGATTATCAGTACTGGCAGCCGATACTTTGGGGATAAGGAATGGTATTATCGGGCGTTGTGCGCTGCCTGCGTCCTGGGTGGCCGGCGGCCGGGATACGAGCGCGTCAGTACTGATTCCCAATGCATTGGAGCCCCACCAATGAGAATCCTCGCCATCACAAATCAGAAAGGTGGTTGCGGTAAAACCACCATCGCCATCAACCTTGCCGCCTCCATGGCGCGCGAGGGCCGACGCGTGTTGCTGGTCGATCTGGATCCGCAAGGGCACTGTGCCCTGGGCATGGCCGTTCCGGACGAGCAGATTGACCTGAGCATCCTCGACTGCCTGCTGGGCTCGCTTCGCGGAAACCTGGTGGAGCTTTCGCGGATCACTTGGCAGATCACGCCGTCGCTGGATCTGGCGCCGTCGCGGTCGGACCTGGCCACGTTCGAGCCGACGGTGGCCGGCCTGGAGAACGCGGATTGCCTGCTGGCGGACATGCTGGCGGGCGTGGCGGGGATGTACAACTACATCATCCTGGATTGCCCGCCCCACGTGGGGCTGCTTACGCAGAACGCCCTGCGGGCGGCCACGGACGTGTTGATTCCGGTGGACACCGGCTACTTCTCGCTGCAAGGCCTCACCAAGCAGTTGGATACGATTACCGCTCTGTATCGGGGGCGGCAGATGGCGCCGCGGGTCCGGATTCTGCCGAACCAGTACGACGTGCGAACGAAGCTGGCCCGGGAAATCCTGGCGGAGATCCGCACGCGGTTTGGCGACCAGGTGCTCAGCACCACCGTCAACTTCAACACGAAGCTGAAGGAAGGCGCGAGCTTCGGGCAGCCCATCACGGAGTACGCACCGACCAGCATGGGGGCACGCGATTTTCGAAACCTCGCCCGCGAGGTGATTGCCCAGGAAGCGGCGGCCGCGGCGGATGCCGACGTGCTGCTGGAGTCGGCCAATCGGCTGGCGGCCGACGCGGAGCGGCTGCTTGCCTCCAGCGCGCCACTGATCGGCGGCCGCCCGCGCGAGGCACAACCGGCGGCCAGCCACCAGGAAATCCAGGACAAGATCGACCGGGCATATGGCATCCGGCAGACGAACCAGGGTGTTGAGGTGTGCCTGCACTACCCGGGGGCGAACCGGGTGGAACTGGCGGGCGACTTCAACAACTGGGACCCGTCGGCCACGCCGCTTCAGCGAACCACGGGCAACGGAGATTTCGAGGCCCTGCTGCGCCTGGCCCCGGGGCGGTACAGCTACCGTCTGGTGGTGGACGGGCGCTGGATGCACGACAAAAGCAACCCGCAGGTGGAGACCAATGAGTTCGGCGAGCTGAACTCGGTCCTCAACGTGTCCTGATCTGCTCGATCGAATTCGACTCCCCGGGCGAGCGCTGAGGGCCTTATGGCCTTCGGCGCTCGCTTCATGTAAGGACCCGGCGCCGTGTAATTCGACCGAGCCGGATCGAACCGCCCCGTCGTCGCGGGCCGCCTCCCCGCCACACCGCCCGCCGTGCGATCGCCGCCGATTCCACCTCCGCCGCGTCCGTCAGCACGCATCCGTCAACCACCGCACGGTCCGCCACACGTACATGATTCCAGATGACCGACCGGGTGATCACCGCATCCGACCCCACTGTGCAATCCGCGCCGATGATGGCCGGCCCCACGATCAGGGCGCCTGCGCCGACGCGGACTCCGCCGCTGACCAGCACCGGACCCAACAGGCGGGCGTCCGGAGCCACATGGGCCGACGCCGCGACAAGCGCGTCGCCGGATCGACGGAACCCGCACGCGACGGGGTCCGCCGCGACGAGGTCGTGCAGCAGTTGTCGGTTCGCCCGCAGGTACGACGCCGTGTCGTACACGGGGATCACACTGCCGGCCGGAACGGGATGAGCGGTCACTCGCTCCCCGCGATGGTGCAAACTGGGAATCAGTGATTCTTTGAGGTCGTGATAGCCGTGTGAGGATACGTCCTCCAATACTCGCCGAGAGATAACGTACACACCAGCGGGCGTGGGGGCCGTCCCGTTTGATCCGGAATCCGCCGGGCCGCGCAGGGCCACCGTCATGGCCGCACCGCTGTGTTCGTGCGCCGCCAGCATGGCCGCCAGGTCCAGACGCGGGATCACGGTTCCGTAGGCGAGCACAAGCGCGGACGCCGTGCAGGTGACCGCCGCATCCCGCGCGCAGCCCGCCGGTCCGCGCGGAATCCGATCCTCGCTGAACTGGATCGAGCATGCCGGCACGGTGCTCCCGGTGACCGCCGTGCGGAGTGCGTCCGTGTCGCCGTTTCCACACACGGTGACGCATGAGATGCCCGCGCCCGTCAGCCAGTCCAGTGCGTACTGGACGACGGGCCGGGCCATCACCGGCCAGAGCGGTCGGGCCAGGACCCGGTCAAGCGGGTCTTCCGCCCACCTGTGCACGCCTGCGAGAATGACACCCCGAATCGCCGGGCCGCCCGCCGGGCATTTGCAGCCGTTTGATGAAGGACCCAATACGTGGAGCCTGCTGGTGTCCCTTGCCCGCGCCTCCTCCATTCTCCATACTCCTGTCGACCGCCTCCACGCAACGGAAGACGGCGTACCTCCCCGGGAGGACCCGATGGCTCACCCCACGCGCGGCGAGCACGGCTCTGCGAAACCCGACCCGGGTACTCCGGCGCATTGCCCCGTCGGCCGCGTACGCTGTTCTCACCGCCGGACGCACTTGTGCGCTCCGACGGCCGCGCCTCCGGACGCAGGGCCGCAAGTGTTCGATGCGCTTCCGTTCAACCGATTCCGAGGTGCAGCAATCGCCGAGAATTCGTTGCCCCCGCTTCCGCTCGCGCAAACCCGCACGGTGCAAAGCGGTACACAGCCTCTGTTTGTCTGTTGGCAAAACGTCAGCCCGAACGCGGGCATTCTAGCAGGGCAGAGCCGGGAACTCCAGAGCGCGACCGAAAAGAATCGAGCTTCAATCGTGCTTTGCGCCCCGGATCGGAGACGATCGGGCCGCATCGGCCGCCGTTTGCGTTGGAGCGCGGCATGGGGCCGGGTCGTCGATCAATCGGTCACGTGGTATTCGCGGCGCAGGCGGGCCAGTTCCGATTTGAGCTTCGTCACCACGTCCGCGTAAGCCGGGTCGTTGCAGACGTTCTTCAATTCATCCGGGTCTTTGACCAGGTCGAACAGCTCCCACTCGTCCAGTTGGTAGAAGTGGATGAGCTTGTGGTGGGGCGTGCGAACGCCTTCGTGTCGATTCACGGCGTGCTCGGCCGGGTACTCGTAGTAGTGGTAATAGACGGACGTGCGCCAGTCCGGCGGCGTCCGGCCCTTCAACACCGGAACCAGACTGCGACCCTGCATGTCGGACGGTACGGGCACGCCGGCCAGATCGAGAAAGGTTGCTGCGAAGTCCAGGTTCTGGCAGAGATCGTCGTTGGCGGTGCCGGGTTTGATCGCGGCCGGCCAGCGCACCAGCAGCGGCATGCGGAACGACTCCTCGTACATGAAGCGTTTGTCAAACCAGCCGTGCTCACCCAGGTACCAGCCCTGGTCGGACGTGTAGATGACGACCGTGTTGCGGGCCAGACCCGTCTTGTCCAGGTAGTCCAGCAGGCGGCCGACGTTCTCGTCAACGGAGGCCACGCAGCGAAGGTAGTCCTTCGCATAGCGCTGGTACTTCCACTTCACCAGGTCCTTGCCGGTCAGGTTCGCCTCCTCGAAGTCCTTGTTGATCGGATCGTAGTAGGCGTTCCACGGGACGAGCTGCTCCTCGGTCAGGCCCTTGGGCGTGGTCAGCTTCAGGTCGAGCTTCGTGAGGTGCCTGGCGATGGTCATCTCCTGCACCTTGGCGGCTGTGCCGCGCCCGGCCCAGTCGTCAAACAGCGTGTCCGGCTCCGGGATGGTCGCATCGTCGTAAAGCTTCAGATACTTCGGGGCCGGCTGCCAGTTGCGGTGGGGCGCCTTGTGCTGGGACATGAGCATGAACGGTTTGCCGGCCGCACGGGCCTTCTCCAGCCACTCGAGGGAAAGGTCGGTGATGATGTCGGTGGTGTAGCCGGGGTGGTCCACCTTCTCCCCGTTGCGGATCATGGTGGGGTTGTAGTAGGGTCCCTGGCCGATGAGGATTTCCCAGTGGTCGAAGCCGGTGGGATCGCTCTTGAGGTGCCACTTGCCGACCAGAGCGGTCTGGTAGCCGGCTTTCTGCAGAAGCTTCGGGAAGGTCTGCTGGGCACCGTCAAAGGTCTCCGCGTTTGTTTTCTGGCCGTTGATGTGGCTGTGCTTGCCCGTCAGGATCACCGCCCGGCTGGGGGCACAGATGCTGTTCGTACAAAAACAGTTGACAAATCGCACGCCCTCTTTGGCCAAGCGGTCGATCTGCGGTGTCTGGTTCACCCGGCTGCCGTAGGCGCTGATGGCCTGGGCCCCGTGGTCGTCGGCCATGATGAAGATGATGTTCGGCCGGGCGTCCTTGGGCTCTTCCGCAACCGCGGCCTGTGCGGCGAGAGCGGACAAGAGCAGCAGCCCCACGCCTGTGCAGATCGAACGTCCCATGCCTGTTCTCCCTTCGGGATATGCCGCTTGCACCGCCGGTCTGCGCCCGACCGGCCTGGATTTGCCGACAGTACGCCTCCGGGGCCGGATGTCAACAGCCGCAACGACAGGCTGTGGGCTGTGGGCAGTGGGGAGGGCAGATGCTCGGGGGAAAGGTCGAAAGAAAGCAGGGACGAAGGGACCCGCTGCGGCGGGCAAGCTCCGGGACGAAGGGACGAAGGGAGGGTGCGCAGCACAGACCCAGGCGGATTGCCATGGGCGTCCTGGCGAAGGTCGATGGGCACAGCCTTACGGCCTTCGCCCGGCAGACGATCGCCGAGGGCTCGATGCTTCGCACGGATGGATGGGGCAGCTACCGCGCGCCGGCCCGGGCGGGGTATGAGCACGAACCGATCATTACGGGCAGCGGGAGACAGGCGGTGCAGACGTTTCCCTGGCTGCACACGTTCATCGGGAACATGAAGCGGATGATTCTGGGCACATATCACAGCGTGTCACCCAAGCACCTGGATGCGTACCTGGCGGAGCTCACGTATCGCGCGAATCGTCGAGGGATGGAGCCGAATCTGTTCGAGCGACTGTTGGTGGCCTCCGTGGGCGCTAACCCCGTCACGCGCAGGCAGTTAGTCACCGGAGACCGGTAGAGACTCAGGTTTGCTTTTTGTTTTCTGCTTTCTGCTTTGGCCGCCGCAGGCGGCAGCCTCTCAGCCACACGCCCCACTGCCTCCGCGGCGCGGACCTGGCAAGAGTTGCTGCATACGCTATCGCGGTCTGACGGGCCGCACGCCACAGACCGGCGCCCCTGGAACCAGCAACAGCAGCACGAACAGGAGCCCATGCCAACCCATGTGGGCGCCCTCCCATGTGATACGGCCAACGCCTGCACGTGTTCCACCGGGTTGGCCCGTCACGGGAAGACCCGAGTGCCTGGCCTCGCCACCACTCCAGCACGGCACACCCCCCCATGCGACACCGCCGATCTGGAAGGCGGCAACAACCGCGACGTGGACGAGGCCGACTTTGCCATTTTTCAGGCGGCGTTCTGAGTTCCCCCACACCTTGCTACACGATCAGCAGACGGCGGCGGCGGACGTAGTCCCAGACGACGTAGCGGTCCAGGTCGTGGCCGCCTGAGAAGAAGACCCGGCCGCGAGTGGCCTCGGCCACCCGGTGGGCGAACTGCACGTCCTCGCTCGTCTGGGCCCAGTTCGGCAGCAGGAAGATGTTGATCGTGATGCCCTGCTGCGCGCAAAGCTGGGCCTCGCGAAGCGTGGCCTTTTCCGTGGCCGGGTGCGGCGGGTAGAGTAGGTAGAGGAACTGGCCTTCGTAGTGCGCGGTGGGCAGGCCGTCGGTCAGCAGGATAATCTGCCGGTTCGGCGTGTCCTGGACGCTGAGATACTGCCGGGCAAGCTGCAGCCCGTGCTGAATGTTCGTGAAGTGCGGCGGAATGTCGAACTCCGTGAGGTCCGTCCGGCTCATGTCGGCCTTGAGGGCCACGGTCGGACTGGTCAGCGTGACCGGCTTGGGCATCAGGGCCGGCAGCTCGGAAATGTGCCGCGGCTTGGCGAACGTGTACAGCTCTATGAACTGCAGGAAATCGCCGGGGTACTCCGTCCGAATCAGCCCGTGCAGGGCCAGGCCCATTCGCTTGGCGTTGATGTACTGCCCGTTGTAGCGCATGGAGCCGCTCATGTCGATCAGCACGGCCGTGGCGCACTTGGGGTTGTTCCGCGTACGATGGATTTCAATGTCGTCCGGCCGCATCCGCACGGGCAACCGGGCGCCGTCGCGCAGCATGGCGTTGATCATCGAGGCCGGCATGTCCATGTGCGTCAGCGAGTCGCCGAACTCGTACGGCTTGACCTGCTGCATCTCGATGGCGCCCTCGCCGACGATCGGTCCGCTGTGCCGGCCGGAGCGGGCCGCCTGCAGGTCGCTGAAAATCTCCTGCAGCAGCCGGCCCTGGAACAGCCGGAACGCCTTGGGCGTCAGCCGATAGCCGCCCTCGATCTTTTCCAGCCCCTGACGCTCGGCCAGCTCCCGCAGGTAGTCCTGGATGTACTGCTGCAACGCCGAAAGCTGCTCCATATCGCCCGGCTCGGCGAATTCCGACAGGGCGTCCATATCGATCACGCCGATCTGCCCGGTCTTCGCGGCTTCTTTGAGCTGCTCGATCAGCCGGTCGATCGCCTCCAGCTCCTCCTTGACGGCCAGTGCCTTCGGAATGTCCATGGGCGTCTGGCCGGTGAACTCGTACCTGGCGGCCAGCTCATCGACCTGGTACTTCTCGCCCAGGATTTCCATAAGCGTCAGCAGCCTGGCGGCGAACTCGGGTGTCTTACGCTCCGCCTGGTACCACAGCCGTTCCAGGTCGGCCAGTTGCTCGCCGCGAGCGGCGGAATAGAATGCGGGGGCAAACGGCTTGGGCACGCGAATGCGGCGAAACGCTCGCTGCCACCGGTCGCGGGCCTGCTGCTGGACCGTGTCACTCTCGTACGTGGAGAGAATCTTGCGCTTGCGCTCCAGCAGCATGGCCAGCAGGCTTTCGAGACTGGGGCCCAGCGAGGCGATCTGGCTGGGATCGATGTGGACGGCCCGGGCCAGCTCCTCTTCGGTAAGGTCGCGCAGGCTGCCATAGTACAGCATGTGCTGGAACGCGGGTGACACCAGGTCCGGCGGCGGGACGGTGGGGCTGGGGAAGTCCTTCGGGTCGAACTTCTGGTACGTGTGGATGATGCCGCCCAGCCGCGGGGCCTGCTCAGAGCTCATACGTGATCCTGCCGTGATGCTGGCTTCGCGAGATCTGGTCCGTGGCGTACAGGCCGGCCAGCACAAACTCGACGCACGATGCCCGCACCGCGTCGTTCTCCGCCGGGTTCGCCTCAAAAGCCTTTTCCCAGACCTTCGGGACGCGCTGCACCCGCTGGGCGTAGTGGGAAGAGGGCAGCATGTCGCCCACCTCGATCTTCACCCCCTTGCCGAATACTTCCGTGACTTCTTCCAGCCCGTGCTTGTCGACGTACTCGTCGAACACGGTGCGGATCGCCTCCGCCAGGATGGCGTCCAGAACCTGCCGCTCGGTCATCTGGTGCGAGCCCATCATGTCCAGCTCCAGCTTGCCCAGCGACGACGCCTGCAGGTGGGCGAGGTCGGAAATCCGCGGCACGGCCGGCCGCTCGCCCAGCCGCACGGCCCGCTGCCGGGCGCTGGCCACCATCGTGCGATAGTTTGCGATGCTGAGCCGGGCGCTGACGCCGGACTGTTGGTCCACGTATTTCGATCGCCTCGCGCAGATGCTCATCTGCTCGACGATCTCCTTCATGAACGGCGGCACCTGCACGGGAAACTCGCCGTCCAGGCCGATGTCGGCCTCCTGCTCCATGATCTGGATGCCCAGCTCCCGCCGGCGCGGATAATGCGTGTGGATCACCGTGCCGATCCGGTCCTTGAGCTGCGGAATCACCTTGCCACTGCGGTTGTAGGTGGCCGGGTTGGCGGAGAAGAGGATCAAAACGTCGATGTCGAACCGGATGGGGAAGCCGCGGATCTGCACGTCGCGCTCTTCCAGGATGTTGAACAGGCCCACCTGGACCAACTCGTCCAATTCCGGCAGCTCGTTCATGGCGAAGATGCCGCGGTGCATGCGCGGGATCAGCCCGAAGTGCAGGGCTTCCTCCGCCGACAGGCTGGTGCCCGCCGCCAGCTTGGCCGGGTCGATCTCGCCGATGATGTCCGCGAACTTCGTGCCCGGCGACAGCCGCTCCGCGTACCGTTGCTCCCGCGGCCACCAGGCGATGGGCACTTTGCTCTCCGCGTGCTCGGCCACGAAGCGCTTGCCGATGGTCGTGATCGGGTGGTAGGGGTCTTCGTGGACCGGGCACTCCGGGATGTTCAGGTAGGGAATCTCCGGATCGAGGAACCGGACGAGCAGCCGCATGAGCCGGCTTTTGGCCTGGCCCTTTTCGCCCAGAAACAACAGGTCATGCTGGGCCAGCAGGCCGATGTTGATCTCCGGAATGACCGTGTTCTCGTACCCCACGATGCCGGGGAAGAGATCCTCCCCGCTGCGCAGCATGCGCAGAAAATTGTCGTGCATCTCGCGCTTGACGGTCCGGGATTCCCAGCCGCTGTCACGAAGCTCCTTCAGTGTGGTTGGTTTCGATGCCATTGTCTTCCTTGCGGGTCCGACGGGCGGACCGGGTCGTCGTGCAGGTGCCTCGCCGGCACCCGAAACGTCTGCCAACGGCCGATTATAGACCGCGCCGCGAACCCGGACCAAAGAACGGTGTTTCTGTGCTATGGAGGGCTTAGGGCGCCCGGCGAATCGGGCGCGCCGGGCTCGGGAGGGGGCACGGGGGGCCGGTTTCGGACGGCCAGGAAGATGCCGGCCAGGATCAGCCCGCCGCCGACGATCTGCGACACCGTGACCGATTCCTCCAGCAGGATGCAGGCCAGGACCGCAGAGCCGATCGGCTCGCCCAGCACGACGATCGCCACGAGAGTCGCACTGACGTACCGAAGCGAGAAGTTCAACGCACTGTGGCCCACCAGTTGCGGCCCGACGGCCAGCAGCACGAAGTACAGGTAGGTCGCGGGCGCATATCCGGTGAATGAGTGCCCGCACAGCAGGGCGACGGACGCCAGAATGACCGCGCTCACGGCATACACCGGCGTGATGTACGAGAGGAAGTGTACTTCCCCCCGCACCCGCCGGCCGACGAGGAAGTAGCTCGATGCCATGACCGCGCCGCCGAGGGCCAGGGCGTCGCCATAGAGCGAGCCGCCCTCGTGCCGGGCGTCGGAAAGGGCGATCAGGGCACCGCCCGCCCCCGCAACCAGGATGGACGCGACCAACCGCCGGCCGACTCGCTCCCGAAACAGCAAAAACGAGGCGATACCGACGAAAATCGGGTTCGTCGTCACGATCACCACGGAACTGAGCACGGATGTGTGCTTCAGCGAGGTGATCCAGAACAGAAAATGGGCGGCCATGAACACGCCGGCCAGAACCAGGTGCTTGATGTGCCGGCGGGGGATATCCCACAACGCCCGGCCCTGAATGGCTGTCGCCGTCGGGACCAGGATGAGCGTGGCCAGCCCCAGGCGGGCGGCCGCAATCACGACGGCCGGCGCGTCCGCGCAGAGCTTGATCAGGATCGCCGCCGTCGAGATGGCCAGCACGCCGACGACCAAGGCGGGCAACACCAGCGGATGTCGACCGGAACCGTCCATCGAGCCTCTCGCATGCTCCACAACCCGTGGCCCACGCCCACGGACGCGCCGAGGGAGCCGAAGCGGTGTCGGTATCCCGCCCGCACCGTTCCGGCCCGGAAGCGTGCGGTGAATCACTCCGGAAGTCCAGTCCCCGGGCCGGTTGAATGCTGCGGCAGCACCCGCCCATGCAGGCCGCCCGGTGGCCCGGCGGCGGCTGTCCCGGGTCATCCCCCGCCGCGAGACGATGCCCACGTTGCCGTCCCAGCGTGCGGTGGAGGAAGCGCCACGGACGGACCGCTGGGCGCCTCGCGGAAACAGAGGGGAAAAACCTCAGCCCCCGGCGGCGCGGGCGGCGGCGACGAACCGCCGCATCTTGTCGGGGGATTTGTGGCCGGGGGAGGATTCGACGCCGGAGGAGACGTCCACGCCCCAGGGTCGGACTACGGACACCGCCTGCGCAACATTCTCCGGTGTCAGGCCGCCGGCCAGGATGAGCGGGGGCCAATCCGCGCACGCGCCGGATTGCCGCGCGGCGGCCAGGCAATTCCAATCCACCCTCCGGCCGGTGCCGCCGAGCCGGCCGGTGCCGACGGCGTCCAGCAGAATCGCGGCCGGCCAGCGCGTGCCGCAGCGAGCGAGGAATTCGCGTGTCTGGAGCGGGAAGCTCTCGGGCGAGACGCGCTGGACGAGCAGCGTTTGCACGCCCTGCGTCAGCAGAGCGGCCACGTCCTGCGGAGTCACACGCCCATACGGCTGAACGTACGGAACGTGAAACCGGGTCAACAGCTCCGAAACTTCATCCGGCATACGGCCGTCCGCCCACGACGTCAGGAGCACCGCCGAGACGGATGCGCCGAGTGCGGACAGAATGGACTCCGCTGTCCGCCCGTCAACAAGCCGGGGGCCGGCGACAAGATTCAGACCCAGGGCGTCGGCGCCCGCCTCCGCCGCGGCCGCCGCGTCCTCGACCGATGTGATTCCGCAGATTTTCACCCACATGACACGCCGTCCGGGCTACAGCCGCCGGCCTCGGCCGGGCGGGGCAAGCGTACGCAGCAGTGGCCGGGCCGTCAAACCGCGATTCAGGCGGCGGCTTGTGCGGAGAAGGCAGATGCCTACACTATCCACCCGTCGGGTCCCTAACCTCCCGGTCCTGTTGGCGGTCGAACAGAGGGGAGGCCGGGGGAACCGGCTGGACGGGGCGAGTCTATTGGGGGCGGATGAGCACATCATGCGTCATCGAGGGATCTTTCTGCTGGTAGGCTTTGTGGCGGCGGGACTCTGTGCGGGCTGCGAAAAGCGAGGCGCCGCGGAGCGATTTGGCAAAACGTTCTACCTGGACGGGGCCGGGAACTGGGGCTTCGGCGCATCGGACGTGCCGGAGGGGCTGCGCCAGGCCGGCTACCACGGCGACGTGGAAGTGTTCATGTGGACCATTTCCTTCAACCCGCTGGTGGACCAGCTTGTCACAGGGAATGCGAGGCTGCGCAGCGCGATCCTGGCCAACAAAATCAAGGAGTATGCCCGGCGTCACCCCGATCGCGAGATCAACGTGATTGCGCTTTCGGCCGGGACGGGCGTAGCGGTGTGGGCCGTCGAGCAACTGGACGGCAAGGCCCGCGTGAACAACCTGATCCTGCTGGGATCCTCGTTGTCCTCCACCTATGACATGCGCAAGGCGCTGCGCCACATCGACGGAAACGTCGTGGCGTACTACTCCCCGCACGACAACGTGCTGGATGCGGTCCGCGTGGTGGGCACGATCGACGGCAAGCGCGGGGTCGACTCCATAGGGCAGGTGGGCCTGCACCCCCCGGGCGGGCCGTTTCCGCAGATCGTCAACATCGGGTGGTCGCGCAAGTACCTGCCGCTGGGGTGGGCCGGGGCGCATACGGACTGCACGAATCAGCTCTTTGTCCGGCGGGAACTCTCTCGGCACCTGATCAAGCAGGCCGAGGAGGCCCCGACGCAACGGGCGAGCGGAATTCCGCCGGCCGACGGCCCCCTCGCCGCCGCCCGCTGAGTCCGACAAAACAAAGCCGCCGCCACCCGGCCCGTTGCGGACGGATGGCGGAGGCAGGTTGTTCACATGCAAGCGTCTGCGGCTGACGCCGTCGGATCCTACGTGCCGGCGTAGGGCAACAGGGCCAGGAAGCGGGCGTGCTTCACCGCCGCCTTGAGATCGTTCTGCTCCTGGGCATTGGTGCCGGCTCGCTTGCGCGACATCAGCTTGCTGCTTGAGGAGAGGAACTTGCGCAGCAGTTCGACCTCCTTGTAGTCCACCAGCGGTCCGACCCAGTCCTTGCCGCCGCGCTCCGGGAAGCGACTCCGCGCGCGGCGCGTTGTCTTGCGTGGCTTCCTACCCATTGACGACCTTGACTTTTCCACTACGACTCCGTGCCTTTCTGCGTAACCGACTTCGGTACCGGATGCTCTCGCATCACTCGCTCAAACTCGTCCGGCGACACCGACTCCGATTCGTCAATCAGCATCGTCGGGATGCCATCGCGGATCGGATAACGACGCCGCGTGCGCGCGTCGGTGGAGTACAACCACTCCCCCATGCGTACGAGCGGGGCCTTGCTCAGCGGGCAGACCAGCCTCTCATACAGCCAAGCCTCAGCTTCACTCATCATCCACCCGGACGGGCCTGCAACCGGGCCGCCTTTGAACCCGGTCAGCATACCGACCCCCACGCCGTCGGGCAAGGGGGCATCCCGAGCCGAGTCGCGGTCGCCCCGGCAGCGGTCCGGCGGGAAGCAGGATCATAACATCTGTTTTAACAGCCGTTTATGGATCTTGCCCGTCGGGCTGCGCGGAAGCTCCTCCGCCACCCGCACGAATCGCGGCACCTTGTAGCCCGCCAGACGCTCCCGCACAAAGGCTCGCAACTCCCCGTCGGTGGCCGACCGGCCCTCGCGGCAGATCACGAACGCCGCCGGCACCTCGCCGCGCGAGGCATCCGGCACGCCCACCACCGCCGCCTCCGCAACCGCCGGGTGATCCAGAAGTGCTGCTTCAATCTCCCGCGGAAATACGTTCTCCCCGCCGACAATCATCATCTCCTTTTTCCGCCCGGTGATAGACAGAAAGCCGTCCGCATCTTGCCGGCCAACGTCGCCCGTACGGAGCCAGCCGTCGGCGGATACGGCAGCTTGCGTGAGGTCCGGCCGACCGTGATAGCCCTGCATCACGCCGGGGCCGCGAACCTGGATCTCGCCGTCCGTGCCATGCGGCACGTAGACGCCGTCATCGTTCACGATCCGGACCTGCGCGTTCCGGATGGGCCGGCCGATGCTGCCCGGTCGATGTGCGTCGGGTAGGTTCAGCGAGACCACCGGCGAGGTCTCGGTCAGGCCGTAGCCCTGGAGCAGCTCGATCCCGAACCGCGACCGGAAGCCGTCGGCCACGTGGGTGTGCAGCGGTTCGCCGCCGCTGATGGCGAGGTACAGGCCGCGATACGTGTCCGGCGGCGTGTCCTTTGCACGCAGCAGCGCGGCATACATGCTGGGGATCGCCATCAGAATCGACGGATGCTCCTGGCGCATCGCCTCTACGACCGCCGCAGGCTGGAAGCGTGGAATGCAGTGGGCCGATGCCCCCAACACAACGGGAATCAGCACGTTGGCCGTCAGGCCGAAGACGTGAAACGGCGGCAGGATATTGAGGAACCGGTGCGCCGGCGTGATCCGGGCCGTCGCGATGCAGTCTTCGCAATTGCTCAGCAGGTTGCCGTAGGACAGCACGACTCCCTTGGGCGAGCCGTCGGTCCCGGACGTGTAGAGCAGGACCGCCGTATCCCCCGGCCCCACGCGAGGCGGGGCCGGCTTGGGCCGTAGCAGCGCCCGGAAGATGCGCGAGCGGAGGCCCAGATCCTCCAGGGCCAGTGATCGGGTCGGAAGCGACCCCAACATCTCATCAAAATGGTGGACGCTTACGATCCGGTCGATCCCGGCGTCCTCTACGACGGACCGGAGTTCGGCCGGGTTCAGGAGGAAATTAAGTGGAACCGCCACCTTGCCCGCCCAGAGCGTGCCGAACAGGGCGGCGGCAAACCCACCGCCGGCGGGCAGCATGATGCCCACGCGTTCCCGCTCGGTCTCGGCCTGGAGAATGCCGCGCAGGGCGAACGAGGCGGCCACCAACCGACGGTAGCTCAGCCGAAGCCTCGCGTCGGAGACGGCTGGCTTGCCGGGAGACCGGGCGGCGGACTGCAACAACGCATCAACCAGCATGAGAACGTGTTCCGTGGCGGCCCCGGTCCGACACCGCGCGCGCCCGACCGGCGCGCCGGAAAGACCGGCTGGAAAGCCGGTCCCACAGAGGGTCCGACACCGCGGGCGCCCGACTCGCGCGACGCAAAGACCGGCTGGATCTCGGCGCGCCGGCACGGTCCCACAGAGGGTCTGACAGTGCGGGGGCCTGCCCCACGCGCACAGGACCAATTGAGATTACCCGTTGCATTGTCTTCAGTCCATTGGCATGATCCCCCGATGTCCAGAATGGAGGGCCGGCCTTTCGGCCCGACGGAGGCAGATGACGTGCGAACATCAACCCGAAAGGACAGAACGGCGAGGCGCGGGGGCGCGCTGCAACTCCGCGCATCTTCCCGTCAGGTCGCGTTGCTGTGGGGCGGGCTTCTGGGGGCGTTGGGCGGCTGCACCGCTCTTCCGCCCGGGGCCGTGCGGCAGATCGAGAACGCGAACCTCGCGTATCGCGCCCGGGACTACGACCGGGCGGAGGGACTGCTGACCCCGGTGATCCGGAGTCATCCGCAGTCGCCGGACACGGCCGAGGCGCTGTACCTGCGGGCGCTGTGCCACATCCACCGGCATCAGCGCGACACCGCCCGGGCGGACCTCAAGCGAGCGATCCCCCTGAGCCAGCGCCCCGAAGTCACGGCCCTGGCCTACGCGCAGCTCGGCAACCTGGCCTTCGACGAGGAGAACTATCCGCAGGCGGCGGGCTGCTATCGCCACGCGGCCAGGGGGTTGCCCCGGCAGCGCCCGACGGACCAGATTCTCTACCAATACGGCCTGAGTCTGCAGCGCAGCGGGCGATTCGCGGACGCCCGATTCGCGTTCGGTGACGTCATCATGGACCATCGCGGCAGTCCATACGCAGCCTCGGCCCAGCGGAAGCTCGCCTGGCCGTATGAGCATTTCAGCATCCAGTGTGGCGCCTTTTCGAGGCTGGAATCCGCTCGTGAGTTGGCCGGTGAGCTGAAGTCGCGGGGCTTCGCGCCACGGGTGTTGCGAGACCCCCGGGCCGAGAGCACGTTGTACATGGTGTACGCGGGGGAGTATTCCACGTACGCGGCGGCCCTCACCGATCGCGAGGCCATCCGCAACGTGGTTCACGATGTGTTCATCGTGCCCTGAGGCACCGAGCCCCGGACGGCTTGCCTCACGCCCCGCCAGGAGGGCTCGTGCCTTCCGCAGCGGGCTTGCCCTCCCCGGGGATCGTGGTACCATGGTGGGTGTGTGAGACCCCGCCGGCGTCCAGGCGGCGGCGGATACAGCGGGGCGTGGCGCAGCCTGGTTTAGCGCGCTTGACTGGGGGTCAAGAGGTCGCTGGTTCGAATCCAGTCGCCCCGATTTTTCCGCCCGCAGATACGTGTTTAGTATGACAGCGCTACGTCATTCCTGTTCGTTCTGCTTTTCGGCGTCGACTTTTGTATGACGCCTCGTTGCGCCACTGGTAGTAGTCGCTTCGCTCAATCAGTTCCTTGTACGAGTGCCAGTGCCGGTTCCAGACCTTCGAAGCCAGGCCGTTGGTCGCCTCGGACACCTGCTCGAACGTGATCCGCGGAGTTTTCCCCCCGAAGCCGCTTCGTCTGAGCCGCCAGGAAGTACATCGCCATCCGCGAACATAACCAATGGCGGATCAGGCTCTGGTACGTTCGCACCTCGAACGCCCCGAAGCCGGTCTCCTGCTTGGCCCGTTCAAACCACATCTCCACATGCCAACGCGCAAACGCCGCCCGCAGCATGTCCGCCACCCTCGTTCGTAGGGGCGCGTTGCTCACAAAGTACTTGTATTCCTTCGTGCTCGGATTCCGAGCCGCCATCAGCCAATACCGCCGATCGGTCGGCCGGGAAGGCCCCATGGACTTACGCACCAGGTGGACCCGTGCCGCCTTGACCTCCCAGTTCACCGGTCCCCGGGTAGTGGTTTTGATGTGCACCGTCTGCCAGGCCTGGTCCCGGAACACCGGACTGAGTCGGCACACGTTATCCGCACGCTTGGCCGCGTGCGCGGCCTGGTGTGACCGGCAGTGCGGCCTCTTCGGCCAGCAGTAGAAATTGGCCGGCACCTCGCCGATCGCCCGCTGGCCCAGGCGGTCCAGCTCAAACCAGAACGTTGGAATCCTCCCGTAATCCTCGTCGAACGTGACCCAGGCGAACCGCACACCCTGGCCGATGGCCGCCTCGACCTGATCGATCGCGATCCGCCATTTCGGACGATAGCCCAGGTCCTCCGGGATCCCGGCCTCCCGGCAGCGGTCCCGATCCGTCGCCCACTCTTTCGGCAGGTACAGGTCACTGGCCAGCATGCAGGTGAAGGGGTCCTTTCCCGGCGCGCCGGGGTCGTCGGTGTACAGCAGGTGCTGGCCCACCACGCAGTTCTCGATCTTGCCCGTCTCCCCGCAGTATTGCCGCTGGACCCCCGGGGTCTTGTCGCCCTGCTTGGGGTGGGCCGAGGCGTCGATCACGCCGATCGCCTCCGTGCAGGCGTGTTCGTCCATCACCCGATGCTGCAGCCGGACGTTCACCCGTTCATGGTCCCACGCGAAAAACGCCAGGAACTCCTGCAACGTCCGCACCGCAACGCCAGCCGCCAGGGCGATCGGCTCGATGCTCTTGCGCTTGAGGTCGGTCATCAGGCCGAGCAGGTAGTTCTGCCAGTGTTGGAACGTTGATTGCCGCTGGAAGCAGTCTCGAAAGTCGCCCAAGAGCGCAGCCAGGGCCGGCTGCAAGGACCGCAACTGATCCGCATTCATGTCAGGTCTCCTGATGCTCCGTTCAGGAGAGCGCGCTCCTGAGATCGCTACCAGGACACCCATCGGCTCAACCCCCTTCGCCGCTTGAGCACAAATAGCGCTGTCATAGTAGCGTACGGGATTGGGCACGAGGCCCAGTTGCGGGCGGAGGGACTCGAGAAAGTCTTGCCCGCGCTGGTGACAGGTGGCGGCGAGGGCGACATGCGGTCCGGGCGCGCGTCAGTCGTGATTCTCTGTCCAAGCGGCACAGGCCGGGGCAGCGTTGCGTCGGCCTTGGCGGTCGCTAAGATGAAGCCTGTTCGCTCTGGATCGAACACGAAGGGAGTACGCGTCATGAAGCGATGGGTGTGCATCTGCATCCTGGCCCTGGCCTGGACCGGCTGTAACCGGGAAAAGCCCGCCGGCGGCAGGGATTCGACAACCGCGGCCGACACAACCGGCGCGGCCGCGAGCGGCGGCTCGGCCAAGACGCGGGAAATCGCGGTCATCCCCAAGGGCACCACGCACGACTTCTGGAAGTCCGTGCATGCCGGGGCCGTCAAGGCCCAGCGTGAGCTGGGCAACGTCAACGTCGTGTTCCGCGGGCCGGAGCGCGAGGACGATCGGGAACAGCAGATCGCACTGGTTCAGAACTTCGTCAGCCGGCAGGTGGACGCCATCGTCCTGGCGCCGCTGGATGACCGGTCCCTGGCGGCGCCGGTCCGGCAGGCCACGCAGGCCGGCATTCCCGTGGTCATCATCGACTCCGACCTGGCCGCCGAGGCCGGCAAAGATTTCGTGAGCTTCGTCGCCACGGACAACTACCAGGGCGGCGTGCTGGCCGCCGAGCGGATGGCCGAGATTCTCGGCGGCAAGGGCAAGGTGCTGCTGCTGCGGTATCAGGAGGGCTCGGCCAGCACCGTGCAGCGTGAGAAGGGCTTCACAGACACGCTCGCGAAGCACGAAGGCATCGAACTGGTCGACCCCAAGCGATACGCCGGGGCCACGCGCGACACGGCCCAGCAAGCCAGCGAGAACCTGCTGACCGCCTATGACCATGTGGACGGCATCTTCTGCCCGAACGAGTCCTCCACGTTCGGCATGTTGCTGGCCCTGCGAGCCCGCGGACTGGCCGGCAAGATCCGCTTTGTCGGGTTCGACTCCAGCGTGGGCCTGGTGGAAGCCCTTCGCAGAGACGAGATCGACGGGCTGGTCGTGCAGAACCCGATGCGAATGGGATACCTCGGCGTCAAGTCCGCGGTCGATCACCTGGACGGCAAGCCGGTTCCGCCGCGGCAGGACACGGGCGTCACCATCCTCACGCCGGAAAACGTCGAACTCCCCGAGAACCGCGACCTGATCGACCCGGACATCGGCCAGTACCTCAAATGACGCACTGACATGGCATCACCGCCCGCTACGCACGGTCCCCGCCTGCAGATGCGCGGGGTGGTCAAGCGGTTCGGGGCCACACTGGCCCTGGACGGCGTAGACCTGACGGTGTCGCCCGGCGAAGTGCATGCGCTGATCGGCGAGAACGGCGCCGGCAAGTCGACGCTGATGAAGGTGCTTTCCGGCGCCGTCCGCCCCGACGCCGGCGCCATGCACCTCGACGGACAACCGTTCGCACCGGCCGGACCGCTCGCCGCCCGGGCCGCCGGCGTGGCCATGATCTACCAGGAACTCACGCTCGCCCCGCACCTGACGGTCGAGCAGAACCTGACCCTGGGCGTGGAGCATCATCGGCTCTGGCTCATCCGTCGTCGCGCCTACCGCAATCACGTGGCCGATGTTCTGGCCGGCCTGAACCACCCGGAACTCCACCCGGACACCCCCGTGCGCCGCCTTTCGCCGGCCAGCCGCCAGCTTGTGGAAATCGCCCGGGCGCTTCTGCTGGACGCGCGCATCCTGGTCATGGACGAACCGACCAGCAGCCTCGGCCTGGCCGACATCGAGCACCTGTTCCGCGTCATTGACGGATTGCGGCAGTCCGGCGTGTCCGTCGTCTACATCTCCCACTTCCTCGAAGAAGTGCAGCGAGTGGCCGATCGCTACACGGTGCTCCGCGACGGCCGCACCGTCGGCACCGGCCGCCTGGCAGACGCCACCCAGGACCAACTGGTAGAGCTTATGATCGGGCGCAAGCTCGACGAGATGTTCCCACAGGTCCCTCATGCGCCCGGCCCGCCGGTGCTGGAGCTGAAGGACCTGCTTGGCGCCCGGATGACGGCGGGTGCCTGTCTGACCCTGCATCGCGGCGAGATCCTCGGCCTGGCCGGCCTGGTGGGGGCCGGCCGGACGGAGTTGGCCCGCGCCGTCTTTGGCCTAGACATCGTCCGCAGCGGCGTGGTGCGCGTGGCCGGTGTTTCGCGGAACAAGCACAGCCCGGCCAACCGGCTCAGCGAGGGCGTGGGGCTGCTCAGTGAAGACCGCCAGAGCGAGGGCCTGGCCGTCGGGCGCACGGTGGCGGAAAACGTGACGCTGAGCCGGCCGGCCCCGTTCACCCGCTGGGGATTCGTCAGTCTGCGCGGGATGCACCGGGCCACGTCGCGCTGGATCGACGCTCTGGGGATTCGCGTTCGAGGCCCCAACCAGGCGGTCCGCGACCTGTCCGGCGGCAACCAGCAGAAGGTCGCCCTCGCCCGCCTGCTGCACCACGATGTGGACGTGCTGATCCTCGACGAGCCGACCCGCGGAATTGACGTGGCCAGCAAGGCCCAGATCTACCGGCTGATCGGCGAGTTGGCCGCCCGGGGCAAGGCGGTGCTCGTCATCAGCAGCTACGTGCCCGAACTGTTGGGCATTTGCGATCGCATCGCGGTGATGCATCGCGGCCGGCTGGTACCACCCCGACTGGCCAAGGAATGGACCGAACACGCCATCATCGCCGTTGCGGCGGGTGGCCGGGAGGCTTCTGCGTGAGTGCCGGCTTCTCCGCATCCGCCCGCCAGACGGGCTCTCGCCTGATGAGCGTGCTGGCCCCCTTCATCGGGCTGGCCGTCGTCATGGCGATCTTTTACGCCATTCCGCCGCATCGAAGCGTCTCGTTGCTCGACGTCCGAACGATCGCCGTGCATACGGTCATCGTCGGGACCTGCGCCATGGGCATGACGCTGATCATCATCAGCGGCGGCATCGACCTGTCCGTCGGATCGGCCATCGCCCTGTGCAGCGTCATGGCCGCACTGACGCTGGCCCAGGGACACCCCGTCGCGGCGGCCGTCGCCGTCGCGATCGGCACCGGGGCGCTTTGCGGACTCTACAACGGACTGCTGGTGACGGGGCTGCGGCTGCCGCCTTTCATCGCCACGCTGGGCACGCTGGGATTCTTCCGCGGCGTGGCCAAGTGGATCTCCAACAGCCAGCCGGTCAACGCTCCGACCCACGGCCTGGAGCTGTGGGTGCAGCCCGTACCGAACGCCGACTGGCTCGTGTTTGCCCCCGCCGTCTGGGTGACGCTGGGCCTGGCCGTTCTGATGGCGGTCGTGCTGCGGTATTCCCTGCTCGGCCGCTACGCGTTCGCCATCGGCTCCAACGAAGCGACCGCCCGACTCTGCGGCATCCGCGTGCCCCGGGTGAAGGTCTTCATCTACATCACTGCAGGGCTGCTCGTGGGGCTGGCCGGTCTGCTCCAGTTCGCCCGGCTCACCCAGGGCGACCCGACCGTGGCCGTCGGCCTGGAACTGGACGTCATCGCCGCGGTGGTGATCGGCGGCGGATCGCTGGCCGGCGGGCAGGGCTCTATTGTGGGCACCCTGACCGGCGCGTTCCTCATGGCCTACCTGCGCAACCGCTGCACCGCCCTGCTCTGGCCGAACTACATCCAGGAGATCATCGTCGGCCACATCATCATTATCGCGGTCGCGATCGACCAGTGGCGCATGCGAAGGGCCACGTAGGTCAATGGCGAATGGGCCGGCGGCGCAAAGCGACCAGCAGCGTCTGGCCCAGCAGCGACAGCAGCACGCCCGGCAGAATCCCCACGCCGCAGAGAGAGAAGGAGGGCACCCGACGACCCGTACTCGACGGCCCGTCCAACACCTCCTCGGGCTCCTCCGACTCGGGGACCTCCTGGCCCGGTTCGGGCGACGCCGCATCCACGCATCTCCGGCTCGCCTCGTCGCACACCTGGTCTGCCCCGCAGTCGGCATCCGCCAGGCACTCCACGCGCCGGCCCGTCGCCGGGTCGCAGAGGTCGGCGCCGTAATCCACGGGTTCGGAAACGCAGACACCGTCCTCGCACGCGTCCGTCGTGCAGAGGTCGTCATCGTCGCAGTCGGCAGCCTCCAGGCACTCGACGCACGCCCCCGTGGCCGGGTCGCAGAATTCATCACCGCAATCCACAGGCTCACGCACGCAGACCCGGCTCACGCACGTGTCCACGGTGCATGCGTCGTCATCGTCGCAATCGGCAGCCGCCAGGCATTCCACGCAGCCACCCGTGCCCGGGTCGCACACGCCAACGCCGCACGTCACCACCTCGTGGACGCACGTCTGATTCACGCATGCATCGATCGTGCAAAGGTTGGCGTCGTTGCAGTCGGCGGCCGACAGGCAACCGACGCAGGCCCCCGTGACCGGATTGCAGACGCCGTCGCCGCAATTCACAGCGGTATGCACACAGACGCCGTTCACGTTCACATCCGTCGTGCAGAGGTTGCCGTCGTCGCAGTCGAGCAGCACCAGGTTTCGCTCATACATGTTGCCCGTCACCACGCCGATCCGGATGTCCGCCGTCGTCGCAGCGCTCGGATGGCCGGTCTTGGTGGCCGTGATGGTATACAAGCCCGTCGGCAGGTCGATGAACGCGTAGAAGCCCGTGCCGTCCACGTACATGCTGCGGTCGGTCGGCCCGGCAATGCTCACGACGGCGTGGTCCGCCCAGGCGCCGCCGGGGTGGGTCACCGTGCCCATGATGTGCCCCCGCGTCGGAGCGATCTTCCACGGCATGTCCGGGACGTCCGCCCACGTCGGCGTGACCTCGCTCAGCAGGGACGGGGCAAACTCGTCCCACGTCCCGCCGTCGAAGGGCACCCGGTAGGAGTAACCGCTGAACCCGTCGGCATAGTTGCCGGCCGGCGAGGCCTCGCGCGTCTTCTGCAGATGCAGAATCGCATTTGACAGTGAGTTCAGATAGACGCCCGGCCCCACGATCACGTGCCGATTGAACCGGCGGTCTTTCTCGAAGTTCATCCAGCGGGTGTAGTCGGCGGCATGGGTGTGCTCCCGGTAGTACGTCATCGGAACGGCCATGTCCAGCAGGCCCTCTTCCATCCAACTGTCCCAGTCCGAGTAGACGTCGTAGTACGGGCGAGTCGCCTGGAACGCCGACCGGCTTGACGATTCCGGTGACGGATTCCACGTCACGAACGCGCCGGAGTGTTTAACCCAGGGCCTGGTCTTCTGGATGTTCGCGTACACTTTGCGGACGACCGCGGTCACCTGGTTCCGCCTCCACTTTTTGAACTGCTCGTCGGATGCACTCGGCTGACCGGTGAGACCGTACCGTTCGTTGTAGCGAGCGACGCTGGTGGGGTTGAACCCCTCCGCGGCGGCCTCGAACCGGACGTAGTCGTGGTGGACGCCGTCGATGTCGAAATTGTTGACCAAGTCCAGGTAAACGTCGGTCACGTATTGCAGGACCCCGGGGTGGCCCGGGTCGAAGGCGCCGTCGGCGTTCTCGTTTCCGTCCTCCAGAAGCGTCGGCCAGTAGTTGTCGGGGTCGTCTGGGTCGCTGTGCTCGCCGTAGACCGCTCCCTTGCCCGTCTTGAAATCCACGATCCAGCAATGGACCTCAATCCGCTTCTTGCCGCCGGTCGTGTCGTGCGCGGCGTCGATCATCGCCTGCAGCGCGTTGAAATCCGGCGGCGTCAGGCCGCTCATGTACGGCTCACCCACCCCGGATGGGTAGCAGACGTCCGCACGCCGGCGGACCTGGACAAAGACCGTGTTGCAGTTCGCGTCGCGGATTCGGCCGCCGCTGTCGGGGTTGCCCACCTCGCCGAGCAACAACTCGACCTCGCTCTGGTCATGGAGCCCGGCGCCCCAGGCGTCCACCCAGAACGCGCGATACTCATCCGCGGCGGCCCACGCCGCACCGCCCGCCAGAACACAAACGGCGGCGACGACGATTCGAGCGAACCGGCGGTCGACCGGAGTACTCAATGGCTTCATGCGCGACCTCCATTCCAATGGCTGAGATGAGCTTGTGTGCAACTTCCCACCCGTGCGACAGTTGCGGGCATGCGCCCGTAGAAGGCGCGGCGGGCCGACCCAGGCATACTACTCCTGCCGTCGCGGCAATACCAGACCGGAAGGCCGGCAGAACGGGACATGGCGGATATGCAGCACGTGGCGACGCGCGTGCATCGCCCCGGGTTCGGCCGGTTGACCGGGGGCATCAAGGCATGCTCTGCTCTGTTTCGCCGGGACCGACAGCGGCCGCCGGGTAATGGTCTCGCACGAAACGGGCAAGAGACCGGCTGGAAAGCCGGTCCCACACAAGAAGCCGGTCCCACAGAAGGAGTCTGTAGGGTCCACCGCGCGGACCGCAGGCCTTGTGTAGGGTCCGCCGTGCGGACCACCTCCCGTGTGTAAGCTCCGCCATGCGGACCACATCCCGTGTGT
>Ga0334887_1001645_pt1 | contig 28269 bp, 20 predicted proteins | sample GraSluR1_MG_10_FD_207217 | JGI IMG/M metagenome (GOLD analysis project Ga0334887, IMG submission 207217) | Sludge microbial communities from methane-producing bioreactor in Wageningen University, Netherlands - Granular Sludge_18_07-R1 | ecosystem: Engineered > Bioreactor > Anaerobic >...
TCGCCTTGCCCATTGCCGCCAGTTCGTTGATGATGCAGTATATCTCGTACTTCGCGCCCACGTCGATGCCGCGCGTCGGTTCGTCGAGCAGCAGCACGTCGGGGTTCGCGAAGAGCCAGCGGGCCAGGATGGCCTTCTGCTGGTTGCCTCCCGAAAGATTGCCGACCTTCTGGAAGACGCTCGGCGTCTTGATGGACATCTTCTTTCGCAGGTCTTCCGCTACGGTGATCTCTTTGTTTTCGTCGAGGACGCCCCGTTTGTCGCTCAGTTTGCCGAGGCTGGCGAGGGAGATGTTGTGGCGGATATCGTCGATAAGGATGAGGCCTGCGGATTTGCGGTCCTCGGTGACGTACGCCATGCCGCGGGCGATCGCCTCCTTGGGGGAACGAAGGTCGGCGGGGGCGCCGTTCAGGAGGATGCTCCCCGAATAATCGCTGCCGTAGGAACGGCCGAAGAGGCTCATGGCGAGCTCGGTGCGTCCGGCGCCCATCAGGCCGACGAGGCCGACGACTTCTCCCTTCCGGACGTAGAAGCTGACGCCTTTGATCTTCTTGCGGTCGAAGAAGAGGGGGTCGCCGACAGTCCAGTCGCGCACTTCAAGGGCGACCTCGCCCGCATCTTGGGGGGCGCGTTTCGGGAAGCGGTCGACGATCTCCCGTCCGACCATCCCCTTGATGATGCGGTCCTCTCTGATGTTCCGGTCGGTGTTGTCCAGCGTTTCGATGACCGCGCCGTCCCGGATGACCGTGATGCGGTCGGCGATCTTCTCGACTTCGTTGAGTTTATGGGAGATGATGATCGAGGTAATGCCCTTTTTCTTCAGATCCAGAAGGAGGTCGAGCAGGTTGCTGCTGTCCTCGTCGTTGAGGGCGGCGGTCGGTTCGTCGAGAATGAGCAAATGCACGTCCTTGGAGATGGCCTTGGCGATCTCCACGAGCTGCTGCTTCCCGACGCCGAGATCTTTTGTGATGGTTGCGGGATTTTCGTTCAGCCGTATTTGCTTTAAGAGGTCGGCGGTTCGCGCATAGGTCTCGCTCCAGTTGATGACGCCCTTTGCGGCCCGTTCGTTGCCGAGAAAGACGTTCTCGGCGATCGAGAGGTAAGGGACGAGCGCGAGTTCCTGATGGATGATGACGATGCCGATCTTCTCGCTGTCCTTGATTGTGCGGAATGCGCAAGTTTCTCCGTCGAAAAGAATCTCCCCCTCGTACGTTCCGATGGGGTAGACGCCGGAGAGAATATTCATCAGGGTGGATTTTCCCGCGCCGTTTTCTCCGACAAGCGCGTGAATCTCCCCCTCCTCGACGTCGAAACAGACGTCGTTCAGAGCGCGGACTCCGGGAAATGTCTTCGTGATGCTCTTCATCCGCAGGAGTGTTTTGGCCATGCTCTCATCTCCTGTTCCTGATTCAAGGGGGACGGAGCGAAATTGCCCCGTCCCCTCCGTCACGATATGCTGCGGGATGTTCCCGGATTACTTCAGATCCTCTTCCTTGTAGTAGCCGGAATCGAGGAGCAGTTCCTTGTAGTTGTTGACGTCGGCGAAGACGGGCTCCAGCAGGTAGGAGGGAACGACCTTCATGCCGTTGTCGTAGGTCTTCGTGTCGTTCACTTCGGGCTGTTTCCCCTGAAGAATGTCGTCGACCATTTCGGCGACCTTCGTGGCGAGCGCGCGGGTGTCCTTGAAGACGGACATCGACTGCTTCCCGGCGATCATGTTCTTCACGTTCGCGCGGTCGCAGTCCTGCCCGGTGATGATGGGCCAGTCTTTTCCGGGGATGTAGCCGTTGTTCTCAAGAGAGGCGGAGATGCCGTAGGCGAGCGAGTCGTTGGGGGAAAGCACGGCGTCGAGCTTCTTGTCGGTGTACGACCTGGAGATAAGGTTGTCCATGCGGGCCTGGGCGTCCTCGGACTTCCACGCGAGAATGCCGATCTGCTCCATCTTCGTCTGGCCGGAGTGGCAGACGAGCTGTCCGTTGTCGAGGTAGGGCTGCAGGATGCTCATCGCGCCGCCGTTGAAGAAGAATGCGTTGTTGTCGTCGGGAGAGCCGCCGAAGAACTCGATGTTGAAGGGCCCCTTGCCGTCTTTCAGTCCAAGCTTCTCTTCGATGAACTTGCCCTGGATGACGCCGACCTTGAAGTTGTCGAACGTTGCGTAGTAGTCCACGTTGGGGGACTGGCGGATAAGACGGTCGTAGGCGATGACGGGAATCTTCGCCTCGGCGGCCTTGGCGAGGACGTCGGAGAGGGCCGAGCCGTCGATGGAGGCGATGATCATGACCTTGACGCCCTTGGTGATCATGTTCTCGAGCTGGGAGATCTGGACGCTCACGTTGTTCTCTGCGTACTGAAGATCGACCTTGTATCCTTTTCCTTCGAGGATCTTCTTCATGTTCGCGCCGTCTTCGTTCCAGCGCTGGAGCGACTGCGTGGGCATGGCGACTCCCACGAGAATGTCCGCTGCGAAAGCGGCTGTGGCGGAGAAGAGAAGGACAAGCGCGAAAAGAGCGAGCAGCATTTTCTTCATAAAAACCACACTCCTTTGAAGATGTTGACGAGGGGCTTCGTCACGCCCCTCCGCGTCCTCCGTCCGGGAGGACTTCCGGCGCCTCGGAGGCGAACTGTGAAGCGGACCCCCGCGGGCGGGGGAGAAAACCAGTTCAGGAAGAGCTCGAGAGGGCATCATCTCCTTCAAAAACAGAATACGGCGTACGGTTCGTCTTGTCAAGGCTAATTGATTGATTCAATAAATATATTATGAACATTTCCGACAGTCTTGTCAAGAGGGAGTCGAAAAACTTTTTTATTGAGCTGTGCGTCTCATGCGCATTGGTCCTCGCAACGAAGCCCTCGTTTGACGGCGCGTGCAAGAGCGTCCGTGGAACCCGCCCGCCCGGCTCGGAATTTCGGTGGTTTTGCGGAGAGGACGAGCCGCACGGACGCCGGTGAAGAATATGGTACAATCGTCTGAAACAGGACGTCGTGCAGGAAAACGACGCGCGCTCTTCATACTTCCTTCCTGCGGAGACGTTTCGCGCTCCTGCGCAAAGAATGTGTACGCGGGCATTCGCCCGTATTCTCAGCGCCTCCCTCGCCTGTTTTTCAAGGCGGGGTTTATTGTGTGCAGGCCGAAGGAGGAAATTCCATTGTTGATCGGAAAGAAAATTTTCGTGTGCTGTGCGCTCGCGGCGGGGCTGCTCCTTCGCCTCCCGTTCGCGGGTGGAGCCGAGGAACCCGCCGGGCCCGGGGCGACGGAAGAGAGTGGAGCGGTCGTTCAGGAGTCTTCGGGCGACGTGACCGCCGAGACGGCCGGAAGCGAGTCCGAAGATTCCGATCAGCTGGCCAGGAAGCTGTTCGAGATAGAGGTCGCCGGCCGCGTTGCCGAGGAAGAGCTTGCGAAGCTCCCGAGCCTGGTGCAGACGGAACGCGCGAAGATTGTAAACGAGCTGAACCAGTGGGCGAATACGGACCTTCGCAGGATCATCGAACAGCACTACCTGAAGGTTGAGAAGGCGCTTGAAGAGACGACGCTTCCCGAGGACCACAGTTCCGTGGGTATCTGGTGGAAGCAGGTGAAGGCCGGAGTCTTTCTGAACGAGGATATCGAGGAGGTCGTCGCCCTCTTCGTCAAACGAGCGGGCCCGAGGCTCTCCACGGTGCACGAGGAATTCCAGAGGGAGCTGCTCGAAAGCTTGGAACAGCACAGTCAGGCGTTGCTGCGCCGCTCCATGGAGGAGATTCGCAAGCCCTTCGTCGCTACGGTCAAGGACAGGCTTCCTCTTTACAATGCAATTCCTGTGCCCAATACGGAGCGCGCCGCGCTGTCGATCGCCCTCTCGAGCGAGCAAAGCGACAGGGGGCGTCTCTCGTCGGGCATGGCCGTGATCGGCGGCGTCGTGCTCACCCTCATGGGGCGCAAACTGGTTCAGAAGATGATGCACCTGGCGGTGGTGAAGATCGGCGGGAAAGTGCTCTCGCGGATGATCCCCATCATCGGAGTCGGTCTCCTTCTGTACGAGGGCATCCAGATGGGACAGGCAAAAGAAGCCTTCGAAGAGGAGCTCAGGAAGAGCTTTTTTACCGAGTACACCGCCGACGTCACCGTGGAGACCGTCTGGAACGCGAGTCCCGACGGCATACTTCCCTCCATGAAGCAGGAGATGGAGCGGAATATCAGCACGCTGCTGAGCGACTGGGAGCGGATTTGCCGTTCCGAGGCCGTCTCGATGATTCACAGCGCGCAGGTGCTCGCCTCGTCGGAATATGTGCGGAACTATGTGAACAAGGAACTTGAAAAGGGCGCGGATTTTCAGCTGCTGCTTCAAAAAGTCAACGCCCTTTGGGACGCGTTCGGGCAGTCGCTCGCCCTTGAGCCCGTCGAATTTTTCGAGTCGATCCTCATCGATTCCCCCGACAGAAACGATCTCCGCTTGCTCTCGCGGGACCCCGGCGGCAGGTTGATCGAGCTGTACAAGCAGTGGGGAGCGGAATTCCTGAAGGCGGTCAACAGGATCGGCGTGGAGAACTATGTCTCCACCGAGTGGAAAACCAGCGACGTCAACTGGCGCGTACTGAACAGAAACCTCGACTTCCTTCCGGAACTCGGCGGCAACCGGAACGCGGCGCGCGGGCTGCTCTTCCTGATTCAGGAGGGGGTTCCGCTCGACGGTTTTTCTCCGGACCTGATGGCGAAGATCGCAGTCAAGAAGGATGTCTTTCTGAAGGCGTGGCAGGCGCTCACGCCCGACTCCAGGAAGCTCGCGGTCATCTTCGAGAGCGGGCGTCCCCTTGTTGTTCTTGAGCCGTCGCTTATCGCGTTTCCCGAAGCCGCCTCGCTCTTCCTCCGCGGCTACGGCGTGGAATTCTGGACCTCGTGGTCGAGCGACGATATCTTCGACCTTCTCAGAATTTCGGAGATTCGCGGAAAGAACAGCGGCAGGATAAGCGCGGCTCCCGTCCGTCCCGAGGAACGTGCCGATCTGCTGGAAATTTTCCGTCAATCCGGCGAGAGGGGCATTACACTGTGGGACATCCATACGAAAGAGCCTACGGGAGAAATCGGCAGGAAACTGGCTCGGCGGAGCATTGCCTGCATGGCCGAGGGATACCCCTTCGAGGATATGAAGGATCCGGAGCTCGTCAGATTCGCCGCGGCCACACTGAAGATTCCGGCGGGGCGTTTTTTCTACGATACTCTCAAGGGGGTGGGCAGCCTTGTGCGTTATCTGCTTCTCGGCGGAGTGCTGCTGCTCTTCGGCGGCATCTTCTTCGGCCTTTTTTCGAGGATACGCGCCGCTTTTTTCACACCTCCTTCACGGTATGCGATCGAACGGGAGACGGACACGGCCGAGCGGAAAGCGCTGAAGGACGTCTTTGCCGATGAAGACGGAAGAGACGAAAACAAAGCGGACGATACGGCTTCATTTACGGTGGAACCCGAAATCGTCGAGGAGTCGGAAAGCGGTCCCGCACCCTCCGATGATGCGGCGGAAAAATCAACACGACAGAGGAGACGCAAGAAAAGGATGAAAAAAGAGAATGAGTAAAAAGGGGATTCCGGTACTCACGGTCGACGTGATTCCGGGCAAGAAGTGCGAGTATCTGGGGTGCGTCTCGGCCTCCTGCTGCCTTTCGAAGTCGCTGGTGCAGGACGTGGCGTCGAACGTGAAGAACTGGACCGTCGGAGGGGAGCTGACCCGGTACACCGATATGATCGACGATGCGGTCAACCTTGTAACGGAGCGCCTCGGCGTGATGGCGCAAAAAATGGGGGCGAACGCCGTCATCGGCTTTCGCCTGTCCACGACGAGCGTCTCCACAGGCGCCGCGGAGCTGATCGCCTACGGAACGGCGGTTCGCTTCCCCGACTTGAACTAAGCGGAGGCGCCGCCGGCGTCGCTCCCTTTTCCGGGCAGCCACATGACGGTGATGGCAACGGCCGTGATGAGACAAAAGAGTGCGAAAAGGCGAAATGCCGAAAGCGTGCCGAGGAGCGTCGAGCCGAAGCCCATGTAGAGGGGAAGAAGGAACCAGCTCAAGTCCATGGAAAAGTGGACCAGCGCCGACGCCTTGGCCCGGAGGCGAGCCGGAGCGAGATCCGCGGTGAGCGCCAGGTGCGCGGGGTAGCCGTACCCGACGCCTATCCCGTAGAGGAAACCGGAGAGCAGCATCCCGGCGGGCGAACCGACGAAGGAGAGCCAGATGAGGCACGCGGCCATCAGAAGGAACGAGGGGCCGGCGAAGACGGTTCTCGGGTAGCGGTTGAACAGATTTCTTCCCGCGGTGCGGACGAAGAGCGCGCCTCCCGCCATTGCGAAGACGAACCAGGACGGGACAAGCCCTTTCTCCAGCAGCATGCTGCCCAGAAAGACGATGGAGGAATCGCAGAGTCCGAAGAAGAAGCAGGAACAGAGCATCTTCCAGGCGGGAGTCTCCCGGAAGAGATCGCGGTAGCTTCCCCATTCGATGGAGGAGCCGGTCCCTCCGAAGGCCGCCGTTTGCTTTGTGTCGAGGCGAAGCGCGAGCATAAATGCGAGCGCCGAGGCGGCCACCGGAAGGAGCAGGTAGATCCTGCCGAGGTCGTTGCGGATGAGAAAGTCCGTCAGCGGAACGATAGTGAACATGGGGACGATGCTGCCTATGGCGACAAGGGCGAATGCAAGTCCCCTTTTCGCTTCTTCCACGGCGAGCGCCTGGTAAGTCGTGAGCGCGACCATGAAGACGCTGAAGCCGATCCCCATGACGATGCGAAGCGCCACGAAGAAGGAGAACGAGCCCTGGTGGACATGGAGGACCGCTGCGCAGGCGAGGCAGAGCAAAGACGATGCGATCATGCTTCCCCGTATCCCGAACCGTTCCGTGATCCAGCTTCCAACGGGCCTGACCGCGGTCGTCGCCGCGTAGAACACGCTTACCAGCACGCCTGCGGATGCGGCGGAGTACCCCTGGGTGCTGAGATAGGGCGCCAGGAAGAAGAACGTGTTGGAGTACGAGTGAATAGCGAAGTTGATGATCATCAGCGAAACGATGAGCCGGTCCATGGGCGCCTCCGGAAATAAAAGAATTCGCGGACGCTCTTCCCGGACGGATTCCCGCCTTTTCCGGGAGGGCGTCGTGCGGAGGCCATTGTATACCGTAAGCGATTTTTCTTCAATCGCCTTTATTGAAAAGAAGGCGCCCCTCCGCGGAATGGAGGGGCGCCTCGAAAAAACGTATTCGTCACGCGATCAGAGGACTACTGAGTGATCGCGTTCACGGGACAGACGGACACGCAGCTTCCGCACTCGATGCAGGACTCGTCGACGATCGCTTTACCGTCGACCATCGCAATTGCCTCGACCGGGCAAGTTCCCACGCAGGTCTCGCAACCCACGCATGCTTCCTTATCGACAACTGCCTTTGCCATAAATACATTCCTCCTCAGCAAGGGATATTCTGACGCATTGAACGACTTGGATTATACATCACTTTCCTACCTCGGGCAACTTTTCACGCCGTTCTCCGGTTTTGCGGTGAAGAGTGTGTCACCCCCGACCGCTTCCCCACAGCATCGCCGGAGGGTACTCGGCCTTCGGGTCCCTGGCGATCAGCCGTTCCAGTTCTTCTTGAGGAGAAGAGCCTTCGTAGAGAAGACGGTGGACGCCCTGCGAAACAGGGAGGTCCACGGAGAACGCGAGCGCGCTTTCCGCGACGGCGCGGACCGTGAACGCCCCTTCCGCGACTTGCCCGACCTCGAGTTTCGCTTCGTCGAGGGAGAGCCCCCGGCCGAGCGCGAGCCCGAGGCGGAAATTGCGAGACTGCGCGCTGTAGCAGGTAAGGACGAGATCCCCCATTCCCGCGAGCCCCGCGAGCGTCAACGGATGAGCTCCGAGCGCTTCGCCGAGGCGCATGATCTCCGCAAGTCCGCGGGTTACCAGCGCAGCGCGTGCGTTTTCTCCCAATCCAAGAGCGGAAGCCATCCCGGAGGCGATCGCCATGATATTCTTCACCGCGCCCCCCGTTTCGGTACCGACGACGTCCGACGACGTGTAGATGCGCAGTCTCTGGGTATTCAGCGTCGATTGCCAGAAGAGAGCCGACGTCTCGTGTCCGGAGGCCGCGGTCAGCGCGGTCGGAAGGCCTTGCGCCACCTCCCCGGCGAAACTCGGCCCGGAAAGGACGGAGTAGCGGACTTCCGGAAGCGTCTCCGCAACGATAGCGCTGATTCTGGCTCCCGTGCCGATCTCGATTCCTTTCGCCACGTTGCAGACTTCCGTCTCTTTTCCGCTGAAGGGGGCGAGCGTCGGAAGAAAACCCCGCACCGTTTGCGTCGGCAGCGCGAGGATCCAGTACTGAGAGAAGAGCGCCGCCTCCTCGGGATCCGAGGTCGACGAGATCGCCTCGGGAAGAGCGATCGACTGGAGATAGTCCGGGTTATGCGAAGTCGCGTTGATCGCCCGCGCCTGTTCCGCGCGACGGCACCAGAGCATGACGGAGTGCCCGCTCTTGGCGGCCGAGACGGCGAGCGCCGTACCCCAGGTGCCTCCGCCGAAGACTGTGATTGCAGCCATGTCGAGTATTTCCCCTTTCCTGAATCACTCCGCGCTCGCCCGGGCGGCGTCGGGAGTCAGCTGCAGCATCGCGGTACCGAAGAACATCAGCAGGGAGCCCGTGAGGATGGCCGGTACAAGGGAGCCCGTCATGTCGCGCAGAAAGCCGGAGACGAGCGGCGCGATCACCGCCGAGGACATGATCGTCGCGTTGAAGAAACCGACCGCCGCGCTCATCGAGCCGGGGTGGCGTCTGCTCACGATGTCGCCGATCCATGCGACCGCAACGGGCGAGAACGCCGTGTTGCTGAAGATGCCGAAGAGCAGCAGCGTGGAGATAATGAGCGGGGTCCCCTGCACGCGGGTGAGCAGGAAGAGCGCCGCTCCGCTCGCAGGCAGCACGAGCGAGGCGATTTTTCTGCGGCCGAAGCGGTCGGAGAGCCTGCCCCAGAGCACGCCTCCCGGAAGCGCGGAGAGCGCGATGAGCCCGGTGTACAGCCCGGAGCCGGAGAGCGAAAATCCCCGCTCCGCCTGAAGGAACGTCGGTCCCCAGGTCGCTGCGGCCCAGAAGCCGTAGAGCGAGCAGAACGTCGCCGTGTTGATCTTCCAGATGTCCTTGTCCCGGAAGAGACGCTTGTAGACGGAGAGCGACGGAGAACCGCCGGTATTCCTCGTGTCGGGGAGAAAACGGACGAATGCGAAGAGCATAAGCACCGTCGGGACGGCGAGCACGAGGAACGGCGGGCGGTAGTGGCCGAAAAATTCGTAGAGCGGTCCGCTCACCGCCATGCCTCCAAGAATGCCGAGCGCCATCCCCATACCGATGAAACCGGAGCTGATTCCGCGTTTCTCGGGCGGAACGGTGGCGAGCATCGTCCCGAAGCAGCACGGGTAGTAGGCTCCCGCGCCGAGTCCGTGCAGAGCGGAAAAAAGGAGCAGCAGCGAGTATGTGTTTCCGAAAAGCCCGAAGCCGAGGATACCGATTCCGGAGAGCGCGAACATGGAGATCAGCACCCGTCTGGTTCCCCATCGATCGGCCGCCAGCCCGCTCGGGATCTGCAACAGGACGTAGAAGAGGAAGTAGGCGCTGGTGATGGAGCCCGCCTGCGCGGAAGAAATCCCCAACGTATCCGCGATGACCGAAAGAAGGGGGTAGAGGGCCGTACGGTCGGCGTAGAGCACCGCCCAGCCGAGAATGAGCACGAGGATCATACAACGCATCTCCTTCGAAGTGAAAGTCACTTCATTGTATCCGTTCCTGCGAAAATTGCCAGAGCTTCGTTTCAACGGTACAATATGAGAGGCATGAGAAACGGTTCGCGTAGAGAATTCCGGGAAGAGGAAAGGAGGCGCCGCGCTTGCCCTTGGACGAACTGTCACGGAAGCTGAAGGAAATACAGGACAAGATGAGCGAGGCGCTGCACTACAGCATCGACAGCATCTCGTCCCTCCGCGAGGAGGAGCGGGAGCGTCTCTTCGAGGTCCGCACGCGCAAGGACGATCTTATCAGAGAGCTCAACGAGGTGATCGTCGCGGCCGACAAGGCGGAGAGCGAGTATCGCCGGTCGCGGGAAGAACTCCTCGTCGCCAGCCGCTCCGGGAACGAAAAACGCGAGAAAGACGCGTACGAACGCGCCATGCACCTGATGAAGATACGGGGAGCGTTCGAGGAGCGCGAGAAGCTGCTCGCCCGGCAGCGGGACGACTTCGCCCGCGAGGAGCGCCGTATCGAGAAGCTGCTCGCGCGGAGCGAGGAGATGGGGAACCGTTTCCGGGTCGCGCTGAACCTGCTGAGCATGAATCTTGAAGGGGAGAGCGAAAGCGCCGTCGCCTCCGACGAGAGCGGGCTTCTCGCAGGAATGCTGCTTGCGGAGCGGGAGAGCGTTTCGTTGTCGCGGGATCTCCACGACGGCCCCATTCAGAAGTTTTCCAGCATCGGACTGATGATCGACCTCTCGAAAGAGTTTCTCGACAGGGGAGATTTCGTCCGTGCGGGCGAAGAGCTCGGACGAACGAGGGCGCACCTTGCCGACGCCCTTCTCGAAGCGCGTTCCTTCCTCTTCCAGCTCAACCCCTCGGGGCTGAAAGACGGCCTGCACACCCCGCTGAACCGGCTTGCCTCCCAAGTGCGCTCCTTTTCCGGGTGCGACGTTCGTTTTTCGATCGAAGGGCGAGCGGATGTCCTGCCGCTCCAGGTTCGTACGGCGGTCTTCAAGATCGTCCAGCAGGCGGTGATGAACGCGGTCCGTGGCGGAAAAGCGAAGAACGTGAAGATAATGGTCTGCATCGGCGTCGATGTTCTTCGGGTGAAGGTGGTTGACGACGGCGTTGGTTTCGATGTGGCGAAGGAGCGCGATCTGGCCGAGGAACGGGGCACGTGGGGGCTTGTGAACATGGAGGAGCGCGCGCGCCTGATCGGAGGAAGCGTCTCCATCGCCAGCGAGCCGGGCAGGGGAACGACCGTGCTTCTCGAAACGCCGCTGCCGAAAAAAGTGTAAATAAAAAGCGCCGCTCCGACGGGGAGCGGCGCTTTTTATTTAGGCGCTGAGGCGTTTGGCTTTTCTTCTCTCGTTGTCGTCCAGGATGGACTTGCGAAGACGGATCGACTTGGGCGTCACCTCGACGAGCTCGTCCTCGGCGAGCCATTCAAGTGCCTTTTCGAGGGTCATCTTCCGCGGAACATCCAGCTTCACCGTGAAATCCTTCGTCGCCGACCTGTGGTTGGTCGCCTGCTTCCGCTTCGTCGGGTTGCACGGCATGTCGCCGGGGCGCGAGTTTTCGCCCACGATCATTCCCGCGTAGATCCTGTCCATCGGCGAGATGAAGAGGACGCCGCGCTCCTGAAGGTTCTCGAGCTGGTAGCTCGTGGCCTCTCCCGTGTCCAGGCTGACCAGAGCCCCCCTGTTTCGGGGCGTGATATCGCCTACCCACGGTGCGTATCCGGAGAACCGGGACGACATGATGCCGAGCCCTCTCGTGTCGGTCAGGAATTCCCCCCGGTAGCCTATGAGGCCGCGGGTGGGGACGGAGAAAAAGATGCGCATCAGCCCCGTGCGGAGATTCTGGATCTCCTGCACGCGCGCCTTGCGCCTCGACAGCTTCTCGAAGACGACGCCCTGGTACTCTTCGGGGATGTCCACGACAAGATCCTCCATCGGCTCGAAGGTCTTGCCGTCGCGCTCCTCGGTGATGACCTCCGGCTTGGAGACGCAGAACTCCATTCCCTCGCGCCGCATCTCCTCGATGAGGATCGCGAGCTGGAGTTCGCCGCGTCCGGAGACCTTCACGCCGTCGGGACGTCCAAGGTCTTCCATGCGGAGGGCGACGTTCACATGCATCTCGCGCTCCAGGCGCGCCTTGAGCTGACGGAGCGTGATGGCCTGCCCCTCCTGTCCGGAGAAGGGACCGTTGTTCACAAGAAAGAACATCGACACTGTCGGCTCCTCGATGTCGAGCGGCGGCAGAGGGAAGTTCTCCAGCTCGGACGAACAGAACGTATCGCCGATACCGATCTCCTTGGGGCCGGAGATCCAGACGATATCGCCCGCGCCGGCCTCCTCCACTTCAAGGCGTTCCAGACCCCGCGTGACGAAGATCTGGACTGCCTTGGTCCGGTCTTTCCCGGCGATGACGAAGTTCTCGTTCTCCTTGTCGCTTCTGTCCTCCCAGACCGTCGTGGTGCGGAAGAATTCCTCTCCCTTGCGTATCTTCCCCTGGAGAATCTTCCCGCACCCCATGCGCCCCGTGTACTCGTTCCAGGCAAGCGTGCTCACCTGCAACAGGAAGGGAGACTCCTCGTCGGCGAGCGGCGGCTCCACGTACTCTATGATGGCCTCGAAGAGGGCGTCCATACCTTTGGATTCGCCGCCCTCGATCTCGCTCAGTTCCTTGACGGCCCAACCGGCAAGTCCTGAACCGTAGAGGACGGGGAAATCCGCCTGCTCATCCGTCGCGCCGAGTTCGAAAAAGAGGTCGAACGTGGCGTTGAGCGCAAGCACCGGGTCGGCCTCCTTGCGGTCCACCTTGTTGATATAGACGATCGGCTTGATCCCCATCCGGAGCGCGTGCGAAAGGACGTACCGGGTTTGGGGCATCGGTCCTTCTCCGGCGTCGACAAGGAGCAGCACGGAGTCGACGGTGGAGAGGATGCGCTCCACTTCGCCGGAAAAGTCCGCGTGTCCCGGAGTATCGATGATGTTGATTCTGTACCCCTTCCACTCCACGGTGCAGTGCTTGGCGCGGATGGTGATCCCCTTCTCGCGTTCCAGCTCGTTGTTGTCCATGAAGCGTTCTTCGACGCGCGCGTTTTCGCGGAATACCTGGGCGGCCTTGAAGATGGAATCGATAAGGGTGGTCTTGCCGTGGTCGATGTGGGCTATTATTGCGATATTGCGAATGTGTTCGGCTCTTCTCATTAAACTTCGTTCCTCCGAATGCGGTCCTGGCTTGATTATTTCAACCGCAGGGAAAGCATGATACAACCTGGAGCCGCTAAATGCAAGAGAATTCGGCGGAAATACGAATTGAATCCTCTCAACGCGCAGTGTTACACAACTTTTGCCGGAACGCCACACCATTGTAACGCTTCGATGCTATCGTCTGTTGGTAAAAAAGTAGACTTTCAAGCCGGGAGGCGGACGTTCATGAATTCATTGTGCTGCGCGGAAGGGGCAACCGAAGTCGATCTGTTGCGGTCCCTCCTTCAAGAGGGGGGGATCTCGCCGGTCTTTCAGCCTATTGTGGATACGGCGACAGGGAGCGTGTACGGCTATGAAGTTCTTTCGCGCGGGAAGGCGCCTCTTGAGTCGCCTCCCTCCTTTTTTTCGGTGGCGCGGGCGAACAACCTGCTTTGGGAGACGGAGCGCGCATGCAGAAAAAATGCCTTGGCGACCATTCGGGATTCCGCGGGAGCGTCGGCGCTGCGTTTTTTCATCAACGTCAGTCCCGGCGTTTTTACCGATCCTCGTTTCAGAGAAGTATTCACCGCGGAGACGCTCAAGCCCTACGGTATAGCGCCGGAGCGGGTTGTTCTGGAGATCACCGAAAGCATCCCCGTCGCGGACTACGGCGAGCTTGAGAAGGTCGTCGCCTGTTTCCGCGAGCGAGGTTTTTCCATCGCCATCGACGACCTCGGCTCGGGCCATTCAGGGTTGCGGACGCTCAGCATCTGCGCGCCCGACTTTTTAAAACTCGACATGGCGCTTGTGCAGGGGATTTCGATGGATCCGTACAAGAAACACGTGGTTGCGTTCCTGTGTTCCTTCGCCTCGGCGGTGGGCGGTAAGATCATCGCGGAGGGGGTGGAAACATGGGAGGATATGAAGACGCTTCTGGAGCTTGGAGCGCCTCTCGCCCAAGGCTACCTGTTCGCGCGCCCGGCGCCGGGGTTCCAGCGCCCCGCCCCGTTCGTGCTGGAGCGACTGGCGTTGTTGCGGAGAGCTGTCTGCAAGGGGGACTGCATCGTGGGAGAAGGACTTCGTTCGCTTGTGATTCGGCGCACAACGGCGGAAGCGGGAGAGATGACCTGCGAAGAGCTCGAGCGCATCTTCAGAAAGAACAGGACGCTCGATCATCTGGTGGTTCTGGAAAACGAAGCTCCAGTCGGCCTCGTCACCAGGCAGAATTTCTTCCTGAAGACGGGAGGAACCTTCGGGTACCAGCTGTATCAGAAGCGTCCCCTGGAGGATATCGCGACCACGAACTTTTTGAAGGCCCCTGTTTTCAGCTCCGTGAGCACATTGGCGAAGCTCGCCATGGAGCGGGAGCCCGAAGAGCTGTATGACCCGGTGGTTGTCGTGGACGACTGCGGACTCTTTCTGGGAACGGTCACGATGAAGCAGATCATCGCCAGAGCGGGGGAGCTGGAGGTCGAACGGGCGATGAGCTGCAACCCGTTGAGCGGACTGCCGGGCAACCGGCATATCCAGAACTGGATCGAGGAGGCGCGGCAGGGGGACTCCTTTACGCTGATCTACGGCGATCTTGATCGTTTCAAGGAATACAACGACCGGCACGGCTTCTTGAAGGGGGACGAATTGATCAACCTGACCGCCTCCATTCTCCGGGAGGGGTTGGACGCGCTGCCGCCGGGTTCCCGCCTCGGGCACGTCGGGGGTGACGATTTCGTCTGCGTCTGCCCGGGAACGGTCTCCCCTCTCGCGCTTGAATCCATCTGCAGAATTTTCGACGAACGCAAGCTCGTTTTCTTCGCCCCGGAGGAACGGATGGAGGGATGCTACGAAGCGGAGAATCGGCGGGGGGAGAAGTGCACTGTCCCGTTGGTCACGCTGAGTCTTGCGGTGATCGAGAGCGACAGGATAGCCCCGGAGACCCACCCTGGCAAGATCGCCGAGATAGCGGCCTCGCTGAAGCACGTCGTGAAACAGAAAACCGCCCGAGAGGGGCGCAGCGCATGGATGTTCGAGCGCCGGCGCATCGATCCCGAGGCGATGGTCGTGGAGAACGCGTCATGAATCTGAAGGGAAAATTTCTCGTCCTTGCGGCGGGAATCATACTCACCGCAACCATCCTTGCCGGAATGTCCTATATCGGCGGAGCGACGATTCTCTTTGAACACGCCGACCGGAGCGAGAAGGAGGCGAGTCGCGCAAAAGCCCGGGCCGTTGCGGACAAGATGGAAGCCTGGGAGAATGTCCTGTTGACCGCGTCGCGCAATATGGCGTTCATGATCGAAGACTTGGGAATTCTTCCGGGGACGACCGGCGGGTATCTTCGCACGCTGACGGAATCCTCGGAAGAGCTTGGATTTCTGTCGATCTCTCTCGCGCTGTCGAACGGAACGCTGCTTGAAGGGCGGGGGTGGTTTCCCCCCGAGGAGTACGATCCTCGCAATGAAATGTGGTACACCGCCGCGGAGGAGAGAAGAGGAGCCGTTCTTACCGGCCTTTACCGCGACGGAAAGACGGAGCGAACGATTGTCACCCTGGCGGTTCCGGTGTTCTCGCTCTATCAGGAGGAGAGAATGCTTGGCGTTCTCGCCGGCGACATCGCCGCCGAGACGTTCGGCGCTCTCTTTCCTTCTTCCGATGACCGGGCCGGCGTTTTCCTTTTCGACGGGGCCGGGCGCCCTCTTCTCGGCAGAGAGGACGAGGCCGGAGTTTTTACCGCGTACGAAGTCCCGGAGACAATTGCGCGGCACGTCGGCAAGGACGAGCGTTTTTCCGTCGAAGATGAAAACGGAGACGTCCTGCGCGGCGTCTCGTTTCCGCTGCCTCACGGGTTCGGCTTGAGCGTCCTTTCGTCGGAGAAAGAGCTCCTGCGGCCGCTGAAAGGGCTGGCGTTTCGGCAGGTGTTTTTCCTCTGTGCCGTGATCGCGCTGCTCTGCGCGCTTCTTTTTTCCGCCGGAAGAAGTGTTTTGCACCCGATGAACGGTCTCATGCGTTCCGCGGAGGCTGTTGTGGAGGGAGATCTCACAGTTTCTCCCCCCCCGGGAGGAAAAGACGAGATTGCGCTTCTGTCCGAGTCGTTCGCTGCAATGATGTGTTCGTTGAAGGAGATACTTTGGGAAATGCGGGACGAGAGCGGCTTGATCTCCGCCAATGCCGAAAGGATCGATTCGACTTCGGAAAGAATGATCAGTTCTTTTCGTGAGATTCTCGCCGGATGCGGACTCGTGAAAGACTCCTTGGAAGAGAGCGCGCTGAAGCTTGCGGAGATGCGGGCCGCCGCATCCGTTTCCGCGGAAGAGGGACGCGCCGCCTCGCTTCTGGCGAACAGATGCGGAAAAGAGGCTCGTCGATTGGTCGCCGTAGGGGAGAAAACACTGAGGACCTCCGAACGAACTGTTCAGTCCGTGGACTCTATGGCTTCTTCATTCTCCGGAGTGGGAGATGCGGTCAAGGAGCTTGGAGAAAGAACCGACGCGATCACGTCGATCGTTGCGATGATCGAAGCGATCGCCCGTAAGACGAATCTGCTCTCGCTGAACGCCTCCATCGAAGCGGCGCGGGCAGGCGCTCACGGGAGAGGGTTCGCCGTCGTGGCGGAGGAGATTCGTTTGCTTTCCCGGCAGAGCGGAGAGGCAGCGTCGCGGATAGGTGAACTTGCCGGAGATGTTATGCAGGGAAGCGCGATGGTCGCCGCCGAAGCAATGAGCGGAAGAGCGGCCGCTTCGAAGAGCAGAGAGGAAATTCTAGAACTGCGATCGTTCGTACAGTCTCTGACCGCTGTTATGGATGAAATGACGGGGACTATCGCCAAGATGGAGGAAAAAAGCGAAAAAAACGCGGCGCTCGGCGACGAGAATCTCCTGGCTTCCGAAGAGGTTGCGCAGATGGCATACCGCGGGAAAGAGGTCGCTTCGGAGATGACGCGTGTGCTTCCGAAGTTGGAAGACTTCGTCCTTGATCTGAAAGACGGGGCGGCTTCACTCGACAGGAGCGCCAAGATTCACGCGGAACGTTTGCAACGCTACCGGCTGGACGCAGGAGAGCGCAAGGGCTCTCCTGCCCGTCCCGCTCTTCGGAGTGCCGCTTAAAGCGCTTCACTCAGGATCTTTTCCCACTCATCCCATTCGGGGACGCCTTCGAACACCTTTTTCCCGTCGACGATCCATGCGGGGGCGGTCCCCTTGATGTTGTAGCGGAAGTTGTCGACGAAGGAGAAAATGCTCCTGGGATCCATCACGGAGATCTCCACGCTTTCGCCGAAGGTTTCCCTGGTTTTCGAGAGCAGTTCCCGGATGGCGGAAACTTCGTCCCGACGCCCCTCCATGGACTCCCCTCCGGGAATGTAGGCTCCGCAGCCTCCGGACCCGCTTGCCGAACTTTTTTCCATGATGACCTTTATCTTCGTTTTCGCCATGGTACCTTCACCTCCTCGTGTGCTGCCGATAGCATCATAATACACAAAAAGCATACCGAAAAAACGGAATTTTTACCGAAAGTGTTTTTCTCCCTTTGCATTTGGGAGAAAAGACGTCATAATAGACGGCATTAGTATAGATGAAGGAGTGCGGAGTATGGATGATAAGGGCATGATAATATGCTCGGCGGATGTTGACGAGGGGCTGACCCTCCAGATATGGACCAAAGGCGCCGTACCCCGCCTCGTGGTCCTGAACAGGGCCAAGAATACCCGAAAACTCATGCCTTTCAGCTGGCTCGAAAGAGAGGATCGGACGATCTCCCTCAAAGGAGCCAAAGACAAAACCAACTCCTATACGGTAGAAAGCCTTGAGGAACCCGTACGCAGGTTGCTGTACCAGTATGCTCAGGATCCCGCGTTCAAAGGGTTGCTCTGGCATTCGGTCATCTTCATGTCGGATTTGATGCATACCCCCCGGGCGGTCTTCGACAGGGCGGAGTACGCCATGTTGCATGAGGACAAGCGCTGTCGTCTGTGGCTTCTCGATCTTACCGACGGGGACGCGAACGGCTATTTTCGGCCCTTTTTCCCCCGGACGTCTTCGGAGGAGCTCTTCGGAGAGGAGCCGGGCGTTCATGCGCATGGAGGAAAAACCGTAACGGACCTGAAGAAGACGGGAATCACACGGAAGCTTGCCTCCGTTCTCCCCTCCCGCTGGTACGATACGCCGCGTATTTCTGCGGCGGCGGCGCTGCTTGGTTTTTCCCTCTTTTACGAAGAGGGGAACGCGCTCTCTTCTTTCCTCTGGAATGCTTTGCAGAATGGTGTTCCTTCGAAGGCGGCACTGGCGACAAAACCGGAGGATCCCCTCTGCAACTCCTTTGCCCGCAAGATGGCCGGGTATGTGCGGCACTGGCATCTGCTCGACACCATTCATTACGAACTCGACCCCGACAGCGTCGGCACGCTGAAAAGCAAGGGCTTTTCCCGAAGGCAGCGATTGACGTTGAACGTGGGTGATATAGGGCCTGTGGAATATACGGTGACGCTTTATTATAACGAAGAGGGGCGGATGGCCGTCGGATGCCAGCCCGTCCAGCTCACCGACCGGCACAAAGGCGATATGATCTTCACGCTTCCTTCCGATCTCTACGAGACGCTTCTGGACAACGATTCCTTCGGAGGCTCCCGTGACGACTACTTTTCGCTCTCGTCCATTCTCTCCGCGAAACTTTTCCAGATGTGGAGAGAGCGAGTCAACCGTTTTGCGAGCGTTTTCCTCTCTCCGGGAGTGTAAGCCGCTTGGGAGGGGAGCTTCGGGTAGGCGTCTGTTCGTGGTCCGACCGCAGCCTCGTGCAGAGCGGATGGTACCCTCCCGGCGCGCGAACTCCCGCCGCGCGTCTTTTCCATTATTCACGGCACTTCGATACCGTCGAGGTCGACAGCACGTTCTACGCGATCCCCGAGAGGGCGACCGTATTCAAGTGGGCTGCGCGCACATACCCCGGTTTTCTTTTCAATGTGAAGGCCTGGGGGCTGTTCACGTGGCACTCCGTGAAGTACGAATCCCTTCCCGAATGGGTTCGAAACGAAGTTCCCCGCCCCGAGTCGGGGAGGCTTGATTTCCAGGGGCTTCCGAAAGAAGCTCGCCCCCTTCTCTGGAGGCGTTTCAGCGAGTCGCTCGCTCCGTTGCGCCAGATGGATCGCATGGGGTATTTACTCTTTCAACTTCCTCCCAAGGCTGTTTTTTCTCCAGTCATGATGCGATATCTCGAGCGCGTCGCCGAGGTGACGCCGCCCTTCCGCGTCGCGGTCGAGGTTCGGAATCGCTCATGGATGGAACCGGGCAACAGGGAGTCTTTCCTGGATTTGCTGAAAGGGGCGAACATGGCGTACGTCGCGGTGGACGAACCGGAGCTGCCCTGGACCGTGGGAAGGGACGCTCCCGTCACCGCTTCGTGGGGGGCGATCGTCCGCTTCCATGGACGCAATACGGAAGCATGGAGCCGCAAGGATGCGACCGTCGCGGAGCGATTCCGGTACTGCTATTCGGATGCGGAGATGCTCTTCTGGGAGGACGCGGTTCGCAACGCCGCGACAAAAGCGGAGCGCCTCTTCCTGATGTTCAACAACTGTTTCAGAGACTACGCCGTACAGAACGCGCAGCGAATGAAATGCCTGCTCGGCGTTGCCTGCGCTCCAGGAGAAGGAGTGCAGGGGGAACTGGATTTCGAAGGGGTTGCGGACGAGGTAAAAGAGAATGAAAAATGAAGAAAAACAGCATTTCTCGTTTAAAATAAGGGCTATGTCCCCGAGACTGTATACTCTGTCTGTTTGACGGATGCAGCGTGCAAGTGTAGAATACTCCTAACGGGTTATCCGGACGGAGAGAAGAAGCATCAAAGAGTTTCAAGTCAGGAAAGCCGATCACCAAAGACAGCAACTGAAACAAAGACCACGTACCAAAGAACCGATGCAACAAGGAAAGCTGTATAGAACCTCAACAAAGATACGTGTGGGATATCTACAGAAGTACTAGGAGTTGGTTGTTTGACAGAAGGTCAGAACCACCGTCCGAGATAGCCCGTTGAAAGTCCGGGAGGGGATGTTTCCCCTCCCTTTTCGTTGTGTGCGGATGCGATGTGAAAGGAGCGACATGGAGCGCCCTTTCACATCGCATCCACATCTTTTTTAGCGTGCGTTTTTCCCAAAGAGCGTAAACAAAGGCGCGAGGAGCAGAAGAGAGAACATGTGCGTCCCATGAGTTACGAGACACCCACCGCTGGAAGAAGAGGAGGGTGGTTCTCCGGTCGAGCTGAACGCCTTGAGGCAGACGTTCGTATTCGGGGAGCGCGTTGTCATGTCCGACCAGGATGCTCCGTCGAAGCTGACGAAACTTTGCCCTGCGCCGGCCGTCGCTTTGTCGCTGCTCCCCTCTACCGGCATTTCGACCGGAACGGGGAAGAGATAGCCCGGGGTGGTCAGGCGGACAACCACGGAGAATCTTTCAGCGGGAGAGAGAGGAACGGACGATGAAAGATTCACGGTATGATATCCGGCTGCCGCGAGCGTGCCTCCGGTAGAACTCGCAAGAGTTCCGCTCCTGGGGGCGTTCTCGTCGACTCCGCGTCGAATCTCGATCGTGTACGGGGCGTTGGCCTGCCCGGCGTAGAAGGAGACTGCGCGAAGAAGTTCGACCGTGTTCTCGCCTGCATTTTCAGGAGAGACGGAAGGGGCTGCGGTGAAGATATTCGCGAACCATGCTGTTTCGGAGCCGAAACCGAAGCTTTCCGTCCACCCGAGCGGATCATACTGATAGATGCGCTCGAATTCCGTCGTTTTGCCGCCGATGTAGATCGACGGAGTGCCGATAGTGGGATCGGCGTAGGAGAGGTAGAAAAAGCCCTTTTCGCCCCATTCGGTTCCCCAGCTGTTTTGGATTATCCATGCGCCGTTGCGCCCCGGATCCGCGTTGAAATTACCTGCCGGATACTCGTCGTCCCACCCTACGATGTTGACGGCGTGCCCGCCGCCTGTTTTCCAGGGATTGAAATAGGCATTCGTTTCCGGAGCGTAGGCGTTGTTGGTCCAGACCACTCGGATGCGTACGGAGCCGTGCGTCATAACGGTCTGTTTGATCAGCTGGGGATTGAATTCGGCTCCGAGGTGATGCACGTGTTTCAAACGCATCGAGGGAGGATCGGAGGGGAGCGGTTTGCTGGATTCCGGCCAGGGTGTAACCTGCTGGTACGGGCGGTCGGCTTCGTTCACCGCGCCTGTCCATCTGGCGAGAATCGCTGTGGATTTCCAGTTGTTTCCTCCCTGATCGAATATAGGTTCTTCTCCGAACTCCGGTTCGTAGGCTGTGAATGCGGGGAGCGTTTCACTTTCATCGACGTACGCGAAGTATGCCAGATGCCATTCGGAGAAGTCGAAGTCGCCCATGCCGGCTTTTTCGAGCGTAGATTCCAGCGATGCAAGCGCCCCGAAAGCCCAGCATGTTCCGTAAGGAGCCTGATCTCTTATGGGAAGCAGTACTCCGTGGTCCCTGAGATCGTACCGAGAAGGGAGCGCTACTGTCGAACGCGCGTAGATTCCTGCGCTTTTGGGCGAAAGAACGTGCGAAAGGTCGAGCGGCGAAGGTCGTTCGCCAAGAAGGCGGTTCGCATCGACACAAGCGGACTGAACGGAGGAGCTTCTCATGTTCCGAAAGCTGAGGAACTCCGGATTCAGGGGGGCGAACGTCCCTTGGCCTGCGGGCAGGGTCGCGAAAGCAACCGAAGAGAATGTGTGCACGAGTATTGCGAGCAGTACTGCGTAGAGCGAACGCTTAAGAGTCAAAAAAGTCACCTCCGAAGGAATAAGAAAGGAACAAAGAGCAGTAACGATGTCCATGCAAGGGGCGCGGCCACGGAGCAGCCTCCGCCGCCTCCCATGACGGCCGCGCCGGCGCCGGTAACCGTGACGGAGACGGAGGCCGACGCGCCTCCCCCAAGGGCATGCGCTTTTATGGTAGCCTTCCCGTCGGAGACGCTGGTGATCGTCGCCCCGGTGTCTGTTTGACTGACGACGGCGACCGACGGGTTGTCGGAAGACCAGATAATATCCTTCTTGTCGGCGTTCACAGGGCGAACCGTCGCTGTTACGGGAAGAGACGTTTTCCCCGAGAACTTAAGCGACTCCGGGTAGAGAGAAATTGCCGTGACGGGCACAGCGGGGTCCGGCTCGCCGAGAGCCGCCGCAGCATCCAAGTATCCTCCGTAGACTACGCGTCCTTCCCAAGAATAGTTCATGATCGTATTCCCTACGATGCGGGCCTTGATCTCCGGCGCGCTTTTGCGGGGAAAACGGGCGGCGATGAGCGCGGCCGTTCCCGCAACGTGCGGCGTGGCCATCGAAGTGCCGCTGATAGTCTTATATCCGTTGCCCGGCCATGTGCTCGGAATATCCGTTCCCGGGGCCGCCAAATGAACGAAATTCGGGCTGAAATTCGTGAAGGAAGACGGGGCGCGGTCTCCCGCCATCGAACTCACTGTGATCATGTTCTCGAATGTGAAGCAGGCGGGGTACGGCCGTTTCCCCCGAAGGTCGACCCAGCGGAAATTGGACCAGTCGTAGTATTCATCCGGACTGTCGAGGTTTTGTTTTTCATTTCCGGCTGCAACTACAAGAATGACTCCCGCGTCGGAGAGAGCCTTGCACGCCGCGCCGTACGGGTTTTTCTCCTGATCGAGGATAGGTTCGCGCCACCCTGTAAGCGACATGTTCGCGACCCGGATGTTCAGGCCCCGCTCCTTCTGCTCCAGCACATAGTTCAAGCCTGCGATGATTCCGGCATCGTTCCCTCGTATTTCAGAGTCGAGCACCTTCACTGCGAGCAGGCTGACTTTCCAGTTGACTCCTGTTACTCCGATTCCGTTGTTTCCGACGGCGCCTATGATTCCGGCAACGTGGGTGCCGTGTCCGTGATCGTCCATGGGGGCGGCATCCTTGTTGACAGCGTTGAAGCCGAAATTCCCGTCGAGGTCTCTGCCGATGTTGTCCGCCAGATCCTCGTGCATGGAGTCGATACCGGAATCGATGACCGCAACGAAAATTTCGGCTTTCCCGGTGCTGATGTCCCAAGCCTCCGCCGCGTTGATGTACCGCAATCCCCACTGGTTACCGAAATTCGGGTCATTCGGAACCAGCGAGGCGCGGGAAATAAAGTTGGGCCACGCATCGATAACCTCGGGAAGTGTTTTCAATTCGGCGATGAGTTCTTCCGCGCTCTTTTGCTCCGAACGTATATGCACGATGTTCTTCCCCGACCGCATTGCGATGGCGCCGTAGGTTTGCACCGCCTGTGCCCCGACGGAGGCGGCGACGCTTTCCGCGGAGGATGAGACCGACTCGTTGAAAAGAGCCGCGCTCGAAGCCGAAAGCCTCGGCGCTTGGAGTACCGCCAGAGCTTCGCCTTCCACGAAATCTCCCGGTAGCGTCCCCGCAGCGAAAAGAGGGGATGCCCCGGCGAAGATTGCCAATATCGCTATAATGATTATTTTTTTCATTTTTCCTACTCCTCACCTCTGTTTTGAGCACTATCACGTTGTGAATCAAATTACTCTGTGGGTATGCGCTCGGCTTAAATAACGTGCATTCATGATACGGTAATCCCGATGAGATGAAAAGAGGATGGAGATAGACATATGATTTTAGGTTTGGAGACAGGTGTTTTCAAAAGATAATCCTGGATAAAGAAAAAAGAGGGAGCGAAAGTCTCCCTCTTTTAAGATAACTGTTTTGGATTCTGCTGTGGATACTATACTACCTAGAGCTTCTCTTGAGCAACATAGCCAGAGGAATCATGAGTAGAAGCACTGCGGGAATCGTCGCTCCTGCACCCACTGAACAACCGCCGCCCCCGCTGCCGCTGCCCGGAGTCGGTGTCGGAGGTGTAGGTGATGGAGCTGTTCCAGTCGATGTGAATGCTTTGAGACAGACGTTGGCATTTGCTCTATATACAGATGTGATGTCCTGCCATGTGGCGCCGCCGTTGTTGCTGACGTAGCTTTCACCAGCATTTGCCCGTGCTTTGTCACTGTACCCTGTAAGAGGCTCTTCAACAGGAATGGGGAAATCATAGCCGGGAGTTGTCAGACGAACAATTATAGAAAACAATCCGCCGTTAGGAAGAGCAACGTCCGATGAAAGACGTACAGTATGGTACCCTGCTGCTGTCAGAGTGCCTTCAGTAGCGTTGGCCAGGGTGCCGCTTGCAGGTGACCCCGCAGTAACTCCTGTTCGGACTTCAATCCTGTAGGTAGCACTGGACTGTGCGGCATAGAAAGAAACGGCTTTCAGCAGCTCTGCGGTAGCGGAGGGAGAGATAGTGGATGGGGTTGTTCCGGAGCCATTAGCGCTGAAAATATTCGCAAACCAACCGGTATCCGTGCCGCTCCCAATAGCATTGGTCCATCCGAGAGGATCGTACTGGTAAATGTTGTCGAAGTTCGAAGTCGAAGCTCCGATGAATACCGCAGGGGAAGCGAGCGTGGGATCCATATATGAAATCCAGAAGTACCCCTCATCTCCCCATGCGGTCCCCCAGCTATTCTTGACCAGCCAAGCGCCGTTGCTTGCCGGAGCTGTTCCGAAGTTCGCTGCGGAATAGTTGTCGTCCCATCCGGCGATTGCGACGATGTGCCCTCCTCCGGTACTTGAGGGGTTGTAGTATGAAAAAGTTGCTGCGTTATACGCAGTGTTGTCCCAGAGCATCCGAATAGAGACTGCTCCGTACGACATGAGAGCGTTCTTGATAGTGTCTCTAACCAAGGGGGAATCCCAGCGGTCTTGATCAGGAAGATAGTAGACGTGCTCAAGATGGTTCGACACTGGATCGGATGTCTGAGGTCTGCTCGATTCCGGCCAAGGGGAAACGCCCGGATAGGGGCGGGCGGTCTCGTTGACAGCTCCGGTCCAACGAGCAAGGAGCGCCGCCGCTTGCCAGGAGTTCCCTCCTTGGTCGAAGATAGGATCTTCACCAGGGGCAACCGTGTGTGTTGTAAAAGCTGGGAGAGAAGAGCTAAAATCCTGATAGACATAGTACGCAAGGTGCCACTCCGAAAAGTCGTGGTTGCTTCCTCCGCTTTTTTTCAGAGTCGATTCAAGGGATGCGAAGCCCCCGAAAGACCAGCACGTTCCATATGGATCCTGGTTTCGAACCGCAGTCATCAGGTTATAGTTGCGAAGATCATATTGCGCCGGTAATGCGGCTGGAGACGAAGTGGCAAAAAAACCTTGACTGGGTTGAGAAACATGAGATAGGTCCAGAGGAAATGGACGATACCCCAAATGCATTCCGGTTGGAGAGACCATTGCTTTTGTAACCGAGTCTTTCTGTTGGAATGCAGCAAACTCCGGATTCTGCGGCGCTGAGGTGAAAGAAGATGCATGCGCTGCAAAAGAACCTAAAGAAAGAAGTGCGCTTATAACTAATACGATCATCAGTTTACGGGACAGGGCCATTGTGAGATCACTTTCCTTTCTTTGAGAAAAACTATATTTACAAAACAAGGAATTCTTCAAAAGAAGCAAATAGAAGAATCTGACCTCCGACTCTTTCGCAGATATTCTATTGAACGAGAAGGGAAAGGAGGTGATAACGAGCAGGGGATACTCCTGTTTCCCAAGGTCTGAAATAGCCCAGAACGATTATGCTATGCCCCTCTCTGAAAGTTTGGAAAGTCCACCGCTCCCACCCCCCTTTGCCTGTTCTTGGCGGAGTGGATTGTTGCGGTGATTTGAACTCGCCCTGGTTAGCTGCCTTCCATTCGTTTTTACCTGGAGTTTCTTCAGATTTCTCTTCGGTTTCCATCATATTCCCGCGAAACGCCGCAACTGCAGTATCTCCCTGTTGCAAGAGGAACCATTCGTATCCCGTGGAAGGATTCGAAGGAACTCGTAGTGTATGTCGCTGTCCTTTTTCTGTTTTGGTGTACTCCATATTCAGATAGAGATTGCCCTTCTCGGGGAACCGAAATCCGTCTGCACGAACCGAACGATGGTGTTCTGGTGAAAAGCGAAGCGCAAACTCCGCTCCTGGCTCAAGTCCAGAAAATTTAAATTTCCCTTCGCCGTCAGAAATGGTTTTCCTGTTCGTCTGACCGTCCCAAATATTGATTTCAATAGCTGGAACGCCTTTCCCTTCACTTGTCACCATCCCTTCGACAAGAGGAGCAGTCGATCCCTCAGCAACAATAGCCGCCGAAACGGGGAGCAAAAGTGAGAACATGAGAAATGTAAAAAGAGATATACGCATGTATCTTCACCACCTTTATGAGATTTGACATCTCTAAACTATCTAGACCCGGTAGAAGAGATAGAAATCGGACACATGGTTTTGTTCAGATCAGAGAGTTCCTGTATTTTGCATCACCTCTTTTCTTATAAAAAACTTAAGGAAGAAAAGATTCGGGAGAATTCTTGGGCTATTCAGCTTTTCTCACCCCCCTTAAGGTTGTGAAAATTGCGCATTGAAAATATTTCAGTGTTCAAGGCTCTGCGGTTGCTATTCTAGGACGTGATATCATCTTCTTAACCTCGTTGGGTGAAACTCCCTCAATAAACGGATCGGCTCTCATCTCTTCTAATAGTTTCTTACTGAAAGCCGAATCTGTTGCCGCTTTTTCGCTGCGTACAAAAAACATTCCCTTGCCGCTGGATTCCGAAATTGCGCTGAAGGTATTCTGCACCGTGACGCCGTATTTCGTCGCAAGGTACTCGCCTTGTATTTCGAGCATCATTGCAACGGCTACGGTCCGATCTCTCCCTTCAAGTACGGCGACACTTTCCCTGGCCTTAAAAAGAACCAGGTATTCTCCGGGAATCACTGTCGGTTCATGTTGAGCGGAAATATTTGCTCCTGCCGCGCCAGTGACTGCCCAACTGCTTGCATAGGCCAGCAGGAGCGCCAAATTAAACAGGGCGCGGACAGCATTTTTCACCATGCATCACGCTCCTTTGCTGATATTTTGAACAACCTTCTTCTTGCGGTACATAATAGCATACTCTCTCTTTTTTTGCATTTTCGAACAGCTGTTTCGTTGGTCGAAACGCGCCTACCATCCGCCGCCGCCTCCTCCTCCGCCTCCTCCTCCGGAAGAGCCGCCGCCGCCGGAGCCCGACGAAGAGCCCGGGGCGACCGAGGCCGAGGCGATGGAGCTGGAAACGGCCTCGGTCACAGAGGCTATCCCCGAACCCGTATAGAACGAGGCCAGATTCGCGCCCGTGTACCACGTCGGCTGGTAGTTCTGCTCCTTGAGCTTGTCCTCGAAGCGGTTCGCCCACGTCTCCGCGACGCCGAGCGCGAATGCGTAGGGGAGGAGGGCTTCAAAGACCTCGGGAGTCTCCTCGGGAGGATTGAACATCTCCAGCCTGCGCTTCTCGGCGGTTCCCATGTACATGGCCAGTCCTTCGGCCTCCGCAAGCACTTCGTTGCCCTTCGGCGTACGGATGGTCATCAGTTCGTGGAAAACGACGATGAGCGCTGCGTTCGCCAGAGAGACAAGGGGGATGAAAATCATCCCTCCTCCGAAGACGGCGAAGAGCGAGACCGCGATGAGCAGCGCGAAGATCGCGGGGAGGAATTTTTTGAAGAGTTTCTTGAAGAAGCCGCGGTCTTCTTTAAAAGTGAGTACGGAGTGCTTGAGGAGGAATGCTGCGACGGTGAACACGCCGGAGACTGTCCCGAGGATGACGCCGATCTCCTCCTGTTGCCCCAGGACGAGGAGCAGACACCCGAATATCGGGATCAGAAGCCCCGAAAGCCAGAGGAGCGTGTTTTTCGAAAAGAGTTCCTTTCCTGTTTTCGCAAACTGCTCTTTCAGGCGGTCGCGCGCCTTGCCAAGAATGCTGTGGTTCTCCTGCCGGAGCAGAATCTCGTTCCTTTTGTAGGCGAAGAGCGCGGAAAAAAGCGTCTTCTCCGCACCGGAAACGGGGGCGGGGCTCTCGGTCCGCGTGAGCGCATACGTTCGTCCGGCCAGGCGGGCTGCCAGGCCGCCGAAGAACCCCGACGCGCCGCTGCGTTCCGCGAGCTGTTCCGGGGTCAGCTCCTGAATGACGAGGTGTCCTTTGACCGCGAGGTTCAGGATATCCGCGGCGAAGCAGGTGTTGTCCGTTCCCATGCGGCGGACGTAGCGAAGGAATCCCGGCGTCCTGCCGGCCGAAGCCGAGAAGAGCGGTATGATCGTCGGCATGGGAGGATCTTTCCCCCAGCGGAGCCAGAGGAGAGCGTACGCCATGCCGAGAAGAATCGGCAGCGCGACGATGAAGTGGAACGTGTACTTTTCGAAGAAGCGGATGTAGAACGGAATCTTGGGAGGGGTCACGATGCCCTTGGGCCAGGTATAGACGACGGTGAGCCCCTCTTTCGGTC
>Ga0334887_1001647_pt1 | contig 28264 bp, 21 predicted proteins | sample GraSluR1_MG_10_FD_207217 | JGI IMG/M metagenome (GOLD analysis project Ga0334887, IMG submission 207217) | Sludge microbial communities from methane-producing bioreactor in Wageningen University, Netherlands - Granular Sludge_18_07-R1 | ecosystem: Engineered > Bioreactor > Anaerobic >...
TATTACACCAGAGAAAGAATCCGGCCTGTCTGAAGTAAGATTCTGGCATAAAGACAGATTTTTAGGCACACAAATAGCGAAAAATAGTGATCTTAATATAGTGCAGTTTTAAAACTTAACTAACATAGGTTTTAAAAAATTTTTATTTTAAAATTTATTGGGAAAAAGAATGAGGAAATAAAAAACCCTTTGGTGTACACCAAAGGGTTTTATTAATTATTAGAAACGTTTTCTGGGACCGGAATTGAAATCTCTTCTAGGTTTACGGGGACGAGCTTCATCGATTTTTAATGGACGTCCATGAAATTCCTGATCATTCAAAGCTTCCTTTGCTGCTTCTGCTTCTTCGTTAGTAGACATTTCGACAAAACCAAAACCTTTGCCTTCAATGATGTTGACACTTTGCACGGTACCATGATTTTCAAATAGTTCCCTCAATTGATCTTCGTTGACGGCGTAGTTCAGATTTCCCACATACAGCTTATTGCCTTGCATCTCTTTACCTCCTTCTTTAATACTATATTTATTATTTCTTCAGTAACATTTCTTTAGAGGCAAAGTAGAGCAAAGTCAAAAGCACCGAAAAGCTCTAACAAAAATATCACTGGAGATAGATCTATGATATTTATAATATACCATAGACCACTAATATTATCTTACAAATTTTTTTATTTGTAAATAAACAAAAGATATTATAATTAAAAATAATATAATGTCAAATTTTTCTGTAAAATACTCTTTGCTTCTAATTTAATATTATCAAACTATCGCTATCCCATAATGAGGTATTCAATAAGTGAAAAAACCTTTACAGATGAAATTATTACTGAATTGGGGAAGGAGATAAGAGTACTCTTAAAATCCTATTCTATGCGATTATGATATTTATTTATGTTAAAATAATATAATAGTATTATTTAGAGAGTAGTTAATTTTGTAACATTTGTTACAGTATTTTTTAGTACTCTTAGTTAAAATAAATGTAAAAATTGTTTTTGGGAGGTGAAAATATGAGTATGTTCTGTTTTCAATGCCAGGAAACAGCAAAAGGAACTGGCTGTACCAGAAAAGGTGTTTGTGGAAAGGAAGCAGATGTAGCAAATATGCAGGACCTGTTAATTTATGTATTGAAGGGGATTTCTGTGTATAGTACCAGGGCGCGAGAATTAGGTATAGAAAATTCAACAGTAAATAAATTTATCATTGACTCATTATTTATGACGATTACTAATGCCAATTTCGATAAGGCAGATTTTGTTAAAAAGGTTAGAGAAGGTTTTAAGGTTAGAGGAGAGATTAAAGAACAGTATCTTAATGCCGGAGGTGAGCCTGTACATAACCTACCGGATTGTGCAACCTGGAAAGCAGAGGAAGCTTCTGACTTTGAACAGAAGGCTAATTCCTCTGAAGTTGGAGTTCTGGCAACTGATGATGAAGACAAGCGCTCATTGAGGGAGCTTTTAACTTATGGTATTAAAGGAATGGCTGCCTATACTGGACACGCATTTAATCTGGGCTATGATAATAAAAAAATTGATGATTTTATACAAAAGGGATTAGTTGCAACTATAGATGAGTCACTCTCCATAGATGCTTTAGTAGGCCTGGTAATGGAGTGTGGTAAATTTGGTGTTGAGGCTATGTCTTTATTGGAAAAGGCCAATACAGAAACTTATGGTCACCCGGAAATTAGCAAGGTCAATATTGGGGTGCGAAATAATCCAGGAATCTTAATCAGCGGACATGATCTCAAAGATATGGAAGAACTACTTGAACAGACCAGGGATACGGGAGTTGATGTATACACTCATGGTGAGATGTTGCCAGCAAATTATTATCCGGCCTTTAAGAAATATGCACACTTTGTAGGTAATTATGGTAATTCTTGGTGGAAACAAAACGAAGAATTTAAAAAATTCAACGGTCCAATACTGATGACGACTAATTGTATTATCCCACCAAGAGATAGCTACAAAGAACGGGTATTTACTACCGGAACTGTTGGTTATCCAGGAATGCTTCATGTACCTGATAGAAAAAAAGGACAGTCAAAAGATTTTTCACAAATCATTACAATGGCGAAAAAATGTCCTCCTCCTTTAGAGATAGAAAAAGGAGAGATAATTGGTGGATTTGCTCATAATCAGGTAATTGCACTGGCAGATAAAGTTGTTGACGCTGTCAAGAGCGGTGCAATTAGAAGATTTGTTGTGATGGCCGGGTGTGATGGTAGAATGAAGAGCAGAAATTACTACACAGAATTTGCCCAAAAATTGCCCCAAGATACAGTTATTCTTACTGCTGGCTGTGCAAAGTATAGATATAACAAGCTTGATTTAGGTGAAATTGGCGGAATTCCCAGAGTATTAGATGCTGGGCAATGCAATGATTCCTACTCCCTGGCAGTAATTGCCTTAAAATTAAAAGAAATGTTGGGATTAGATGATGTTAACCAGCTTCCTATTTCTTACAATATTGCCTGGTATGAACAAAAAGCGGTAATAGTATTATTGGCTTTGCTTTATCTGGGAGTGAAAAACATTCATTTAGGTCCAACCTTACCAGCATTTTTATCACCAAATGTAGCTAATGTATTGGTAGAAAAGTTTAAGATTGGTGGCATTACTAATGTAGATGAGGATATAAAAATGTTCCTCGATTAAAACCAGATAAAATAGATATTAAGAAATGAGTCCCGGTAACTGAGTTAAGTTTTTCCAGTTACCGGATGATTCTTTTATAACAAATTATTAAGAGGTCAGTATATGAGAAAATTATCAACTTTGTGCCGGAAGATACATCGCTACCTTACTATTCCTTTTGTTGTCTTAACGATAATGGTAATGGTATTTACCAGAAATATGCCAATAAATAATTTATTTTTTCGCTGGCAAAGAGTCTTCATGCTTGGTTTAGCTATTACTGGTGTATTTATGTTTCTATATCCTTATATTGTAAAGTGGAATAAAAGAAAGGATAATAGTATCTAATAACTGACTTTACCTGATAAGTAATAGGATTTAGAAATTAAAGATTTTGTTCAATAAGAGAGAGATTGCTGATAGTAATAATGTTCTTGTATAAATTAATTAGACCTTCACGTTTCATTCTATGTAATTCTCTTGATAGGGAAGGGCGAGTAACGCCAAATTGTTTTGCCAATGTTTCCCTGGTATCAGTTAAATGAATGCATAAATTTTTTTGTTCTTGATATTGTTCTAAAAGGTAAAGACATATTTTCTGACGAATGGTTTCTCCTGTTAGAAATCGTAAATGATAATCCAGTATTAAGATTTTTTCCGATAACAATTGTAATAAATTCCTGAGAAATTTTTCATTTTGAAAACATATCTTCATAATATTGATTTTATCAAAAAATATAATTTTGGTATTATGAACTGCTACTATCATAGAGGGGAAGGTTTTTTTATTTGAGAATATAATTACTTCTCCAAAAATATCGCCAGTGGTAAGCTGGTTTATTATTATCTTTTTTCCAGAAGGAAGGCTTTTTTGGATTTCTGCGTTACCATCAAGGATCAAACCAATTTTTGTCAATGGATCTCCTTCAAGAGCAATGACTTGACCTGCAGAATAATCCTTAATCTGATATTGAGTATTGACCAAAAAGTTAATAAGTTCCTTATTGTTGAAATCCTTAAATAATTTATTAAATCCAAGCGCATGCTTAATGTCATACATAATAGATTCCCTACTAAAAAGTACTGCTGAGAAATTAAAATCTAATTTCTAATCCAAATTTAATTTTATAATCTTCTTGTTTTAGAGAATATGTTTCCAATTGGGTACTAAAGGTGAAATCAGAAGAGACCTGATAATCCAGACTAAGGCTTGTTTCTCCATGAAAATCGAGAGGAGTAGAATAAGTAATGAATAAGTCATCGCCAATATTTTTTCCTACTTCTAAGGTGAGATCAGCCAGGTGCAGGTCTTCTAAAAAGAAATGCGAATCAGCATTTTCCTCAGAATTAAAAGAAATTCTGATAAACTCAAGTCCCAAATCTTCAGCAAGTTCACGTTCCATCCGTCTAAATAGATTTATCTGTAAGCTTTGAAAAAGAATATTAACCATTTCCTGGGAGAGGAGCTGATTGATTTCCCCTTCAGAAAGACCTTGTATATTACGATTAAAGGTTAGTAAAGATAGAATCTCAGTCTCTTTTAAAGCAGGTTGTGAGGAAAGCAGAACCTGTGGATTAGAAAGATTACCTATAACATTAATATTAATTTGTACACCCTGAACAGTGGTATACGCTCTGGCATTTAGATCGATGTCAGCTGGATTTATGCCGTTAATAGTGACCAGTCCATCTAAGATGGAAAATCTTTTATCAAAATACATAAAAGAACCTTTTTTTAAAGTTAAGGTTCCCTGGAGAGTCGGATCTGCCAATGAGCCATTTAAGCTGATTTTACCACCTATGTCAATTTCAGCATCGTTCATTTGCAATTTAAAAGGATCAATTAATTCAATATCTACTTCCAGCTGTTCTAATGAATTGTATCCGGGTGCAGAGGACCCAAATGCAAAATCCATACCTTCTTCTATCTGCAATAAATCTTTAACACGCAATATTCCTTTAGTAAGAAATACCTGGCCACTTATATGTGGAGAGAGTATAGAGTTGCTTATTATTAACTCTAAGTCGACTTCACTTTCTAAAATATCCTGATAGGTGATTTTCTCGTTCTCATTTTTTATGATAAAGGAAATATTATCAGGAAAAAAACGAACCAGTTCCAATTCTCCTGAGAGGTTAAATTGATTTTTATAAGCTATTACAGGAAGGGATGGGATGACAACTTTATTATTAATTATTTTTACTGTATTATTTATTTCTCCAATTTGAACGGGTAATTCGGTAAGATGAATTATGCCCTGATAAATGTTAATTGTTCCATTTACTATCGGATGGTAAGCTGTACCAGTTAAAGAGAGTTCCAGGTCTGTTGTTCCTGTGATTTCCGAGAAAGTATCTTGCCAGAATACCTTTAATACATTTAGATCAGCCTTCTCCATATTAATTTGAAAATCGAGTGGTATATCCGGGTAAGATGGAGGCAAATCTAGTTCTCCTCCCTTAGTATAAGTTAAACTTTCCACAGGAATGGTTCCCCGAGCAGTTATCTGATACTCTTTCTCCAGAGCAATGGTTAATTCTTTAATCTCTAATAGATTTGTTAAGCTATCCCACCTTAATTCACTCTGTAGATTCTGGAAGTTAAATTCTCGGAAAGAGCCTTGTTTGATTTGGGCGGTTATTGATATATTAGGCTGCTCTAACGATCCTGTGCATAAACCTTTAATGTCCATAATACCTTTTATTTGTTCCTCTATTTGCACCAGACTTATTACAGTTGATATATCTAACTGTGTAGTTTGAAAATCGATATCCAAGCTCCCATTAGAAGCAATCTTTCCCTCTGCCTTAAGCAATCCTTCGGACTGAGTTAACTGAAAATTGGATATATTCAGACCATCTTTATCTACAGTAAGCATTGCTTCTAACCTGGAAGGTGGATTGCTTTCCTGCTGTTGAGGTATAAGCAGGCAAGATAACAAAATTTGTTGCTTATCATTATTTCCTGTATAGGCTGCTTCTCCGGTTATTCTGGAAGGTAAGAATCTTTTTATATTTTCTTCTGCTGGATAGAAATGTTCAATCATCTCGTTAAATGCTTGGTGTAAGAATCCTATTTCCAGGGTAAAGGTATGTTTTTCTCCCATAGTAGCTTGACCTTTGGCGTTTAATTGAATCATTTCGTTTTGCAATTCAAGGTTTTCTAATGTAAGAGCATAATTATTGCTGATTCCACTAAAAAAACTATCTGAATTCTCCTCCTGGCTTTCGGATGGAGCTATCTGTTCTGGTTGTAAATAGAAATCTACCTCACCCTCTCCTAGCTGATAATCCTGATAGGCTATCTGTTCTAATTGTAGATTCCCACTAATTTTTAACTCAGGCCAGGTACCCTGGATGTATCCACTGCCTTTTGTCTGGCCGGATAAAGGAATAGTATAGTCCACTCTTTCCAGTAATGGCTTGATAACCAGAGGGTGGAGTTGGTAAGAAAGAATAATTTCTGGTTTATCTGTTTTTGTGGTAATAATTTTCCCCTCCCCGGACAATTGTAATTCCCGGTTAGTTAAACTAAACGATTCAACTGATAAAACATCCTTTTGATAGGTCAGTTTTCCGGTTATTTCTCCCACCTGAGTATTCTGGATAGAGACTTCTGACAATTGTAATTCAATATCTATTTCAGGTTGCTGGATACTTCCCTTTCCCTGACCATGAAAGGTTATACTTCCTGCTATTTTCGCCTCTGGTTCGAAAAAATTGCTATAAATTGCTAAGTCGGGTATTTGGTATTCAAAATCCAATATAAAATTAATAAGCTCCTCAAATCGCAATTCTCCTTTGAGAGAACCATTACTCTCACTAGATTCTAGCTCGCATTGCTCGATAGATAATAACTTATCAGAAAGATTCATAGTTGATTTAATGCTGCCTTCTAGAGAGTCAGGCAAGGAAAAATCCCCCATTCTCATATTATTAATTTTGAAGTCACCTGTAAGATTAGATACAGAGTTATCCTGTCGTTGGCTATCCATTTGCAAAGAACTATCAATATTACCTGAGAATTCTGCTAGGAATGGAAATTGTTGAAATAGAGAATGTCGCAGAGATAGATTTAAAGTCTTTATGGCAAACTGGTAAGAAGGTATCTCATCAGACCAATCCAGGTGGCCATCAATTGAAATCGAGGAATTTGAATCACGGGACTCCAGGGTATTTATAATTAATCTCTCACTGTTTAAGGAAAAATTACCTGAAATGTTGGGAAAAGGTATTTTTTCAATAATTATTTCAGAGGCATTTACTGCACCATTGATATAAAAATCATCGAGCAGGCCGTTTATATTTCCGGATAAATTCACTTCACCTTGCAGGGCAAAGTCATTACATTCCCCAACAAAAAGTGATACATCGTCTCTTAGGAGAGAAGCATTTACTTGCTCCCCTTCTATATTCAGGTCAAAATATATTTCTGGTTCGGTTAGGATCTCTCCCTCTAACTGAACTACACTATCGTGGTAAAGACCACTAAGTCCTGAGATTGTGATTTCTGGTTTGGTAAAAACAACATCACCATTAATTTGCTGGAAAGGTATTTGGTTTAGGAAGATCGGCTTAGCGCTTGCTTGAGAAAAGGTTGCTTTACCTTGCCAGAAGCTTTCATTGGTCTCCCATTCCGGAGAAAAGCTTAAATTAATTACTAAATCAAATTTTCCCTGTGTAGTATTGAACTCTTCAGCAGCTTCAAAATAATACTGAAAATGGGTGATATCTGCATTTTGTAAATTGAAATCCAAAGAATATTCTTTTTTATTTATAAAAAATAAACCACTTAAGGATAAGAAAGCTCGATCTGAATCTTGAATACCCTCAAAATCAAATTCTACTTTTGGTAAGTGAGTTAAATCAAAATATCCCTGAACATCTTTTGCTTTAGTGATAAGAGCATCTTGATCATAATGAAATACTAATTCATCTTGATAAACTAAGTAACTATTTTGAAAATTTATCTGTTGGATAATTATGTTTTCCTGTAAATATTCAGAATCTAAATTGAGTTTTTTTACCAGGTCAAATTCCCCGGTAATCTCTCTGGTTAATTCTATATAAGCATTAAAGAAAGTAATTTCTTTAATATTCAGCTGCCATCCTTTCCATTTAAAGAATGGGAAAAAAAGAGAATATCTAGCTTCTAACTTTTCTGTTTGGAACAAAATATTTGCTTTATCCTGATTATTTTCAAATATTACCAGATGAGTTAATTGTATTGATTGAAAAGAAATTGTATCTACAGATCCAATTTCTATCCTTTTCTCCAGCATACCTTCTAATTGTGTTGTGATAATAGACTTTACATTCATGCGGAAATTTTTGCTATTAATATAAAAATATGATATTAATAAACCTACCGCCATAATCAATAGCAGAATACTAAAAAAATATATTAATCTATTTTTGCCTGCTAGGGCATTCAATGTTTTATCACCTATAGTCCGATTTAAAAAATTCATGATAATCAGTTGCTATAAAAGATTTAATAATACATAAGAAAAGGATTATTATTGAGGATTTTATAACAGTGCATTATCATTTTAAATATTATATCATAACATTTTAATATAGAATAAAAATACTGTCAGGTAATTCTTGACAATGGTGGTAAAATAAGAAAAATATTACAACAACTAAGCGTGGGGAAATAAGTACATATTAACCAGAAGACAGAAAGCCGTATGGGATGAGAGGCGGTTCCGGAATTGTACCAAATGGACCCATAAGTTTCGGTTTGAAAAGGTATTTTCCTTAGTAGGTACCGACGGTTTTCCTCCGTGAACGGGAAATGGTATCGGTATAGTGATATACCTGTACTTTATTAAGCGGGAACAGATAAATATTATTAAGGATTCTGTTTCAACGAGAGTGGCACCACGAAAAAGTTGACCTTTCGTCTCTTGACGAAAGGTTTTTTTATTTGTTCCAACTTTACCGAACCTGAAGAGATAATGTTTTATTTTCTTTAGCTGAGAATAAAACGGTCTAAAAAGGGTGGCACCACGAAAGACTTTTCGTCCCTTAAATGTAGTAAGGGGATGAAAAGTCTTTTTTTTAAATCAGAAAGATTAAGAGATACCAGTGTAGTATATTGTACTTCAAGTACGAAGAAAGAGGTTATATTGCTGTTAAAAATTTGCTGAAAAGATAGATAAGAGAAAATGCAAAAATGCAAATTGGAGAATAGAAAAAGTGGTAATCAAAAAACGCCATTTATTTGAGAGCATTACTAAGATACTGCTATTTAATAGAGTTGTTTACTGGAATAGATTGATTGCTAGCTAAGGACGATGGAATGAACTAGGAAAGGAGGGTAATGGATAATGAATACTATGTTTATGGGAATATTGATGAGAGGTTGGTCCCCCTTCAGGGGGATGTGACAAAATTATTAATAGATAATAACAATAAAAATATATCATATAAGTATAAAAGAAAGGAATGTATTATGGAACGAAATAAGTATATATTAGATGAAAAAGAGATGCCTCAATATTGGTATAATATTTTGCCTGATTTACCGGAGCCTTTACCATCAGTATTACATCCGGGAACAAAAAAGCCTATCCAACCGGAAGATTTAGCTCCATTATTTCCTATGGAACTTATTAAGCAGGAAATGAGTACAGAAACATGTATTGAAATTCCAGAAGAAGTAAGGGTGATATACCGTTTGTGGAGACCAACTACTCTCTTCAGAGCCAGACAGCTAGAAAAGAATTTAAAAACACCGGCTAAAATATACTATAAATATGAAGGAAGTAGTCCCCCGGGAAGTCATAAACCTAATACAGCTGTAGCCCAAGCTTATTATAATAAAAAAGAAGGGATCAACCGTATTACTACTGAAACCGGGGCGGGACAATGGGGGAGTGCTCTGGCTTTTGCCGGAGCCTGTTTTGACATTGAAATAAAGGTATATATGGTGAGAATAAGTTTTGAGCAAAAACCTTATCGCAGGGTAATGATGCAGGTATGGGGTGCTGATTGTATTCCCAGCCCTTCTGAACAGACTAAAGCTGGTCGGAATGTTTTAGCCAGAGAACCAGATTGTCCAGGTAGCTTAGGTTTAGCTATTAGCGAAGCAGTAGAAGAAGCGGTAAATAGAGATGATACTCATTATTCTCTGGGTAGTGTTCTTAATCATGTATTGCTCCACCAGACAGTTATTGGCCAGGAAGCCAAGATAATGTTAGAAAAGATTGATGAATATCCTGATATTATAATTGGCTGTGTGGGCGGTGGTTCAAATTTTGCTGGAATGTTTTTACCCTTTATCAAAGATAAGATAAGTGGTTTACATCCAGAATTGAGAATTATTAATGTTGAGCCCAACAGTTGCCCTACTCTGACCAGAGGACCCTATCGCTATGACTTTGGTGATGAAGCAGGTATGACTCCTCTTTTGAAAATGTACACTTTAGGACATGGATTCATTCCTCCACCTGTTCATGCCGGTGGACTGCGTTACCACGGTATGGCACCTATTATCTGCCACCTTTTAAATTTAGGTTTAGTAGAAGCAAGGGCAGTTCATCAATTGGAAACCTTTCAGGCTGGAGTTGATTTTGCACGGAGCGAAGGAATCATCAGTGCACCAGAATCAAACCATGCTATTCGAGTTGCTATTGAGGAAGCCATTAAATGCCGAGAAACGGGAGAAGCAAAAACTATCCTTCTTGCCTTAAGTGGACACGGTCATGTGGATATGGCAGCATATCAAGCGTATTTTGACGGTAAACTGAAAGACTATAAATATCCCCAGGATAAAATCGAAAAAGCTTTACATGATTTACCCGTAGTATAAGGTACAGCCACCTGTTTTTACAGGTGGCTTAAAAAAATTGATCCGCCGTTGATTCTTACTTTCTAACTTATTTTTATCAAACCAATATTATAAATTTAATAAAATTCTAATAACTTGATAAGTGAGTAAAAAGATGTATATAATATGAACAATAGATGAGAAGGAAAATATTCCAAAGAAGTAAAAAGTATGACAAATATGGATGATTTGAACAGGGCAAAAGAAGTCTTACAGAAAGAAAAGTATACTTTTGTATTAATAAAAAGAGGTAAATTAATAAAAACATCCTATAAAAAAGGTGTTCTTCCTTTATTGGAAGTTATCAATGGTGATGATCAAGTCCTGAATAAGGCAATTATAGCTGATAAGGTGATTGGTCGAGCCGCAGCTCTTTTAGTGGCTAATTATCAAGTGAAAGCAGTATATGCTGGGACAATTAGTGAGAAAGCCAGAGAAATATTGGATAATAATTCTGTTTTTTATCAATTTGGGCAATATGTTCCCTATATTAAAAATCGTAACCAGACTGACCAATGTCCCTTAGAGAAATTAACTTCCAGCATTAGCAGCCCGGATTCTGCCTATGAGCAGATTTTACAGTTTTATCAGCAGGTATTAAAGATAAATATTTAAATTCTTTCTATTTCTTATAAAATATGGTATTGTAACACGAAATTGATTTTTAATAATCAGCTCATACCCAATAACACAATGCTATCTAAGCCCTATAAACTGTGATATACGCTATACTAAATACTAATACAGGGATTCTCAAGGGGAAGGATTCCCTTTGAATATCCTGAGGATATTTACTACCCAAGCTTATAATTTCGCAGGATCCTAAAAACATAAAATATAACGAAATTTTTACGGTATAACTTTTATAAGGGAATACCTGTATGAGATTGCTACGCACTACTTAAGTAGTGCTTGCAATGACCTTGAAGTTTGAAGTTTTTAGTTTTTGGTTGACTTTGAGGCCATAACTGTGGCCTATGATTTACACAATACGCTCAACGTTCTACGACGTTATACGGTATACTTTATACTGGTATACTATATACTAATTAAGGGATTCACAAGGGGAAGGATTCCCCTTGAATATCCTGTATTATGAAGCAATTAAGGAATTGATATGACTAGGTTGACATTTTTAGGTACTCGAGCAGAGGTGGAAGAAAGAACCGAAAAACACTTTTACCATTCTTCTTTATTATTGCAGGTCTTTGATGCTCATCCTTTTCGTCTACTTATCGATTATGGTCACATCCATGCTTATGATTTGAGCATTCTGAAACCTGATGCCATATTAATTACCCATGCTCATCCTGATCATTATCTCTGGACTTTGGAAGAAGCTAATTCTGCTATTCCGGTATATCTGACTCAGGAAACACTTGATTACGGCAACTTTAGTCCTGTTAATTCCTGCATTTTTGTTCCTTATCAAAGATTATCTTTAGGTCCTTTTCAGATATTACCATATAGAGTAATTCATTCCATTCGTTGTCCTGCAGTTGGATTTAAAATTCAGTTGCCAGACTATAAAGTTCTGATATATAACCCTGACCTGGTTGATATAATTGCTAAGGAGCAAATTTTACCAGGATCTGATTATTACATTGGTGATGGCTCAACAGTAAAAGCAAACCTGGTAAGAAGAGAGGGGAAAATACTTCTTGGGCATACCAGAATAACAACTCAGATTAACTGGTGTAAAAAATATGGAATTAACAACATTATTTTTACTCATATTGGTAAGGATACCATGAATAGAGAAAATGATTTTCCCAGATTATATCCTGAAAGTATCTTGGCATATGACCAAATGAAAATGACTGTCTGATGAAATGATTCTTCAAATAAATCTGCTGGGATAATAAATAATTTATTGGAGTGCAATATGGAATTAAGGCAAGTTACTGAGAATACTTATTATATCCCTGGACCGACCAATCTTGGTCTTTTTGTGGAAGATAAAAATGCTATCTTAATTGATAGCGGGAATGATGAGTCAGCTGGTAGAAAAATATTCCGACTTCTGGAAGAGAAAGGATGGCAATTGAGTAAAATTATTAATACACATTCCAATGCTGACCATATTGGTGGAAATGCCTATTTACAGAAAAAGACCGGTTGTGATATTTTAGCTACAGCCTTAGAATCAATTTTTATTAGTGAGCCATTGTTAGAACCTTTTTTATTGTGGGGTGCATTTCCCTTTAAGGCACTGAGAAATAAATTTTTACAAGCACAGCCTTCTAAAGTAACTCATATTATTAATACCGAAGGAATAATTAAGGATACACCTTTACACGCTTTCCCACTGGAAGGACATTTCATTCAGATGATTGGAGTAAAGACTCCTGATGACGTATTGTTTATTGCCGATAGTCTATTTTCACTTGAAATAATTAACAAATATGGCTTAACCGTAAAGAGCAATATTGAACAAGCTCTTAATGCTTTCTCCTGGTTAGAAAAACTTTCAGCAAAATTATTTATCCCTGCCCATGCTCAGCCTACAGGAGATATTGGTGATTTAATTCGGGTAAATAGAGATCAGGTAGAGCAAATTAATAAGAAAATTATAACTTACTGTGACCAGCCAGTCTCCAAAGAAAGAATATTACAGCTTTTGGTCAATGATTATCACCTACAGCTTTCCAGTGTTCAGTTTGTCTTGACCCATATTACCGTTTCAGCTCATTTGAGTTATTTAAACGATAAGCATATAATAAAACCAATATTTGAGGATGGAAAGATGTTGTGGGTAAATATTGGTGTAGAAACTGGCACTGTCAAGAAGGATTGATTCTCCTGGTCTTAGTTACAGTATTTTATATTTCTTCTGGTAAATAGATTTCCTGAAGTTACCTGACCAAAATTGATAATATCTTATTTATTCATTAGCAGGAAAGAACTGTATCAGGCAAGAAGCATTCTTCTGATAGCAAGAAATCATCCGATTGGTAATGGTAGTTTTTATATTGTATTGAAGATAATACCTAAAACTGTTTCCAATGCAATGAGCCAGCCTTAGTAAACAGATTGTTACCTTAGTTACTGCTACTGCATAGAATTGCTGCAACTTTCTAGAGTTACTATTGATAATAAGATTGATTTATAGTGTAAAATGATTATATAAAGTTTGAAGTGAGGTAGAAAATAATGTTAAGAGGAAGTTTATTAAGACATAGTAATAAGAGAAAACTGTTCATTAAGATATTTATTATTGTTTTTTTAATGTTTATTTCGCCATACTATATTTCTCTGGCGGCTACTGATGTTCGTGAGGCCATTGTTAAGGTTTATACGGTTAGCAATTATCCGGATTATTACAATCCTTGGAGTATGCAGGGACCACGAGCCAGTTCTGGTTCAGGATGTATAATAGAACATAATCTAATTTTAACTAATGCACATGTGGTTAGTAATCAAACTTTTCTGCAGGTGCGAAAATATGGAGATACACAACGGTATCGGGCACAGGTGGTGGCTGTTTCTCATTTAACTGATTTAGCCTTATTAACTGTAGAAGAATCCGAATTTTTTATTGGAACACCGGCTCTATCTTTTGGTGAACTACCTGAAACACAACAGGAAGTAATGGTTTATGGATTTCCCATAGGTGGGGATATGTTAAGTATTACTAAAGGAGTGATTTCCCGTATTGAACATCAACCCTATGTACATAGTTCCTCTGTTTTTTTAGCGGGACAAATTGATGCAGCAATTAATCCTGGTAATAGCGGTGGTCCGGTATTGGTAGATGATAAAATTGTGGGAGTGGTAATGCAGGGAATTCCCTCTGCTCAGAATATTGGTTATATGGTGCCTATTCCTATTATTCGCCATTTCTTTACTGATTTAGAAGATGGTACTCTGGATGGATACCCCAGTTTGGGTATAAGTATACAGGATATGGAGAATGAAGGTTTAAGAAGATACTATCAAATGGAGGATGGTATTAGCGGAGTTCTTATTAACCAGATTGTCCCTGGTTCCCCAGCTGATGGTAATTTAGAAATTGGCGATGTATTGCTTTCAGTTGAAGATTTTTCCATTGGCAATGATGGAACTGTCGAATTTCGACTTAATGAAAGAACGCACTTAAATTATGTTATTCAACAAAAGCAGATTGGCGAAGACCTTGAATTAACTATTTTAAGAGAAGGAGAAAAAATAGAAAGAAGAGTTAATCTCTTTCGTTCATTAATTAAAGATCGTCTAGTACCTATGGAACGATATGAAACTCTTCCCACTTATTATATATATGGTGGCTTGGTATTCTGCCCCTTAACTAAAGATTTATTAAATATTTGGGGATCACAATGGTTTCAGTCTGCTCCCAGAGAACTGGTATGTTGTCTCTTAAATAATATTCCCGAAAGAGAAGACCAACAGGTTGTAGTTTTATTAAAAGCACTGGCTGCAGATGTGAACCAGGGTTATCAAAATATAGGTAACTGGGTAGTGGATCGGGTAAATGGGGAAAAAATCTGGAATATGCGGGATCTGGTTGAAAGAATTGAGAGTTGTGAGGAACCATTTATTATTTTGGAAGATCAATACAATAGGCAAGTAGTTATTAACAGGGCTCAGGCACAAGACAGCCATCAAGAAATCTTAGAAATTTATCGAATATTATCTGATCGTTCGGAAGATTTGAGGTAAGGATAAATTTTAACGATATTTTAGAGTATTTATCGATAACTTTGCAAGGAGGAAATTTATATGGTTGATTTACAGGTAAACTATATGGGTCTGAAATTAAAAAATCCCCTTGTTATTGCTTCCTCTCCCCTGGGAGAGAACATTGAAAGGATGAGGTTATTAGAAGAGAATGGAGCTGCAGCTGTTGTATTGCCTTCGTTTTTTGAAGAACAAGCAATTCAGAGTGAGCTCAGCTATTCCTTATTATACGAAAAGGATGGTTATCGTAAATATCTCGATTACTATTTTGACGTAGTTCGTGACAAGTTAACTCCTGAAAAATATATGAGTTTTATTAAAGAAGCTAAGAGTAAAGTAAATATACCTATAATCGGAAGTCTTAATGGCATCTCAGTCGGTGGTTGGATAAATAATGCTATTGCAATGGAAGAAGCCGGTGCCGATGCCTTAGAATTAAATATTTATTTTCTGCCGACCGATCCTGAAATGGATGGTCGTCACATAGAAGAACATTATCTAAAACTAGTTGATGAAATTACCAGAAGTGTTGCTATACCCATAGCCGTGAAGATTCATCCCTATCTTAGTTCCATACCAAATATGAGTAGCAAATTAGTACATGCTGGTGCCAGTGCCCTGGTATTCTTTAATCGTTTTTATCAGCCTGATATCGACTTGGAAAAAATGAAAATCGAACCAATGATTAAGTTAAGTACCTCTGAAGAATTATTGCTAAGAATAAGATGGACAGCAATTTTATTTAGCAAAATTGAGACAGACATTGCTATTACTGGAGGAGTACATACTGCTGAGGATATTATCAAAAGTATCATGGCTGGTGCTAAGGTAACCATGATTGCTTCTGTATTACTGGAAAGAGGCATTGGTTATCTCCAGTCTTTATTGATAGAGATAGAAAAATGGTTAGAAAATAACAAATATCAGTCATTACAAGAGATTCATGGCATTATGAGTCACAAAACAACTCCTCAGGCAGCTCTCTGGGAGAGGGCTAATTATTTGAAAGTACTTGATTCTTACCGCCAGGGATAATTCCTAAATAGTATAATCATATCTATCAAAGGATATTTTTATTATTATAATTGTATTTACTAACAATAAAATAATATAAATGGCTTATGAAAAAAGAAAGAGAACTAAACGAAATAGTTAATAGCATACAATTCCAGATTAGAGCTATTATTCGGAAGATAAATATCAATTATCAGTATATAGATAGTGATGATTTATACCAGGAAATCCTATTATACTTGTGGCAAGAGAAAGAAAAGGGACAGTTAAAAGACAAAAATGACAGTTATATCTTACAGGGTTGTTATTATTATCTAAAAAACTATATCAGAAAAAACCTGAAGACTATAACTGAATATCCGAATAAAGTTTATCCCGATTGTAAAGCACTAAGTCAGGAAATAAAGGATGAAACAAAACTAATAAACAAGTATAGCAATAATTATATCCTGGATGAGTATTTATACTTTGATGAATTTAGCAAAGAATTATCTATAAAAGAGAAGGTATTGCTGGATTTCCGTATGAAAGGCCTTACTGATCGCGAAATTGCCAAAGAGCTTGGTATTTCACATACTATGGTTTCAAAAATGCGCAGAAAGATAAGGCAGAAGTACCAGTTCTATTACGAATAAATCTCCAATAAAAAAATTAAAAAAATTGGTTTCCAACAAGCTAAAAAAATTACTTGTATAGTTAAATTATTTTTTTATAAGTTTCTATTTTAATAAACTAAAAATGAGGGAGTTGTGATATATGTCTGAGACAACAAAAAAAATGATATTACAAAAGGCAGAGGAATTAAAGATAAGGTTTGTGCGGCTTAAGTTTACTGATATTATGGGGATTCCCAAGAACATAGAGGTACCAATACGAGACCTGGGAAAAGCATTAGATGGAAACATTATGTTTGATGGTTCATCAGTACAGGGTTTTTGTCGGATTGAGGAATCAGATATGTATCTACAGCCTGATTTAGATACCTTTATGGTTAATCCCTGGGAAGAAGAACAGTATGTGGCCAGGATTATCTGTGATATTGTTAATCCAGATAAGACACCTTTTACTGGCTGTGCTAGAACTAATCTGAAAAGGGTATTAGCTGATCTGAAAAAAATGGGTTATACTGCTAATTTTGGACCAGAAATGGAATTCTACATCTTTGGTAGGGATGAACAAAACAAACCCACCACAAAAACTAATGACCAAGCAAGTTATTTCGATCTTTCTCCCATAGATTTGGGAGAAGAACTACGCAGAGATATGGCTATCACCTTAGAAAAATTGGGTTTTGAAGTAGAAGCTTCTCATCATGAAGTAGGACCTGGTCAACACGAGATAGATTTCCGATATTCTGATGGTATTACTACAGCTGACCGCATTATGGTATTGAAATTAACCAGTAAGACTATTGCAATGTGGCACAATCTGCATGTAACCTTTATGCCCAAACCAGTCTATGGTATTGCTGGATCAGGAATGCATACTAATATTTCCCTCTTTAAAAATGGCAAGAATGCCTTTTATGATCCTGATAGTAAATATGATTTAAGCAAAGAGGCACTTTATTTTGTTGGTGGTATAATGAAACATGCCAAAGGATTGACTGCTATCACTAATCCACTGGTAAACTCTTATAAGCGTCTATCCTCAGGGTATGAGGCTCCAGTTTATATTGCCTGGTCACATCGTAATCGGAGCCCTTTAATCAGAATACCGGCGGTGAGAGATGGCAATACCAGGATAGAATTTCGTTGTCCTGATCCATCCTGTAATCCTTATCTGACATTTGCCGTTATTCTTACTGCAGGTATAGATGGAATTCAAAAAAAGATTATGCCACCTGACCCTATCAATGAAAATATATATGCTATGGATGACCAAAAATTAAAAAAATATGGTATTGAATGTTTGCCAACCAATTTAAAAGAGGCTTTAGAAGAATTCCAAAAGGATAAGGGATTGCACCAAGGTCTTACTGATCATATTATCACTAATTATTTAAGGGCAAAATATAAGGAGTGGGAGTTGTATAGTCTACAAGTGTCTCCCTGGGAGTTAGAACAATACCTTGCTAATTACTAATAAGGTTACATTGGAATTAAAAATAAAGCTACAGGCAGGAAAGCTTAATATAATAAAAGCTTTTTCCTGCCTGTTTTTTATATAATAGCCCTATAATTCCAATAAAGATTAGAAAAAACCTGTTATTAGATATATAATGAGATTAAATACCAGAATCTATAGTATTGGAATTTTATAAGAATTTCGATACTATAAAATAATATTAAAAAAATATTTTAATTAAGAAAACGTATGATATGCTTAATTAGATTTTAAGAATGTCACATTCATACCATTATTAACTTGATCGATAAGGCAATAAACTTTGAGTATAAAACAATACCATATACGGTATACCTAATATTATAAAGGGGTTAGCAAGAGGAAGGAATTTCCTACCCCAATACCCTGTAGTATTTAATTTTTGATCATAAGGTGAGTGAAGTTATGAAAATACAGATTAAGTATGTTAACGGGATTCGTTTTAAGAGATTTATAATGACCTCAGCTCAGCGAATTGGTCAGACTAAAGATCATCTCAATGATATTAATGTCTTTCCAGTTGCTGATGGAGATACCGGTACTAATTTAACTATAACTATGAATAATATTGTAGAAGGGGTTCAGGATTTTCGCCAGACTTCTTTTGAGCTTATGATTCAGCGCATTGCTAAATCTGCTCTTAAGGGTGCCAGGGGTAATTCTGGTGCTATTCTAGCTCAGTTTTTCCAGGGATTAGCTGAGGCAACTCATGGTATGAATCGTCTGACCACTGTAACCTTTTCTCAAGCTGTTGTAAAAGCAGCGGAGCAGGCAGCTATGGCTATTGCTGAACCCTGTGAAGGCACTATTATTACTGTTATGAGAGATTGGGCGAATCATGTCAATCAATTGGCTCATAGAACACCCGATTTTGTAGAATTATTTAAAAAATCTCTAAAAAAGGCCAGAGTTTCATTATTAGAAACCCCAGAAAAACTGGCAATTTTGAAACAAGCCGGTGTAGTAGATGCTGGGGCAGAGGGATTTGTTAATTTACTGGAAGGGATTGTTGATTTTATTGAATTTGGTCGATTAAGGATGATAAAAAGTGAGAAAAGAAGTTCTTTATTCAGGTCTCAGGAACAACCTTTTCTTCTTTCTCTGAAAAAATCGAAATTCCGTTATTGTACTGAATGTCTACTGGAAGGAAATAATATAAATAGAAATCTTATCAGAGACAGATTAGCCAGTCTTGGTGATTCTCAGGTTGTAGCCGGGTCTGATGAGCAGCTAAGAATTCATATTCATACTAATCAACCTGATTTAGTTTTTTCTGCAATAGGTTCTTTCGGTAATATTGTGGAAACTAAAGTAGATGATATGTGGGAGCAGGCAGGGCATACTAGAGGAAAAATGAGATTACAAAGGATTGCCCTGGTAACTGACTCAACCTGTGATTTACCAGCTGAATTAATTAAAAAATATGATATTAAAATAGTACCTATAGCTGTTCAGGTTAATGAACAGAGTTTTTTAGATCGGGTTAATATTTCTACCACAGAAGTCTTGGATTTTCTGGAAAATCCCGGACATAATGTAACAACTTCTCAACCCCCTTACCAGTATTTTGATGATGTTTACCAGAAAGTTGGAGAAGAAAACGAGGCTATTATTTCTATTCATATATCAGGAAAGTTAAGTGGTACTTTTCAGGCGGCATGTGTTGCTGGTAAACAAAGTAAGTATCAAGATAAGATTCAGGTAATTGATGCTAAGACCAGTTCAGTTGGTCTAGGATTAATTGTATTGCAGGTTGCTCGCCTGATTGATAATGGGATTCCGCTCAATCAGTTAATAGAAAGAATAAATAATCATATCCAGCATTGTAAAATATTTGTTAGTATTCCAACCTTAAAATATTTAATTAGAAGTGGGCGTCTAGATAGAATAAAGGGATTCATAGGTTCCATGATACATTTAAAGCCAGTAATTACCTTAGATCAGGAGGGCGCCTTTGAAGAAGCGGCTAAAGTGGTTGGTTTACGTCGTTTATGGGATAAGACTTTAGAATTAGCTAGTCAATTTGCTTTAGGAGAGAAGAATCCCCATTTTGCTATTGCTCACGTTCAGGATATTAATATGGCAAAATGGTACCAGAAGGAATTAAAAAATCGTTTTCCTCAAGCTGAAATATATATTGCGGAGGGATCACCTGCTATCAGTGTACACATAGGTAGAGGTGGTACTGCCATAGCGGTGATGGGCGGTTAATAGAATATTTATAATTTGAATGGTAGAAATATTTTTATTAGTGGTGAATGATATTGAAGATTGGTTGTTATCATTTAGTTTCCAATATTATGGAAAAACAAAATATTGAGCATTCCTTACAACCTTTTTTGACATCTATTGAAAAACACCTGGGAGAAAAAATGTTATCTATTAGCCCTGCAGAAGTCAAGAAGGGAGATATCCTGCCAGTCATTCTAATTAAATCTGGTGGGGTAGAAGAAAAATTTAAGCGGATTTATCAGCAATTTCCTCCACCATATTTGCTCCTGACTAGTTGTTTGTATAATTCTTTACCCGCAGCTTTGGAGATTAAAACCTATTTACAAAGAAGAGGTGAAAAAGTAGAGATCTTACATGGTTCAGAAGCAGGGATTGCCCAAAGGTTAAAGTTGATAAAAAAAGTAATTGAAACAAAAAAAATCTGTAGCAAATACTGTATCGGCGTTTTAGGTAAACCATCTGAGTGGTTAATTGCCAGTAAAGCAGACTACAATGCCATTAGAAAAAAATTGGGAATCAAAATATATGATATCCCTATAGAAGAAATGGTTAGACACATAGATCAGATCAAAGACATGGATCTTCCTCTTAATATAGTAGCTGTTTCAGGATTTGACCGTAATACTCTTAATCAATCACTGCGAATATATCAAGGTTTAAAAAATTTAATGATGGAATATAATTTTAATGCCATCACTGTTCGTTGTTTTGAATTATTAGATTTCTATCAAAATACAGGGTGTCTATCCTTGTCTTTATTGAATCGGGAAGGTTTGCTTGCAGGGTGTGAAGGTGACCTACCTGCGTTAATTTCAATGATTCTTCTACATCATTTAACTGATGAACCGGTTTTTATGGCTAATCCTTCCTGTATTGACGAGAAAAAAAATGAGGTAATCTTTTCTCATTGCACTATTCCGCTAAACATGTGTAAAAGCTTTCATTGGAAAAGTCATTTTGAATCTGGTATGGGAATTGCTGTGAGCGGTAAAGTTCAACAAGGTCCAGTGACCATTTTTAAAATGGATGGGAATATAGAAAGATATTTTATTTCAGAAGGAGAATTAATAAGTAATTTAGAATCACCAAATATGTGTCGTACACAATTACAAATTTTACTAAAAAGACCAGTTCTTGACTTTTTGGACAAATCAATAGCCAATCATCAATTAATATGTAAGGGTTGGCATAGTGCTCTGCTGGAGCAATTCTTTTCCTACCTGCTTTAGCTTTATTTAACCAGACATTGATAAATAGGCTAAAGGGGAGTGCACCCCCTAACCATCTTAATGATGAATAATTATTAAATAAGGAAGATGGTGTTAAATTAGATTTTAAATATAAAATATTTAATTACTATATTTATGATTCCTCAGGATCATAAAAATAACATTATTATGTTGCTTACCTTCTTGATTTAAAAGAGGTATTTCAGGGGTTCTCAAGGGGAAGGATTCCCCTTGAATATCCTATTGTTTTCCAGAGAGAGAGGTTTGTCTACCTTGAAAATGGGAATCATCTCTGATATTCATGGCAATGCCGAGGCTTTAAGTGCAGCACTGAATGAGTTAAAAAATGTAGAGCGCATTTTTTGTTTAGGAGATATCATAGGGTATGGGGCTGATCCGGTTTACTGTATTGAAAAGATGAGAGAAATGGATTGGTTGTGTTTAAAGGGAAATCATGAGGGTGCCATAACTGGGGAATTAGATTTATTTTATTTTAATGAAGATGCAAAACAATCCCTTCAATGGACTAAGAAACAGTTAAATGAGCAAAACTTTAATTACCTTAATGGTTTACGGAGAAGAATTACTATTGCTAAAAATATATTGGGAGTGCACGGTAGTCCTCGTCAACCTCTGTGGGAATATATTCTGGACAAACAGACTGCTGAAGAAATATTTATTGAGTTTGATTTCAAAGTTTATTTTGTTGGGCATAGCCATGTTGCCGGATATTTTACCTTTCATCGGGAAAATAAGTTAGTTCGTTATTTTAATGCAACTGTCGGAGCTGAGATTATTTTAGAAGATAATCATAGCTATATCATTAATAGCGGTAGTATTGGTCAGCCCCGAGATGGTAATCCTCAGGCAAGTTTTATCATTTTTGATACTGAAAAAGAGACGGTTTTTATCAGGCGGGTAAGTTATCCTATTAGCAAGACCCAGACTAAGATAATTAAAGCTGGCCTTCCTAAGTTTTTAGCAGAACGATTGGCAATAGGGATTTAATAAAAAATAATAGGTGATGGTAATGACTCAAGAAGCATTATTTTATAAGAAATTAGAAGATTATAAAGTAGAATGTTTGCTTTGTTCTCATCACTGTAAAATATCATCAAGTAACAAGGGAATATGTCGGGTAAGGGAAAACAAGGAAGGTGTTTTGTACAGTTTGAATTATCGACGATTAATTGCTGCTCATATAGATCCTATTGAGAAAAAGCCTTTATTTCATTTTTATCCCGGTTCACAATCCTATTCCATTGCAGCAATGGGGTGCAATTTTCATTGTTTGCACTGCCAGAATTGGTCTATTTCCCAGGCAAGAAGAGATATTATAGAAGGAGAGATTACTACTCCCGAGAAGGTAGTTCAAAACGCCTTAGACAGTGGCTGTTTGTCCATTTCTTATACTTATACCGAGCCCACTATTTACTTTGAAACAGCTTTAGAGGTTTCTCGGATTGCCCAACAAAAGGGATTAAAGAATATTTTTGTTACCAATGGTTACATCAGTTCGGAAGCCCTCCATTACATTGCTCCCTATCTGGATGCGGCTAATATTGATTTAAAAGCGATGAGCGATACATTTTATAGCCGGATTTGTGGTGCTAAGTTAAAACCGGTGTTAGAAAGGATCAAAGAATACTTTGAATTAGGTATTTGGATCGAAATAACTACCCTAATTATTCCAGGATATAATGATAGTGAGGATGAATTAGGGAAAATAGCCGAATTTATTGCTGATATTAATAAAAATATACCATGGCATATTACGGCATTTTATCCTACTTATCAGTTAAATGACGCACCTCCCACGCCATTGTCTACTTTACAGAAAGCTTATCAAATTGGACGGGAAAAAGGACTACACTATGTATATCAGGGTAATGTAGGAGAGGGAGAGAACACCAATTGTCCTTCCTGTGGTAAAACTGTAATTCATCGCAAATATTTTTCCACAGAGAATATGATAAAAGATGGTAATTGTCCTTTCTGTGGGGAAAATATTCACGGTATCGGAATGTAACAAAAAAATAGTAATAGTAAAGCTATATTCATAATAAATATACTCAAAATATAAAAGATTATTAGAGCCGTTATTCTGAAAAATCTTTAATTTACATATTCATGTTTTAACAGAAAGTTAATTTTTTCAATTTCTAACTTACCTCCCATAACCATTATTCTGGCGACATAATCAAAATCCACTTCTTTATCGGCATATACTTCAATACTATCATGACTATCATGAAATCCTCCGATATTTTCTTTTAAATAAGATGGCAATACATCCCAGGAAATGTGTTCCTTTCCCACATAAATCATCCCATTTTTATCTAAATATAAAGCAATGGATTTATCTTTTTCTCTACTTATTTGCCCCTCTGCTTGTGGTAACTGAATTGTTGCTCTAATCTCATTTGTATCTAAGGTAGAGGCAAGCATAAAGAAAAGCAATAAAAGGAATACAACATCAATGAGTGGAGCAATATTTATTTCCATATCAAGTTTTTTAATCTCGTATTTACGCATGCTGGTCACCTATTTTCTGAATATAATGAATTAATTCTAATTCTCTTTTTTCAGTATGTTTTACCACATACTCCAGCTTATTCATAAAATAATAATAAGTAGCCAGGGCAGGGATCGATATACTGAGTCCGAAGGCAGTTGTTATTAGTGCCTCAGATATTCCCTGAGCTAATTGTTGTGATTCAACATTCAAAGATAAAAAATGGAAAGTCTTTATCATTCCGGTAACTGTTCCCAATAATCCTAATGATGGGCTTATCTTTCCGATAAAATGGAGCATCCCCAGATGTCTTTCCATTCTGGGAAATAAAATCATCTTTAACTCTTCCATTGCTCTTTCTGTTTCTATATAACCCTCTTCCCAGACTATAATTCCCCTATACAATACACTGTACATAGGATTGTATGGTTTCTTTAATATTTTTAGAGCTTCCTGAGTTTTTCCTTGCTTTAGACTCTCTTTGACTTGCTGGATAATATTTTCCGGGATCTCCCGACTAATTCTACTAAAATAAAAAAAACGTTCCATAATAATAGCTAAAGCAATAACGGAAGCAGCCAAAAGAGGATAAATAACAACTCCCCCTTGCTCGATTAATACTCTCATTTTTATACCTCTTTCTAAATCTATTTCAGTTTGAATGTGATAGGAATCAATACCCAGCTATCTTTTTCTTCATCATTATATTTTGCTGGTTTAAATTTCCAGTGAAAGATTGACTCGAAAGCAGCCTGATCAAAACCTCGATAGCCGGAGAAAGTATCTATAAGCACCTCACTAACATTGCCTTCTTTGTCAACCAATGCTTTTAATTGGACTTGTCCTTCAATATTTCTTTTTCTTAAATTTTCAGGATATTCTGGTGGATGATAAGAAATAATTTGCGGCATAGTTACCATATTATTCCTTAGATTAGAATTTGTTAAATCGAGAGGAAAATCTTTCTGAATGGATTTAATCCCCCTTCCTTCTCTTAACAGAAGAGAATCCTGATTTGTAACTTCTTTGTAGTCTTCTTTATCTTGGTCAACTTTATTTTCAGTTAAAATGTTATCAGGTGTTTTCTGACTATCTTCTATTTCTTGATTATTTGATGTACCATCTTGTTCTGTTGATTTCTGCTCATAAGAAGGTAATTGTTCATCTGTTATTTCTTTCATTTCTGATAAATTATATTCAATATTAAATCGCTCTTCTTTGCTGATATTTTCTGAGGAAAGGTCTCTTTGTGTAATTATCTCTTTCTCTGTAGAAATAGTCTCTAGAGACGTATTATGCTCATCCAAATTTTGATTAGGATTTTCTGCTATAAGCAGAGAAAAAGAATCGGACGCAAGAAATTCCAACCTGGCAGAAATAACTGTTTCCTTCTTTTCTTCCTGGTATTTCCACTTATCAGATTGGTCAGAAAAAATGTTGATAATCCAATAGTGAAAAAATATTGAAATAATTAAGGCCATAATGAAAAATTTATTATTCATTTTTTCTTGTTACTCTTTCTGGCAAGGAGAATAATAGGGATGTACTAAATTTTATTTGTCCATCCCTATTATTTTCTATTTTAAAAATCAGCACTAATTCCCAATAGAAATGTTCTTCCCTGAACCGGATATCCACTAACTAATTCAGGTCTTTGATCAAATAAATTTTTGATGGAGAGGCTTAATTTAATTTTCCGATCCTTTTCTTTATTAACAGTAAAATCTCTATCAATATTTGCTTCAAAAAGATAATAATTATCTAAATTATCAGGTCGGCCTGTGACTATGTATCCATTCAATCCTATTGTAAAGTCATCCTTATTTACTCCAAACTGATTTAAGTAAGCCAAACCAAGCCCATACTTATTTCTTGGTTTTAATTGATGGCCTGTATTAAGGTCAGTGGCATTTATATAGGTATAATTCAGATTTCCAATAAAGTGGTCATTAAATTCTCTCTTTAGGATAACCTCTGCTCCATCAACACGTGCTGAGCCAATATTATAAGGTCTCCATACTCCATCAGGATCAGCCGTCCAATTAATTAAGTCATTTACATTTTTTCGAAAGACATTTAACTCAGCCTGAGTGTCTCCTTTTTCATTTATAAAGCGTAATCCTGCTTCATAAGTCCAGGCGGTTTCTGGTAATAGATTGGAGTTTCCACCCACATAGCCATCTTCCGGCCAATAAAGATCATCATAAGTAGGTGCCCGATAAGCACGACCTACAGAAGCATGGAAACAGAGCTCTTCTTGTAAACGATAAGAAAATCCTATACGGGGATTGAACTGACCACCGTAGATCTGATGATAATCGTAACGCAAACCTGCTGTGATAATTAGCTTTTCTAATTCTCCTGGTTGCCAAACATCCTGGATAAAGACTGCACCATCAAGGTCTTGCTGTTTTCCAATATCTGTACTATCTACCCAGTAGTGCTTTATTTCCCCGCCCCAGGTCAAAGTATGATTACTATCAGATTCTTTTTTATTTCCCAAACCGAAATCATAATAAGTGCTATCAAAAGAAATTCCACCAGCATGGTTGTTATGAATAGAAGCACCGGTATATCCCCACTCATCTGGATTGTCATAATAAAGCCGGTGAAAGTTATACCAGGCCATTACATTAGTATCCTTATCTTCCTCCTTTTTCTGCCACTTTAGATTCAGATTAAAATTACGGTCATTTTGCCGGGCACTGGGAGAGGGATAATCAATTGATCCAGGTAAGCCCCTTTGGTAGTCATGATAACGGATGGTTACATTAAGGTCAGTCTGTGGATCTATCTCTTTGGAGATCTTGCCCAGCAAAGAAATCTTATCCAATTGACTGTTTTCTCGGTCACCTTCTGTCTCGTAATATTCTCCGGTAAAGAAATAATCCAGCTCATTTCTGCTGTTCTGATAAGAAATTTGATATTTTTGAGTATTGTTACTTCCATAATATAATCCGGAAGTCAATTTTTTCTCACCCTCTCCCCTTTTAGTAATAATATTAATTACACCACCTAAGGCATTGGCACCGTAGAGAGCAGAAGCCGGTCCTCGGTAAATTTCAATTTTTTCTATAATATCTGTGGGAATTAATCCCAGGTCAATTTTCCCAGTTTGCTGATCATTAACTACCTGTCCGTCTATCATAATTAAAACCTGTTCAGGTGAAGATCCTCTTATACTGATCGATTTGATATCTCCAGGAGATCCATAATCGACAATTTCCATTCCCGCTATATTTCTGATAACTTCCGCTAAATTTTCTGATTGGGAATTAACAATTTCTTCTTCTGCTATTATTTCCACACTGGCGACTGATTCCAGTAATTCCTGAGGATGTTTGGAGGCAATAACCACTATTTCTTTCAATGCAAAAAAAGGCTCCCGAGATCCAGCAGCAAAAATTTCATTCCCCAAAGAGGAAGCCATAATAAAAATAGTAAAAAATATAGTAATAATTAAATGTGATTTTTGGGACATTATTATCTTCTCCTTATTATGTATATTTTCTTAAAATCTTTAAAACTATCCCCTTCCTTCTTCCCCGCAAATAAAAAAGCTGCCTCCTCTTTCCAAGAAGGCAGCTTTATAAACTTACCAAGAAATATTCTATTCCTGCTCCCCCTCTATGTCGGAGGTTTCCCAAGCAGACAATCATGGCAAGTCTTCTGGCTTCCAGCCCCTTTTGATATTATCCTTCCCACCTGCTGGGCAGTGAATAATATCGGGATTATGCTGATTACAGATGCGACAACAGCAACGGCTTTGCACCGTTTTCCTTTTTAATCACTTCTGAACCATAATTTCTAAAAAACTCTATTTAATTTTTTACTATTCTCTTTTTACCTAATATATATTTATCTACCCGATTTGTCAAGTTAGGACTGTCAATTAAAAATTAAAACTGCACACTTTTATACATGATTTAAAGTTTAAAATTGCACACCTGAAACTATAATCTAAAACTAAAAAGATGAGAGGTTTCAGGTTATGGTTCAGATACACAAAAAA
>Ga0334887_1001650_pt1 | contig 28206 bp, 20 predicted proteins | sample GraSluR1_MG_10_FD_207217 | JGI IMG/M metagenome (GOLD analysis project Ga0334887, IMG submission 207217) | Sludge microbial communities from methane-producing bioreactor in Wageningen University, Netherlands - Granular Sludge_18_07-R1 | ecosystem: Engineered > Bioreactor > Anaerobic >...
TCCATCACGTTCATGCTCAACGTCCCCGCCAGACCAATGCTGCCCACCAGCGCCGTCAAAATCGCCAGCAGCAGCAGAAAAACGACCAGGATATTAATTAAGGAAAAGATGGATTCATTCAGCACATTGCCAGCTTCCACCTTGCTCACCAGAAAATCCCGTTTACGAAAAACCTCATCCACCCGCCGCGAAACCGCCTCCTGAAAAACGGTATCATGCTCCGTGGTCACAATCCGAAAAGTAGTTGCCTCATTGGTGTAATTCATTTCCCGCGCCAGAATGGGATAATTCGTGTAAGCAAACAACTCATCCATGCCGGTATACTGCAAAATACCCACGACCAACCAGTCCCGTTCGCGGCCATTGATCTTCAGGCGCAGCGTATCCCCGGCGTGCAGGTCAGGATACAGACTCCAAATCGCCTCGTTGATCGCCAGGACATGCTCATCTTCCGGCTCCAGCCAGCGTCCTTCCAGCAGGATCGGCTCAATCAAGGATGTGCCAATGGGCGGACCAAAAATGGTCAGGTTATCTTCCACCGTATTATTAGCCGTCAACAGCTCCCCGCTGGTAATTGCCCAGCCTTCAATATGTTCTACGCCCGGCACACGCGCCATCATCGACTCAACCGTAGTAAGCCGATAAGGCGTTTTGAAACTCAGGTTGACATCTGCCTGGAAATATTTGGTCGTCTCTTCAATCTTCTTGTTCAAGGACACCTGCACATTAAATACGGAGATAAAGATCGCTCCGCCCAGCATCAGGTTGAACAAAGTCAGGAAGAGGCGTCCTTTCTGTCGGAAAGTATTGCGCAGCGAAACCATCAACGGGCGGGAAATGCCCTTAATGCTTTCCAGCCGGCGGTCTATCCAGCCCTTCTTGTCCGTGTTCTGCGCCTGGCCGGAACCGCTGACCGCCTCTTGCACCGTCTTACCAGCGCCTTTCAACACAGGCGAGATACCCGCCAGCAGCGGCACGGTAATCGCAATCACCACCTGCAGAATGATCGCCAGCGGAACGATGGTATACTGCCGCAATTCCGCATTCAGCAAATTGGCCGCCAAACGGGCGGTGGCCAACGCTGCCCAACTGCCGGTAGGAATCGAGATGACCAGAGCAATCATCGAAAAACTAAGGATCAGCAGCATATACAGGCTGATTACCTGCCTTCGGCTGGCCCCCACCAGTTTCATCACCCCAATCTGGCGCAGATGCTGGCCCATCAAAGCCGAGAGCGTATTGGTGATCAACGATCCGCTCAGAAACATGACCAGCACCCCCAGGATGAGCAGAATGCCAATCAATGCCTTGATGATCGAAGACAAAGGATGGATATTGGTCTGCGCCAGTTCCACGCGGTAGACTTCATAATTGCTGCGGTTGAGATACGACTCAACCTTTTCTGCCACACTCTTGAGATGCGTTCTATCGTCAGGAAAATCAGAAACCGTGATGTACATCTTGTTGTAATACACTTGCTCATGCAGCCAGTCCAGCGACTCTTCCTGGATATAGGCCGTGCGGTCGCCCATGAAGGCGCCATAGCCGAGCGTGCGGTCCATCGCCGAACCCGCCACCTTCACTTCCAGGTCACTGCCGTCGGCCAGCTCAATCTTCAAGGTATCGCCCACTTCAGCACCCAGAGACTCCAGGGCCTTGATCTCGAAAATGGCTTCCTTCTTCGCCGGAACCCGCTCCCCTTCTATCGGCAGCAGCACGTCAATCGCCGCATCTTCAAAATCCGGCACCACGCGCAACACCAAAACATCCCACTCTCCGGAGGGCTTTTGAACGCGTACGCTTACATCACGCCGCGCTTCGGCAGCCGCCACCCCATCCACGCGGGCGACCGCATTGATATAGTCCTCGTCAAATGGCCGGGTGATAATTTCAATATTGGCCGGATTGGCTGCCGCATAGCTCAAATCCAGATCCTGCGAGATGATCACATATGCCCCCGCAATCATCCCCACGGCAAACACGCCAATCGCAATCGAAAGTACGACCAGCAAGGTACGGGACTTGTTCTCCCACAGGTCAGCCAGCACTTTACGCCAGCGGGGTTTTAACGCCATTTTTCCGTCAAACCACTAGGATTCGCTGCGAGCAGCTGCATTTTCCCTTTTACGGGATGAAACCACGCGGCTGATGGATTCATACAGCCCTTTAACCTCTTGCAGCATATCTGTGATAGCAGCCTGCTTCAGTGACAGCAGTTCCACCGGCGCTTCCAGGGCAGTGCGCACCGTGGCAATCGCCCAATCTTCCTCCAGCAGTTCCACCTCGCCAAAATACTCGCCCGGGCTCAGGCGGGTGACCACCTTGTCCTCGCCGCGCTGGTCCTTGACCGCCACTTCCACCTCGCCGCGGGTGAGGATATACAGCGATTCAGCTTCATCCCCTTCCCGGATGATGGTCTCCCCCGGTTCATACTGCATCGTTTCCAGGTTATGGGTCAGCTTCAACATCTGCTGGTGTGACAGCATGGGAAATGCCTTGCGCACCCACTCATTGATGATCTCGCCATCTGAAATCACCACCTGGCGGGACATACGGTCTGCCAAGGAAGGGTCATGCGTAATCATAATGACCGTCTTCCCGTCACGGCTCAACTGCATGAACAGGTCAAAAATATGCCCGGCCGTGCGCGAGTCCAGGTTGCCGGTCGGCTCATCAGCAATCAAGTATTGGGGATCATTCGCCAGGGCGCGGGCGATGGCCGCTGCCTGCTGCTGCCCGCCGGACACAGCCGCGGGCATCTTGTGAGCATAATCCGCCAGGCCAACCATATCCAGCAGCTCCAAGGCACGGCTTTCTCGTTCAGACGGTGCATAGCGGTCGGCAAAATCCATCGGCAGCATCACATTTTCCACCAGGCTGAGCATTGGCAGCAGTTGATAAAACTGGAAAACGATTCCCAAATTCTGGCCGCGCCAGCGGGCCATCTCACTTTCGCCCAGGCTGTGAAGTAAGGTATCCCCTACCTGCACCTCTCCTGATGTGGGGCGGTCAATTCCGGTGATCATGTTCACCAAAGTCGATTTGCCGCTGCCGGATTTCCCGGTCACCCCCACAAACTCGCCAGGTTGAAAATCCATATCAATGCCGCGCAAGGCCGTAAAATCACCGGCGCTGGTCTTGAAGGTCTTTACAATCTTGCGCATCTGAATAGCCGTGTCGCCATAGGAAGCAGCCGGCAAGAATTGCGTCGCTTCCTGTTTTTCTCGTTGCAGCCATTTCAACCCTGACATTAATTTTCCTCCAAAGCCGTGAAGATTTCTCCATCGGTAATCCGCAACACCCGGTCAAAACGCTTCGCCAGACTGCGGTCATGTGTCACCATAATAATGGTCTTGCCCTGCTGAACCAGCTTTTCGAACATCTCAAAGACAATCTCCGATGTAGCTGTATCCAGGTTGCCGGTCGGCTCATCCGCTACGATCAGGGCGGGATCATTTGCCAATGCGCGGGCAATCGCCGCGCGCTGCTTTTGACCGCCGGAGATGGTACTGGGAACCTTGTGATGCTGATCATCCATCTCTACCATGCGCAGCAGCTCCATCGCGCGTTCCTGGCTCTCACCGTTCACATACAGGCCGCAAAAATCCATCGGCAGCATCACATTGTCAAGGATCGAAAGTGTCGGCATCAACTCAAATGACTGGTAAATCACACCCACATTCTTGCCGCGCCACAGGGCCATCTCATCTTCATTCAATGTATGTACCGGTACGCCGTCTATCCAAATTTCTCCAGAGGTCAGGTGATCGACACCGGTGATCATATTCACCAGGGTTGATTTTCCTGCGCCCGACTTGCCAACGATCCCCAAAAACTCGCCGCGCTTCACCTCAATATTAATTTCATTCAAGGCCGTAAAATCACCGGCGGCGGTGGAATATATCTTATCCAAATCCTTTATTTCCACCAGCGAATCATGGACGTGTCCTTCCTGTGTAATCGTGCCAGATGGCGCTGCTTTTTGCCACAGGGGCATCATTTTCTGTAATTTATCGATCAAAACCATTATGCTCTACCCATACCTTAAATTAAACACAAAACATCCTGCATACCGGCCTGAATGCTAACCCCGGCAGGACAAATCCCCTATATCCATGCAGTTCAGACAATTGGGAGACAATTCCAACCCCGGTGCTCCATGCATCGGGGGAGAAAAAATCGATGGGACAGTCGTCTTCTTGCTTCTCAACACTTCTTGACCTCGGCAGTCTTGTGATTTGCGATTGCGTTGACAAAAATAATCAAAATGAACCATAGCTTATGAGGCAAATCAGTCAATTCTGCTGCGGGTCTTATCGAATAATAAACTGATTATACCACAAAACCATATATATAAATTATATATACTCGCCATTTTTACAAATTATTAATACAGAGGAACAAAATACAATATAATACATGTATGGCCGTACAACATATACTCCTCGGAATGCTCAGCCTCACCCCCAGCACAGGCTATGACCTGAAAAAGATGTTCGATGCGGGTGACCGTCTCGCCCGCCCGCATATCCCGCTCAGCCGTATCTATCCTGTCCTCAAATCATTGGTGGAACAAAAGATGGTCACCTTTGAAGAAGTCCCCCGCTCAAGCAGCCCCAACATCAAAATCTATACCATCACCCCCCGGGGGATGGAATTCTTCCTGGAATGGCTGCGGGAACCCATTTCCGGTGACCGTTACCGCTTCATCCACTTCCTCGAAAAGATTTCCTTCTCACCCCTGCTTGAAACAGAAAAAATACTGGCAATGATCGATGAAGAACTCGCTTTCCGCCGCGAACAGATCAAAAACGCCCAGGGAACAACCATCGTACCGATAGAAGAATTCGAGCCGAAAAACATCCCCCAGTTTGAACGCTTTGCCCAAATCACCACCTTCCTCGAAGACTTTGGCAATGCCAACCTGGAAAGCTACATTCATTGGCTCGAACGCACCCGTCAGCATATCGAAAAGGAGTGGTAATCTGTAGGGACAGGTCTCACCCTTCGGGTACGCTGCCTGACCTGTCCGCCCCTGCCTGAAACATGGAGAGCAGGATCAAAATCAAAAACAAGTCCAGCCTTTCTTTGCGGCTTCGCGCCTTTGCGTGCATCTATATTTCTTCCTCACGCCAAATCGCCAGGGCGTAAAGAAAACAACATCCACAAGGAGCAATCTTTAAATGCTCCTCTAAAACCAAATCGATCCACATAGTAAGGAGCCCTACACATGAAAACCGTTGGCTATATTGGCCTGGGACTAATGGGCAAACCCATGGCCCGCAATATCATGAAAGCCGGATACCCGGTCGTCGTGCATAACCGCAGCCGCGGCAAGGTACAGGAATTGGTCGCCGAAGGCGCCACCGAGGCCTTCACCCCCGCTGAGGTCGCCGCCCAATGCGATGTCGTTTTCACCAACCTGCCCGATTCGCCGGACGTGGAGCTGGTCGCCCTGGGGGCAGATGGCATCATTGAAGGCGCACACGAAGGATTGATCTTTGTCGATAACTCCACCATCAAACCCGCCACCGCACGCATGATCGCCGAGAAACTGGCCGAGAAAGGCGTGCGCAGCCTCGACGCCCCGGTCAGCGGCGGCGACATCGGCGCGATCAAGGGCACCCTCTCGATCATGGTCGGCGGACCCGCCGATGCGCTGGAAGAAATCATGCCTATTCTGCAAGCGATGGGCAAAACCATCACCCACGTCGGCGACAGCGGTGCCGGGCAGATCGCCAAAGCCGCCAACCAGATCATGGTCGCCGCGCAGATGGTTGCCCTGGGCGAACTGCTCATCCTCGCCCAGAAAGCCGGTGCAGACCCGCAAAAAGTGGTGCAGGCCATTCAGGGCGGCGCCGCCCAATGCTGGACCCTGGACAACAAACCCCAGCGTCTCTTCGCTGGCAACCGCCAACCGGGTTTCAAAGCCTACATGCAGGCCAAAGACCTCAACATCGTCATGGAAACCGCCCGCACCTACGGCGTGCCCGTCCCCGGCACAGCCGTCAACACCCAGCTCTTCAACGCCATGCTGGAAAACGGCATGGAAGAATATGATAATTCCGCCGTCGTCGCCATTATCGAAATGCTGGCAGGCACCAGACTGCAAGAAACAGCCGAATAAAACCGCCCGGCATTACAGGGTCGCAATGTATGACCTGAACCATAGGAGAAGCAGTGCAACGAGCCTTCCGCTGGTACGACAGCCTCACCATTAACAGTTTCTGGTTTGCCCTCACCGCCCGTTCCCACATGCTCAGCGCACTGCTCATCCCCTTGCTGGTGCAGCAATTCATGGGGGAAGCCGCCAAAGGCGCCTATCTGGGCCAGATGCGTCTGTGGGCCTTGATGACCGCCCTGCTGGCCCAGGCCGTGATGGGCATGCTCTCGGACCGCAGCACCGCGCGCTGGGGCCGCCGCCGTCCTTTCATCGTTGCTGGCGCCCTGGGGGAATCACTGGTGCTGGTCTTGATGGGCTTTGCCGTCGGCATGCAGGGACTCAACGGCTACATCTTCCTGTTCATCTTGTACATTCTTGCCAGCATCTTCTCCAACACCGCCCAAAGTGCCGTACAGGCCTTGATCCCGGACGTCGTCCCGCATGACAAACGCGGCATCGTATCCGGCGTAAAAGCCCTGTTTGAAGTCCCCCTGCCGATGATCTTTGTCTCCCTGGTGATTGGCAAAATGGTCAGCCGGGGAAATATTAACGGGGCCATCGCCGCCATCATCGCCACCCTGATCGGGTGTATGCTGGTCACCCTGCTGGTCAAGGAAACCCCGCTCGAAAGAAAACCGGAACCCTTTGACTGGCAGCCTGTCCTGCGCCTGCTCGTCATGACCGGCGTCTTCACCCTGATCATCATCGGCACCGGCACCCTGGTCAAAAAGGCCAGCCTGATCGAGCATTCATTCTCCACTCTGCCAAAAAACGCCGTCATCGCTGTCACCGCCATCCTGGGAATGACAACAGCCATTGTGCTGGGCGTATGGGCCAGCGTGCGCATCAGTGTCGGCAAGGAAATTCCGCAGCGCAAAGCCTTCACCTGGTGGGTCACCAACCGGCTGGCCTTTCTGGTGGGCGCAACCAACCTGGCCGGGTTCATCCTCTACTTCCTGCAGGAGCGCTTTCCCGAACTGCAAGGCGAAAAAGCCGCCGGTCCCGCCTCCACCCTGATCATGTTCGTCGGTTTCACCATCCTGCTCTCGGCCCTGCCCAGCGGCTGGCTGAGTGACCGTGTTGGCAGAAAGAACGTCCTCGTGATCAGCGCGCTGCTGGCCGCCGCCGGTACGGCCATCGTCATCACTGGCCCAACCCTGACCGCCTTCTATATCGGCGGCGCATTGGCCGGGATTGGCATCGGCTTTTTCTATTCTGCCAACTGGGCGCTCGGCACCGAGATCGTCCCGCAGGAAGAAGCCGGGCGCTTTTTGGGCCTCTCCAACCTGGCCGGGGCAGGCGCGGGCGCCATCGGCGCCTACATCGGCGGCCCCATCGGCGACCAGCTTGGCTACGGCTTCCTGCTGGGCATCTACGGCACCATGTTCCTGCTCTCCCTGCTGGCCCTGAAAGGCATCCCGGGCAATGGTTATCAATCGGTAAAGAAATTAAAGACCTGAGCGCGCCCCTCCCGCAGGTTGGACTTCTCAAACCTTGCTATGCCTGCACAGTCAATCGAAACTTCCCCGCTCACCACGAACTTCCCTGCGGGAGGTTCCTCCGTAGCTGACCACGAACATTCCCACTCATCCCTGTTTGACGAATGACCTGCCTGACTTTTGCACCCTTCCTTGCAATTCTCCCCCCGTCCTCCTATAATCAACTCCATGATCTATTTTGACAACGCCGCCACATCCTGGCCCAAACCGCCGGTGGTCAGCGAAGCGATGACCCGCTTCCTGACCGAGGCAGGCGCCAACCCGGGCCGCTCAGGGCACCGCCTGTCTGTGGGTGCGGCACGTGTGATTTATCACACCCGCCAGGCGGTGGCAAAATTTTTCAATGCTCCCGACCCGATGCGCGTCGTCTTCGGACACAACGTCACCGAAGCACTCAACCTGGCCCTGCGTGGTTTGCTGCAAAGCGGCGACCACGTCATCACCAGCAGCATGGAACACAATTCCGTCATGCGCCCCCTGCGCTGGCTGGAAGGGCAAGGCGTTGCGCTCACTGTTGTACCCTGCTCACCGCAAGGCTTCCTTGACCCGGCCGATGTGGAAAAAGCCATCCGCCCTGCCACAAAACTGATCGTCCTCAACCATGCCTCCAATATCGTCGGCACCCTCCTGCCGGTAGCCGAAGCCGGGCGCATTGCCCGCCAGCACGGCATCCTCCTGCTGGTGGATACCGCCCAGACGGCGGGCGCATACCCGGTCGACATGCAGCAGGACAATATCGACCTGCTGGCCTTCACCGGGCACAAATCCCTCCTCGGGCCAACCGGCACCGGCGGGTTGATCCTCGGGGAGCGCGTGTCGGACGATACTATCCAGCCGCTCATCCTGGGCGGCACCGGCAGCCGTTCGGAAGAAGAAATGCAGCCAGAATTTCTGCCCGACCGTTTTGAAAGCGGCACCCCCAATGCGGTCGGGCTGGCGGGTCTATCCGCTTCCCTGCAATGGCTATACGAAAGAAACATAAACACCATCCGCCAGCACGAGATTTCCCTCACCCGGAAATTGCTCAGCGGCCTGGATACCATCGCCGGCGTAACGGTCTATGGCAGCAAAGATGCCGAACGGCAAACCGCGACGGTTTCCTTCAACATTGATCCACTCCAGCCTTCCACAGTCGGCTTGCGCCTGGATGAAGAATATGGTATCCTTTGCCGGGTGGGGCTGCACTGCGCCCCCACTGCCCACCGCACATTGGGCACCTTCCCGGCCGGAACCGTGCGCTTCGGGATGGGTATATTCAATACCGCTGAGGAAGTTGATCAAGCTGTGCAGGCTGTCGCACAACTTGCCAGTGAGGAAGCATGAAACAATTTACCGTGATCCTGGTCCATTCCAGCAGTCATGCCATGCGCATTGAACATATGCTCAACCAGAAAGGGATTGCCTGCAAATTGATCCCCGTACCGCGCCACCTCAGCTCAAACTGCGGTCTGTGTGTGCAAATCGATAAAAGCGACCAGCCCGCCGCCGAAGAAGTGGTGAAGGTCTCCAGACTGGACATCCAGGGATTTTTTGATACCTACGCTTAACAACATACACAAAAGAGAGATTCCTTTTTTGTTCCCCTGACTTTAATCCGCGAAGGGGAAAGGGAGAATAACCAGATTTATAGCAATTATTGTAGTAACGACTTTAGTCGTTATAGATACCTGGGAAATTCATATTTTGACGAATGACTTCGTCACTATAATTGGTGCTCTTTCCTTGCCCGCAACTCGGGTTAGAATACAATTAAGCATGCTGCGCGGACGCAAACCTTCCAGTAAAACACCGGATATGATGCGCTCTACATTGTGGATTTTTTGAAAAATTATTTTTATTCTACAGATAAACTATTTACGAGAGCCTAAATAAAATCATGACAATCAACCCCACCAACCTCCCTCCCGACAAGGAACTGCGTCTGACCGCCCTGGCCTCCTGTTCTGGCTGAGCGTCGAAATTCAGCGCAGAAGCGCTGGCGCAGGTTCTGCGCCCTGTAAAAGACATCTTCAACAGCGAGGATTACCCCAATCTGCTGTCCGGACTGGCCGAGCCGGACGATGCCGCTGTATGGCAGCTCGACGAAGACCGCGCCCTCGTGGTCACCACTGATTTCTTCACCCCGGTGGTCGATGACCCCTACCTGTACGGCGCGATCTCCGCTGCCAACAGCCTTTCAGACATCTATGCCATGGGCGGCCAGCCTTTCCTGGCGCTCAATATCGCCGCCCTGCCGCCCAACCTCCCGCCAGAAATAAATGGTGAGATCCTGCGCGGCGGAGCCGAGGTCGCCAAACAGGCCGGCGTGGTCATCGCCGGCGGGCATACCGTCCAGGACAAGGAACCCAAATACGGTCTGGTCGTGATCGGCTTCTGTAACCCCACCCGGATGCTCACCAAATCCGGCGCCCGTCCGGGTGACATCCTCCTCTACAGCAAACCACTTGGCTTTGGCGTACTCACCACAGCTATCAAGGCCGGTAAAGCCACCGAAGCGGAAATCAAGGAAGTGACAGACTGGATGCTGCGCCTTAACAAGACTGCCGGTGAACTGGCGGTCAAGCACGGCGTCCGCGCCGCCACTGATGTCACTGGTTTCAGCTTCCTGGGGCACGCCTGGGAAGTTGCCGAGGCCTCGCAGGTCAAACTGTGCTTCCATCTAAAGCTGATCCCTTTCATCAACGGCGCCGAGCGCCTGGCAGCGGAATGGGTCTTCCCTGGCGGCGCCTATAATAATCAGCAATATTTTGGGAAACACATAACGCTTGATAAAGAAATCCCCGAAGAATCGCGGATGCTGCTGTATGACCCCCAAACCAGCGGCGGCCTGCTCATGGCCGTCCCGCCGGAAAATGTGGAGGCCATGCAGGCAGAAGCCAAAACATTGGACCAGCCTTTGTGGATTGTCGGTGAAGTGATGGAGGGAGAAGGGATTGAAGTTAAGCTGTGATTTTCCTCCCGCAAGTTGGAACTTTGTAATCGTTCCCATGCCTAAATAAATACTCGTTTCATCACCTGCACACAACTACCTTCCCTGCGGGAGGAAAACAAACAAGAATCAAAAAAGCACCCTCTCTCTACAAAAGGTGCTTTTTCTATCCTTCAATTTCAGGCGAACCCGCCACAGGAGCCTGAAACGCCGGGAAGAGAAGAGATGGGGTGGAAAGCACTGGCATGGCGTAACACACGACAGCGCCTGATTGAAAATCCTGCCCCACATGATTGTGTACAGCTATAGTATAGAGAAATACCTCCTCTCCGTCATCCGGCAAGTGACGGGACTGAAAACTGACCAATGGTTGCATCTCTCCCCTGGTCATCTGGCGGGTCGCAAAACCTCATCTGCGGTACAATACTTGCACAACAATTCCTTATGAAAACCGCTGATTTCAACACCAGAACAGGGAGAGATGCCGCTTGACAGGCAGTCCAATTTCCTGTCATTTGATCCGATATTGGTATTTGAAATGAACTGGAGGAAAATGACCGCACATCCACTCCGTAAATGGATCCTCATGGCCGCTTTGCTGACTCTGCTGGTCAGCAGCAATGCGCCCGTCACCGCCGCCAGCAGCATCGTCAACCCATCCTCCGCTCCGGCTGCTCCGGCAGGCTGGCTTCTTTTCCAAAACAATACCTGGCAATACAGCATCCACTACCCGCCCAACTGGACAGCCGCCGCTGTGCTGACCAACAGCAGCGCCAGCGCGATGAACGTCATCCGCCAGCGCGATGAACTGACCGGCCTGGCAGGAGCGTTTGTTTCCATTGATGTCTGGCAAAAATCCCCGGCTACGAATTTGATAAGCTGGGTCAACAACAACCAGGGCCAAATGCTGGCCTTTGCTGAAGTAACCATCCCGGCCGCCACCAACGCCGTCATCAGCGGACAGCCAGCCCTGATCATCGCCCAGCCCGAAAGCGGCATGTCCCCCGGTCTGATGATGGCCTATATCGACGCCGCCGACCGCGTCCTGCTGGTGCAATACATCGCTGGCGACCGGGGCAGTGCCCTGAACGTTTTCGAGACCATGCTGGACAGCGTCACCATCACGCCCCTCTCCGCAGCGCTGCAAAACCTGCCCAAATCCATCCCCCCCTTGACCATGCCGCCCACCGATGCCGGTCACAAAGGCGGAAGCTGTGTGCTGGCCCCCAACGGGGACGGCTGCTGCGGTCATCCGCAGATCACCCATTGGCGCTGCGCCGCCGACAGCATCACTGGCGAGCACAAAGGCAACTGCGTCTACTGGGCCGCCCTGATGCGCCCGGATGTAGGGAGAGCGGTCGGCTCCGGCAACGCCAATCAGTGGGCGAAGAAAGCCGTAACCGCCGGCCTGGACGTGGACACCACCCCACGCCTCGGTGACATTATGGTCGATGAAGGCCTGTCGGTCTACGGCCATGTCGCCTATGTCATCTCGGTCAGCAGCACGACCGTCACCGTCACCGAAATGAACTGGTGCTCCACCTGCCCGGAACGCAGCAAAGTCTATTCAATCAGCGGCAAAAAATTCATCCATGGCGACTATATCGGCGGGCCAAACCTGATCGCCCCCACCGGCCAGACGACGATCACCCAGCCCATCTACTCCTGGAATGATGTGGAAGATACCGAAGACTACCTGCTGAATATCTTTTCCTCCAGCGGGGATCTGATCTACGAAAAGCTTTACGACGAACAGAACATCTGCAATCAGGGGCTGTGCAGTGTTACCCCGCCGATGCTGCTGGTCAACGACACCTATGTCTGGAAAGTACAGGCCCATCGCACCGACAGCACCCGCCCCTGGAGCCAGCCAATGGCCTTCTCCGTCGGACGGGCAGCCAACCTCACCGCCCCCAGCGGTACGGTCTATACCGCCCAACCGGCCTTCACCTGGGAAAATGTCCCCGGCGCAGCCAGCTACAATTTACAGATCAACCTGCCGGATGAAATCCTCTTTGAAAAAGAATATCCTGCAGCGGATATTTGCTCCGGCAGTGCCTGTTCGGTGATTCCCGAATCGCTGCAACTGGCCGCTGGCGTTTACACCTGGCGGGTGGAAACCCTCGACAGCAACGGCATCGGCCCCTGGAGCGAAGACATGGCCTTCCAGGTGCTGGTCACTACCGGTGAAACCGCCATCCTTACCGGCAGCCTGACCCTGCCCGGCCGTCCACAGCCGCCCGACCCCAGCTGGTCAACCGCACTGACCCTAAAACTAACACCTGCCGGCGACAGCAACCCCATGAAAACTGAAATATTTGAGCGAACCACAGATGCAAACGGGCAAATCGTCATCCCCAACCTTACCCCCGGGGCCTATACCCTGCTGATCAAACCAGCCGGCGCCCTGCAAAAAAGCTTTAGGGCGGTTGAGCTAATCGCCGGTAATAACCAGATCGATTTCGGAAAATTTGCTCTTGGCGATGCCAACAATGATAACTACGTCAACGCCACCGACTTCTCTCTGCTCAGTGCGGCATACAGCGCATGCAAGAACAAGCCGCTTTTCAACCCGACCGTGGACTTCAACAACGATGGCTGTGTTACCGCCACAGATTTCTCCCTTCTGGCTGGCAACTATGGCCTCGGCGGAGAGGAATGACCTGCCACTGAAACACAAAACTGCGCACCCTCCGGCAAACCCGGTGTGCGCGGTTTCATTAAACGAAAAATGGAGCAGCCCCTCTCCTGCTCCATTTTTCTTGAGAGCTCCCCTGCAGCTCTCTCGAAAGACATTACCTGTCTCCCAGGGAAGATGTCGGTAATCATGAATTACTATTAATAATATAGGTTGTTTACCGATTTGAATCAATAGGCAAACCAAAAAATTATCTAGGCATTTGTACTACAAACCTGAAAATCATGTGTTTTCAGCCCTTCAGCTATGGGAATACTGACAGAATTTGTGTAAAATGAGTACAAACATTCCAATACTCTTCCATACGATAGAGAAGTAACAGTAATGAGCCCATCACCCAAAACCAACCCTTCCCGAAAAATCCACGTAGCGATCCTTGATGATCACCAACCGATCATTGACGGTTATGTATACCGCCTCGGCAAGACCGACAATATTGAAGTCGTCGCCACGATGCATTTCGGTGAAGAGCTGGAGCCCATGCTAAAAAAAACTCCGGTAGATGTCCTTTTGCTGGACATTGGCGTACCCACCAGCCGCACCAACCACAACCCCTACCCTGTTCATTTTGCCATCACAAGTCTTCTGCAGCGCTATGCTGACCTGACCATCCTGATCATCTCCATGTACTCGCAGCGCGCGATGATCAAATCTGTGATGGAAGCCGGCGCCAGCGGATACATCCTCAAAGACGACCAAACCGCGATCAAAGACCTGCCCTCCATCATTCAGACTGTGGACGGTGGGGGCATCTATCTCAGTGAGACTGCCGCCAAAGAGATCTACAAACGCCGCACCGGCCAACTGGAAAAGCAGCTTACCCCGCGCCAGATCGAGGTACTCTCGCTGTGTGCCGCCTATCCTGATGCCAGCACCTCAGACCTGGCGCATACGATGAACATCGCCAATTCGACCGTGCGCAACCTGCTCTCCAGCGCATACATCAAGCTCCAGGTACGCAACCGTGCCGCCGCCATCGCCAAGGCACGCTCATTGAATTTCCTCAAACCCGAAGATATTCCCCCGCTCATTAGTTCCACAAAGAAAAACTCCTGATAAAATTAGATCCTGTCCTGCCCCATATTCCTGCTGATTGACTATCATCAGGACATTCCCTGTTGGCGGGGTTTTTCGATATTGCCTACCCTTTTGAAGGATGATCTTACAATGTCCGATCTCCCAGACCTCGACTGGTTTTCTGCTTACAAATCGCTTCGCAGCAAGATTTCCCCAAAGGACACATACCAACCTGACGACGGACTTAATTACTGGCGCGAACAGATTTTCATGCGCGTCATCACCGTCATTGTCGTTGGATCAACATTTGTCGTTGGGCTGATGGCGATTCTCAGTATTCAACTCGGCTACTGGTCGATTCTGATCATGGACCTGCTGGCCTTTACAGCCGCCTTTGTCGCGGCATTTGCCAGACGGATCAAAATCCGCACACGCATCCATATTTTCATGATCATCATCTATGCCCTCGGGCTGTCCATGCAGCTCATTGGCGGGCCAATTGGCAATGGCAATATCATCCTGTTTGTCTTTCCCATCATGGCTGCCGTTCTGCTGGGGTTGAAGGATGCCGCCATCGCTCTCGGAATAAACATCTTCACGATGGCCCTCCTGGGGATCCTGCTTCACTTTGGTCTGCTTGAAAATACAGGCATGACCCAATACACCACCATCGACTGGATCGGAAACAGCGCCGGGTTACTATTTTTCAACGCATTGACCGCTTTCTCACTTTCTATCCTGCTGAAAGGGTTAACCAACAGCTTTGACCGCATCCAGAAAACGCAATCCGCCTTGCAGGAAAGCCAGGAGCGCTACCAGGCCATCATTGAAGACCAGGTGGATTTAATCTGCCGGACTCTGCCAGATGGCACCCTTACTTTTGTCAATCACGCCTTCGCCAGATTTTTTGGAAAGACCCCCGAAAATCTGGTGGGAAGCAATACCATCAACCTCATCGAACCGGAAACGGTTGCCGATATCATTGAAAAGCTGAAAACCTTGAATCCCGAAAATCCTGTACTGCTAAACACGCATTTGGCGACCAGCAGCACGGGTGAAGAACGCTGGATTTCCTGGACGAATCACGGCATTTTTGACGATGAGGGAAAGCTTGCCGAAATTCAGGCCATTGGTCAAGACATTCATGATCGCAAACTCACCGAACAAGCCTTGCAGGAAAGCGAATCCCGCTATCGCGCCATTGTAGAAGATCAGATTGAGCCGGTCAGCCGCTGGCGTCCAGACCATACCCTCACCTTTGTCAACGATGCCTATTGCAAATTACTAAACAAACCGCGTGAAGCGCTGCTGGGCAAATCTTTCCAATCAGCAGTGCCCAACGAAGACTGGATGATCGTAGAACAAATGATACTGGATATAAAGACCGGCGCATCCAGTGCGGTAGATGAAAGCCGGGTCATTACCCCAAACGGCGTCCGCTGGCTGCAATGGGCAGTCAGCGCGATCAAATCTGAAGATGGCACCCTGATTGAATTTCAGTCTGTAGGGCATGACGTCAGCGAGCAGAAACACGTTCAGCAAATGCTGGAAAAAACCCTCAGCGACCAGATCAAATTATCCAAAGATAACAGTGAGCTGGCTGAACGACTGGAAGGTCTATATCTGACCGATGTGAACCGTCATGAAACCCAGTTAAGACACCTCGCCAATGAACTACATGACGACGTACTGAATGCCCTGGCCGTGGTCAGCACCAACCTTGACCCCGACGAAACCCCCCAACACGTCATTGAGGCCTACGAACGGGCCATCCAGCGCACGCGTGAGATTGTGAACGGACTGCGTACCGCCATGCTCAATTATGGCCTGTATATTGGTCTGGAAACCCTGGCAGACGAATTATCGGATCAATTACCCGACGGCCCGCTCATCTACATTGATGTTCCCAATAGTGCCCTCCGCTATGATCCTGATGTGGAATTACACCTGTTCCGCATCGTGCAGGAGGCCTGCAATAATGCCATCAAACACGCCCATGCTTCCGAAATCCATATCTGCGGAGAACTGGACATGGAAAAGATACTCCTGGAAATCACAGATAATGGAAATGGCTTTGACTCCGATGACATCCTCGACCTGCCAGACCTGCTGCGCAAAGAACATTTCGGGCTGGCCGGCATGTTTGAGCGCGCCGAATTGATCCATGGCGAGTTAAGCATCCACGCCGCCGCCAATGAAGGCTGCCGGGTACGTGTCGTTTGGGTTGCCAAAAACCCGCAACCTGCGTTTTGATAAAAGCAGGAACAAAGACTCCCGCATAATATCACAACATACCTTGACGATACGCCGCGCATCCCTTATAATGAAGTCCGGTTAAACGATGCGGGGTAGAGCAGTGGCAGCTCGTCGGGCTCATAACCCGGAGGTCAGTGGTTCGAATCCACTCCCCGCTACCTAAAAAAGAACTCTCGATAAGAGGGTTCTTTTACTTTGATGAAACACGGTCGGATACAATCTGTACTGATCACACAGATCTGATACGGGCACCCCATTGACAAGGGGCTCTTTCTATTGACTTTTTTCGGGGGAATAATATCTTCATTTTTTGTTCATCGTTTTTGGCCTCCATTTTGTGAACGATAAGGTTGCCTTTTGTCCTTTTCCCGCTGAACCGAAAAAAATCACGCCAGATACGGGGTGAAGGCAGGGTTCATCCCCATATCTGGCGTAGAACATCAACTTTTCACGGCGATTTCCAGAGAACCAAACAAAACGAGCTTTCACCTTTCTAATTATGGGATATAATGAACCCAGTAAGCGTAATATCGATGGTACAAATCCGGGGAACAAACAATTGCGTACCAGATACGATTGCGTGAAATAAATTTAATATCATGCTCAGGAATCCAGCGGCAGAAAGATAGACGCACTGCCTTTTTTTCTTGCTGGAAAAGGATTGTTTTGGAAAGCTATGATCCAAAACAATCCTTCAATATTGGCAAAAAACCTTGCAACACCAACCAATATTTAGAAATATTGCTTGGGCATCAACGATTATTGGAAAAGGACTTTAGCGGTTATGGCAGAAAAAGCATATCCAAGCGCAACAAACAATCCTCATTGATCAACAAACTGCCATTTTTTTATGGATGGGTGATCATGGCTGCGGGTACATTTGGTCTGATCATGACCAGTCCAGGCCAAACATACGCTGTTTCCATTTTTATTGAAAATATCATTGAAGATTTGGGAATCAGCCGTTCTCTGGTAAGTACGCTCTACTCAATCGGCACCCTGATTGGAAGCTTTTCACTCCCATTTTCGGGACGAATGGTAGATCAAAAAGGCACGAGAAAAATGGTTGTGCTGATCAGTATTCTCTTCGGTCTGGCCTGTATCTATATGGGCCTGGTAAAAAATGCTTTCATGCTTGGGATTGGTTTTATCCTGGTGCGCATGTTAGGCCAGGGAAGTCTTGGACTGATCAGCCAGACAGCAATCAACCAATGGTGGGTGCGTAAAAGGGGAATGGTAATCGGAATATCAGGATTATTAACAGCCCTGTTAGGCATGGGGATATTTCCCAACCTGGTCTATGCCTTGATCTCGGCATTTGAATGGCGAATTGCTTATGCGATTCTTGGGCTGGTTTTGTTACTGGTGATGGCTCCTGTTGGCTTCTTCCTGTTTCGAAACCGGCCAGAAGATTACCATCTTCTGCCAGATGGAGATATGGATGTACCCTCAACCGCAATCACGAAATCTGCTGAACCAGACCCGATAGAAGAAAACTGGACCCTGAAGGAGGCAATTCGCACCAGAACCTTCTGGATGTTAGCCATTAGTTTGGCGTTATTCTCGATGCTTTCCACCGGCCTTTTCTTTCACCTGGTCAGTATCTTTGAGAATCGCAGCCTGAATCCTTCTGTTGCTGCTTCAGTCTTTTTGCCTGTTGCGTTTGCCGCAGCCCTGACACAATTTACAGCCGGGTTTCTCACCGATCGTATTTCATTGCGATATTTATTGGCAGTTGGGCTGCTTCTCCAAGCCACCGCGCTGCTATCTGCTCAGGTGCTCCAGGGAACAGTTACCGCTTTTTTGTTTGGGATCGTTTTGGGCGCTACGAATGGAATAAGCCGGGCAACAGGTGCAGTAGCCTGGCCAAAATTCTTTGGTCGCAAACATTTGGGCAGTATTTACGGCTTCACAACTGCTGTAGCCATTATTGGAGCAGCTCTTGGTCCGCTTCCCTTTGGTATCGCCTATGACATCCTTGGCACTTACCAACCTGTGCTCTTGATCTCTGCCGGTGTCTGCATCCTTTTTAGCATAGCATCTCTAACCATCCAAAAACCAAAAAGAAAATTCGTGTCGGTAAAATGATACGTTAGTTTCGAGTTTCCAATAACGGGACGCATTCTGAAAAAGCTGAGGGGAACTATATGGCAACACTGATCCAGACATTGCAATACACCCTTTCACAAAAAGACCCATTCCAGCCAATCAAACGAAGCGGATTATCCCAAACAGGTATTGCTATCTTGTGTTTGGGATTATCTCTACAATTGTGCGGCAGGAGTACACGGCGGCGGTCATCATCAGCGGTGAGACGGCGAAGAAGAAAAACGGACTGGCTGGTGAATTTATTGTCCGTATCGCCGGGCCGAACGTGGAGAGCCTCATTTCAGGGCGTGGATCTGGCGCGGCACAATATTCACAGGCACATTATTATGCCACGGTGACCAACGTGGATATCGGCGGAGGAAGCGCCAACCGCGGAAGGACGCGTTGTCATGCCGAACATCGCCCGCCTAATCCCGCGGTACATCGTCCGCAATTCCCCGGATGAAATGGGTGAACCATCCACCAAATTTTGAAAAGCACCTGCAATAAAGCCATATCATCCTGCCCGGAAACGGTTGTAAATTTGGCTGTTCACTCCCTTTATTGCCGGATAAATTTCCCTGTAGATCTCATACAATTCGGCGTACAGGGGAACCAGCTTCGCGTTCGGCTCAAACAGCTTGCCAGGGCGATAGACCTGTTTTGCGGCTTCCTCCAAATCACCAACACCGGCGAAGGTGGCTTTGTAACGACCAATGACAGCGAACTGTATGAAAAAATGTGGGGATACCAGGATTTCGCCCGACGTCGTTCACTGGGACCAGCCTCGAAATACCATTGGGATCTGCCATGTACCAATTACCGCATCACCAACATGCAGGCAGCCATTGGTACCCAGCAGATGAACCGGGCCTGGGACCTGATTGAAAAACGCACCGAAAATGCTCACTACCTCAACGAGAAGCTCGCCGGATTGCCCGGTTTGATCTTGCCTCCTGAATCACCCTGGGGAGACCGGGTCTATTTTTACTACCTCGTCCGCCTGCTTCCTGATGTGCTGGGCACCGATATGCTTAATTTTGCCGTCGCACTGGCCGCAGAGGGTGTCTATAACCTGAAGTATTTGAGTACAACCCGCTGGATGATCCCGCAGCACCTCGAGCCAGTATTTGTCAACAAAGCCGGTTACGGAGGCACAAAATGCCCCTTCGAATGCCCTTGGTATGAGGGAGAGGTTGAGTATTATGAAGGGCTTTGCCCGGTAGCAGAAAAAGCCTGCGAAGAAGTGTTCTGGCTCGCCAGCGTCCATCCTTTGCTGGAAAAACAGGACCTGGACGATATCGCAGCGGGAGTGACCAAAGTTGTCAATGCATTTATCGAAAAGAAGGAAAAAGGCATCCCGATCAATTACGCAACGGATGAACATCGGGCCCTCTTATAAACAGAAGCACAACAGGAAAATATGTTATGGCTGAAACAAAATCCCCCTCAGGTAAACCCAGCGTGGATCAGGTCGGCATTGTAGTACGTGACCTGCGTTCGATGGTCGCAATGTTAAGCAAATTATTCGGAATCGATGATTTCCGCGTGATGGAATGGCCCATTGAAGGGATTGATCCCCAGGCAACCTACCATGGCGAACCGGGAAACTACAAGCTGCTGCTGGGATTCGCCACCGTTGGCAATACCCAGCTTGAGATTGTCCAGCCACTGGAAGGCCAAAACATCTATAGCGATTTTCTGGAAGAACACGGACCGGGGTTGCACCACATTCGCTTTACCGTGCCTGACTTTGAAGAAAGAAAGCTGGACATGGAAGCGCAGGGTATCAAGAACATTGCCAGCGGCACGGGAGTCCATGTAGGCTCGCAATGGGCTTACTTTGACACGAGCAAATTGCTGGAAGGTGTCATTGTGGAACTGCGCACAAGCCTGGCTGGATCCGATGGTCAAGGGCAGTGGATCACTCAGGATTAAGCAATCCACCACAGCTGCCGGGGCTTTTCGGTAATGCAGGCAGCCTGACAATCTTCCGCTTACCTTGATCTAAGTTGGCTGTAGTTTGCCGGTCAGGGTACGAATAGTAACCATTTTTAGACAATCAAAACCCCTATATATGACTGCGTAGAATTTCTCCAGTCTTTATATAGGGGTTTTGATTGTTACAAGCTCATCTTCCGCCTGTTTGCCCACGTCTCTGCTTTTCCAGAGGATACGACCCCGTTTTGATACTCCTCCCACCGCAGCAAGCCAACAAATTTCCTTCCCCTCAGTCGGTTAGAATAAATATGAAAAAAGAACCGTACAAATTGCTGTGTAATACTTTCCAAGGTTATCCGTATTAACTTGTAGAGAAGCACCATTGGATCAAATGAATGAATCATACAAAATGGATAGTACTGGAAGACACAACTGTTGCTGCCTGTGTAGTCGCAGACCCGAATAATTTTCTGGTTTTATACGATCGTTATTTTTCCAGGGTTTACACCTACATGCGTTACCGTTCGCCGGATGTACATACCGCGGATGATCTAACGGCGCAAACTTTTGAACAGGCCTTGGCGAAGATCGCCAGCTACGACCCGCAAAAGGCCCCTTTCTCGGCCTGGTTGTTTACGATTGCGCGCAATCTGGTGAATGATTTTTTTCGCCGCCGGAAACGCATTGAATGGCTGCCGCTTGATGGCATGGAAAATTTTGCCATGCAAACTGACTCACCAGAAAAGCAGGCCGAGCTGGCCGATGAGCAGCGCCGTTTATTGACAGCAATGAAAACCCTGTCAGCAGATAAATGTGATTTGCTTGCCTTGAAGTTTGCCGGCGAAATGACCAACCGGGAAATCGCCCGCATTACCGGGATGAGTGAACAAAATGTCGGTGTGACGTTACACCGTTCGATCAAAAAATTGAGGAAATGTTTAAAAGAGGAAGCTGACCATGAGTAAACGCGAGTTAAATGCCATTGTTTTTTATCTTCTGGATGCAATTATCACAAACAATGATATCCCGTTGACTTCCTCATTACCGGAAGAAATTCAGGAAGACTTTCAATTTGCTGCTGAACTCAAAAATATCGATTTGAGCGGCGAGTCCAGGATCCGTCAAAAGTTGCGCAATCAATTGCAGAAGCAAACGGCCATGCAAGCCCTTGCAGACCAAATGTTTACAGGCAATGCCAAACCAGCCCGAAGCACCGGCGCTGCGGTTTTGAGTGTTGGGTTAGGCGCAGCGGCGGTTGTCATGGCGGCCTTATTGATCTTCCTTCGCCCCCCCAAAACAACTGGGGCCGGTGAGACTGCACCGGAAGAAAGACAAGAGATAACCGCAGTCGAAATGGTTTCACAAGTCTCTTGAGATGCACTTAATTTAACGAACAAACGGCTTACAACGAAAAATTCGGCGATCTCACGGGGGTATTGATCGTCAATCTCAGCCAGCCAATTCAATAACATATTGGAGGTAGATTCATGACGTCTCGGAAGAGAAGCTCTCAACGCGCCTTTCGCGCACCCCTGCAAGACCATCCGGTCGCTATCATTGGCATGTCATCCATTTTTCCAAACGCAGCGGATCTGGCCCATTACTGGGATGTGATCCTCAACGAAGTCGATTGCATCACCCGGGTTCCCCCCTCCCGCTGGGATGTGGATGCCTATTATGATCCGGACCCCCACCAGCCTGACAAATCTTACTCCCGGGTAGGCGGGTTCATCCCCGATATTGAATTTGACCCGATGGAATTCGGCCTGCCGCCGAACATTCTGGAAGTGACAGACGTATCCCAACTGCTGGCATTGATCGTTGCCAAGCAGGCCATGCAGGATGCGGGCTATTTCGAAGCTGACGAGAGTCTTTTGGACCAGACCGGTGTGGTGCTGGGCATGGTGGGTATGTCCTCAAAGCTTTTTGTGCCGCTGGTCGCCCGTCTGCAATACCCCATCTGGGAACGTGTTTTGAAAAACGTCGGCATTCCTGAAGCCGACACCGCACGCATTGTCGAAAAGATCAAAAGCGCCTATGTCGGCTGGAATGAAAATGCATTCCCTGGCGCAATTGGCAATGTTGTCGCCGGGCGGATTGCCAACCGCTTGAACCTGGGCGGCGCCAATTTCACTGTGGACGCTGCCTGCGGCAGCTCCCTGGCAGCCATTAAAACTGCCATTAGCGAACTGGTGGAAGGCCGCGCAGACATGATGATCACCGGCGGGGTGGATACGGACAATTCCATCCTCACCTATCTATGCTTCAGCAAGACCCCCGCTTTCTCACAGAACGAACATGTCCGTACGTTTGACGAAGCATCCGACGGCATGCTCGCCGGAGAAGGGTTGGGCATGATGGTACTGAAAAGACTGGAAGATGCCGAGCGGGATGGTGATCAGATCTATGCCGTTATCCGCGGCGTGGGTGCTTCCAGCGATGGGCGCTACAAAAGCATTTATGCACCCCGCCCTGAAGGACAAGCCAAAGCAATGCAACGGGCCTATGCGGAAGCGGACTTTGCCCCCCAGACCATTGGTCTTCTTGAAGCGCACGGCACCGGCACATCAGCTGGCGACCCGGCTGAGTTTGAAGGGTTGCAACTGATCTTTACCCCGGAGGATTCCAACAAGCAATCCATTGCCCTGGGCAGCATTAAATCGCAGATTGGCCATACCAAAGCCGCCGCTGGCGCCGCCGGAATGATCAAGGCCGCCCTGGCCTTGCACCATAAGATCCTGCCTGCCACATTGAATGTAACCAAACCGAATCCAAAAATGGAGATGGAGGAGTCCCTGTTCTATGTCAACACCGAGACGCGCCCCTGGGTGCGCCGCAATGCCAGCACGCCGCGGCGCGCTGGCGTGAGCGCCTTCGGTTTTGGCGGCACAAATTTCCACATCGTGATAGAAGAATACAGCCGCGACCATACCCAGGCGTACCGTATGCAGCAAGGCGCACACATGCTCCTCTTCCAGGCAGCAACCCCGCAGGCCCTGCTGGATACCTGCCAGGCAGACCTCGCGACATTGGAAGGTGAAAACGGTTCAGCGCGGTTGTTCGAGCTGGCAGCCATTTCAACAAATATGACCCTGGACGCTGCATCTGCCCGGTTGGGATTCGTTGCCGCTTCCCTCCCCGAAGCCATCAAATTGCTGCAATTGAGCGTCAAAATGCTGGCAGACAATCTGGATAATGAAACCTGGGAGCATCCCAAAGGCATCTATTACCGCCGTCAGGGGATGGATACCAGCGGCAAAGTGGTTGCCTTGTTCCCCGGCCAGGGCGCACAGTATCTCAATATGGGCAAAGAACTGGCGATGAACTTCCCGCCAGTACGCGAAGTATTTGCAGAGATGAACGAAACCCTGGCGCAGGCCGGTCACGGTCCGCTCAGCGACCGCGTCTACCCCGTTCCTGTTTTCTCCTCGGAGGAAGTGGACGAGCAAACCGCCGTCCTGACCCGCACCGAAAATGCCCAGCCGGCCATCGGCAGTTTGAGCATGGGCATGTACCGCATCCTGGCAGACGCCGGTTTTCAACCGGATTTCATCGCCGGGCACAGCTTTGGTGAATGGACAGCCCTTTGGGCTGCGGGTGTCTTTAATGACGCCTCCTACATGCAGTTGGCAATGGCCCGCGGCCAGGCAATGGCCGCCCCGGACGATCCCGAATTTGATGCCGGCACCATGCTGGCGGTCAAAGGGGATGCCGATGCCATCGTCGAAGCCATCAAAGCCTTCCCCGAAGTCAAGGTAGCCAATCTGAATTCCCGCAACCAGGTCGTGCTGGCGGGGTCGAAACCTGCCATCGCAGAAGCGCAGCAAGCCCTGGCGGCACAAGGTTTTTCCGTGATCCCCCTGCCCGTTTCGGCTGCCTTCCATACGCCCCTGGTGGCCCACGCCCAAAAACCGTTTGGCGAAGCGATTGCCAAAGCGAAAATCCACAAATCAACCGTACCGGTATATTCAAACACCACCGGCAAGGCATATCCAGCCGACACCAAAAAAATCGGCGAAATACTGAATGGACACATGCTTTCCTCGGTGCATTTCAAAGATGAAATTGAGAATATCTATGCGAATGGCGGCACGGTCTTTGTAGAGATCGGCCCCAAAAACATCCTGACCAACCTGGTGAACAACATTCTGGCCGACCAACCCCACGCGGCGGTGGCATTGAATGCCAATGCCAAACAGGACAGCGACAGCCAGCTTCGCCAGGCAGTCGTCCAGTTGAAGGTCATCGGGCTGCCCCTGGGCAACATCGACCCCTATCAAATACCTGTTTCTGCGGCCCTCGAACCGGCCAAAAAGAGCAAGATCAGCATTACCCTCAACGGTGGGCTGTATGTGTCACCACAAACCAGAGATGGGTTTGAGACAGCGCTCAATGATGGTTTCCGTGTACAACTCACAGCAGATCAATCTGTTGCTGTGACAGCAGCACAGGAAGTACCATCCATCCAAACCGAAAATGAACCACTCGTCGAAACGATTCAACCCGAAGTACTCGAAAAAATTGACCGGCAGTTGGTGGATTTCCAGGCCCATCAGGGAGATACCCTGCGGGTGCATGAACAATACTTGAAGAATGAAGCAGAATTTGGGCAGATCCTTTCTGATCTGGCGCACATGCAGGTGGACCTCGCCGCCAATGGCGCAGGCACAGCAGAACCGGATCATCCCAAGCGGCAGGTGGTACAGAGCCTGATCAACAGTCTCGAGTCGATTCACAACCATCAGGACTCTACCGCCCGTGTCCATGAAAAATACCTGAACGGGCAGGAAGCCTTCTCGCATACCTTCTCCGAACTGGTGCAGCGCCAGTTGGGGACACTGCCGTACAGCACAGTACCGGTAAAAACCCGTCCAAACGGCAATGGCAATAATGGCAACGGGCACCATCCGGCAGCCAAACCCATGCCTGTTGCTGCAACGCCCATACCTGAAGAAAAACCGGCCTCTGTGGCCGCCGCACCGGCTGCACAGCCTGCTCCGGCTGCCGTCAATACAGATGGTATTCAGCCCGCCTTGCTGGAAGTGGTCAGCGAAAAAACCGGTTATCCAGTGGAAATGCTGGAAATGGACATGGACATGGAATCCGATCTGGGTATCGATTCGATCAAACGGGTCGAAATCCTCGGCGCAATGCAGGAACGCTTCCCCGGTTTGCCGGAGGTGGAACCCTCCGTCCTGAGTGAACTGCACACCCTGCAGCAGGTCATTGACCATCTCAATGCTTCAGCACCTGCACCTGCAGCTTTAGCTGTAGCTGTAGCTGCGCCTGTCTCCACACCTGCTCCCGTGGCTGCCGCCGAAGTCGCTTCTCCCCCTCCTGCTGTTGAAGCAGCAGAAATCAAGGGAGATGTCGGAGACGCAAATCAAATCAGCGTCGTCCTCCTGACCGTGGTCAGCGAAAAGACCGGCTATCCAGAAGAAATGCTGGAAATGGATATGGACATGGAATCCGATCTGGGCATCGACTCGATCAAACGGGTCGAGATCCTGGGCGCCATGCAGGAGTATTTCCCCGGCCTGCCGGAGGTAGACCCGGCCGCATTAAGTGAATTACACACCTTGCAGCAGATCATTCAACACCTGAACAAAGGTGCGGTACCTGAAAAAAAAGGGTGATGCCTGATGCGGGCGTGAAAACTGTATCAGGCATTGAAACCCGGGAGGTGGTAGTACAACCCCTCCCGCCACCAGATCGATTGGTCATGGATTGGGACCATGTCCCCGTTTGTATCATCACGGATGATGGCACCGCCTTATCCTGGACGCTGGCAGAAAACCTGACTGCCCGAGGCTGGAAAGTTGTCGTTTTGCAAGGATCAACAAGCGAAAGCAAGCAGCCATCCGAATTGCCGCAAGCTGTTCAGGCAATCCAGATGCACGGATTGGGCGAGGATCAAATCGAAGCAGCCTTGATCGAAGCCGCAAAGCCCTATGGTTCGCCGTCTGCCCTGATCTATCTGGAACCGGCAGCGGCAGGCAGTGAACCAGAGCAGAGCCTGCAAGCAGCCTTCTGGCTGGCGAAATACATGCAGGCCGCACTAACCGAAACCATCCCGGGTGGCCGCAATGCCTTTATGGCCGTCGCCCGCATGGATGGCATGCTCGGCACTTCGGGAGAAGGCGATTGGTCAGCTACTTCTGGCGGTCTGTTTGGGCTGGTCAAAACCATCAACCTGGAATGGGAAGGCGTATTTTGCCGGGCAGTGGATGTTCAGGCCGATCTCTCCGCCGAACAGGCTGCCGCACGTATCCTGGCTGAATTGGAAGATCCCGAACGGACAATCGTTGAAGTCGGGGTTGGCCCGCAAGAACGGGTGACTTTGACCCTCGCAAACGCAGCAAGGAGTACATCATGACAACGCCATCCCTCATCCAGTCTGACACTGTTGTCCTGGTCAGCGGCGGAGCGAAGGGCATCACTGCCCGATGTGTCATCCGTCTGGCAGAAGAGACCGGCTGCCGCTTTATCCTGGTGGGGCGTTCCGCACTGGCAGACACAGAACCTGCCTGGGCGCAAGGAATAGAGGATGCGGCAGAGTTAAAACGCCGCATCATGGAAGACCAAAAAGCCCAGGGGCAGGCCCCCACCCCGCAAACCGTGCAGAGCGTCTGGCAGGCGCTGGTTTCACAGCGTGAAATTCAGGCCACCCTGAATGCCGTACACAAAGCCGGCGGGCAGGCAGTTTACATCTCTGCTGATGTAACAGACACTGATGATCTGCGCCGCAAACTGGTGCCCGCAGTGGAACAACTCGGGACGGTGACGGGCATCCTGCATGGAGCAGGCAGCCTGGCGGACAAACGCATCCAGAACAAAACGCTTGCGGATTTTGAAAAAGTATTCAACCCCAAAGTGAAAGGGCTGGAGAGTTTGCTGACCTGTGTTCCGGCTGACCAGCTCCAGTTTGTGGTGCTCTTCTCCTCTGTTGCCGGGTTCTATGGCAATGTTGGCCAGGCAGATTACGCCCTGGCGAACGAGATCCTCAACAAGACGGCTTACCGGCTGCGCCGCCAATACCCCGCCTGCCAGGTACTGTCCATCAATTGGGGACCCTGGGAAGCGGGCATGGTCACCCCTGAACTGAAGAAAGCCTTTGCCGCCCAGAACATCAAAATGATCCCGGTAGATGTTGGCACTGAAATACTGGCCGGGCAACTGACAGGCCCCGGGCCGGTTCCCACCCAGATCGTGGTGGGCAGCCCAGTATCCCGCCCCGCAGCACCCGTGACCGATAAAGACCGCATCTGGCACATCGAACGCTCCCTGCGTCTGGCGGACAACCCCTTTCTGCAGGATCACCGCATTGGCGGCAACCCCGTTCTGCCGGCAACCTGCGGCACCTCCTGGATGATCCACACCTGCGAGCAGTTGTTCCCGGGCTACGTCTTCTCACAAATGCAGGATTACCGTGTGCTCAAAGGCATCGTTTTTGAAGATCAGGAGCCGAGAAAATATACCCTTGACGTGAAACTGGTTGACAGCCCATCCTCACACGCCCTGCAATTGGAAGCAACCATCTGGAGCCATGCGCCCAATGGCCATCCACGTTTCCACTACCGGGCCGGGATCACCCTGGTCAAATCCCTGCCTGAAC
>Ga0334887_1001654_pt1 | contig 28147 bp, 29 predicted proteins | sample GraSluR1_MG_10_FD_207217 | JGI IMG/M metagenome (GOLD analysis project Ga0334887, IMG submission 207217) | Sludge microbial communities from methane-producing bioreactor in Wageningen University, Netherlands - Granular Sludge_18_07-R1 | ecosystem: Engineered > Bioreactor > Anaerobic >...
ACCGGCGGCGGGAGCAGCCCCCGCTTTTGCGATGTCTGCGGGCGGGGCCGGAGGGATCAAGCTGGTCCTCAAGGACGCAAAGGTTACCATCGAGAAGGTGACGCTCGCAAAGTAGAGCGTCCGCCTTCTCCCTCCTATATCTTAAGTGAGAGGTTTGTCCCGATCGTCACGCCTCTGGCGTGACGGTTGGTTTTGAAGGATGAAGGAGAAACTGAGAGGGAGATATTATTATGGCTGGCAAGAAGCTATCACTCAAGTTGAAGAAGAAGGAGCCTGAAGGAGCAGCCCCCGCAGCTGCGGCGGCACCCGCAGGAGGCGCAGCTCCCGCCTTTGCAGCGCCCGCAGGTGGATCCGGCGGCATGGTCTTAGAGCTGAGGGGCGCCAACATCACCATCAAGGAAGTCGTCATAAAGCCCAAGAGCGCAAAAGGCAAGTAGAAGGCCGGAACCGTGGGGAAAATCATAGCGATAACCGGAAAGGGCGGCACCGGCAAGACCGCGGTCACCGCCATGATCATCAGGTCTCTATTGAAGAGAGACGAAAAGACCAACATCCTGGCCATAGACGCCGACCCCGACGCGAACCTTGCAGACGCGCTGGGGGACGATGTGGAGATGACCGTGGGGGATATAAGGGAGGAGATTCAGGATTCTAGAGTCTCGTTGCCGCCAGATTATGACAAGAAGCAGCTCTTCGCGGCCAAGATCTTCGAAGCTCTTCTGGAGAAGGACGGATACGATCTTTTGGTGATGGGCCGATCTGAAGGGTCTGGCTGTTACTGTTATCTCAATTCTCTGCTGAAGGGGATCATGGACGAGACGATCGACGATTACGACCTGGTCATCGTGGACTCTCCGGCGGGGCTTGAACATCTGAGCAGGAAGACGATCTCTGAGGTGGACTCGCTGATCGTCGTCACCGACGAATCGAGGAGGGGCCTTAAGACCGCCGAGACTATCAGGCAGCTGGCCGACGAGCTGGATCTTAAGTACGGCAACCTCTACGTCATAGCAAACAAGGTCCGCGATCTGTCCAAAGATCAGATCCAGAAGGTTGCAAACGGCCTCGGTTTGAAGGTTATCGGCTTGATCCCCTACGACGAGAATGTAGCCCGGCTCGATCTGGTCGGCGATCCGCTCGTCGGCCTTCCGGACGACTCTCCTGCCGTGATGGAAGTGGAGGAGCATATACTCAAAGAGATCGGTCTATGAGGGGAGATGAACATGGGAGAGAAACTAAACATATCTGACTTAAATAAGCAGTTAGCAGAGATGGACGTCAAGTCCCTCGAAGGGGTCACCATCGAGGGAGATATAGAACTGGAAATAGACGCTGGAGCTGCTGGCGCAGGCCCTCTATTCGCCTACTACTTCGGCGAAGAGGTGGCGAAGGTGGCGGTCCAGCTCGTCAACATGGCCAAGGCCTTCGGCTATCCTGTCGAGAGCCTCCTTCAGCCCGTGGCGGTGGCTCAGGCGATATCGCCCGCCCCAGCAGAGCTGGCCAAGGCAGCAGCCGCTGTTCCGGCCTTCAAGATACCCGACACCCTGGCGAGCGCCAAGTTCTCTGTCGGCACCGACAAGACCTGGAAGACCCAGATCGAGGAGGTCCAGCTCGGAGCTACCAAGGCCGACGGCGGATCAAGAGGCCACGTCATCAAGATCGGCGGCGAGAAGGCGATGCCCTTCTTCTTCGATGCGGCTATGCCCAACAGGCCCGTCGTCACCATCGACGTCTTCGACATGCCCATCGGCATGGCGAAAGCCGTCAAGATGCACTACGAAGATGTCATGAACGACCCTGCAGACTGGGCCAAGAAGGCGGTCAAGGAGTTCGGCGCAGATCTGGTGACCACTCACCTCATCAGCACAGACCCCCTGATCAAGGACACCTCCGCCAAGGAAGCCGTCAAGGTGGTGGAGGACGTCCTCCAGGCAGTAGACGTTCCGATCGTCATCGGCGGCAGCGGCAACCCCGAGAAGGACGTAGAGGTTCTGACCAAGGCCAGTGAGGTAGCCCAGGGCGAGCGCGCCCTCATCGCCAGCGCAAGCCTGAACCTGGACTGGGAAGCCATCGGAAAGTCCTGCGCCGAGAACAACAACGTATGTCTCGCCTGGACTCAGCTCGAGATCAACGCTCAGAAGGAGCTGGACAGGAAGCTGATGAAGGTAGCCGGCGTCCCGAGAGACTCCATCGTCATGGACCCGACGACCGCGGCCCTCGCCTACGGCATGGACTTCGCCTACTCGAACATGGAGAGGATCAGGCTCGGCGGCCTGAAGGGCGACCTGGAGCTGAGCTTCCCCATGTCCTCTGGTACCACCAACGCCTGGGGCGTTCGAGAGGCCTGGATGGTAAACTCCCCCAACAAAGACGACTCCTCTTGGGGAGACAGGATGCTCAGGGGCCCCATCTGGGAGATCCTCACCGGGTTCTCTCTCGCCATGGCCGGCGTCGACATCTTCATGATGATGAACCCGATAGCCGTCGCTTACCTCCAGGAGATCACCCAATCTCTCATGGGCCTGGTAAAGGCGGAGACTCCTGACACCACCAACTGGATCTCAATGGAGGTGTGATAGCCTTGAAGGAATCTAGCCCGCTCAATCTTTACAAGTTCCTGCCCCAGACCAACTGCGGCGAGTGCGGTGAGCAGACCTGCATGGCCTTTGCAGCAGGTCTCATCGCAAGAGAGAGAAATATCGAGGAGTGCAAGCCCCTCTTTGAAGAGAAGAACCAGAAGAAGTACGGCAAGAAGCTGGCTTCTCTCAAGGAGGTCATCGCTCCCGAGGTGGCTCTCGTATACGTTGGGACCGGTGACCGGCAGCTGAAGGTCGGAGGCGAGGACGTGATGTACCGCCACCAGATGACCTTCTTCAACAAGCCCCCATTCGCCTACGATGTCACCGACGCCATGAACGAGGCGGATCTCGTCGAGAGGGTCAAGCTGATCGACACATGGCGGAAGTTCTACATCGGCAACTGGGAAGAGGTCGAGATGGTGGCCGTGAGATCCGTCACCGGCGACGCCGACAAGTTTGCGAAATGCGTCAAGAAGGTGATGGAGAACACGGAGAAGCCTCTGATCCTCTGCTCCTTCGACCCCAAAGTCCTGAAGGCGGGCCTCGAGGTCTCCGCCGCGAAGAGGCCTCTCATCTACGCCGCCACCAAGGACAACTGGAAGGAAGTCGCCCAGCTGGCCTACGACTACAAGGTTCCCGTGACCCTCTCCGTCCCCTTCGATCTCGACGGCCTCAAGAGCATGGCCACTACCTTTGCGGAGATGGGACTTGAGGACCTCGTCTTGGACCCCGGCACCGCGCCCAACGGCGAGAAGCTCCAGGAGTCTCTCCAGAACTTCATAAAGCTTCGGAGAGCCGCCACCGAGGAGAGTCAGAAGGACTTCAACTATCCGGTCATTGCTCTGCCGATCAATGCATGGATGACCTCCGAAGATCCGGTTCGAGCTGCCTACTGGGAGAGCGTCCTTGCCGCCACCTTCGTCATTCGCGGCGCGGACATCATGATCAGGCACTCGATGGAGCCTCACAGCGTCATGCCCGACATGCACCTGAGGTTCAACATCTACACCGACCCCAGGACTCCCGTCCAGGTCAAGCCAGGCCTCAACAAGGTGGGCAATCCGACCGAAGACTCTCCGATCTTCCTCACCACCAACTTCGCCCTGACCTACTACACGGTGGAGTCTGACCTCGCGTCCAACAACATCGACTCCTACCTCCTGGCGGTCAACACCGACGGCATCGGCGTTCAGGCATCCGTCGCCGGCGGCCAGATCACGCCCAGCAAGATCAAGGACGCCTTTGCCGAGGCCGGAGTGGACTTCGAGAAGACCAGCCACAAGTCTTTCATCCTCCCCGGGATGGCTGCCAAGTTCAGCGGCGAGCTGGAAGACCTCTACCAGTTTAAGGTAAAGGCCCTGGTGGGTCCCGAGGACTCGGGTCGTATCCCCGGCTGGATGGAAAAGCAGTGGCCACCAAAGAAGTGAAGCGAGAGAAGTGAAGGCGAGGCGGTCTCTCCCCAGGTGAGAGAGATCTTCTCCTCATCTTATCCGGTCCGACGGGCATCTCCGGTCGGATCGGCGCTCTTTTTCCTTTTTCTACCCGCGGATTCACTCCATCTCTTCAGGCTCACCTGACGCGAGGAGGAGGTCTTTATAGAGGAGTATCTCGATCACCTGGGATACGTACCTCCTCTGCTGATACCTCTGGATGTCCTCGTTCATCTTCAGCTCGCTATCTATCTGGACCCTGATCAGGGCCATCCGAAGGTCTCGCCTCTCCTCGTCGTTCAGCTTGAGAGAGCATATCTCCTTGAGCATTCTGGGCAGGCTGAATGGGTCTTTGAGCACCCTTGCCAAAAGGAGGACGTACCCTTTCGCAGCTTCGGGTTTTGCCTCTCCAGTGAGGGTCTCCAGGTCTTCAACCGAGTATTTCTCGTTGTCTATCATGATGTAATCCATCTCTTCACCCCAATATCAGATCTTCAAATCTCCCCGGAGGATCGACTCGCATATCGCCAGGTCCCTCGGGGAGTTCACGTTCACCGCCAGCTCTGCCCTGTCGAGGATCAGGTGATAGTCCTCCTGCTCGAACCTTATCTTCGAGCCCAAAAGGACGTTCACCCCCGAGGGGACTATGAACCGCCCCCGGTAGTTGAAGAGGGCGTCGGGCTTTCCTCCGATCCGTCGGTACATCTCCAGGGGCGCGTGGACCGATAGTGCTGGCTCCAGGACATTCTCGTAGACCCCGATGATCTCGTCTACGATATCTCCTCTCAAAAGGGGCAGGTCAGCCATCACGATCAGGACGGGCTCATCGATCCCCGCCTCCTCGACGGCATAGATCATGTCTGGGACGTACCCCGCCCCCGGCGTCTCCACCACCTCGATCCCGCTATCTCCAGCCCATTGCATCGTCTCGGGGACGCTCGCGGTCGCCGCCACAAAGACCCTCTCGATGGAGCTATCCCTCAGGGCCGAGACCACCCAGCTGATCAGGGGCCGGTCCAGGAGGCGGACCATCGGCTTCTCCCCCATCTGTAGCCTCTTCCCAAGCCCCCCTGCCATCACCACGGCGTCCAGAGGAGAACCTCCCATCCAAGTCCGTTGGCGGTCAATATCGCGGCGGATACGAGGGCGACGGCCCTCGCCACCTCGTTGGTGGCACCGAAGCCGTCCCCAGTGGCTCCGCCGAAGTTTCTCTTGGAGACGACGACCAAGTAGAGGGCCGACATCTGGGCTGCAAGGAGGACCGCTATGCCGGGAAGGCCGGCGAGGGCCCCGCAGATGGCGGCAGCTATCAAAAGGCCGATGAGAAAGTCGGATCTATCGGTGTTCTCGATGGCGATCTGACCGAAGCCTTTCTGGAGGGGCGCCGAGAAGGCGGCGAAGGCTATCATCGACTGCTTCGCTGCTACCTCCGCCACGATGAGGGCGATGGGGAGGGCTCCGCCGGGTATCGTCGTCAGGGAGGCGTAGACTGCGAGGATCGCGACTACCACGAAGACGACGCCACCGGTACCTATGTAGACGTCCTTCATGGCGCTGATCTTCTTCTCGATGGTGGTGTGGGCAGAGACACCGTCCCCGAAGTCGGCGAGGCCGTCGGTGTGGTTTATGCCGCAGAGCTTGACGATCACCACTAAAACGAGGGCTGCGGCGATCCCCGCCGGGACGAAAGCCGTCAATGTCAGGGCCACGGCGGCGTAGATCAGCCCCAGGGCTCCTCCCACCAGGGGGAATAGATAGATGTGCTTCATCAGGGCGTCGATCCCCTCCATGGATATCCCTACGGGTATCGTCGAGAGAAAGCCGAAGCCAGACTTGAGGGCGAGGAGGTGGTCTCTCAGTCGAACACCGCCCGAGTGTACATGTTGGCGGAGACTCCACCGATGAGCCCCGCGATGACGTCGTCCATGAAGGGGCCGAGCACTCCCAGGATCCCGGGTTTGGCCTTGTCGTACCGGACGTAATCGAAGGTCCCCTTGTAGCCTCCGACGTACTTGGCGATGGTCATGCCGATCACCTCGTCGGCTATGAGGTAAGTCAGGTCCCTCTCGTAATCGGAGCTGTTCATGTTGGGGAGGCTTGCCCTCTTCCCCTCCTCCTCCAGGAGAACCCCCGCGTAGATCAGAAGAGCGAGGTTTGGGTCAGCGAGGGCGATATCGAGCTCTCTTCTGAAGACCTCATCGGCCCTCTCTCGATTCTCCACTCCAGGATGCGGCACGTAAAGCTCCAGGGCGGCAGAGACCACGTCGTCGATGGATATCCCCGCCTCAAAGAGCACGTCTCGGATGTCTTTGCCAGAGCCCATATTCATCGCCGGACTAAGATATCCGAATGGATAAAAGCGTATCTGGTGGCTTCTGATCTTCGAATGGGCGAAGTTATTTAAAGTCCCGTGTCGGAATATTATCACGGGATCTTATGAAGACCTTGGTCAAGATATTTGTAGATCACGAGCATTTGGGCCGGGTGATAAACACCCTCACAGAGCTCGGGATAACGGGATTTTATCTCTATGAGTACAAGGGGATGGCTCCCAGGGAATGGAGAGACTTCCGTCTTAAAGAGGACCCGGAGATGACCATCGAGGCCGTACGACATCACGCAGAGCCGGGGGTTCTCGTCAACACCGTCATAGATGGGGACTGCGAGCCGATAATTAAAGGGCTGGAACAAGCTTTAAAAGGGATAAGGTATACGATAATGGGGCAAAAGGTAACGGTTATGAAGGTCCGAGGAGATTGAGCATCGATGCCTAGTTTGAGATCCGAAGTGGAATCTGTCCTGGAGGTCATCAGGAACGCCCTCAGGATGGAAGGTGGCGATATCGAGCTGGTAGACATAAACGATGATGGCATCGTATCAGTCAGGCTGACGGGAAGCTGCGCTGGTTGCCCCTTTTCCCAGATGACCCTAAAGAATTTCGTAGAACGAGAGCTGAAGAAGAACGTAGACGGCATAAGGGAAGTTGTGGCGGTATAGTGCGCGCACTTTCTATCGCCTCCATTTTAAAAGGCCGTCACATTGATATGGTTCTGCTCAATTTGCTCGAAGGGCGGCTCGTCGCCGACGGTTTCAAATCGAGATAAACTATAGAGAGGAAATAGTTGTGTTTCCAAGTAAGAAAGTTCAAACGTTGATCGGGTCGAAGATCAGGGTGGAGATGAAGGGGTCAGAACAACACGTTCTGGAGGGAACCCTCAACAGCGTCGACGATTATCTCAACCTCCATCTCCTGGAGACTGTGGAGATCGTTCATGGTGAGAGGGCGCGTTCCCTCGGTTCGGTGATACTCCGGGGAAACAACATAATCCTCATAAGTCCGGTGGAGTGACTCTCCAGGTGTCCAGATGTATGAGGAAGCGCTGGAGTATATCAAGTCGTCTGAGGAAGGGGTTCTGCAGAGCGACCTGTGGAAATGTTTGGATATCGATTCTCGTAAATGCTCTCGCATAGTATCGAAGCTTTTGAGGGAGGATCTGATAAGAAGGGAGCCCGAGTCGGCCGATGGGGTGAGAACATTTCGGTTGTGGTACGCGGGGACGAAGCCCGCCGGCGGTCGCTTCGCCTCTCTTCTTGTCGGTGAGATATTCGAGCCCTGTGGAGGTTGCATAAACGAATGCGTCCCCGAACACTGCCCGGAGCTCAGCGAGTGGATCTTCGCCATAGTCCTGGCGGAGGGCTCCGACCTCACCATCGATGGATCGATCAAAAAGGCGACAACCTCTCTGCTCCAACAGTGAAGTCGGCCGATTTTATTAAAAATTTCGGCGGCCATCCCTCACCACATGGCTGCTGGAGGCCACCCAAAAAGGGGCGGAGGGGTTGAGGGCGTTTTTGGATCTGGTTTCTCAGGAACTTATCTGGATCTGACCTTCTCCGAAGCCCTTCTTAACCAAGATCTTCTTTATACGCCCGGTATGATTGCCTTGCAGCTCGATGACGCCGTAGCCCTTGACGGTCCCCCCGCAGGCAAGCTCCGATTTGAGATATGTAGCTAGTTCGTTGAGATCGATCTCGTGAGGATCTATCCCTTGGATCACTGTAACCTCTTTTCCGTATCTTCGTCTGTTGATCTTCACCGTGATCCTCTGCTGCTCCTTGGCTACCTCCTGGCATATGCAAAGGTCTTTGGGAAGGCCACATACTGGGCACATCTCGGAACTCATCTTCTGGTAGTTACCTCCACAGAATATATGAACCCATTCGTCGGAGCGGCCTACTGAGACGTCCTCCTCCACCCCTCGGCGGGGGATCTTGCTTATTTGGGCGCGGCGTCTCCATCGGTGAGGTCGCCGGCGGCGTCTTTCGAATCTGAAGACCTCTCGCCGTCGCTTTCGGTCCCGCAAATGAGCCCTACTACCTCCAGACTACATGTCGATAAGCTAAATAGCTATTGGTGGCCGTTGGCACCTGAAAAATTACGACGCGCATCGACTCCATTCCTCCCCGCCGCCTCCGAAGATCGACCAAAAAATCCGGGTTACGACTTCTGGCTGAAGGGTCACCCCGATCCTGCAAGGATGGGGGCGGTCCTGTCTGGATGGGGGCGGCTCGGCCCGGGAGCGGTCAGAGGGAGCCGGGGGTCTTCGCCCGGCCGTCACCTCTTCACCTCTCTGAGCCTTCTCACTGTCACTTCCGCGAGGAAGATCGCAAGGGCCGCAAATAGGAGATACCACCGACGGCTGACTCTATTCTGGGTGGTGATCTCGCTTTTCTTTCTCGCCTCCTCGACGAGCCTTCTTCCCACCTCATCCTCGGAGAAGAGCATCCCTCCGGATGCCATGATCTGCCTTGAGAACTCGGGGTTTGAGCCGACGTCCCTCAGCTCCAGGGGGTAGTTGACGGCTATGCCGTAATCGCCGACGGTGTATATCCCCCGGCTATCCGGAGTGATGACTGCGCGGTACCTGTTCTCCCCCACCTTATCCACCTGCGCCGATCCCAGGTTCGGAGGGCTCGGGCTCGTTATGATGATCTCGAGAGGCGACCGCTCCCACCCGTCCTCAGCATCGATCCTCCCGGCCTCGGGCCTCGGGTCGCCGATGGCCCAGTTCACCGTCCTGGACGGGAGCTTCGAGTTCTCGGCGGAGTAAAGCTCCGCAGCCCAGGCAGAGCCGTCGTCGGTGGTGACCGCCGCAACCCTTCCGAGGCCGTACCTCCAGGTGGTGACGATCGGCTTTCCGTCGAGCATCGCCACTAGCTTCTGGCTCCCTGACTTGGGGGTGACGTCGTTGAAGCCGGTGGCGTTGGCGGCGATGGTGAGGTCTGCGGTGATGTAGTGGTTCTGATTCAAGATCGATAGGCAATACCCTCCGGCCGAGACCTCTTCCTCATCAACTTCCGGCGGCCTCTCCTCTGCAGGCCTATCTTCGGCCCTGATGGTGACGGAGCCGGGGTATACGGCGGAATGGTATCCAGCTCCGCTTCGGGAGGCGAGGTCCCTGAAGCTTCCGGGGGAGGATTCGAAGGACTTCACCTCCACCAGGTGAACCGTCGCCTCCATATCCCTGATCATCCTCGCAGACTCCTCGAAGACCTCGGGGTACTCCCGGATCCGGCCGTCGGATATGACGATGACCTCCCCGTCGCCGCCGGTGGAGTTGAGGATATCCCAGGCGAGGGCGAGGCCGATATCCATCTGGCTCTCCTCCTGGGCCCCGGCCTGGGGTGAGAGGCTCGATATCCGATCCGAGATCATCATCTCCCTTCCTGGGATGATGATGGGGGTGAAGACTACGAAGGCCTCGGTGCCGAAGACGACGAGGGCGACCCGGTCGTCCCTGAACTCCGGGGACTTGAGCAGCTCGATGGCCAGGGACTTCTCGTAGTCGAGGAAGGTGGCGCCCCCCACCACCATCTCGCCTCGGGTGCTTCCGGATATGTCCATGACGATCACAGTCGTCTTCCCCCCCTCGAAGATGCTGGGGACGGACCTCACCGGGAGGATATCTTCGAGGCTGCTGTTCCTATAGTCGCCGAATTCGTAGGAGTCTCTGCCTCCCACCACCACAAGACCTCCGCCTTCCCTGACGTAATCCCGGAGGCCGGCGAGCTCCGGGTGGTACTTCTGGTCGTCCAGGATCACTGCCTTGAACCTCTTGCCCCCCTCCCCCAGCAGGTCTCTTCTGAAGGCGGGCTCGACGGTGAGCCTGTAATGGTCCGTTAAGACCTGGGAGAGGGGCGAGGACCCTTCGGCCACCAGGAGGACCTCGGGCTTGGGGACGACGTATACGGCCTTCTGGTACCGGTCGTTCTCCCCGGTGGCGTCTTGCGGGAAGCTTATCGCCGCCTCCAGGAGGTGGGTTCCCGTCGAAGGGAACCTGTGGGAGATCTTGACGGAGGCGGACCTCCCCTCCCCGGAGATCCTCCCCTGGTATATGACGGAGTTGTCGGCCCTGACTGTGAGCTGCCCCTCGAACTCGCCGCCGGAGCTTCTCACCACGACGGTGAAGGGGTAGTCTCCTCCCAGGACGGCGGTGTTCGTCCCTGAGATCTCGACGCTATAGTCGTTCCTCGTCGGCACCATCTCCAGGGCGAAGACGGTGGTGTTGGCAGACCTGGCCAGGGCGAGGGCCTCCTCTACGTCCCTGCCCTGGTTGCTGTAGCCGTCGGTGACCAGGAGGAGGGCTCCTCCCGGCTGGGCGTACTGGAGGATCTTATCCCCCAGGGGCGTCGACATCCCCGAGAAGGTTCTGATCTGAGAGTCGGGGAGGTCCGCATGGACCCTGGCGGCGGCGTTCCCATCGAAGATCTCCATCGATGCGGTGAGGTCCGAGACGACGGTTATGATCGGCCGCCTCGTCTCCGTCGTCTCCGTCACCGTGACGTATGGGTTGGCGAGGGCTACCACCAAAAGGACGAATATAGCCGTCCTGCTGAGGACGAGGAGCCTCTTCTTCTCCCACCGCAGGCTGGCCGCCCCACCGATCAATATCAGGGGCACCAGCCAGAGGAGGCGGGGCTCTGAAAAGTAGACGCCCTCCATCAAACCTCTCGCCTCCTTCGGAGGATCAACAGCTCCAGGACGATGAGGCAGAAGGCCGCCAGGAGGAGCCAGGAAGATAGGTCCCTCTCGATGAGCATCTCAGAGCTCTCCTTCTGGGTGAAGGTCCCCAGGTTCAGGGTCCTCGTCGCCATGAGGTTCGACTCGACGGGATCGTACATGTTGGCGACGATGGTCCTCCCCTGGAACCGATAGACCCCCACCATGTCCAGGAGGAGGACGTCGGTGGTGATCCTCCCGTCGGGGGCCTCGACGGTCGTCGTCTCCCCCAGCCTTATGATATCGCCGGTCCTCCGGTTGGAGTCTGAGACGTCGGGGACGTTGGTGAGCCAGTTCGTCATCTCATACCAGAATATCGGGTACTCCGGCCTCTGGTAGAAGTCCGACATCTCGGAGGATAGCCCCAGGTAGACGACGGTGCCGCTCCCGAGCCTCCAGTACGATATGACGGGGACGCCGTTCGCCTCGGCGATGGTCACCGACCCCTGGCGGGGGGCGGCCTGAAGGTAGCTGTAGACCCCCACCTCGTCGAGGTGAACATCTTCGGCGAAGACCGGGTTTCTCGTCCAGAGGGGTGCGGACTCGTTGACGACCCCCGCGATCCTGACGGGTAGGTAATCGGGGCTCTCGGACCCGTTGGAGCCGACGTAGACGACGTTGCCGCCGTCGTAGACGTACCGGTTCAGCCTGCCGTCGGAGCCGCCTCCTTCCGTCACCACCAGATCGAAGCCTCCGTAATCCCCGGAGCCACTGACGGTGATGGCGGGGATCGACCTGAGGGCTGAACTGACCGGCCCCACCTCTCCCAGGTAGAGGACTCTCCGGTCCCCGATCTCCGGGGCGTAGACGTAGGCCCGATCGTCGAAGGATATGGCGTCATCGATCTCCAGTGTGACGGTGGTGACGCCGGGGAAGGCGTCGAAGGTGATGTAGCTGTCGCCGCCGGCGTCTATCGTCCTGATGGTGGTGGAGGTGCCCGCCAGCCCCTCGATCCTGATGGGGACCGTCCTCGTCCCGCCGTAGTTTCTCACGAGGCATGTATAGTTGAGGACTTCGCCGTAGCTGACGATCCAGCCGCCGATGATCCCCACGTTCTCCCCTTCTCCCCCGGAGTCGACGAAGACGACATCCGTCCCTTCGCTGACGATCAGCCCTCTCGTCACCTGGGGGTCGTCGCCGGTCCAGCTCAAGAAGTCGGATATCACCAGGATCGAGCCGCCGTCGGCACCCAGGAGGCTCTTGGCCATCATCATGGCGGCGGAGAGGTCTGTTGAGACCGCCCTCGGGTAGAGGGATTCGAGGGTCGACCTTGCCTGCTGGCTGTTCCCCTCCCGGAGGGCGACGATGGGGATCGTCTCCGCCAGGACGATGCTGATCCGATCCTGGCCGGCGGTGTACTGCAGGAATATCTCCTTTGCCTCGTCGAAGCTCGCCTCCATGCTGGCGGAGAGGTCTATCACCACCACCAGGTGACCTTCTTGGGTCCCCCTCGCCACAGTGAAGGGGCCTGCGGCCGCCAGGACGAGAAGTACGATCACCAGAAGCTGTATCCAGAAGAGGGGGTCGTTTATCAGCCGGTTGAGGGAGGCTGTCGGCTTTGCATCCCCCACTTTTATGAATGCCGTCGAAGGGAAGGGCTGGTCTTTGGGCTTGGGCCTGATCATGTAGAGGATGATCAGGGGGATGGCGCTCAGGAGGCCCAGGAGGGCGAGGGGGAAGCTGAAGGGCATCATGGACCTTACGCCGACGACCGAGAAAAGGTTTGCGCAAAAAATGTTTGCGCGAAATATGTTTGCGCGAAATATGGGGGATCGGCCTGCCAACATTCTTAATACGATTGACGAATACATGTTTTCCTCTGATCCTGGAGATCGAGGTGGACGATAATGATCAGCGTCATGGAAGTCTATCAGCTCCTCCCAAAGACCAACTGCAAGAAGTGCGGCCTTCCCACCTGCATGGCCTTCGCCGTCGAGCTTCTGGGAAAGAGAAAGGCGATCGAGGACTGCACGCCTTTGGTGGAGGAGGCGAAGTACGAAAAGAAGTTGGAGGGGCTCAGGGAGCTTCTCGCCCCCATATTGAGCGCCGACGCCACCGAGACGGGGATGGTGATTCACGAAGAGAAGTGCTACGGATGCGGCAACTGTGTCGTCGCCTGCCCCGTCAACGTCGCCAACGATCCCAAGGGAACGGCCATCGGCCGGGGCCCCGTCAGCGGCAAAGCGATCCTGGTGGTGGAAGACGGCGTCGTCAAGTGCGTCAACGTCGACGAATGCAGGCGTTTTGGTCCCGAGAAGGTCCTCTGCAACGCCTGCATCGCGACCTGTCCCAGCAAGGCGATCGAGTTCATCTAGGTGATAATTATGGCGTTCTGTACAGGCTGTTCATTGCTCTGCGACGATATCGTGGTGGATCATCTCGATGGGGTGGTCAAAAAGACGATGAACCTCTGCCGGAAGGGGCGGGCCCACTACGCCTCCCTCACCGTCGAGAGGCTCCGCTCGACCGTCGGAGGCTGCGAGGTCCCCCTCGAAGAGGCTGCCGGTTCGGCGGCGGAGCTTCTGGCTGGGGCTGAAAACCTCCTCATATTCGGCCTCGGTTCCTCCTCCCTGGAGGCCCAGGGGGGCGGGGTCGAGCTGGCAAAGAAGCTCGGCTCCGCCATCGATGATCCCTCCTCTTTCTCTCAGGGGGCGATAATGGAGAAGATCCTGGCGGGGGAGGTTCCTTCATGCACCCTCGACGACGTACGAAACTATGCCGACGTCTCCATCTTTTGGGGGGACGATCCCTCCAGCAGCCACCCCCGCCACCTGTCCCGGTTCTCCTACTTTCCCCGGGGCGAGAAGAGGCAGAGGGGGTACGAGGAGGATCGGGAGGCGATCGTCGTAGACGTCCGGAGGTCGCCGACGGCTCAGATCGCCGCCGACGGGTTCTTCAAAGTCCCGCCGGGAGGAGACGCCGATTTCGCGGAAGCGCTCTCGTCCGCCCTCGGCGGCAAGATACCGAAGGTGGAGGACAAAAAGAGGATGCTGAATCTGGCGACGAAGCTGCGGAAGGCGAAGTTCGGCGCGATATTCACCGGCCTCGGCCACGCCGAAGCCGTCAAGGGCGATATCGACTGGTTCATCTCCCTGGTGGGGAGGTTGAACGAGGTCAGCCGGTTCTCCATCATCCCGACGCTGGGAGAGTACAACACGAGAGGGTTCAACCAGACCCTCTTCGACGAGACCGGCCACGTCAACTCCGTCTCATTCAAGGAGGGGGTCGGCTCCGGTCCAAAGTTCGGGATCGCCAGGTTCTTGGACGTCTGCGACGGAGCCATGATCGTCTCCTCAGACCCCGCCGCCGTCCTCCCCGGACCCCTGGCAAGGAAGCTGGCCAGGGTCCCCATGGTGGCGGTGAACTCCTCCAGAAACCTCACCACAGACCTCGCCGAGGTGACTGTCCCCGTCGCCATAGCAGGCATCGAGGCCGGTGGGTCTGCCCTCCGGACCGACGGGGTGAAGGTGGAGTATGACGCCTTCGCGGAGTCGGATTACGTCTCCGACGCCGAGGTCGTCAGGATGATCATGGAGGCGGTTTAGATGGCAGAAGGAAGAGAGTTGACGGTGGTCACCTTCAGGGGGATCTTCCAGGAGGTGCAGGAGGCGCTGGGGATCTATAGCGACGGGTATCGAGACGAGAGCGCCGTCGTCTTCCTGGACGGGGGGGACGCGTCGGGTCTGGATGTAGAGGCCGGCAGCCCCGTCCGGATGGAGACCGATTATGGGGCGGTGGTGGTGGCGGCGAAGATCTCCGAGGACCCCCATCCCGGCGTCGCCTTCATGCCCAAGAGCCCCTGGTCGAGCCAGCTCCTCTCCGGCGATACCGGCGAGAGGGGGGTTTTGGAGATGAAGAGGTTCACGGCGAGGGTCTCTTCATCCGACGAGGGACCGACCTCCATCGCCGAGATCGGAGAGATGATCAGGGGAGGATGACCCTTGGAAGTGACCAGATGAACCTTTTATCGATATCCGACCTATCCCCCCAGGAGATCGGAGCGATCCTGGACCGGGCCGACGACCTGAAGGCCAGGAGGGGCGACCCTTCCGCCAGGTCGATCCTGGCGGGTAAAAGCCTCGCCGCCATCTTCGAGAAGCCCTCCACCAGGACGAGGGTCTCCCTGGAGGTGGCGATGACCGACCTCGGGGGGCACGCCCTCTATCTCGGGAAAAACGACCTCCAGCTCGGCCGGGGCGAGACGCTCCCCGACACCGCCCGGGTCCTATCCCGGTTCGTCCACGGGATCGCGGCCCGGGTCTACGACCACAAGACCGTCGAGGAGCTGGGCCGCCACGCCGCCGTCCCGGTCATAAACGTCCTCTCCGACCAGGAGCACCCCTGCCAGATCCTGGCGGACCTGATGACGATCCGGGAGAGGTTTGGGCGGCTCTCAGGGCTGAAGGTCGCCTGGGTCGGCGACGGGAACAACGTCTGCAACTCGACGATCATCGCCGCCGCCATGATGGGGATGGAGATCGTCGTCGCCTCTCCCCCGGGCTACGGGCCAAACCGTAAGATATTAGATCATGCTGATCGTCTTGGAGGTGGGACCGTCGTCGTCACCGACCCCGTCAAGGCCGTATCCGGCGCCGACGTCGTCAGTACCGACACCTGGGTCTCCATGGGCGACGAGGACGATGCGGTCAGGAGGGTGGAGGCCTTCCGACGCTACCAGGTCAACGCCGACCTCCTCAGCCACGCCAGCGACGGAGCCATCGTGCTCCACTGCCTCCCCGCCCACCGGGGCCAGGAGATCACCGACGAGGTTATGGACGGGCCAAAGTCCGCCATCCTCGACCAGAGCGAGAACCGGCTCCATTCGGCCAAGGCGGTGCTGGAGAGGTTCCTGGTCTAGAATCGGGGACCATCTGGTGGACTGTCCAGGTCTTTTCAGTCAGCGTCAAGATGATATTCTGATAGCGGGGGTTGCCAAGCGGTCAAAGGCGCAGGGCTTAGGACCCTGTCCTGCAGAGGTTCGTGGGTTCGAATCCCATCCCCCGCACCAATTTACCTTTGGATGCAGGTGGTTTTTGGGACTTGTTCATTCAATTTAGGACGGCCCCCTTCAAATACCGGGGGAGTTTTGGCACTGGAATTCGTGAGCGCAATTTTTAAAAATCATGCAATTATGTATAATGTAATCTTTGCGATAGAGAAAAAAGATCATAAGAGTTCCTTCGGAATTCAGGGGTTCGGTTTTGGCTCCTTCAGCACATGAAAGCTCTGCACATGAAAGGATCGCATAGGTGGGTGGCAATGTTGAATAGATCATCTCTCTTGGCGGCGTGGGCGCTTCTGATCCTCGTCTCGCCCTGGATCGGGTCTGCGGCCTCTGAGGAGGAGCCGCAGCTCTTCGTCTCCTCCTCCTCAGCATCGGTGACGATTACCGGAAATGTGGTCCCTTCGACTCCTCCTATCACTCCGGTTACAAACCCCGCGGCCACATTCTGCGTCGATCAGGGTTACAGCTACGAGATCAGGACCGATCCGTCTACTGGGGACCAGGCAGGATACTGTATCTTCCCCGACGAGAGCGAGTGTGAGGAGTGGGCCTTCTTCCGGGGGAGCTGCTCGCCCCCCTCTCCTCCTGCCGGCCCTCCGGAGGGGCCGATGGAGGAGCCTCTCGCTCCTCCGGTGCCCACAGGTGATGGTGAGGATGATGACGGGCCAATGAGGTCGATGGAGGCCCCGGAGGTGGATGAGATACGGGAGGAGATGGAACCCCTCCTGGAGAAGGAGGCGGCAGGGACACTGACGGCGGAGGAGGCGGCCGCCCTCGCATCGAAGAGGCTGGAACTTCTGGATGCAGAAGTCGCCCTCCTGGAGGCTAAGGGGGCGACCCTCGCTGCGGAGATGGCGTGGCTCGACCTCGAATCGAGGCGGCTTGCCCTGGAGGCGGAGAGGTTGGCCCTGGTCCTGGAGGGCAAGAGGATCGAGAGGAGAGGGCTCTTCGGCCTCTCTATAGAGGGCGACGAAGCTCGCTTCGCCGAGATCGAGCTTATCCTTCTGATCATTGACCTGTCCCTTGAGGAGCTGGAGATCGAGGAGAGGGCCATGTCGGGGACTGCCTGGCCCGAGGATGAGGGGAGGCTAGCGGAGCTCGCCGAGGCGATAGCCTACCTGGGGGGGCGGGTGGCCGGAGGCGTCGGGCCTTCCGAGGAGGTCTGAGGGGTGCCGGAGGCGGACGCTCCCCTCTCCACCCCAGGATCTCTGGCAAGGCCGTATGGTCCGGGGTCAAATCTCATTTTTTCGGATGTAATCCTCCCGATCCGTCCATCGATCCACACGATGACGGAGGATATAAAAAACTTTAATAAAACTTAATTTATTAATCCAGGAGCTCAAGCACGAAGAGGCTTACTCCTCAACTATGGGTGGGAAGATTATGAGCAAAATGAAGAAGAGTTTGTGGCTTATGCTCCTGGTAGCCGCTCTCCTCTTGGGGACGGTGGATATGATCTTGATTGAGGAAGCCACAGCGTTGATCGATGGCAGCCTCGGCGTCACGGCGGCAGGTCCGTGGAAGCTGATGGTGAACAAGCTCGCTGGGATGGCTGAGCTTTCTGATTAGTCCCTCTCTTTTTTGCGGCTTGGCGATAGAAAGGCCAATCCTCAAGTCCCGCGCCGCGCCCCTTCCTCCCCGCCGCCCCGCATCGGGAGCCCCGCCGGCGTCGGATCGCCCCGCGCCATTCGCCGACGGCGCCTTCTCTCCCATCGGAGCCTGGGGCAGAGGGCTCGCAAAGGCCGGGCGAAGCGGGGCGGAGCTAGGGGAGTTCGAGGAGCGGGCGCGCGGCGGAGGGGTGGCGGCGCGAGGTATACGGAGACGGCCGCAGCGGCTGGGGTCCGATCATCTGCCGATATCCTCCGAAGCCCTCCGGGGGCGGGGACGGGGAGGGGGATGTAGGAGATATTATATAAAAATACGTCGAAATTACTAACCCCGCTCATCTTCCAAGAAGAGCGTCTCCACTTCATCCAAGATATCCAAAAGGCTTCTCTCTGCTGATCCTACTATCCCATCTGGGGCATTCTTATGGTGCGGAAAAGTGGAGGTATGGTGGTGAGGTGCATCATCGTATCTGAATATCATCTCGCCAGCGTTGTTCATCAGGTGGAACCTGTATTTCAATCGGGACCCTCCCTTCAGATACTCCATGAACTCGAGGACCGACCCATCGATGAGGAGGGACCTGCCCCGGGCCATCCCCTCTGAGGAGCTGAACTCCAAAAGATCGATCTTTTTATCGGCCACGATCTGGGACGCCCTGATCCGGAGTTCAATATATTTAAAATAATCTAAAAATCAAGAATAAAGCACCGCTCTCGCCTTATCGAGTTCCTCTTCGATGACGGTCCTGCCTCTTAGGAGCCCCCACCACTCGAAGCAATCCTGAGAATCTCCAAGCTCTCCCCTCTCAAACCTTCTCAAGAACTCCTCGGAATCCATCCCAAATCTCCGCTCAAAGTCCCTGATCTCGTCGTCCGTCCTCCTCTTCTTCATCTCCAACAGTCCAATCTCCCTCGCCAGAGACCTACAGATGATGGGATCTGCCTCTTCAGATGCGATGATGCTCATCGGAATGGATCTTTGGTCTCGAATTGATATAAGAGATCTGGAACGGCGGGGTCAGATCCTCGCGGGCATTGAGCCTCGCGGTTCTGGTCGCATCCAGCCCATCGAGGGGCGGGGCTGGTTGCGGGCGGGACCGTCGCAGGGCCGGGCGGATGAGGGCACCGGTGCAAGGCGAATTTTCCGATCCGTCGATCGAATTAGCCTTATGATCCCGAAAGAGGGGAGATGGGATATGCACCTTCGATATCGGCCATCGGGATAAGCTCTGGGCAGGTAAAGGGGGCTTTCAATAGTTCGACGATCAGCTCACCTTCGCCCTGATCTCGGCGATGGACGCCTTGATCTCGGCGATCTCCCGGCGGAGCTCCTCGTACTTCTCCTCCATGCTGCCGTTCTTGAGGGTTGATATGATCTCTTCCCTCTCGCTGCGTGCCTCATATCGGGCGGTTGAGACCTCCTCTTTTATGGCTCCTATCTCGGATGTGTCATCTTTGATATTTTTGAGGATAGATATTGTAGCGTCTTGCTTATCCAGCATCTTCTTTCCTATGGCAAGATTCTCCTTTCCTACTGCCAGGTTCTCCTTTCCTACTGCCAGGTTCTCCTTTCCTACTGCCAGGTTCTCCTTTCCTACTGCCAGGTTCTCCTTTCCTACTGCCAGGTTCTCCTTTCCTACTGCCAGGTTCTCCTTTCCTACTGCCAGGTTCTCCTTGCCTACTGCCAGGTTCTCCTTGCCTACTGCCAGGTTCTCCTCGCCGAGCTCGACGCTTCTTGTGAGCAGCCTAACCGCTACGTCGAAACGCTCTCCCAGCTCCTCCTGCCAGTCCCCCCTCAGGATCTTGAAGTAGGGGAACTCGCCGGTGGCAGAGGCCCAGCTGACCTCCAGGTCCCGGACCTGGATCGGTCCCCTCTTAATTCTCAGAGCTCTTAGGAACTCCTTGAGGGGCTCCTCCTCCCCTTCGGCGACGATCCGGACGTCGTAGGGCTCCTGGTTCTCGACGGTCCCCGAGAGGCCGAGGTCCCGGCCCAATTTCTCGACCAGGTCCCGGAAGCCGACCCGCTGGACGTCTCCGGAGGCGATGATCTCGACTCGCTCCATATCTCCTCGTCCATAGGCTCTCCTTCCATGTTAGGGTGTCGGTCGGAGCCTTTCCGCCCAGCCGACGAGCCGTCCAGCCGACCGGCCTCATCGCCCTGCCTCGCCACCGCCCTCGACGACGCCGGGGCGAGTGCTGTGGGGGTATCTCGCCCTCGTCCCCCCGCCTCCCGCTCCCCTCCGCCGGCCCCGCCTCTCCCCTCCCCGCTCCTGCGGCCGCCTCCGCCTCTGTCTCTGCCTCCGCCCCTGCTCCCACCCCGGCCGCTTCCTTCTCTCCTCTCTCCTCCCCCCTTCCTCCTCTCTCCTCCCCCCTTCCTCCCCGATACGGCCCCGGGGCAGTCTGCGCCGTGGACGAGAAGACTTATATCAAAATAAGGCCCAGACCTCCATCTATGGAGCGGTCTGTCATCCTCGTCTCGGGTAGGGTCCAGAAGGTCGGCTACAGGTCCAAGGTCATAGCCCTGGCCCAGGAGATGGGGATCACCGGGTGGGTTGGAAACCTCCCCGACGGGAGGGTGAAGGTCGTCGCCGAGGGTGATGCTGCGGCCCTGGGCCGGTTCGCCTCCGCCCTGAAGGTCAAGAACGCCCTCGTCGACGTCTCGGACGTCGAGGTGGAGCGGCACGATGCCACCGGCGAGTTCGACGACTTCTCGAAGCGCGTGGATAGGGGGGAGACGGACTCGAGGCTCGACAGGTCTGCCGAGCTCCTTAAAGAGCTGATAGACGTCACCAGGGACGGATTTTGCCGGATGGATGGAGGGTTTCGGGATCTCGGCGAGAAGATGGACCGGATGCTCGATAAGCAGGACCAGATGCTCGATAAGCAGGACATAATGATCGACAAGCAGGACCAGATGCTCGACAAGCAGGACGAGACGACGGGAGAGGTCCGGGGGCTGCGGTCCGACATGAGAGGAAGCATCGATACGCGGCTTGAGCGGATCGAGACGGCCCTGAAGGAGAAGGGGATCATCTGAGGGGCCGGGCCGTCCCCCCGTCCCTCCGCCCCCTGGCCCTCTCTTTCCCCTCCCGCTCCAGCGGCCGCCTCCGCCTCCGCCCCTCCCCACCCCGGCCGCTTCCTCCCCGTCTTCCTTCCTCCCCGTCTTCCTTCCTCCCCGTCTTCCTTCCTCCTCGACTCGTCCTCTCCTCCTCCCCGCCCCTCCCTCTCCTCCTCCCCCTCCTCGCGCCTCCGCCCCGCCGGGGCCGGGCGGGTTAAAATACGAATGTACATATATATACCCAAGTCCTCCCCCTCCGGCATCACGCCTTTTGCCAGTGGCGCGGATCAACTCGAAAATTTGGCCCGGACCACCCCGGCAGAACTATATAATATAATAATGACAAACTTTCGTAGATCTGCGGGGCCGGACCCCCGCCGCAGCCCCCGGATTTCGCCCCTTCCCGCCCCGCCGCCGCATCCTCGGTTCCGGGGGGAGTCTAGCGGGTCCGTTTCGCGGATTATCAAGAAAGATGGCCGGTGGCGGTGGCGGTGGACCGCCTTTTTTACCGGGGGGGTGAATCTTCAAACTGGAAACTATTCCTATCGTCTCTTCCAGTCTGCCCGATAAGTCCCCCGGTGAGTCCCCGCCGGTGACGAGAAGACTTATATCAAAATAAGCCCCTGACCTCCTCTTATGGAGCGGTCTGTCATCCTCGTCTCGGGTAGGGTCCAGAAGGTTGGCTACAGGTCGAAGGTCATAGCCCTGGCCCAGGAGATGGGAATCGTCGGATGGGTTGGAAACCTCCCCGACGGGAGGGTGAAGGTCGTCGCCGAGGCAGATGCTGCGGTTCTGGACCGGTTCGCCACCGCCCTGAAGGTCAAAAACGCCCTCATCGACGTCGAGGCCGTCGAGGTGGAACGGCACGATGCCACCGGCGAGTTCGACGACTTCTCGAAGCTTGTGGATAGGGGGGAGACGGACTCGAGGCTCGACAGGTCTGCCGAGCTCCTCAAAGAGCTGATAGACGTCACGAGGTCCGGGTTTTCCGGTCTGGGGCAGAAGATGGACCGGATGCTCGACAAGCAGGATGAGACTATAGCGGCGATTAAGGGGATCGATTCCAAGATGGACCGGATGCTCGATAAGCAGGACATAATGATCGACAAGCAGGACCAGATGCTCGACAAGCAGGACATAATGATCGATAAGCAGGACCAGATGCTCGACAAGCAGGACGAGACGACGGGAGAGGTCCGGGGGCTGCGGTCCGATATGAAAGGGAGCTTCGATATGCGGCTTGAGCGGATCGAGACGGCCCTTAAGGAGAAGGGGATCATCTGAGGGGCCGGGCCTCCTCCCCGCCGCCCCTGCCCTCTGCCCCCCGCCGCCCCCGGTCGCCTCCTCCTCCTTCTCTTCATCCTTCTCTTCTCCTCTCTCCTTCTCCTCCTATCCCCACCCTTCCTCCCCGCCCTCTCCTCCCTTCCCCCTCCTCCTGAGGCTCCGCCCCGCCGCCGACCCGCCGACCTGCCGCCGGTTCGGACCGCCCGCATCTCCGGCCGGGGATGGAGGAGGTCTTCCGGGATCGCCCCCGCCCATCCGGCGGGCCGGGCCGGCCCCGACCGGCGCGAAGATAGGAGGGACTTGCGGCCGGGGAAGGTGTGCATATTTTGTGATGTGGCTGCTTTGTCATTCTAAAGCAGAACCGCCCTCCGGCCCCGCGGTCGGGTCTCCTCCCCCCGGCAACAGACCCCCGGATCGGAGGACCTCTCCACCCTCTTCTTACGCCCCCCGGCGCCGGGTCCGCCGGTCCCGGCGCAAAAGTTGGCCAGCAAATCGCGAATTTTAGGAAAAAAGCCCCCCCGCCGGGGAGGGGGCCGCCGGGTCCACGCGAGATCTCCGACCTCGCCGCCTCGATGGTGGATAGCAACGTCTCCGTCGACCTCCTCTTCGAGAACACAGGAAACGTCCACTACAAGCCCTTCGTAGGGGCGAACCTTATCGATGAGGGTGGAAAGGTCGTCGCCGGCGTGGAGCCAGCCGAGACGAGGCGTATGATCCTACCGACCAACTCCCGCCTTGTTTCGATGACCCTCGCCCCCAAGGCGCCCCTCTCCCCCGGCATCTACACCGTGGCGGCTACGGTCGCCCTTGCCGACGGGACGGTTTTGGCTATGGAGGAGACGACGGTAGAGGTCTGACCGTGATAAAGGTGTGAGCGAGAAAACCCCGGCCGCATCCATATCGAGCGGCCGGATGAAAATTTATGCCATTTATGCCATAATATAAAATTTAACCGCCCGGCAATGAGAGATTTAATTGGATGGGAGAGGAGGAGCTCCAGTCATGCGCATGAGGAGGAAGAAGAAAGATCGAGCGGGGGCCCTGCCCCTGGCGCTGTTGTTGATCCTTTTAGCTGCGGCCGCATCTTCGGCCCCGGCCTTCGCCGAAGAGGGCGGGGGGACTTCTCCTCCTCTCACCCCCGCCCCCGGCGTCTACTCGATATCCTGCGACCTTCCCGCCGACCTGGTCACCAACGTCACCGTCACCGCCGCCGTCCCGGCGGGGCTCGTCTACCGGCCTGAGAGCCTCTCCGTCACCGGCGCCGCCGACCTCTCATCCGCCGGCGCAGCGGTGACGACTGACGGCGGGGCCGACGGTACCGCGAACTTCTCCATCTCCATCTTCTTACCTGAGGTGAACAACACCCTCGACCTCGACCTCCTCGTCGAGTTCGTCGCCGTCGTCGCCGACATCCCTGAGAACGCCGACGGGACGGTCCTTGCCCCCGTCGAAGCCTTCCTCTCCTTCGCCGACGCCTCCGGGAGGGTCCGGGAGTTCTCCGGCTCGATCCCCGGCGTCTGGGTCGTCGAGCCCGACCTCGCCGCAAGCAAGCGGATCGTGGGGGCCTACTCCTCCTCCTCCGATCCCGGCTCCTCCGGCTCCGATCCCGGCTCCGGGGAGGGCGTCCTCTACGAGGTCGCCGTCTTCCATACCTCCGCCTCCACATCGACCGGCTACGACCTCCTCGTCGCCGACCTCGTCCCTGAAGGGGCGGCCGTCATCACCGAGACCGTCGAGATCGTCTCCGGCCCCGCCGGGAGCTTTGCTATCGGCGCAGACGGAGCAGGAGCCGGAGCAGGTCCCGTCTTCTCCTTCGACGCCCTCGACCTATCCTGGACCGCCTCCTCCCCGGCCCTGGTCAGGTACGCCGCCAACACCTCCTCTTCGTCCTCTTCTTCCTCCGGTTCTGGGGAGGCTGGCGGGCGGCTCGACTGGACGTCCGCCGCCGGAGAGGTCCCCGAGGAGCGCAGCTACACCTTCGAGTACGGCCTTGACCCCTACTCCGACCTCAACCTCACCCTCGAGGCGAACTCCGCCGGGGTCGTCGTCGGGGCGACGGTCACCTACGTCTACACCCTGCGAAATTCCGGCTTCTCCAACCTCACCGGCCTCGCGGTCGTCGACGACGTCCTCGGTCCGATCACCCTCGACCGGGACTTCCTCTCCCCCGGCGGCTCCGCCGTTGGCTTCGCCGACCGGGAGGTTGTGAGCACCGACTTTCCCGGCCCCGTCGTCGCCAACGCATCCGCCGCAGCCGTCGACGAAGTCGGGACAGAGGTAACCGCCTCCGCCTCCCTCGCCCTCTCCTTCTTCGAGAACCACCTATCGATAGTCAAGAGGGCCGACAAGAAGGTCGCCGACAGAGGGGAGCTCGTCAACTACACCATCACCCTCACCGCCGGCGGCCAGGTCAGCCCGACGAACCTCGTCGTCGAGGACGTCTTCAGCAGGCCCGTCGAGATCGTCTCGATGACGCCTCCGCCCGACCCCGACGGAAAGTGGAGGTACGACAACCTTTGGGAATTGGATAATCGCACGGAGATTCTGATCACCATCCGGGTCCCCGACGAGCAGGACTTCTCCTTCGACTCCGCCTCCTCCGTCGCCGGGTCCGGCTTCGTCAACGTCAGAAACGACTACTCGACGACCTACCAGCCCTTCACTTTACGAAACTGCGCCTCCGTCACCTACACCAACGGGACCCTCTCCGACGTCAGGAAGCTCACCAGCTGCGCCACCGTCGCCGTCCGGGCGGGTCCGGGGACGGGTTTGACGACCAAAGAGCACGGCTCGGGGTCCTACTCCTCCGGGGAGACCGTCTCCGTCCGGACGGAGAACAGGTCGATATCCATGGAGAAAGACCTCTCCGCCTCCGCCGCCGGGACGACCCTGGAGCTCTACCACGGCAGGACCGTCACCTACGCCTCCTCCTGGTCCTCCTCCGCCGTCGGGAAAAATCGGGTGACCGGGGCTTCGATGACCGAATCCTACCGCCGGGCCTCTCACATCGACCGGGAGTCGAGGTTCTTCCTCGACCGTAACGAGTCGGTGATGGAGTTCGACTCCTCCTTCGACGGCGAGGCGACGATCGGCTTCATCCGGATGCCCACCAACACCTCCACCTTCCGGGCGACCCCCCTCTTTGAAGGTCGGGAGGACTACTCCGGATCCTTCCGGGTATACCAGAAGGTCGACGAGTACGGAAAAGCCGTCAAGTCGGAGAAGGAGGCCGCAGGCACCGGCTTCGTCTCCGTCGACAAACGGGTCGGCTCCTCCCAGAGGACCTATGAGTACGGGTCCGGCAGCTACGACGTCGACGAGATCATCGAGACCTATACAAACTACATCGCCAAAGATATCTCCGTCGTCGCCTCCCCCGCCGCCACCCCGGTCGCTGGCTCCTCCCTCCTCTGGAAGGAGGGTATCGCCTCGAAGGACCCCGGTAAGAGCTACCTCGGCGAGGAGTACTCCTCCGTCAGCCGCCTCGACAAGGAGACGGTGGCCAGGGGCCTCAACGAGATGGAGACCGCCGCCACCTTCTCCGGGACTGCCAGGTACAGGATCGTCCACGTCGGCAGATCTGCCAACGCCACCGCCAACGCCACTGCCAACTCCTCCTCGAAGGGGGCTGCGGATCCCGCAATAGACTTCGACGAGACCTACACCGGCGACTACTCCATCGAGCGGCGGGTCCTCATCTCCGGGGCCGCGAAGTACGACCGCCCCCACCTCAACGTATCCAAGGCCCTCTACAACATCTCGACCGAGACGGTCCCGTGGGGTTACGGCGAGCCCCACCTCCCCGGCGAGACGAAGAAGAGGAAGGTTGCGCAGTACACCATCAGGATCGAGAACGACGGTAACCGGGCTCTTGGCCCCATCCTCGTCCGGGATATCTTCCCGCCGGGGGCGACGTTCATCGAACCCTCCTCCCTCCGCCCCACCTCCGTCTCTGGAGGCGGTGCCAACTGGACCCTCACCCACCTGGCCATCGGAGGCGTCGCCAAGATCAACCTCACCCTCGACGTCACCGCCACCATGACCCAGGAGCTCGTCAACCGGGCCGAGGTCTGCGGCGGGTTCGGCGGCGATCAGTGGATCTGCGCAGCAAACTACACCGCCCTGGAGATGGGCTGGCTCCCCTGCTGCACCGACGAGATCACCGTCGTCAAGACCGCGAAGGTCGACTCCGAGAACCCCATGGTGGTGCACTACAGGGTCGACGTCGAGAACGTAGCCGACGCCACCAGGGCCGCCACCGTCACCGACCACCTCCCCCAGGGGATGCGCCTCCTCGACTCGTCCCTCCCCTTCGCCTCTTACGAGGACTGCGTCGTGGTCTGGATCCTCCCCGAGATCGGACCCCGAGAGACTGCCACCATCGAGTTCTCCGCCCTCGCCCCCGGCCTTGGGAGGTTCACCAACGTCGTGGAGGTGGAATCCCGGTCCGTCGAAGGTCCCCTCGTCAAGCCCCTCACCGTCGCCTCCGTCGTCCAGGTGGGGTCCGACGGGGAGTGCGGCCCCACCGGCTGCGGCATCTGGCAGCCTCCGGGCTGGGACTTCACCCACTTCGGCGGCCAGCCCGACATTCTGGGATGCGAGCTGTTGACCTGCACCGCCACCACCGGCTGCCTTCAGGCATGAAGGGGGCCCCCGCCCCCCCGCTTTCCCGTCTTCCCGTCTTCCTATCTTTGACCCCGCTTCCTGCCTTCCCCATCCTTCGGGGAAGATTTTTACCCGGTGGCGCCTTCTGCCAGCCATGACCGATACTAAGAGGATCATACCCTGTCTCGACGTGAAGGTGGTGGACTCGGTGCCTTCCGTCGTCAAGGGCGTCAAGTTCGTCGACCTCAAGAGGCAGGGCGACCCCGTAGAGCTCGCCGTCCGCTACGACCGGGAGGGGGCGGACGAGCTGGTATTCCTGGACATCACCGCCTCCTCCGAGGGGAGGAAGACGATGGTGGACGTCGCCCGCCGGACCGCCCGGGAGGTCTCCATACCCTTCGCCGTAGGCGGCGGCATCGGGACGGTGGAGGGGGTCGTCGAGATCCTCGACGCCGGGGCCGACAAGGTGGGGATCAACACCGCCGCGATCAAAGACCCCGACCTCGTCAGGAGGGCGGCGAAGGCCGTCGGCTCCGATAGGATCACCGTAGCCATCGACGCCAAAAGAAACCCCATCCCGAGGGAGGGGGCGGAGGTCTTCTCCCTGGAGGACGGTACGCGCGCCTGGTTTGAGGTGGTGATCTACGGCGGCAGGAAGGCCGTCGACCTCGACGCCGTCGCTTGGGCCCGCCGGGTCGAGGATCTTGGGGCCGGCGAGATCCTCCTCACCAGCATGGACCGGGACGGGACGAACGACGGCTACGACATCCCCCTCACCCGGGCCGTCGCCCAGGCCGTGAATATCCCGGTAATCGCCAGCGGAGGGGCCGCGAGCCCCCAGCACATGCTCCAGGCCTTCCAGGAGGCGGGGGCGGACGCAGCCCTGGCGGCGGGGATCTTCCACCGGGGAGAGTTCACCGTGGGGGAGGCGAAAGAGTACCTCCGGTCCCACGGGATCAGGGTGAACCTCGACTGAAAGGTCGAAGGGGCGGACCGTGGAGGCGTCCGACTTCCCCACATCCGGCCGAGGATCGCAGACGTCCCCCTCTGCGTCCCCATCCTCACCGCCTCCCGGGAGGCCCGTCGAAATGGTCCCGTGCCTGCTATATTTCGTGATGGCAGTAACACCTTATTACTTCGGGAGTGCAGAGGGTCACGAATACCCCGACCTTTAGGTTGGGGATGAAGTGGACCCTCGAACGATTTTCATATTTTCTTAGATGGATTAACAAAGCTCCTCCAGTAGCCGAAAGCAGAGTCACGATATTTTCTAGGAGTAGATTTGGGCAAACGAAGACTCGACGATTTCGGATTCCGTCAAACCGGGCACGCGCAGTTTGATTTTTGGTGAGTATCAATTGTGATAAATCCGGCATTCCGCAGCAAGGCTATGGGCACAATCTACTTTTCCAGTGATGAAGTTGGAGGCTGGATACCCCTTCCCAAAAGTTTTTTAATCTTCTGAGATGAAGTACCCAGTGGTACCCTCCTATGACCCGAATACACCTAAACCTGATAA
>Ga0334887_1001661_pt1 | contig 28103 bp, 25 predicted proteins | sample GraSluR1_MG_10_FD_207217 | JGI IMG/M metagenome (GOLD analysis project Ga0334887, IMG submission 207217) | Sludge microbial communities from methane-producing bioreactor in Wageningen University, Netherlands - Granular Sludge_18_07-R1 | ecosystem: Engineered > Bioreactor > Anaerobic >...
GGCATCGCTCAAGGTGGATACCCTGCTGATCACCGGCTGTGTCACCAGCGCGTGCGTGCGCGCCACGGTGGTGGACGCCGAGAACTATGGTCTGAGCAATGTGCTGGTGCGGCCATGCATCAACGATCGCTCCGATACCGAGCACGAATGGCACATCCGCGACCTCACCCGCTTCGGGACGCTTATGGAGTTCGATCAGACGGTGGCCTACCTGCGCAGCCTGGAGCAGGAACGCAGCACATGAGCGGGCGCACACAATGCCTCAAGGAAAGGGAGAGACGGTGAAAGACACAGCCAAAATCACCCTGGTGCAGCTTCCCGGCCAGCAGGACGATCAAGCCCTGCAGGAGCAGATGGTCCGCTTCTTCCAAGAGGCAGCGGCCTATGGCTCGGACCTGATCGTGTTTCCCGAGTACTGCCTGGGGAACCGCATCACCTGCCAACACCCCAACGTCCTGGCGCTCCGCCAGTTGGCCGCGACGCACGGCATGTACGCCATCGCCGGGCTGGTAGAGAGCCACGGCGAGCGGTGGGCCACCACCGCGCTGGTCGTGGATCGCGGCGGGACCATCCTGGGGCGCTACTATAAGACGCATCCCGCCTCTGGCCCGCCACCCCACTACTGGCCGCCCATTCCCGGGCACGATGATGAGGCTCGGGGCATTCTGGGGAACCAGTTCATCGTGTTCCATCTGGACTTTGCGCCCATCGGGATTCTCCAGTGCTATGACGGCTACTTTCCCGAAGCGTGGGGCTGCACTTCGTTTGAGGGAGCCGAGATCATCCTCTGGATCAACGGCCGCGATGGGATGATCGAGGATCACCTCTGTCAGACGGCTGCTCACGCCTATGGCTGCGTGGTTGGGGCCAACATCAGCAACGGCTACAACACTGGGTTCGCGGCCCATCCGTCTGGCGTGATCTCGGCCGAGGGGACTAGCGAGCCTGGCCGAATCTTTCCACGGATTCCGGCGGCCGGTGCTGGGTGCGTGCACGCCACCATCGATCTGGCCAAGCTGCGCTGGGCGCGCAAGCACCTTCGCACCATGCACCAGCGGCGGCCGGACCTGTACGGGCGGCTCACGCAAGACATCAAGATCTGGCAAGACTACCCCGACGTGCCTTGGGACCTGCCAGAGGCTGCCGAACTCGTGAACAAGGCCCAGCTATGAGCCAGGCTGGGGCTGGTCATGCCTCAAAGAGCGACCAGGACCTAGGCGGACGCGACTAGGCCAGTGACACACATACTGAAAGGGTAGCATCGATGAGAGGCAGTTCGGCCTGCTATGATGAGCTTCGTGATTACATTGAGGGGATTCCCCTCATCGACTGCCATGACCACACCAGCGCATGTGGACCCAAGTATGAGGATCCGATCCACGCTCTGATAGACAACTATCTGGTGAGCGATCTGCAGAGCGCCTCCTCTGATCGCGACGTCGCGTTCATGCAGGATCGAAGCGTTCCATGGGAGGAACGCTGGCCCACGTTCGAGACCGCCTGGCATCGGACGCAATACACAGGATATGCCGAGGTGATCCGGCGCGTCATGGCCCACTTTTACCAGGAGCATGAGGTCTCGTTCGCGGCCGCTCGGCGAATGCACGAGCGTCTGCTGGACCTGACCGACGAAGCGTTGCACGAGCGAATCATGGACGAAGCGGGCATTGTCGCTCGCCTGGAGAATGTGGTCGTCGATCCCCGCTCCATCACCGATGGCACGTACCAGACGAGCCCCCGCGGGCGCCTAGTCATACCCCTGCCTCAGTATCACAGCATCAAGAGCTGGCAGGAGGTGCACAACCTCGTCAGTCCACTGGGGGTTACGATCACCTCGCTGGACGACTACCTTGAGGCTTGCAGAGCGCTCTTTGGTGCCTACATCGATCTGGGAGCAGTGGCGTTCAAGGATCAGAGCGCCTACACCCGTACGCTGGCCTATGCCAACCCAACTCGCGCAGATGCCGAGGCCGTCTTTAACTGGTTCATGGAAGACCCTCGGCGCTGCGCTGGTTACCCGGAACAGACTCGCCCCCTGGACGACTATCTCATGCACGCCTTTATGCGGATGGCCCGAGACCTAGACCTCCCCGTCCAGATCCACACAGGACACATGGCTCACCTGCGCAACGAGATCACCAAGACGAATGCCGTCCACCTCGTGCCGCTCATCGAGCTGCATCGCGACGTCCGGTTTGATCTGTTCCACGCCAACTGGCCCTATGATGGGGAGCTGATCTATCTGGGCAAGAACTTTCCCAACGTGGCCATCGACTTTTGCTGGGCCAACATCATTGATCCCATCTACTGCCAACGCATGTTCCAGCAGGTCATCTCGGCTGTTCCTCACGCCAAGGTGCACGCCTACGGCTCTGATTTCAGCGGATTCGCAGACCACGCCTGGGCTCACGCCAGCATCGCGCGAGACAACGTCGCCATCGCGTTAGCCGAGATGGTCGATGCGGACTGGTTCGGCTTGGATACAGCCAAGCAGATCGCGTGGGCTTGGTTTTTCGGCAACGCCAACGCCTTCTTTGAACTCGGGATTCAAGTATGAGCCCGCGACGAACAAGACAGACTCGCTGTCCCGCTGCGGATTGGGAAAAGCAGAATCGGAACCTGCTGGAGTCTCAATCAGGCAGATGAACCGAAAGACCAACACCTGACCTCCGATCGGAAGTTGCCAGCGAAAGCGACAAAGAAAGGGAGGCGCGGCTGCAGGCCCAAAGTGGACGATGCAGCGCGCATCATCATGGGCCGCTTGGCCCTGCTGGCCGGCGAGACCCCGGACCGGGTACCCTGGTTCGGCGATCTAGCAGCCTATTGGGCCTATGCCATGGAGATTCGGGGAGAGGTGTCCGCGGGCTGGCAGCGGAATCAGGAGTACTATGACTTTTACCGGGAGCTCGGGCTTGGGTTCTACCTGCAGGGGTATTGGGCCTTCAGCTCTCGGACCGACAGCCACCTCTCCATCGACACACGCGAGCAGAACGGTTGTCAGGTGCAGCTCGCACATACGCCTCTCGGAACCCTCCGGGAGGAGGCCCGGTTTCTGCCAGAAAGAATTCGCCTAGCCGATTACCAACACTTGGATTCCGGTCGGGTTCGTTGTGTTCGGGCCGTGATCCGTTGCCGCATCGATCGGGGGCGCCAGCTAGTAGGCAGCTATCAGGATCTCCTCTGCTTCCCCCCGCGACACGGAACGTGCGTTGTTCGTTAGGTTCCTGCCCTGCGTCTGCAGGCAGGCCTCGGCGATCTCGGGCAGCGCCTCCGAGGCGATGCCCACCTCTCGCAGAGATGTGGGCAGATCAAGGTCCTTCAGAAGCCTGCGTGTCGCCTCGATGACCCGCAGAGAGCCCTGCTTTGCGTCTAGACCCTCAACCTCCTCGCCCATCCAACCAGCGACTCGGGCGTACTTGTCCTGGCATGCTTCGCGGTTAAAGGCCATGACGTGTGGCAAAAGCAGCGCATTGGCCACACCGTGGCTGACCGGGTACCGGCCCCCCAGGGCTTGCGCAAGGGCATGCACGGCCCCCACGTTCACCTCAGCGAGAGCTAGCCCTGCCAGGAAGGAGCCGGTCAACATGGCCGTGCGGGCTGATAGCGAGTCCCCGTCGCGGTAGGCCGGACGGAGATGGGCCCCGATCAACCGAATGGCCTGCTCCGCCATGGCATCACTTGTCAACGTGGCACGGGGGGAGGTATAGGCTTCGATGGCGTGGATCAACGCATCCATCCCCGTGGAGGCAGTCAGCCCTGGCGGCAATCCCAAAGTGAGCGTGGGATCCAGAATGGCCACCCGCGCCAGCAAGTGATCGGAGCGCACCCCCTTTTTCGTGTGGTCGCCCGGGTCCTTGAACACAGCGGCAGGCGAGACCTCGCTGCCGGTGCCTGCCGTGGTTGGGACCGCGACCACCGGCAAGCCGGGCCCCGGCACCCGCCCCACCCCCCAGTAGTCAGGCACCTCTCCGCCATTCACTGCCAGCGCCGCGGCCATCTTGGCCGTATCTAGCGAGCTACCGCCTCCCAAGCCGATCACGGCATCGCACCCATGATCTCTGAGGAACGCGGCGCACGCATGCACCGTCGAGTAGGGCGGCTCCGGCTCCACTTTGGCAAAGAGCGCGATATCCACACCAGCGCGTTCCTGGACGCGATCCGCCAGGCCTGCCCGGACGATGCCCAGATCAGTCACCAGCGCCGGTCGCACGGCTCGCAGCTTCTCGATCTCCTCCGCAAGGCGATCCAGCGCACCCGGCCCATGATGCACAACCTGGCAACAACAGAACTTGCTGGCCGCGACGCTCATTGACAACCTCCTCCTGCATCTTCAACGACACTACCCAGAGCATCCGCCCTGGCGACCGGTGCGGCGCTCACAATCGCCTCGCCCTCACCTGTCCAGTGTATGGCAGGTAGCTCTATACGACAAGGATTCAAGAACCCCGAGCGAACGTCGCACGGGTACGCCCCTGCGCATGGCCGGCTTATGGTGTCGGTCACCCAATCACCAGTCATGGGTCTCTGCCAGCGCCAAGGCCCGACCCGTGCTGGAACCAAACTGTAGTGCACCCCTCAGACTGGACAGTGTAGAGAAGGCGAACGATGAATAGTATACTGCCCGACTGAGACAGGGGCCCCCGAGATCAAGAATCAGGTGGTGCTGGAGTTGCTGGCCCAGGCAACGAACGGCTGGCGAGATCTGTCGGGTCCATCGCCCCAAGGACTCGCTCCTATATCGCTGAAGCCAAGAGTCTCCAGAACGAGCTCCCAGCGTCCTTGCCACTGCAGACCATGGTAAGGTATCGCGGCTGGGCCAGCGCAGCATCCAATCCGTGAGGTGCACCACAGCGGCGCCCCCGGTCAAGCCGGTAGCACCGTCGCGGCCGTGGGAGGGCCCGCTCATAGCCATCAGCCTGCGTTGGCTAACCTTTACGGCGAATTGACATACAGGGCCGCTACAAGGTTGACCCCAAGCACCCAGCAGCCTATCATAGGCTCAGGTTTGGTATGCATTCCCTCAAGGGCGTGTTCGCTTTCTCAATCCAAACCTGCATCGTCTTGCTGTTGTTTGGACGCCCCGCGCAAAGCCGCGTTCTCGGCTCCACAACGACCAACGAACTGTAGGCATCCATGCCCCTTCGTAAGCACCTGCTCGCCAAGATCGAAAACCGCACCGCCCGCGTGGCCGTCATCGGGCTCGGGTACGTCGGCCTGCCGCTGGCCGTCGAGTTCGCCCGCGGTGGCCTCTCCGTCACCGGCATCGACGTCGACCGGACCAAGTGCGCCAGCATCAACGCCGGCCGTTCCTACATCGACGACGTCCCATCCAGCGACCTGGCACCCCTGGTCCAGGCCGGCCGCCTCTCGGCCACCACCGACTGGTCGTCGCTAGATGGCGCCGACGCGAACGGCGGAGCTTGCGACGCGAACGGCGGAGCTTGCGACGCCGCCATCATCTGCGTGCCCACCCCCCTGAACAAGACCAAGGACCCCGACATCTCGTACATCGTGGCCGCCGCCGACCGCCTGGCCGAGCACATGCACGCCGGCATGCTGGTGGTGCTGGAATCGACCACCTACCCCGGCACCACCACCGAGATCCTCCTGCCACGCATCCAGCGCAACGGCTATACCGTGGGCGAGGACTTTTTTCTGGCCTTTTCGCCCGAGCGCGTCGACCCCGGCAACCGCACCTGGCACACCCGCAACACGCCCAAGGTGCTGGGGGGCCTAACGTCTGCCTGCACCGAGGTCGCCAGCGCCCTCTACCGCTGCGCCGTGGAGACCATCGTGCCCGTCTCTAGCCCCGCCGCCGCCGAGATGTGCAAGATCCTGGAAAACACCTACCGCGCCGTGAACATCGGCCTGGCCAACGAGATGGCCCAGATCTGCCAGCGCATGGGCCTGGATATCTGGGAGATCATCGCCGCCGCCAAGACCAAGCCTTTTGGCTATATGGCCTTTTACCCCGGTCCCGGCCTGGGCGGCCACTGCATCCCCATCGACCCGCTCTACCTCTCGTGGAAGGCCCGTGGCATGGGCGTCGAGACCCGCTTCATCGAGCTGGCTGATTATGTCAACTCGTCCATGCCCCGCTACTGGGTGGGCCGCATCCAAGACGCGCTGAACGAGCACGGCCAGCCGCTGCGCGGCAGCCGCGTGCTGGTGCTGGGCGTGGCCTACAAAGCCAATGTCTCCGATCTGCGCGAGACCCCCGCCCTGGAGATCATCGCCGAGCTGCGCGCCCGCGGGGCCATCGTCAGCTACCACGATCCCCACGTGCCCGCCCTGCCGCTGGCCGATGGCAGCGCTCTGGAGAGCGTTCCGCTAACTGACGCGGCGCTGGCCGCGGCCGATTGCGTCTTTATTCACACGGCCCACCAGCGCATCGACTGGGGCCGGGCGCAAGAGTTGGCGAGAGACCGCATGGTGGATAGCCGCGGCATCTTGCATGCGCCCACCCCTGCCTGATAGACTGTGGAATCAGCCGTCGATATGCCTTCCGCGCCACAGAGGAGCATCACGTTGAGCGATACCATCAGGATCGGCACCGCGCAAGCCATCATCGAGCCATACGGAGGCCAGTTGGTCAGCCTGCTGGCCTCGCCAGACGCAGCGCCGGCCCTCAAGGAGCAGGCCTCCCATCTGCCGTCCCTGCAACTGAGCGAGCGCTCCTTGTGCGACCTGGAGCTCCTCGCCGTCGGCGCGTTCTCGCCCCTCGACCGGTTCATGGGCGCAGCCGACTATGCCGCGGTCCTCGAGACCATGCGCCTGGCCGACGGCACCCTCTTTCCCATACCCATCACGCTGCCCGTCGGCGATGACGTCCACGAGGGCCAAGAGCTGGCCCTGCGCGACCGCAAGAACAACCTGCTAGCCATCATGCGGGTCGACGAGGTCTACCCGTGGGACCTGGCGCAAGAGGCCCAGCAAGTCCTGGGCACCACCGACACCAAGCACCCGCTGGTGGCCGAGATGCACGGCTGGGCCCGCCGCTACGCCTCGGGGCCCATTCAGATGCTGCAACTGCCGCCCCACTATGACTTTGCCGAGCTGCGACTGACGCCCCAGCAGACCCGCGCCGCCCTGGCGGCCATGCAAAAGCCCGCCGTGGTCGCCTTCCAGACGCGCAACCCGCTCCACCGCGTCCACGAGGAGCTCACCAAGCGCGCCATCGCCGACGTCGACGGCGCCCTGCTGCTGCATCCCGTCGTCGGCCTGACCAAGCCCGGCGACGTGGACCACTATACCCGGGTGCGCACCTACCGCGCCCTCACCGAGAACCACTATGAGCGCGGCACCGTGTTGCTGGCGCTGCTGCCCCTGGCCATGCGCATGGCCGGCCCGCGCGAGGCCCTCTGGCATGCCATCATCCGCCGCAACTATGGCGCCACCCACCTGGTCGTCGGCCGGGATCACGCCGGCCCCGGCGTCGATGGCGCCGGCGTGCCCTTTTACGGGCCCTATGACGCCCAAGAGCTGGCCATCCAGCACAGCGCCGAGATCGGCGTCGGCGTCGTGCCCTTCCAGATGCTGGTCTACCTGCCCGACGACGACCGCTACGCGCCCATCGATCAGGTGCCCCAGGGCGCCCGCACCGCCTCCATCTCGGGCACCCAGGTGCGCGACGAGTACCTGGGCGCGGGCCGGGCGCTGCCCGACTGGTTCACCCGGCCCGAGGTCGCCCAGATCCTGGCCGAGGCCTACCCGCCCAAACGCAAGCAGGGCTTTTGCGTCTGGTTCACCGGCCTGAGCGGCTCGGGCAAATCCACCACCGCCGAGATCCTGGCCTCCCTCCTGATGGAACACGGCCGCGACGTCACCGTCCTCGATGGTGATGTCGTCCGCACCCACCTCTCCAAGGGGCTGGGCTTTAGCAAAGTCGACCGCGACACCAACATCCTGCGCATCGGCTTTGTGGCCGCCGAGATCGTGCGGCACGGCGGCGGCGTCATCTGCGCCGCCGTCAGCCCCTACCGCGCCACCCGCGACCAGGTCCGCAGCATGGTCGGCCCCGACCGCTTCATCGAGGTGTTCGTCGACACCCCGCTTGACGTCTGCGAACAGCGCGACGTCAAGGGCATGTACGCCAAGGCCCGCCGCGGTGAGATCGTAGGCTTTACCGGGATCGACGACCCCTACGAGGCCCCCGAACACGCCGACCTGATCCTGGACACCGTCTCGGCCACGGCCGAGGAGAACGCGCGTAGGTTGGTGGAGCGGCTGCGAGAGGCGGGGTACTGCGGATGAGTGACCGATATCTGGTCACCGGCGGCGCAGGTTTCATCGGCTCGCACATTGTCGACGAGCTGGTGCGGCGCGGCGAGACCGTCCGCGTGCTCGATAACCTAGCCACCGGCAAGCGCGAGAACCTGGCCGATGCCTGGGACCGGATCGAGTTCATCGAGGGCTCCCTTACCGATCCAGCCACCGTCCAACGCGCCATGCAGGGCGTGGATTACGTCCTGCACCAGGGCGCCCTGCCCTCGGTGCCGCGCTCGGTGGCCGACCCCGCCACCAGCCACGAGGTCAACGTCACCGGCACGGTCAACGTGCTCATCGCCGCCCGCGACGCCGGCGTCCAGCGGCTGGTCTATGCCGCGTCGTCTTCGGCCTACGGCAATTCGCCCACCCTGCCCAAGTGCGAGGACATGCCCACCAACCCGCTCTCGCCCTATGCCGTCAGCAAGCTGGCCGGCGAGCACTATTGCCGCGCCTTCCACCAGGTCTATGGCCTGGAGACGGTCTGCCTGCGCTATTTCAACGTCTTTGGCCCGCGCCAGGACCCCCAGAGCCAGTACGCCGCTGTCATACCCAGGTTCATCGAGATGATGCGGCGCGGCGAGCCGCCCACCATCTATGGTGACGGCAGCCAGTCGCGCGACTTTACCTACGTGGCCAACGTGGTGCAGGCCAACCTGCTGGCCGCCACCGCGCCTGGCGCCGCCGGCCGCGTCGTCAACGTCGCCTGCGGCCAGCGCCACACCCTGCTCGATCTGGTCGCCGCCCTCAACCGGCTGTTGGGCACCGACCTCGAGCCCGCCTTCCAGCCCGACCGCGCCGGCGACGTCAAGCACTCGCTGGCCGATATCGGCGCGGCGAAGGAGCTGCTAGGGTATGAGATGCTGGTGCCGTTCGAGGAGGGGCTGCGACGGACGGTGGAACATGGTATCGACTGATGGGACTCGAGATCGCGGAATGAAGCGCACCAGGGAGCGGTGGCTATGCACGCGGTAGCCGAGTGGCTCTACGATCATTCACCGGTGCTCGTACAGAATCTTCTGACCAACCTGTATGGTCTCAAGGTGTACCGCCAACGCTATGGCGGTGCGTTCAGCGAGTACCGGACCCTTCTTGCTCAGTATGAGGCGCTGCCACGGGAGGAGCAGGATCGTATCCAGCTAACACGGTTGCGAGACTTGGTTGCCTACGCCATCGAAAAGAGCCCCTTCTACCGCCGGCTGTATGGGGACCTCGATGCCGGCGACATCAAGACCCTGGAGGATCTGCGTGCACTGCCCCTAGTCACCAAGGATATGCTCCGTGAGAACATAGATGCCGTCATCACCATCCCGAGCCAAAAAGCCGCGGTGTGGCACACCGGCGGCACCACGGGCAAGTCCCTGGTGGGGTACGCCACCCGAGAGAACGCGCAGGAACGCATGGCCACCCTGGCTCACTTTAAGGCCAAGCACGGGTTCGTACATGGCAAGATGCGCCGCGCTACCTTTAACGGAAAGCATATCGTGCCTCCTGGGTACAAAGGCAACGTCTTCTGGCGCAGTAACCTCTCGATCCGACAACGCATCTACTCGTCGTTCCACCTTACCCAGGACAACCTTCCTCTCTACATCGAGGACATTCGGCGATTCCGGCCGCATAGCCTGGATGGCTTTCCCTCCAGTATCCTCGAAGTTGCAGGCTACATAGAGCGACACGGCCTCTCCCTGGGATACACGCCTGTTGCTGTCTTTCCCACTTCGGAGACGGTAACCCCTGAGGTTAGGGCCACCATCGAGCGGGCTTTCGGCTGCCCAGTGCGAGACCAATACGCCTCCTCCGAAGGCGCCCCATTCGTCACCGAGTGCCCGCTAGGCCAACTGCACTACGATACCTTTTCGGGTATCATTGAGCCAAGGGAACAGGGCTCCCCCGAGATCCTCGTCACGAGCTTCACCAGCTATGGCACGCCCCTCATCCGCTACGCCATCGGCGATGCCATGGAGTTCGCCCCGCCAGACGAGATCTGCGACTGTGGGAACAACACCCCGTTGGTCCGATCGATCCAGGGGCGCAGCTCAGACTATCTCGTCCGCGCTGATGGAGGGAAGGTCATCGCGGCCAATCTCGCCAATGTTCTCAAGAACTTGCCCAATTCGGTCATCCGCACCCAGTTCGTGCAGGACCGTCTGGGAGAGGTGATCGTCAAGCTGGTAGTCGACCGGGACCGCTTCGAGAGCGCCCAGGCCCAACGGCTGCTGGACGAGCTTGCACACAAGTTCGGGCGTGGCACCGAGTTCGTACTTTACCTTGTGGACGACATCCCCCGCGAAGCCAGCGGCAAGCATCGGCTGGTGAAGAATATGATCGGCGATAGCACCCATGTCTGACGCCGGCACTCGCCCCTTGCGCGTCCTACAGATCCTGCGCAGCATGGAGGTGGGCGGTGCCGAGACGCTGGTGATGAACCTCTATCGGCATATAAATCGCTCGCGGATCCAGTTCGACTTTTTGCTTTTCTCCGATAGAGGCTACTATGAGCCCGAGATTCTCGAGCTCGGCGGCGTCATCCACCGGTTGCCCTATCTCACCGATGTCGGCCTGCTTTCCTGGCTACGGCAACTCGGTCGCTTTTTCCGTGCGCATCCGCAGTACCGCATCGTGCATTCGCACCTCAACACCATCAGCGGCCCTATCCTGATGATGGCGAAGCGCGCGGGCGTTCCGGTCCGCATTGCCCACAGCCATGCGTGTGGGTCCAGGTACCGCGTCGTGGAGCGGCCTATTCGTTGGGTCTTTCGGAGGATGCTGCTCCCTTCTGCCACGCATCTCATGGCATGCTCCCATGCGGCCGGCAGCTGGCTATTCGGCAAGCCCAACGAACACCAGGTCGCGGTCCTCAGGAATGCCATCGACCTCACCGCGTTCCGTCCATCCGACGCCCAAGGTGTCAGACGCTGTATGGAGCTGAACGATAGGCTGGTGATCGGTCATGTGGGCAGCTTTTCGCGTGCCAAGAACCACGTATTCCTGATCGATCTCATGCCCGAGCTAATTGAGCGGAACCCTGACATCATGCTGGTTTTTGTGGGGGATGGCCCCCTGCGCCCGGAGATCCAGCGCCAGGTGGCCTCTATGGGGCTTCAGGAGCAAGTTCGCTTCTTGGGCGTGCGCAGCGACATCGCCGAGCTCATGTCTCTGTTCGACGTGTTCGCTTTTCCCTCCCTCTTTGAGGGGCTAGGCATTGTCCTCATCGAGGCCCAGGCCACCGGCCTGCGTTGTGTGGTCTCCGACGCGGTACCAACCGAGGCGGACATGGGCGTCGGGCTGGTAGACTTTGTCAGCCTCGACGATGGTGAGGCGTGGGTAACCAGGCTGCTGGAGCCCACCGGCCCCCGCAAAGACACGCATGCAGCGCTCTGCGCCAGGGGGTACGACATCAGACAGACGGCTGGATGGCTGCAAAGCCACTACCCTTCTCTGCGGTGATGCCCTGTTGTGAGTGTCAATGTAGAATGAGGCAGAGTCTCTTGTGATAGTGAAGCACATGACGATCGATCAAGGCAGATCCGGCCTAAGCCGGAGGGGGCTGCGCGGCATGATTACCCTACTTAGCCTCACATGGATGGTGCTCAACTGGGTTCGAATGCTCCGGCCTTTTCCTGTAGCACTGTTCATTGCTGCCTCGGTTTTCCTGGTCATCTCGCTCTACGTTCGTATCCACCGTGAGTCGACGAATCACGCCGTGACGTTGCTCTGTATGATGTGCTATGCGGTACCGACAGCCGGTAGGAGCATCATAGGAGGGTCTTTTGCAGACCTTCCCTTTCCCTGGTTCTACGTCTTTGCCATCTTGCTCGTGGTCGTGCTCTTGACCACCGGAGTGCGTGCCGATGGCTTCCGTAAGGGCCGACCCTCGATGGCGGTAGTGGTTGCGACGCTTACCGTCTGCATCACACCGATCTACCTGTTCGGCCATGGCGGCCCCTCGCCTGAAGCCATAAAGGACATGCTTACGCCACTGCTCTACAACTGTGTGCTGCTCGCGTCATTGCTGCATGGTTCGACGCTGAACGGGGCTCAGGAGCATCTGGTTCTATCGTCCTGGACTGCATCAGCAGCACTGGTTGGAGGCCTGATTGCAGTACAACATCTCGGTTATACGACCATGGGACTCGAGACCGGAGTCAGGTTCTTGGGTGCATCAAGGATATCGGCCCCGTTGATGTTCACAGATCTCAGCAGTGCGACTGTCTTTCTCGCATGTGGGATTCTTATAGCCTTACGAAGTATTATCGGTTTCAATATGCTCTCTTCATCTCTCCTCATTCGCATCTTGCAGACGTTTTTGGCCTTGTTAGGCATTTCCCTGAGTTCAGCTCGTACTGGCTTCGGTGCCTTGGCATTTACCTTGGCCGCAATGCTGCTTTTCGACGCGACCATTCGCAAGATGAAGGCCATCGTGTTTGCCGGGCTCTTGTTGCTGGGGGGCGTTGCCGGATTTGGCCTCTCGCGTTGGGGGCTCTCGGCGGGCGACCTAATACTCGCAGATAGCGGGAGGCTTAGGCTACTTTCGCAGGGGCTGCGACTCTTCCTGGAGCGACCGCTGCTGGGGGTCGGATGGGGCGACTGGTCTGTCGCCACCATGCCCATCGCACCTCACAACTCCTATGTCAAGCTCCTAATTCAGACCGGCGTGCTCTATGCCAATCTTGTGTTTGGAATGCTGGCGTATCTCCTTGCGAGGGCACTACGGAACCGCGACCTAACGGCTTTCTGGCTTCTGTGGGCAACTCTGGTTGGGAGCATGGTTACTCCCGGCCTTCTGTCAACACGGTACGTGATGATAATCACGTCGCTCATTGCGTTAAGTGGGGAGGCCAGCAGCGATGTAGTTGTGCGCAGTGCAGTGGCTCTGCAGTCGCAGAGTTCCGTGCATGGGTTGGCATGTGCCATACGTGCGCATGCGAGCCGAGCAGCGCGTGGTTGCCGCCGCCCGTCCAGGTCGTTCCGTCCGGCTATGCCGGAGGAGTGAATTTGTTTGCCAAGCCGAGCCCCATCGCCGTCCTCACGCCAGCCTACAACCGGGCAGCTCTCCTGCCGCGGCTGCACCAAAGCCTTGCCGCCCAGACATTTCGCGATTTCACCTGGATCATTGTCGACGATGGCAGCACCGACGGCACACGCGAGCGCGTGGCGGGCTGGCTGGAGGAAGGGCGCATCCATATCGCCTACAGCTACCAGGAGAACGCCGGCAAGATGGCCGCCATCAACAGCGGGGTTCAGAACTGCCAAGCTGAGCTCGTCTTTATCGTCGATTCGGATGACCTGCTCCCGCCCGACAGCCTGGACGCGATTACGACTGCCTGGCAACGATACGGAGGGCCAGATTGCTCCGGCGTCATCGGCCTCAAGGCACCGCTCGACAGCAAAGAGCCGGTCGGCACGTGGATGCCGGACGTGAACCATGAGACCAACTACCGCCTTTACAGCGTTCACGGCTTTCGCGGCGACGCCGCCCAGGTCTACCGCACCGACATCCTGCGGCAGCATCCGTTCCCGGTGGCCCCAGGCGAAAAGTTCGTGCCGGAGGGCTACATCTGGTCAGAGATCGACAAGCGCTACCGCATGGTCGTTCTCAACCAGATCATCTACCGCTGCGAGTACCAGCAGGATGGCTACACTGCCAACGTGCACCGCAACCAGGCGCGCAACCCCAAGGGGTTCATGCTCGCCTACCGCCAGCAGTTCGAGATGGCCGATCAGCTCCCGTTGGCCAAGCGGCTGGCCAAGCGCTTCCGCTACGCCGTGGGCCTGTTCGCACTCAGCTTTGTGTCCGAGCCGCCTTTTAGCCTCCGGTGGCTCCGGCGGAGCTTTTGGGTGCTTCTATGGCCACTCGGGTACCTGGCATTCGTGGCGCGCTATCGTACCATGATCAGAAGCATTGGAGATAACTAGATTGTACCGCATCTTGCTGTATGGCCACGCGGGTAACCACAACCGAGGTTGCGAGGCGATTGTCAGGGGCACGCAGGCGGTTCTGCAGTCCCATCTGGCGGGCTCCCACGTGCGCGTAGCCACCAACGATTTTGCCGGAGATACCGGAACGGACTTGGGGCCAGCACTGGAGTGGGTCCGCGCACGCATTCTGGGAAGAGCGATGACACGGTTCCCGCTACGTCATCTTGCCGCCGCCGAGCGCAGGCTATTTGGCCAGGCCAAGCTCTCGTTGGCGCTCTACCGGCCCACCCTAGAGGCAGGCATAGGTGCAGATGCGGCTTTCTCGATCGGCGGAGACAACTACTCTGAGAGCCCTGCCGTGTTCCTGACCACGCTCGATCACGAACTGCGAAAGCGCTGCCGTCACATGGTGCTCTGGGGTTGCTCGCTAGACCCGCAGAGGCTCGATTCACCTGCAAGCAAGCTGGCCAACATTGGCGCGTTTGACCTCATCACGCCACGCGAGACGATCACCTACGAGGGGCTGATAGAGCGCGGCATCACCGCAGACGTGCATCTGCATGCCGATCCGGCGTTTCTCATGGAACCGTCTCCCGCCGACCTTCCTGCGGGCTTTGAGCAGGGAAACACCATCGGCCTGAACGTTAGCCCCCTCTTGCGCAAGTTCGAGGCCAGAGATGGTGGTTCGCTACGCGCCGCCGTTGCCCTTGTGCAACACGTGATCTCACAGACTGACCTCCAAGTCCTTCTCGTGCCTCACGTGGTGCTAGGCTCAGACGATCGCATCCCTCTGGGGCAGATCTATGACTGCTTCCGCCATACAGGCCGCGTCCTGCAACTGGACTCTGCGCTCAACAGCCCCCAGACCAAGTACGTCATCTCGCAATGCCGCCTGTTCATCGGCGCGCGCACCCATTCCACCATCGCCGCCTATGGCACCGGCGTGCCCACCCTGGCCCTGGGGTATAGCGTCAAGGCTCGGGGCATCGCCCGCGACATCTTTGGCAGCGAGGAGGGGCTGGTGCTCCCCGTCCAGCAGCTCACCGACGCGCGCCAGCTCATCCGCGCCTTTGAGGCCCTGCGCGAGCGCGAGGACGAGCTGCGCCAGCACCTGGCCTCTTTCATGCCCGGCTATATCCAGTCCGCCTGGGACGCGGGCGCGCACGTGGCAGAGCTGTTGCGATGAACCAGCGCAAGGCGGGAGCGCTCCTCAACTATGTGTCGCTGCTGGTCAGGAACGTGGTCTCGCTGCTGTTCCTGCCCTTTATGCTGCGCATGCTGGGGCAATCCCAATACGGCCTCTACCAGCTCGTCGGGTCGCTCTCCGCCTATCTGTCGGTGCTGGACCTGGGCCTCTCCACCACCGTCGCGCGCTACGTGGCCAAGTACCGCACCCACGCCGACGCGGACGGGCAGCAGGGGTTCATCGCGCTGATCTCGATTATCTATGCGGTCCTCGCCGGGTTGGTCGTGGCGGCCGGGTTGGTCGCCTATCGGTTCTTGCCCAGCCTCTTCAAGGCATCGCTCACTCCAGTGGAGCTGGGCCAAGCTCGCACCATGTGGCTGCTGGTTACAGCCAGCGCCGCTGTCACCGTCCTCACCAACGGGTTTCGGGGCATCTGCACCGCCTATGAGCGCTTTGTGTTTCTGCGGGCGCAGGACATCACCCACAGCCTGCTCCGCGTGGCTGTGCTCCTGGCGCTCCTCTCGGCTGGGTACGGCGCCGTCGCCATCGTCGTCACCGATCTGGCCTTGAATGTGCTCTTTGCCGGCGTGCGCGTCGCCTACGCATTCCTCCGTCTACGCATCCGCCTGGTCCTGCGCTCCATCCACTGGTCGCTCGTGAGCGAGGTGTTGGCCTTTGCGTTCTTTGTCTTTCTCAATGCCATTGTGGATCAGCTCTATTGGAAGACGGGCAACGTGGTCCTGGGCGCCCTGGCCAATACGAGCGTCGTGGCCGTCTACTCGATCGGCCTCCAGATCAGCACGCTCTACATCGCGCTTTCCACGGCGGTTTCCAGCGTCCTCTTGCCGGCGACCGTTTCGGCTGTGGAGCGCGAGGCCAGCGGCTCGCAGCTCACCGACCTGATGATTCGCTACGGTCGTATCGAGCTGCTCGTGCTCGGCCTCGTCCTGACCGGCTTTTGCTCGTTTGGCCAAGAGTTCCTTCGTCTTTGGGTCGGTTCTGGCTATGAGATATCCTACTGGGTCGCCGTCATCATTATGGTCCCTCTTTCCGTGCCGCTGGTACAGAACATGGGCATCTCGATCCTGCAGGCCAAGAACAAGCATCGGTTCCGCTCCCTCATGTACCTGGGCCTCGCGTTGCTGAACGTGGGCCTGTCGATCGTCCTGGTGCGCGCTCAGGGCATCCTCGGCGCAGCCTGGGGGCCTGCTCTCGGCCTGACGCTGGGCAACGTGATCGTGATCAACGTCTACTATCATCGCGTCATCGGGCTCCAGATCCCCCGGTTCTTCCGGGAGCTGGCGCGGGGCACCGTGCCCATCCTCTTGGTGATGCTCCCGATTGGCTTTGGCTTGAATCGCCTGTGGCCCGATGCTTCTTGGATCGGCCTACTACTCAAGGCTGGGGTGTTCACCGCGATCTATGTGGTAGGTATGTGGTTCATTGGTCTGAACGAGTATGAGCACGGGCTGCTTCGGGGTATCATACGTGCGGGGAGGCGGCATGCTGCCCTTTATCGCCAGGCATAACCTCGCCCTCTGCACCGGCTGTGGGACTTGCGCCCAGGTCTGCCCTGAGGCGTGCATCACCATGCAGCGCGATGCCGAAGGGTTCGCCTATCCGCATATCGACGCCGACCGCTGCACCGAGTGCGGCCTCTGCCAGAGCGTCTGCCCCGCATCGGGCGACTGGCGCGCCCTCCACGAGACTAGCCGCCAGCCCACGCTGTACGCCGCTTGGCATCTCGACGACGAGGTGCGCCGCCAGAGCTCGTCGGGCGGCGTGTTCACAGCGTTGGCGCGTGCCATGCTGGACGAGGGCGGAGTCGTGTACGGCGCAGGGTTTGACGACACGTTGCAACTGCGCCACGTCGGCGTCACCGGGGAAAAAGGGCTGACTGCCCTCCGCGGCTCCAAGTACCTGCAGAGCGACACGGGCACCAGTTTCCGTCAGGCCCAATCCCATCTTGACGCAGGCCGACCGGTGCTCTATAGCGGCACACCCTGCCAGATCGCGGGCCTCTACGCCTTTTTGGGCGGCGCGCCCGCCGGGCTCGTCACCGTCGATCTCGTCTGCCATGGGGTGCCCTCAGCCCTGTTCTTCGAGCGGTACCTGGCGGACGCCAGGCGGCAAGCGGGCGGGCAGATCACGCGCGCGGAATTCCGGGACAAGCGCCAGGGCTGGCGGCGTTTTTCCCTCACGCTGCAGACGGCCAGCGGGGTCGAGCACTCCCAGCCGCTGGATCGCGATCCGTTTCTCGTTGGCTTTCTGCGCAACCTGTGCCTGCGTCCTTCGTGTCATGCGTGCCCCTATGCCTGCGTGCAGCGCGTGGCCGATATCACGCTGGGCGACTTTTGGGGCATCCGTAGGTGCCATCCGGAGCTGGACGACGACCGGGGGGTTTCGGAGGTCTTGATCAACACGCCGCAGGGACAACAGCTGTTTGAGGCCTGCAGAGACCAGCTCTTCACGCGGGAATGTCGTCTAGAGGATGGGATGCAGGGAAGCTTGCGCACGCCCAGTGCGGCTGCGCCGGAGCGCGCCGCCTTTTTCGGCGATCTCGAGCGCCTGAGCTTTGACGAGTTGCGGGCCAAGTACCTGCGGCCTAGGGGGAAGCACTTCCTGCGACGGATGGCGGGTCAGTTGAAGCGGTCGTTACGATCGTATCTGCAGCGAGGGGTGCGCCCATGACAACCCTCTACCGGCGACACCGCAAGCGCATCCCAAGTCTTGGCCTCCCTGCAGCATCTCCAGCTCCGACTGCGGTTCATGAGGTTGCTGCCACATGAGCAGGATTGTCTTTGTAGCCGGAAACGCTCGCTCTCTCATTGCCAATCGAGGCGATCTCATTGTGGCCTTGCGCCAGCTGGAGCACGAGGTGATCGCACTCGTACCAGCCTATGACGCTCTGCCTGAGTTGTCCGACCTCGGCATCCCATACGAGCTGGTGCGCCTCAATCGCTCTAGCCTCGATCCTCTACGTGATATGCGCTCCCTGCATGAACTCAAATGTGCAATCCGTCGACTTGTGCCGGATATAGTGTTCTCGTACACGATCAAGCCGGTCATCTATGGTACGCTTGCAGCCAGGTGGGCGGGGATTTCTAGGGTGACTTCGATGATCACAGGTCTGGGCTATCTCTTCTCAGGCGAGTCTGCTCGGCAGCGTGCTGCTCGCCTTATTGCGCAAAGACTGTACGCCTTTGCTCTACCGATGAACGATGCTGTCTTCTTCCAGAATCCCGATGACCTCGAGACCTTCAGGAATAGCGGCCTGCTGAGAGCAGATCAACACGTCGTTCTAGTGAACGGCTCGGGCATCAACCTTGACCGATTCGCGCCAATTGCACTACCGAACGGCCCTCCTCGCTTCCTACTCATCGCTCGCCTGCTGCAGGATAAAGGCATTACCGAGTTCGTGGAAGCGGCATCGATTCTCAAGCACGAGCATCCCGAAGCAGAATTCGAGGTTCTGGGGCCCCATGACCCGAACCTCCCACACGCACTGTCGCTGGAGCAAGTGGAGCAGTGGCGGGCGTCTGGCATAGTGACTTTCCGCCCGGCCGTGAAGGACGTTCGGCCGTACCTAGCAGCATGCAGCGTGTATGTACTGCCGTCGTACCGAGAAGGCACACCCCGGACCGTTCTTGAAGCCATGGCAACCGGTCGGGCCATCATCACAAGTGACGCGCCTGGCTGCCGAGAGACTGTCGTTCCTGGTGTGAACGGCTTCCTGGTCCCGCCAAGGGACAGCGCTGCGCTGGCTGAAGCCATGCGGCGTTTCGTACTCGACCCAGAGCTGGCGATCTCCATGGGGCGAGAAAGCCGACGTATTTCCGAGACCAAATACGACGTGGAGCTCGTAAACAAAGTCATGATACGCCATCTCCTCGGGACTGAGGGCACTTGTGAAGCGGCTCTTTGATCTCATCATCGCCGTCTTGGCCCTTACAGCACTGTCGCCACTTTTGGTGACTATTGCTCTTCTTGTCGTGATAGACAGCCGCGGGCCCGTGTTCTTCCGACAAAAGCGGATTGGGCAACTTGAGCGGCCTTTTGTGCTGTGGAAGTTCCGCACCATGCGGCATCGCAACCCAGATGAGATCGACCAGGTAGAGGAGGGGGTCATCACCACAGCGCGAGACAGCCGGATCACCGCGATTGGTCGCTTGCTGCGGGCAGCGAGTCTTGATGAGCTACCGCAGTTGTACAATGTGCTGCAGGGCACAATGAGTATGGTTGGGCCGCGGCCCATCATGCCCGAGCAGATGGCGGCGGTCCCCGCAGAACACAAGGAGCGATTCTGTGTTCGCCCTGGCATCACTGGCTGGGCTCAAGTCAACGGACGCCGAGGTCTGGACTGGATGGTACAGCTCGAGCTGGACTGCTGGTATGCCCGTCACCATTCTCTCTCGCTGGACCTCCGCATCATGCTCAGCACGATTCCGACGGTCTTGCGTGGCTCGGGAGTCTACGGTGAGGCTTCAGCGAACTGGCGTGCCTATCTGGATCGAGGAAATGATGGGTGACATCCCTACACTTGCGTTGATGCTCATTACCAATGACGCAGAGTATGCCCGAAACGCCATCGATGCAGGAGTCGATCGGTTGATGGTGGATCTGGAACGTGAGGGCAAGTGTCAACGGCAGAGAGGCCGCACAACAGTCATCTCGGATCACACCATGGATGACATAGCCACACTACGGCGTGATCTGCCCGAAGCCGAGCTGCTCGTTCGCACGAATCCCCCAAGCGATCATCTGGATCGCGAGATAGAAGCAGCCATCGTTCGCGGAGCTGACTGGCTCATGTTGCCGATGTGGACCTCCGCACAGCAAGTCGCTGCGTTCCTTTCGCAGGTTCGGGGCCGTGCGCGAGTGTCTCTGCTCCTCGAGACCCCGCAGGCGATGGCGCGGTTACCGCAGGTTCTCGAGATGGCCGACGCTATCGAGGAGATTCATGTGGGCCTGAATGACCTTCATCTAGGTCTCGGACTAAGTTTCATGTTCGAGTGCGTGGCAGGAGGGCTGGTAGAAGCCATGGCCAGCCAGATTCGAGCATCGGGAGTACGTTTCGGCTTTGGTGGCATCGCTCGTCTCGGCAGTGGTGCAGTGCCTGCTGAATTGGTGCTAAGCGAGCACGTCCGTCTAGGGTCGTCCCTGGTGATCCTATCGCGCAGCTTCCACCAGGGTAGAGACGTGGACATCAAGCACGAGATACCCCGTTTGCGCGAGGAAGAGGCGCGCCTCCGAGCTTCCCCACCCAGTCTGCTAGAGCAGAACCGCCGCGAGTTCCAGCGGCTAGTCTGGCAAGCCTCCCAGCTTGGCGAATCCAGGAACGCGTGACCATGTTTGGCGACATTCTTGTCCTGCTGCCTGAACATGCGGCGAAGGTCCACGGCGACCTCATTCGCTCGGAACTGCGGCGCCTGTTGCCGGAAGCACGACTCCGGATCGTGTGTGATGAGCAGAGCTTGACCGACTCTGCTGATGTGGACGTGATCGTGGCTCCTCAAGTGCCGTGGCTGCACAGAGCCATCGCAGCCTGTCCTGGGCTGCGATGGCTGCATCTACTGACGGCCGGTGCTGAGCTAGTTTTCGAAGCCGGACTACAGAACGGGGCATATTGGATCAGCAAGTCATCGGGGGTGAATGCTCCGGCCGTCGCAGAGTACGTTATCGCAGCGATCCTCTACTTCTCAAAGCGTCTCGACATCTTTGCCCAACAACAGCAACGACGGGAGTGGCGAAGGTACTGGCTCGACGAACTGGCAGGCAAGCAGATCACCATCCTTGGCCTAGGAAGCATCGGCCTTGAGATTGCCAAGCGAGCCTCAGCTATAGGGTTTCGAACAGTGGGGGTATCACGAAAGGCCACGCCTGTGCCGTGGGTTGATGTCGTTTTGCCAGGATCGAGTCTTGTCGCCGCCGTGAACGGTTCCGCTGTACTGGCGGTGGCTGTCCCTCTGACACCGCAGACGCGTGGCTTAGTGGGAGCCAGCGTGCTTGGTTCGCTAGAGCCGGGTGCGATCGTCATCGACGTGTCTAGGGGGGGGGTGCTTGTGCATGATGACCTGATCCCCCTTCTGACCGAGGGTCGGCTTCGAGGGGCAGCTCTGGATGTGTTTGACAAGGAACCATTGCCTCGCGATTCTGAACTCTGGAGGATGCCGAACGTTCTCGTGACCCCGCATGTTGCAGGCACCACAGACCTTTTCATGGAGCGAGCTTTGCGAGTCTTTGCCAGAAATCTCAAGTCATTGACGGAGAACAACCGCTTGGCAACACCTGTTGACCTGGATGCAGGGTATTGACCTGACGCAACCCGCGGGAGATTCCCGCGGTCGCCGTGTAGTTGGCTATGGAAGGGATGCCATGGAAAATAGAGTCTGGGATACGGGGCTGCTCCAGCATGCGAATCTTCTCTTCAGGCGCTCGTATGTCATTATGACACGTCCTCTAGAACGCGACCGCTTCCCGACCCAAGAGCACTTTGTTGAGCATGGGGTTGGCAATCTGCACGTATATGTGCACAAAGACCAGCACTTTGTTCAGGTCAGCATGGGTGACGTGACAGCCTTCCTGATCGGTCACGCATACGATCCTTTTGAGGACATCCGCGAAGAGAAAACTATCCTGGCAAAAGTCGCCGCACAGTGTGCCAAGTCCGGAATTGTAGACAGCCTTCCTGTCCTCAAGACTACGACGGGCGTTTACCTTGTTGGTGTTGTTACTGCTGCCGGCGCGTGCTTCGTGCAAGACTGCTGCGGCCTGATGCCCGCGTACTATGCGGAGACGCCAAGCGGGACCATCATCACATCGCACGCTCAGCTCGCCGCCGACCTTTGCGATCTGGCTGTTGACGAGAGCATCCGCGAATACCTCAACGCCCCATTCTATTCTCTGGGGATCAGAATTCTGCCCGGCCTCAAGTCACGCTTTCGCGATCTGCGGCTCCTAACTCCCAATACCTGTCTGGTCCTCCCGAGCCTCGAGGTTGTTCGCTTCTACCCTATTGCTGATCTGGCACCTGTAGCCAATGGAAACTTGGCCGAGATCTGCGACGCTCTCTGCACAAGCATGCGTATTTGTGCAAAAAGATGGAAGGCGGCGATATCCCTTAGCGGCGGCATCGACAGCCGTATGACTCTTGCAGCCGCTAATGGCATGTATGATAGGTTCAAGTATTTCAGTTTCGTTTCCTCAGATGCAGAAGCTAGAGATGCTGGAGCAGCCAAGCAGATCTGTCGCGAGCTCCGCCTGCCACATCGGATATTCAGGATACCAGAGGCCCCGGAGCTTGTTGTGGACTATCATGCCATGAGCTCTATCATCGAGCACAATACGGCGTATTTTCGCACCAAGGGGATGGACTCTGAGATCCGAAAGATAGCGTACCTGGCTAGCAAAGTCGACTTCGAGATGGAGATAAAGTCGCACGTGTCAGAAGTGGCCAGGGCTTTCTACCATAAGAAGATCGGGATGAGGCATTTCCGAATGCCACTGCGGCCAAGAGACATGAGCAACCTCACCAAGAGAAACCTGGTCCAGAGAAGGATTCTAGGGTATATGGATCGAGCGTTCAGCGAATTCGTTACGACGACTCGATTCGGCGACTTCCCGCAAGGATACGACGAAGCTGACATGTTCTACTGGGAGCACCGGATGTCTGCATGGGGTGGACTCGTTCGACAGGGGTTCGAACTGTCTCACGAGACGACGGTCATCTACAACAACCGTAGCCTTCTTGAGCTTTTTCTTCAGCACTCACTTGCCGACCGAATTCACGACATTCCCCAAATGGCCGTGATCCGCAGACTTAACCCGGCTCTTGGAGATATCAGCGCGGTGCCGAATCGAATGAAACGCTTTGATCGAATAGCGCTTGAGAACGTGTTCTACCGCCTGAACTCGTGGCTACCATGACAACGCCGAATCTGGGGGCCGGTACAGCGGTACTGGCGGTATTCGCCTTACGATTTGGAGCTGGCTTTGGCGTGTATACTGCTAGATCCCTGGCTGCTTCCACCTAGGGCCCTGCAGGAACGCGGCGTCCCCAGCCGCCCCTACTTTACGCCCATTCACCTCCAGCCGTTCTACCGGCAGCAGTTCGGCTACGCCCCCGGCGACTATCCCGTCACCGAGGAGCTCGGCCGCATCAGCCTCGCCCTGCCCTTTTCCAGCATCATGACCGAGTCGCAGGTCGAATCCGTCTGCGACGCCCTGCGCGAGGTGATAGAGCCATGACCGGCCGTCTCCCCAGCCCGTCCGTTCGCTCGCCGAACGCCGGAGAGAGCCTGGCTCACCAAGGCACAGGGCCGATGAGATCCCCTCATCGGCCCTGCTCTGCGCTCTGCCAGCCCCAGTCCGTCTCAGCGTGCTCGCGCACGCCGATGCTCGCGCCTAGGCGCTGACGTCCACCTCCTTGGCCGCATCCAGCATCTCCTGGTAGCCGTAGGTGGTTAGCAGAGTGTTCACAAAGGCATCCCACTGGTCGAGTGAGCGGTCGCCATAGATGAACTTGGTGATCTCTTCCATGCCGTACGTGTTGGCATCCGCCGGGTTAAAGGTCTCGGGCACCTCGACCAACGCGTTGTAGAGGGTGATATAGGGCTGATCAAAGGCAAAGTCGATGTACGGGATCTGCTTGACGAACTTGGAGTACAGGTACTCTCGATCGTCACGGCCCAGGATCTGATAGTAGTGAAAGTAGCCGCCCTCTTTGTCCAGGAGCTCGGTAGGGATGACGCGCCCTTCCTCGTTTAGGTTATAGTGCGCCCCCTCGTTGCCAAAGGCCGTGAGGTACACGCCTTCCTTGCTGGCGACAAAGTTCAGCAACTTGATCACGGCCTCGATCTTTTCCTGGGGCAGATCCTTGGGCAGGGCCAGGCCGCCCGATGCAAACGGGCTCCAGAACGCGCTGGCCGAGCCCCCGGGGCCCACCGGGCCCGCCAGCGGCTGCCATTCGCAGTTCGGGTCGATGGCCAGACGCTGTTCCACAAACTCGTCCTTCATCATGCTGGCCCAGTCCGTCCAGATGGTTCCCACCACCCCCTGGAAGGCCTTGTCACGATGCACCATGGCCGTGTTCGTAACCAGCTCGGGATCGACCACCCCGCTGGCCACGAGATCCCGCATGTAGGCGAGAGCCTCGGGCATGGCCGGATCCAGGTACGCGCTGATCAGGTCACCATTCTTGACAACAAAGTCCCCAGGACGGCCGACACCGTAAGCGCCAAAGATGGGCGTAAAGGCGCCGATCACCGGCGACGCGTGCTGTCCGCCGGAAAGCCCGTAGGTATCCGCTTGCCCGTTACCGTCCGGGTCATCGAACGTCATGGCCGACATCACCGCCGCGAACTCTTCCAGGTTCGTCGAGGGGCTCACACCCAGGGCGTCGAGCCAGTCCGTCCTGACCCAGTAGGTAAAGTAGCGCGGACTCATGCCCACACGACCGGGGAACCCGTACTGAACCCCGTTCACCTGGCCGACCCGAAGCACCTCTTCGCCACCGATAAACTCGATGGCAGGCCCTAGCTGACTCAAGTACGGACCCCAGTCCAGCAAGATGTCCTGAGCAGCATAGTCCCGCAGCTCCACGTTGCCGAGGCTAAAGAGATCCGGCGGATCGCCACCCGCGATGCGCACGGCCAGGAGGCTACCCATCTGATCGGCGGGCACATCGATATGGCGAAAGTCCACGCTGATGGCCTCCAGGATGCCACGGTTGATGGGATCATCCTCGGGCCTGGGTAGCGCCACGCCCAACGAGCCGGTCATCTTCTCCAAGAGCACCGCCTCGGCAGGCTGGACAGCCGGCACTTCCGTTGCTGGCTCTGCTTCCTTGGGCTGTTCTGCGGCCGGAGCAGACGTCGGGGCAGTCGTAGGCGCACTCGGCCTACAGGCAGCCACGGCCGCCGCACCGATGGAGATCGCGCCCAAGCGCAAGAACGTTCTTCGACTCAGCATGTACTCACCAAAAGCCTTCATCGTTCCTCCCTGCAAATCATCTCAGAGAATGCCCTACGCCGTATCGCTCGTTGCATCTTTCCTTTGCTCCCCCTTTCAGCCGTCCTCCCGGCTGCTGCCCGGTTAACCCTTGATCGCGCCCAGCAGCAGTCCCTTGGTAAAGTGGCGCTGGACGAACGGATAGATGACTAGGATTGGCACGCTTGAGAAGACAATGGTCGCCATCTGCATCGTCACCGTGGGCACCGTGAGCGTCGGGTCGGGCTCCAGCGCGTCCGTGGCCCGCAGGATCTCTCGAATCACTGGTTGCAGCGGCCATAGATCGCGATTGGGTACGTAAAACAACGGCTGCAGATAAGAGTTCCACTGCCCCACCGAGAACAGTAGGCCAATCACCATGATGGCGGGCTTGGCCAAGGGCAATGCGATCTCCCACATGATGCGGAACTCGCCCGCCCCGTCGATCCTGGCAGACTCGAACAGCTCGCTCGGTAGCGTCTGCAGATACGACACCAGAATCATCAGGTTGAACGTTGATATCAGGCTGGGAATGATCATCGCCCAGATCGAGTTGATCAGCCCGGTCGTCTTGACGATCCAGTAACGAGGGATAATGCCTGGGTAGAAATACATGGTGATCACGAGAACGGACATGATGATCTTGCGGCCCGGCAGATAGGTGCGGCTCAATGGATATGCCATCAGCGCCGTAAGCAGTAGGTTCAGGATCGTGCCGATCGCTGTGATATAGACGGTGACCTTGAAGGCATTCATCATGCGCGGATAGCTCCAGAGCTGGCGATAGGCATCGAACGTGAACTGCCGCGGGAACAGGACGATGCCGCCATGCTTGAGCACCTCGGAATAGGGCGTCACCGAAGCCGCCACCACCGCCAGAATGGGCACCAGCGAGACCAGCGCAAGGGCTGCCAGGAGCAGGTTGACGATGATATCAAAGATCCGATCTCCCCAACCGGTTCTCACCACAACGAACTCCCCTCGCCCCAGTGCTTGGCCAATGCATTCGCCCCAATCATCATTAGCGACCCGATGGCCGCCCGGAAGAGCCCCATGGCCGTGGACACGGTAAAGTCCAGTCTCTCCAGGCCCATGCGGTAGATCCAGGTGTCAATGATGTCGGCCACGTCGTACACTCGGACATTGTAGAACACGAACACCTGCTCGAATCCTGCCATCAGCAGCGAGCCGATGTTCAGGATCAGCAACAGGATGATGATGCCGCGAATGCCTGGCAGCGTGATGTGCCAGATGAGCTGAAGCCGGCTGGCACCATCCACTCGCGCGGCTTCATAGAGGCTGGGATCCAGGCCGGACATGGCGGCCAGATAGATGACAGCCCCATAGCCCGCGTTCTTCCAAACCGCGCTGCCGATCAGCACCGAGCGAAAGTGCGACACCGACTGAAGAAGCGGGGGCATCGTTCCGCCAAACTGCCTCACCCAACGACTGATGAACCCCGTCTGCTGCGAGAACAGCCCCAAAAAGATGCCGTATACCACCACCCACGAAAGGAAGAATGGGGCAAAGTTCAGTGTCTGCACGATGCGCCGATACCAGTAGTGCCGCGTCTCGTTGAGCAGCAGCGCGATCAGTAACGATGCCAGGGTTCCATAGCCGATGCGGTACAGGCTGATCAGGACGGTATTACGAATGACGATCGGAAACCTGGGCGAGGAAAAGAGCCGCTGAAAGTTGGCATAGATGGGCGTTGCCCACTCGCTGCCGGCGATTCCCAGCCCGATCTTGAAATCCTTGAAGGCGATGCTCAGGCCGTACATGGGAAAGTAGTTGTACACCACGTACCAAGCGATGCCAGGCAGCAACATCAAGTAAAGGGTGCGGTGGTGCCAGATCAGGCCCACCACACGCTTGACCGCGGTCGCCTTCGCCTCAATGCTTTTCTCGGCTACAGTCATTTCCTCTCTTGTCCGTCCTCTTTGCCGGTTTCTTTTGCCAGGCCTTCGCCTTGTGGCCGCATCCGCCGTCCAACCTGCCTTCGCAGACGCGAACCACCGCCCGGTCTCTTTGACGGGCTCATAGCGACACCTTACAATCAGCCAGTGCGTTGGGAGCCCTAACGCGCTACGCAACCCCAGTATTGCATGAATCACCCTCGGGCTCCACGTCACCACGACGCCAGTTTCACGCCAACGGAGGAAGTGTGCCGTCTGTTGAACGCCTGCGATCGGAGCTCGCCGAGGCCCTGCCCCGCTTGCACGACCCATCCCTCGAGCCCGGCCCATTCTTGCGAGAGATGGTCGCTGCCTCTCCCGAGGCGGGCACGGCCGCCGTGCAGGCGCGCCTCCTGGCCTGGATCGAACAGCTCCAGCCCAACGCGGCCACACCCCCCGATAGCCGCGCTCACCGCGAGTACGCGCTCCTCCGGAATCGCTACGTTCTGGGGCTGACCCAAGAGGACACGGCCGAGCGCATGCGCATCGGCGTCCGCACCGTGCAGAGGCTACAGTCGCAGGCCATCCACGCGTTGGCGGTGCAGCTCTGGCAGGCGCGGCAGCAGCGCGAGGAAAGCAGCCGTCCCGGAGCCGCCCTCCGGGGATCGGCCTCCCCGTCCATCGAAGACTGGCACACGCAGAGTCGCCAAGAGCTGGCCGCCCTCAGCGCCACGGACCCCCAGGCGAGCTCACAGGTCGCAGAGGTGATCGCCGACGTGCTCGCCGACGATCTCACACTCGCCCACGGGCCCCCGTGCCACGTCGACATCGGCTTTGTGCAGTCGGGCCTC
>Ga0334887_1001662_pt1 | contig 28099 bp, 30 predicted proteins | sample GraSluR1_MG_10_FD_207217 | JGI IMG/M metagenome (GOLD analysis project Ga0334887, IMG submission 207217) | Sludge microbial communities from methane-producing bioreactor in Wageningen University, Netherlands - Granular Sludge_18_07-R1 | ecosystem: Engineered > Bioreactor > Anaerobic >...
TGTCTTCTTTAAGACAACTTCTATAGTCTATCAAACTCTAGCAAGTTTGTCAACTCTTTTTTTAAAAAAGTTTTAACAAATGCTTTACCGCTCTCGTTTGACAGCTTTATTATTCTATCAAATCCTAAACGCTCTGTCAAGAACTTTGTGAGATTTTTTTCTGCTCAACTCTCTTAACCGTCTGGCTTTTGACAACTTACTTAGTATACCAAAGTCAGAGTTTCATGTCAACAGATTTGAAATATTTTTTTTGAAAGTTTTCAATTTCTTTTTTCAGTTGTTTTCAAGCAGCTACCCTTTTTATATTTTTCATTTCCGAATTACAGAATAAATAAAATAAACATTTTTCGAATTTTATTTTTTTCTTTTGTTTTAACTCACTTTATTTATGTATTGATATATTTTTTAATTTATAATTCAGCTCCTTTGTGATGAAGGAGCTGCCCTAGGAGGTGAGTTTAAATTTGACTAGTATAGATAATTTCGGTTAGTATTCCACGTAAAGTATCGTCATATCTATTTAGTACACTAAAGAATTTTTGAATTTCTACACATTCTTTCATTTGTGCAATGACTTTGTGCTTGATATCATAGTCTATTTCTGCCATTTGCAGACAAGAAGTAATTCGCTTTGTAAAGTCTTCTCTGCGAGGGTGATATTTTTAAGCATTAAAATCAACACTTCGGTCTTTATTTTCCAATAATAGTGATGTTTGATTTGTGTAATGGAAGATTAGTTTGTGCTGACGATTTTTTGGAATTACATTTTTCGGATCATCAATTGAGAGTTTTACCTTACCATGTATCCAATCATATTCTAACGAGGTTACGCTTCTTTGACCATCTTCATTATCTTCTATTAAATGAAATACATTTGATTTTTCTGGGAACAAGTGCCACTCAAGTAGTTCTGGCAACTCTGCCCCCAACGAATCTACCTTACTATTTAGCGGGATAATCGCTCCTTCTTTCGCAAATGCTGGAATAAGTTCCTTTTCTCTATAAACAGATAATCTTGTATTTCCTGAATACGAAATGTCTAAAAAGAAATCATACCAAGTTCCTTCTGGAAACCAAACTGAACTGAGCACCCTTATTTGCGGTGCTTTTTCTTTTTGTGGGAGCAAGTAGTATAATATCAACCAGTTCTGCTTCAGTCATTGAAGGTCAAACCTACGTAGAGCATTGGTCAGATGGGGATACCTATAGTCATAATCTTCTTGTCCATAGGTATGGCATTACCGCTGAACAATTAGATGGTTTTTTAGAGACAACGGGCATTGCTTATGATAAAAGCCGAATTAATGGCAAACTTCTTTTAGAGTGGTCTCAAAAATCTGGACTTGATGTGAGAGCGATTGTCGCTATTGCTCAAATGGAGAGTTCATTTGGGACAGCTGGTGTCGCTACTCAAAAGGGTGCTAACATGTTTGGCTATGGTGCCTTTGATTCTAACCCTTCTAACGCCACTCAATACAACGATGAAGTGGCAGTAACCGACCTGACAAACGTTACTATCATCAAGAATAAGAATGAGACCTTTAAGATTCAAGATGAGAAAGCCCAAAAGAATGCCAAGGGAACCTTAAACCCAGCGACAGACGGTGGGGTCTATTTCACTGATACGTCTGGTTCTGGAAGACGTAGAGCTGAGGTCATGGAAAAACTAGACAAGTACATTGATGAACATGGTGGAACACCTAAAGCACCACAAAATACGGTTGGTCAAGCCCGTGATGGAGGAGGCGTGACGGCAAGTGGTGTCCCTGATGGCTATAGTCTCGTTAAGACGATTGATACTTCAGGATACACTGCAACTAGTTACCCTTGGGGACAATGTACATGGTTTGTCTATAACCGAGCAAAAGAATTTGGTATCTCTTATGATATGTATATGGGTAATGGTGGCGATTGGAGAAACAAATCAGGTTATCAAACCACTCATACGCCTACCGAACACTCAGCCATTTCATTTGCGCCTGGTCAAGCAAACTCTGATCCAACCTATGGACACGTTGTTTTTGTCGAGCAGGTGAAATCAGATGGCTCAATCTTAGTATCAGAATCAAATGCCCTAGGTTTAGGGATCATTTCATACCGTGTATTTGATGCAGAAACCGCCAAACAATTTACTTATGTCATTGGAAAGTAGTTAAGGATTGTTTAAGTTCATCTAGCTATACTATTATCAATCCTAAAACTTTTCTTTTTCATAATCTCCTAAAACAAGTCACTACTGGCTTGTTTTTTTTGCTTTTAAAAGAAAGGAGCATACAAGCTATGCAAGTTATTTTAGCAGAAGAACAAACATTAGAAATCCAACAAATGATTGGAGAACTTATTAAATCCGAAGTCAAAAATGCTAGAGAGTCTGTTGGTGCAGATTCTCCTTTTTTGAATAAGCGTCAAACTTGTGACTATCTCGGTATTTCAAACAACACCTTAGACCTATGGATTTCCATGGGATTACCCTACATTAAAATCGGTAAATCAATTCGTTTCAATAAAGAAAGTGTTAACCAATGGATGACCCGTCTTGAAATTTCAGCATAGAAAGGATTACAATTAATGTCAATTAAGAGAACAAAAAACGGAACCTATCAACTCCGTGTCTATATTCCTGACGATGTTCAATCTAAACTTGGACTTAGTAAACTCTACCAAAAGCGCTTTAAGACAAGAAGGGAGGCCAAGGAAGCTGAGTTAAAATTATCAGTGGATATTGAAAAAGCACGGCACAACAAACATTATCAAAAAACACTCAAGAAGGAAGATATCCTTTTTGAGGACTTCTATAAGGACGTTTGGTTAGAACCGTATAAAGCAGGGCAAACAACATCTACTAACAAACCTCCTACACGTGCTACGATTTTTCAGACGGAAAACTTGTTTAGGTTACACATTATCCCGCTACTTGGAAAGTATTCCCTCAGTTATCTAAACGATAATAAGCAACTTGTCTTGAACCTTCTCACTCCTAAAGCTAATAGCTTTGCGAATTTTAAAGCTATTCGAGGATATATCAATTCAGTCTTTGATTGGGCTGAAGAATTAGACTATATCCCAGTCAATAGATTGCACAAAACAATCAGTCGGATTAAAGCAACCAAAAAGCAAATGCTTAAAGATAGTAAGCGAGAAGAAGATTTATCGCTTGATGAAGATGAGCTCCGCTACTGGCTATTAGCCTTTGATGAGGACTTAGAAAAGGGATTGATTGAATTCAAAGACTATGTTCTCTTCTATACAACCTTCTTTCTTTCCGATAGGAAGTCTGAATCTTACGCTTTACAGTGGAAACACATCAATTTCAAGACTAATGAAATCTTGATTGAGAATGCACTGGATCAATTTGGTACTGTAAAATCTACCAAAGGTGGAAAGAAGACCCTTTTCCATGCACCAATTGAACTGATGGATTTACTTAAAAAGTGGAAAGAACTTCAAAAAGCAGAACTTAAACAATTTGGTATCAGACAAACTAATAATCAATTTGTTTTCACCTACAATGACCGCAAAAATAACATCAATGTTGTCCTTCATATTGACTATCTAAACTATCGGATGAATTCCATTAAAAGAAGACACCCTGAACTTACTCCTGCTACGCCTCATAAATTACGTCATACAGGAGCCACACTTGCCAAAAAAGCAGGACGTTCACTAGAAGAGATTTCAGAAGCACTTACACATAGTGACCAGTCAATCACAAAGACATATATCAATACCAAAAACACTGTTAAACAAACAGTTGGTGAAACAGCCTTCCGCATCATCAAAAAGAGCTAAGGGAAATTTCAGGGAAATTTTCAGGGAAACTTTTGATTTTTGGACAAAAAAAGACACCCAAGATAAAAATCTTGAATGTCCAAAAACGTTGATATAATCGAATTGATTAACGTTTTGAGAATTGTGAAGCTTTACGAGCTTTCTTAAGACCTGGTTTTGGGTGACCGAAGTCAAATATCTATAAAAGCTTATCAAATCAAGTTTTCAAAACTCATTTTCATTAAATATAAGCACTTTTAACCCAATCATACAAATAATGGATTACCATTAGATTACCAAAAATCAGTTTTCGGAGCTTATGTAGTTGAGGAAATGAACAGGAAAATCATTGTATAATTAACTTTTTTTATATTAACTTGCTAGTGACTTATATCACTCAAGATTCATACTCATAAAAAGCATAGAGTATTCGAATTTTAAAACTATTTCTCATTCACTGAAATAACAGTTAAGAGGAATATTATATGTCTCACTTAAATAATACTCAGTTGATAATAACAATTGCTTCATCTCAGTACTTAGTTTCGAAATCGACACACCTGGCTGTACAATGGTTATTCTCATATCAGTACTAAAGCCATCTTTTATCATAGATTTGATTGTCCGACAATCATTAATATTTCCTTTTTCAAACCGAGAACTCTGTCTTTTAGAAATTCGTATTGACTCTCTTTTTATCATTCTATCAAGGAAATCTAATAAATTATCTTTCCAAATAATTGATTTCTCTGCTTGACCACACACTTCGTATAAATCTGATACACGAGCACCTGGTTCATCACCATGTGAATATTTACAATGATACAGATTTATGAGTATTTTGCGCTCTGCTTCATTAGCACTTATTGTAACAATGTCTGCAATTTCTCCTGAACCATCATCGTCAAAAACTATCAATTCATCAGTATTTATCAATTTATTTATAGTTACATATTGAATGGATGCTCTATCCTTAGCAACACCTTGAGACTCTTTTCGTATATTTGTTCCATATTTTTTCCATTCTATCGGAACAAGCATCTCATTTGACAACGATGCCTTACTCCTCGGTTTATCTACAATTTGTAGATTACCCTCTAACATTACCCGAACCCCATCCTTCTGTATGAAAGAAATAGTTGGACTATGATCTTTTAAATATTGTGAAAATAAAATCTTATTATTTGATCTCTTTATAAATAAGTCATCTCCAGAAATTTGCACAAAACCAAACCCCTTTTTATCTATGTGTTGTTGGAAAATAAATTTTCTTTCACTAATCCAAAGTTCAAAAATCAATAAGCCTTTTTCAAGACGAGGGTTCCTAAAGTCTGATTCAAAAAAATGATACAGCTTATCTTCTTTTTCAATATAGAATGCCCTTGCAGTTGAATTACTAGTTTCAATTATACTGTCAGGTGTTATTTTATAAGGAACCCCATCCGGAAATTCTGTAACAACTTCTGAAGTAAGTGAGTTTTCTAATATCATACTTGTATCAATATTAGTATCTAAAATTTTTGCCCCAATTTTTTGGCACCAATCTACCCAAAAATTAAGACTTTCAACCCATCTCATCCAAACTTTTCCTTTATAAGAACAACCTACACTTATTTTATTTCCATCTCTGTATCCATGTCCAAAAAGATTTGATTTGATTGAACCCAATGAAGTTGCTTCACTTATTCCCTTTCTTACATCAACCCCAGCAAACATCCGAAAACTGACATTTCCTCCAGGTATTTGTTTTAAACCGAGTGTTCCAATCATTAGTCGATTAATACCGTCAAGCACTCTGTAAATCTCATCTCCCTTGATTTGCATAGAATTAGGAAAAATTTGCTCTACCAAATCATTTCCTTTTCTACTATCTGACTCATTAATATGAATCAAACCTCTATACTCATCAAAAAAGATTACAAAAAAATTATATAAATATTCGACAAGATCTTTTTGATAAGACCAGTTAACTGTATTCTCTATTTCTTCAATAAATATTAAAATTCCCTTCTCTTCATTTATCAAGTGAGTAGTATGTTCTGCACTCAGAACATTTTTCCAGGCGTTGATATTTACCTCTTTCATATCCGTTTTATATATTCGAGAACTAATTTTCATCTTTATTTGAGATAAGTCAATATTACTTGCTCTTGTTTTTTCAAATTGGGAAATAAATTCTTCTATCTGAACTTCTTTTTCTATTGCTCTATCTGACTTAATTTGAAGCAGTTTAGTCCAATCCGCATCACGTCTATACAATTCATCGATATCTTCTTTTAAGTCTTCTGATGCTATATTAGTAATCAGTTTAGCACTGCCTAACCTTTCTTTACCAGACCTTGCAAACCTTCCCATAAACTGTAAAGTAATTGGTAATGACTTATATTTGTCGTGAATTGCAGCAACTTTAAGTGAAGGAATATCAATACCTTCACCAAACATGTCCACGCATACAACAATTTGTGATTTTCCTGATTTTAGTAGATCTAACGAATCTCTGTTTTGCAACTTTTTTCTATCAGAATGTATAATCACTGGATTATATATTTTGTAATTCGAATATATTTTATCAAATAACTCATCAGCTCTTTTTTTAGAGTTAGCTCTCGCCAAAAGAATGTGATTTAATCCCTTATCCAAATCACTTTGCAAAAGTTTAACTGCAACATCTGCGATTTTTTCATCCGATTTTGTAATATTATACTCATGGATAGGATGAAAATCAATTGGTTTAAAATAATTGTTTTGCAGAGCAAGAGATAAACTATATTTAAAAATTATTTTTCCATCAATTTTCTTACCATCATTTCGAAATGGGGTCGCTGTAAATTGTAAAATCTTTTTACCTGAGAACTTATCTCTTACTTTTCTCCAATCATTTGCAGCAAGATGGTGAGCTTCATCAAATACAACTAATTCAACGTTCGAATAGATTTTTTCAAACAGATCATTCGGTAACGCTTTAATCAGCGCTGGTGTAGTTATAATGATATTTATATTATCAATTTCATTAAATAAAATATCCTTTTCACTATCTTTCACAGTAGATTTATATAATAGACAATTAGGAAAAATTGCCTGATCAGATACAACTGAAATTTTAGGAAGAATCCCCAGATGTTTAACCTGATCAAAAAGTTGTTCTCTAAGTAAATTACTTGGAACAACAATCAAAGTTGTAGCAATACGCTCTGAGACTATTGTCGAAAAAATTGTTTCAGATTTTCCTGTTCCTGTCGGTAAAACTATTGTGGCCGGTTCATTAGAGACAACCCAATGAGAACGTATAGCAGAAAGTGCACCATATTGAGGAGGGCGCAATCCATTACCTAAAGAACCGTTAGCAACTTTCTCAGAATACGCTTTGCCCCAGCTTTTTACAATCTCTGATTTGGTAATTTTTTGATTATTAAGGTCTATTGAATAGGCTAACTTATTTGAACCAATATTCTTAATTTCTTGTTTGAATTTTTCCATCACAAAGCCTCTGTATCCTACTGTATCCTACTGTATCCTACTGTATCCTACTGTATCCTACTGTATCCTACTGTATCCTACTGTATCCTATCTCTTAGAGGATAGGCTAATTTTTCGTTAAAGTATAGTATTGATTTCTGTCATTTTTATTGGCACCATACCAGTCAACCATACCCAATTCTTGTAATTTTTTCATCGTTTTTACAATAAACTTACGACTTCTTCCTGTCAGTTCAATGGCTTTTGCAGTTGTCATCTTCTCTCCTGAATTGTACATGTAATGGATCAACAATTGCTCATCGGCATTGAGGTCGCCAAAATCAGTAAACTGTTTCTCTAAACTATCTCGAGTTCGTAGGTGTCGACTGACAATATTATTTTCAAGCGTCAGAACAACCTTGTTCCCAGGTTCAGAGTATTTTGGCTCATGAAGAAAGGCTGATTCCATCTCTGAGTAAATCCGTTTAACACCTTCATTCATCTCACGGACCCATCCAAACTCCGTCAGGGTTCTGGCAATCCGAGGATTTCTTGAAAACCGTTCATGCTTAATATTGTCAACGGTGACGATATTTGGCAATTTACCTGGGCTATGAATCTCCAGTCGGTCATCAAACATGAGCACACGAATATGGTCGCCATAGACAGAGTAATCACGGTGAGTAACAGCATTGACAAGGCCTTCAAACCAGGCAAATTCTGGATACTCAGGCAAAATTTGAAATTGCCCATTGTCATCCAGATATTGAAATTCACGCAGCTGGGTACGAATAAAATCACGAGCCTTGATAATCAGGCTTGGCAGAGCATCATCAAAGGTTACTTCCTTGATAACATTAAAGCTACTACCTGTCCCCATATCCGTTCCATCAAATCGTTGGAAACGAACACGAGCTTGAGGGAAGAAAGCTGATGGATATTTACCAAAAAGCAAGATAGCAGCCTTGGTCAATTTTCCATTGACCAGAAAACGCCGAGCTTTGAGGACTTCTTCTGTCGAACGGTCTGAAATGTCAAATCGATTCTTGAAATCCTGAACCAGCTCATTATCGATGTCTTCCAAGGTCGCGTCAGCCACAACTTCATCCTCAAAGAAGCGTTGTCCTTTATCATAGCTGAGTTGAGTCCGTTGTTCATAACTGAGTTTAACGGTCTCATCACCCTGACGCAGGTAAACCTCATCATTAGGCGCAGCAATCACTCGGTTTGAAGACAATTCAACTGAGATAACCAAAATCACATCTTCTTCACCCTTATGGTTTCGCACAGGGATTTCTTCAAAAGATAAATCCAAGGGAGCGTCACGCATCTCACGGTCAATCTTTTTGAAGTCATCAATGGGATAGGCCTTACCATCTTTGAATCCAGTGATAATGTTATCCTGCTTGTCGTCCTCAATACCGATGACCAGCTGGCCACCATCTGCATTAGCAAAAGCAATCAGGTGTTTGAGTAGCTCTTGTGGCTTCTTTCGGGCGGATTTCCTGTCCAAATGTTGGCTTTCTGGTGAGAATTGGTAGTGGGATAGGGTTTGAATTAAATCCCTTTTGTTTTCCAAGTTTAAGCCTCCTTCTCAATATCAAACAGCACATTTTTGGAACAACTGTCGTCTCCAAATAAATGATAGGTCAGCTTTTTATACCACTGATATAATGCCTTTGATATTTTTTAAAATGTCAACTGTAAAGTTTTCTCTTCTTATGTCTAGAAGAAATAATAATGGTTAAATTTCTCCACCAATCCCCTTAAATACCTCTACCAAATCCACAATTTTTTCAAATACCGTCTGCTTTTTGGTACGATATTGAGGATTGAGCGGACTCATCTTAGGAAGTGCTTCATTGAGAGCATTACCATTTTCACTGGCATACTCTCGTTTGAGTGACATCTGAATATAGCGGCTAGCACTCTCTACATTCAATCCCTCAGTCTCAATCAAATTAGCCACTGCTTCTTTTTGTTTTTGACGGGCAAATGTATAAAATTGCTCCAAGATATCTGACTTCTCAGAAAAACTGTCCAAGTCACTGACATTAATAAAATCCACGATTAAACTTTCCTTAGCTCTCTGACCCAGAGTAGCACGGATAGTTCGTGTAATTTCTTCAATGAGTCGATCCTTGTCAGATACCTTTTGGTTGGTTTCAAAAATCAAATCCAGAATATAGTCCAGATTGATTTCCTGTGATTTCAACAACTCCACTTCAAAGACAACCGCATCCCAGTCGATTTCGGAATCGTTATTCTGCTGATTACGCCGCTCATTGTCATACCAAGACTTGATATCATTGTAAGCGGAGCGATAATCTTGAATCTCACGAACACTTGGGATGTCCAGTTGAGAGAGTACTACAACTGCTTCGTCATCCAAATGAAAACGTCCTTTGAAATCTGCCAAAGCCTCCATATCTGTAACATCTAACTCTTGCAAAGCCTGCAAACTCATGAAATCATCATAGTTCTGCAAGATATTATCCAAGCGCAAGAACTGGCCAAACAAGGTCACAAATTCTTTCTTATCACTTTCTTTGATAATAGTCGTTGGATCTGGAAATCTCTCCTGCAATTCTTTTACGACTTCCAAATATCCTTGTTGCTCTTGACCAGCCTCAATGTAGCCATTCATGTAGTCCTCGTAAGAGCGCTCTAACAGAATATCAGCCGTCTCCGTCTTCCCGAACAACTTAATAGCATCCGTCGTTGCCTTTTCCAAATCACGAAAAGTTACAATATTTCCAAATGTCTTAGTCGCATTGTAAATCCGATTGGTTCGAGAAAAAGCCTGAATAAGTCCATGATAGCGTAGGTTTTTATCCACAAAAAGTGTATTCAAGGTTGGAGCATCAAAACCAGTCAAAAACATACCGACGACAATCAGCAAATCCACTTCTCCAGACTTGACTCGCTTAGCTAAATCACGGTAATAGTTTTGAAACTCATTGCCATTGATACTAAAGTTGGTCTGAAACAGGCGATTATAATCGGAAATCGCTCCACTCAAAAATTCCTTACTACTAATATCTGCCAAGTCAGCAGGGCTGAAAGTCTCGTCATCAATCTCCCCAATCGCAGCCTGCTCCTCATTTGCTGCATAAGAGAAGATGGTTGCAATCTTCAATGGTTTATCTTTTCCAGCTTGTTGGTCTTGCAACTCTTGGTAGTAAGCCTTGGCCGCCTCGACACTTGACACGGCAAACATAGCGTTAAATCCTTTACCGTTTTGTCTATGGGTCTTTTGATTAAAATGTTCTAAAATATAAGCCGAAATCTCTGTAATCCGTGTCGGATGAAGCAGAGCTTTTTTATTTTCAGCAGCAGATAATTTCCCTAAATCTTGCTCAGTTTCCAAGGCCTTAAACTGTGGACGAACATCATTGTAATCCACCTTAAATTTCAAGACTTTTTGGTCGCGGATAGCATCAGTAATGACGTATGCATGAAGCTCCCGACCGAATACAGAAGCTGTCGTCTCACTGCCTAAAGCATTTTCAACTTTAATCGGCGTGCCTGTAAAACCAAACTGACAATACTTCTTAAACTTTTGTTTTAAGCGCTTTTGAGCCTCGCCAAACTGTGAACGGTGGCATTCGTCAAAGATAAAGACCACTTGCTTGTTGTAAATCTCATGCTGTGCTTCACTAGACATAAAGTTATTGAGCTTTTGAATCGTCGTCACAACAATCTTATTGTCATCTTTTTCGATATTGCGTTTAAGTCCAGCTGTGCTATTTGACCCATTAACTGAGTCAGGTGAAAAACGCTGGTATTCTTTCATAGTCTGGTAGTCCAAGTCTTTCCTATCAACCACAAAGAAAACCTTGTCCACTTTATCCATCTCAGTCGCCAGTCTCGCAGCCTTAAAACTGGTCAAGGTCTTACCAGACCCCGTCGTATGCCAGATATAGCCGCCAGTCTCAGGACCACTCTTGATTTTGCTATCAATGGCCGAACGAATCTTCCAGATGATGCGCTCCGTCGCAGCAATCTGATAGGGACGCATGATTAGGAGGGTATCACTAGTATCAAAAACTGAGTAGTTGATGAGAATGTTTAAGAGTGTCTGCTGACTGAAGAAGGTCGCTGTAAAATCCTTCAAATCCTTGATTGGCTCATTATTTTTTAGTGCCCAATTCATGGTAAAGTCAAAAGAATTTTTCTCTCGCTTAGTGGTATTAGCAAAATAGCGAGTATCCGTCCCATTTGAAATGACAAAAATCTGGAGATACTTGAAGAGCGAATTTTCCTCATTAAAGCTTTCCTTACTGTAACGGTGAACCTGGTTGAAAGCCTCACGAATAGCCACCCCACGCTTTTTAAGCTCAATTTGTACTAAGGGTAGCCCATTAACCAAAATGGTCACATCATAACGGTTACTTGAAGTCCCAACTTGAGACATTTGGTTAATGACCTGAAGCTTATTTCGACTGATATTTTTCTTATCCCAGAGATAAATATTTTGGATATGCCCATCGTCAAAGATAAAGTCGTAGATGTGGTTATCGTGGAGCTTTCGGGTGCGGTCAATCAAACCATCACTAGGCTTATTGAGGTACTCCTCTAAAAAACGCAGCCATTCTGCCTCAGAAAAAACCACGCCATTAAGGGTTTCCATCTGGGTCTTTAGGTTATCTAAGAGAGCTTCTGAGGTCGTCAGATTGTTGAGGTACTCGTATCCCTGCTGCCGCAAATCGCTAACCAGCTCTCGCTCCAAGTCTGCTTCCGTCTGATAGGTGCTAGGCTTTTCCAACTTGGTGTATTTTTCCAGTACAATGAAGTTCTTAGCCTCTAAAATAGTATCTGTTTGGATGATTTCAGTCATAGTTAGTCCTCTTTAAATCGATAGATTGAATCAAAGCTATTAAATAAATTTATAAGAGTATTTTTCTCTTGGGGAGGCAATTCTCTATATTCTAAATCAGCATGCCTATTATGAGTGTATAAATCAATCAGTTGTGTATAGAGTTTAATATTTTCAGATGTTATAACATGTCCAGCAACATCTAAACCTAACAAGATATTTTCCCATCGTCCATATCCTAAAAATGTTGCTGTTTTTTCCACTAGGTTTCTAAAAAGAGCAAAATGGAATTTCTCTACCTGTTCATCTTGAATTGCTTTTCTCAATTCTTCTCTCACTCTGAGATGATATCCAAATGGAGAATCCCCTTCAACATCTGTCAACAAATATTTAAATTGTTTCTCATCCTCAATTTCATCAGTAGCTTTCATGACGTAAAAAACCTTTTTCTTGATTCTTCTATCAAATCGGATTTCATTATAAAGTACATTATAAAATAATGCTTGATGAGTAGAGATGACAAATTTCAAATCAGTATTTTCAGCACTACCTATAACATCACTCAAATAAATTGCAGCATTAATAATATTAGTATCATCCAAAGAAGATATAGGATCGTCAATGTAGATATAGTTTATTTTTGAAAATTCTGAGGTATCAGCAGACTCAGTCAAATCTTCAATAATAATTTCAAGGAGCGTTAAGAAAACTGACCAAACAAAAATCCTCTCTTCTCCTCTAGACACCTTTATTGTATGCCCATCTACTTTAAATCTTATACTCTTTTTATTACTAATTGTTAGTGCCTCACCCCTATTATCTTTTTGAACATTTCCGAACTCATCTTTAACTGTTTCAATAACATCTTGGAATTCAATATCAATAGATCTACCAACATACTTTTGAAAATTTTCTACAGCACGTTCGAAAAGTTGTTGCTCTTCAAGGAAATTTCCAAAATAAGTTCGTTTATCATAAATCAAATATCGATCTTCATCGTTTTCCAAATCATTATCCCACGTAAAAAGATCCTCCGTATATGAATTGAAATATAAATGTGCTTAATGCTATTACCATCACTATCAGTCTCATTTACCTTATTTTTCAATTCCATAGAAAGCCTAGTTTTCCCAGTAGCATTATAGGCATATAGCAAATGAACTTTCTTATTGCTAGAAATAATATTATCCGAAATCTGTTCTAAATTTTCAAATTTGATATCATTTCCCATATCTATTCTTCCTCCTACGGAAAGTTAAGTAGTAAATCCCGCCAATACTCATACTGTTTCTGTCGTTGCTCAATTTCTTTCGGAAGACCTTGGGTAAGGTCAGAAGTTAGTGTATCAAATTTGTCAAGAATGGAGACGATACGCTCTTGTTCGTGTACAGATGGGAGAATAATAATCGCCTTTTCTAAATTTTTAGGATACAGTTCAATCACTTTAGTTCCTATCACTAACTTTTCCTTTTGCTTTTGAAACACAGTTGTCTGAAAATAATAAAGCAAGTACTTCGAGTTTTGTTCCGTGTGCAATACACAAGAGTGTGCACCAATACAAACATCTTCAGCACCTTCCCAAACAAGTGCTTTACCAACATCTTCAATATTTTCAGAAGTAGTAGCTACAATCACATCACCAGTTTTAGCTTTTTTCAATTTTTGACCAACTTCTGGTGACACAAAAGATTTCGTCACGCGAGCACTTAATCCATAGAAGGTATAAATCTGTCCATAATGAATAACAGGATAACCCTCATTAACAAAATCTTTCTTCTGTAGACCATTTCCTCGTGTGAAATCACAAATAGCCCCCAACTCAACCTTAATCGGTCCAAAAACCCAAGTCAAGAGCCTAATTAGGTCTTGTCTGTACTGTACTGTACTGTCAGTATACACGCCTTCGGCGGCGAAGGTCAAGAGTTGATCTCGGAAAAATTCATATTGTTTCTGACGTATTTCAATCTCTTTGGGTAGTCCGATATTTAGGTCGTTACAGACTGCGTCAAAGTTGTCAAGAACTTGAACGATACGGGATTGGACCGTTTTCGTAGGCAATGGTATTTTATATTTCTCAGTATCATTACTTGAAATTTGTGGCATCTGCATATTACCAGCAATATGCTGGAAATGTGATTTGTTATGATTTAGATAATGATAAACATACCGTAAATTTACATCCTCGCTGTCAGAACTATATGACCAAAATTCATTTTTAAAACTAAATGATTTTGTATAGTATTCAAAGTCAATAATTCCACGGGATTTAACAATGATTGCCTCTTCGTGATGAACATCTTTCTCAGGAATATCACCATAATCCACATCAGCGAAGGTCTTGCCACCTGCAAAAATCCGAATAGGAGCGCCATCCTTATGTAACTCTTTCATCTGTCTAGCAGTAACTTTTGTTCCACGTCCCTTGACTAATATCTCCCCCAACGTCTTCCACTCTACTTGATAAACTTTATTGTTCGCCCCCCCCGAACTATCTGTGTCAAAGTTTAAAAGCTTATCCCGATAATAAGTATATTGCTTTTGGCGTAAGGTCAATTCTGCGGTCAATTCTGTAACATAATCAGTGAATTTGTCAAGTATTTTGACTATCTCTTCCTGAATTTCCAGGGGAGGGAGGGGGATTTTTATTTTAGCCATAACATTAGACATTAGTTTGGGGTTACCCATCCCCGAAGAAACATGTTTCTTTGCTGTAATCGTTAGAAAATAATAAACAAATTTTGGAAGCAACTCTTTACATTTAATATCAATTATTCCACATACATTAGTAATACTGAATTGTCCTTGACGATAAAATACTGTACCAGCATTTGCACCATCAGTTGTCCAAGTAATGTACTCACCGTCAAAATCAAAGGAGGAAATTTTCCCTATCTCCCCATTATTAGTTGTCTGAGAAGAATATACAGGAAATTCTCCTTTATTTTCTTCCAAAAATTGTTTTGACATCACTTTTCCACGTGAAAGTTTTGCAACTTCTGGGTTCCCCAACTCTTTCCACTCTACTCCGTCAGGACAAAGCTCTTTAATCATCTCATCAATGTAGGTCATATCAGCTCAACTCCTCGACAATCTTATCAATCTCTGTCCGCAAGCGGTCAATGTTTTTCACGATCTCAGCAATTTCTTTATTGAGCACATCAATATCAATTTTCTCACGTGTATCCTCTTTTTCCACATAGGTAGATACAGAGAGGTTATAGTCAGCTTCTGCAATTTTTTCTTGGGAAATGAGCTGTGCGAAATAGTCTTCATTGTTCTTGTCCTTAACACTTGCCAGAATTTTCTCGATATGCTTATCTTCCAAGACATTGTTATTGGTTTCTTTTTTAAATTGCTGGCTAGCATCAATAAAGAGAACATCTGTTGTCGGCTTATTCTTAGCAAGAATAAGGATACAGGTCGCGATAGACGTCCCAAAAAAGAGATTATCAGGCAACTGAATAACAGCCTCAACAAAGTTTCCGTCTACCAAATATTTGCGGATTTTTTGCTCCGCACCACCACGATAAAAAATTCCAGGGAAGGTCACAATAGCCGCTCTGCCTTTATTAGACAAATAAGAAAGGCTATGCATGATAAAGGCAAAATCTGCCTTAGATTTAGGTGCCAGAATCCCTGCTGGTGCAAAACGGTCATCATTGATCAGCGTCGGGTCATCGCTACCAATCCACTTAATAGAATAAGGCGGGTTGGACACAATAGCATCAAAGGGCTTATCATTACCATGCTTAGGATCCAGCAGCGTATTACCACGCTCGATACTAAACTTGTCATAGTTGATATTATGGAGGAACATGTTCATCCGAGCCAAGTTATAGGTGGTCATGTTAATCTCCTGACCGTAAAAACCATCCTCAATGATATGCTCTGTAAATTGTTTTTTGGCTTGAAGGAGGAGGGAACCCGAACCACAAGCAGGGTCATAAATCTTGTTGATTTTATTTTTCTCGTCCTTCCCTAGCATGACGATACGGGCTAGGAGGCGTGAGACACTCTGTGGGGTGAAAAACTCTCCACCAGATTTCCCAGCATTGGAAGCGTAGTTTGAAATCAAGTACTCATAAGCGTCCCCAAAAAGGTCAATATGGTTGTCCTCAAAATTCCCAAAGTCAAGACTGGCAATACCTTCTAGAATAAGGGCTAGGCGTTCATTACGCTCTGGGACGGTACTTCCCAGCTTATTACTTCTGGTGTCCACGTCGTCAAAAAGACCTTTGATATCATATTCACTGGCATAACCCGTCGCACTCGCCTCAATAGCATCAAAAATTTCTTTGAGCTCCGTATTTAAGTTGTCATTACGACGAGCTGTTTTCACGACATTGGAAAAAAGCTGCGCAGGCATAATGAAGTACCCCTTTGTCTTAATCGCATCATCCTTAACCTCAGGTGTGATTACTTCATCCGGAATCTCCTCATAGTTGAAGTCCTCACCACCCTCGATATAAGTCTTGAAATTTTCACTGATAAAACGGTAAAAAAGGATTCCCAAAATATATTGTTTGAAATCCCAACCATCTACCGCACCACGGACATCATCTGCGATTGCCCAGATTTTGCGGTGCAACTCTTGCCTTTGTGCTTGTTCTGACATCTTCAAATCCTCACAGTCTTTAATATTTCTATTATACCATTTTTCCCTTCTTCTTACACGTTTCCTCAAGGGGTTTGGGGCTTTGCCCCAAGTGTTAAAATCCATCACCTAAAGGAGCCGTCTGCTCACTTTTGGTAGTGGATTTTTTGCGATAGTGTGTATACACTATCTGAGCTCGCAAAGACCTAACTCCATTTTCAGTGATTTCCCGTACTTTATACGGTGCCGCACATTGTCCGTACAAGTATTTTTAACGACTACATGATAAAAACGCTGACTACCATCAGCATTTTTGTTGTTTGATTTTAAAACTATTCTACCAAAATGACTGAACGACAATCACTTCTTGGCTATTCGTTGCTTGTCTTCCTTCACTTGTTTCTCTACCAGTTCTACAAGTTCCTCCATCAACTGACCTAATTCCATCAAATCATGTTGGGAAATTTTTCCAAACTGTGTTGCGCTTTTAGCGATGCCATTAATTGTTCTACCAACAGATAGTAACCTGTCAGTCAGCGGCTGATATTCTGGAAAACTAACTAGCCAAGTTTCAAAATCAGGTTTTAATAATTGCTTTCTAGCAAAAAGAGAAAAGTTTGTGAAGCCATCTTGCTTCATTTTCTCTAACAGTTTTTGATTTTCTTCTTCAGACAAAAAGACTTGTTTAATTACGTTCCTAATTCTCCTTTTAACCATTAAGCTCCCTTAGATAATAATTTCCGTTTCTTTTTCTTGTGGTAAAGAGTTAACTCCTTTTCATAATTTGAAACTAGCCTTCTGCTATAGTCTATAGCTCTGTAGGCTTGAATATCCTGAGACTGCTCTGCAATTTTAGATAACTGCCTTAAATTATTTTGAATACGCCTTAAAGAATAAATCAATTCATCAAACTGAGATTCATCAAATTGAATAAAGAGTGACGTTTCCTTAAAAAGCATCCGACGAGCATAATTAGAGAGTGTTTGTAAGCCTGTATCATTTACTAGCTGATTAAGTATTTCATTCTGCAATTCTGTTACATAAAACTTCTTTAAAATATTTCTGACACGTTCAGACATAACGAACCATCCTTAAATATCGGTCTGCCTGCTTAGTATCATATCGTTTCAACTCTCCTACCAGTTCTAAATAATCAACCATTAATGCTTCTGATAAGTTCGGAAAATCGTTCTCTGAGGTCTGACAAATGATTTCAAGTTGATTTGTGATTTCTCTGATTGAAAAGCTGTAGTCCTCCGTCTCACTTTCATAGGCTCTCTTGAGAGCCTGATAGCGGTCGTACTCCTCTTGTGACTTAAATCCAGCCACTAACATATTTTCTAATTGATAATATACTGTCATCACTAGTTATCCTCCTAATCTTTCCAGATATCCATAGCTGCTATGAAATCTTCAGATACTTCCACATTTGAAATTTCTAATGGACGGTAGTCTTTTTCAGACACTATCACTTGGTCAGCAGTTATAAAACCTCTAGCTTCCCAATTCATTAGTATCCCTTTGACATAACTCATATTTTGTTTCTTTGGCTCAAGCTCAGCTGTTTTATGAATAGCTAACTGCAATAAAGAATCATTAACGGTTAGTCCGTCTAGTAATACTTTTTCCTGTGGGGTTAATTTTCGATGCCATAGTGTTTCCATTAACCAGATGTCATCAGTCAGTCGTGATGAGATTGGATCATTATCTAATCCTATCTTATCTTGACTTAACTTATCTTTACCTATCCTATCTTTACTTATCTTATCTTTAATTATATTGCGGTTCCCATCTGGATCCAGACTGGCTCCAACTTGGAGCCGAGTATTTTGAAGATAATTAATCAAGCGCGGTCCTAGATTTAGACACTCCAACAACTGATTATCCTTCAGATAATCTATAAGAAGTTGACGATGGCTACTCGGTGTATAACGGTCCGCCTTGATGGTATTCTGTTCAAAAAAATCCTTGATAAAGTAAACCATCTCATTATTTAACAAGAGTAAATACTGCTTAAGGGTTAATAAATTCAAACTATCCTCATTAGCATTGATCATCCGCATAACAGGAAAAGCTTCAACAGTACCATCATCATCTGCATTGACTACCAAGTGACAGTAAAGCGCCTGCGCCTCAAGTGGTAGGCGTAAAAATCGTTGTGTCTGCACCACCGTCTTACTCAACATTCGTCTATTAGCCATCCTTTACCTCATCTTTCATATTGCTTCAACCAACGTGTAACCGCACGTTTATCGTACAGAGTCACACCATCAATAACCATTGTAGGCATTCCTTCTCGTGTCCACTTTTGAAGGGTTGTTGTTGACACGTCAAGCCATCTAGAAAGAGCTGCCATCCGAACCATAGGTTTGTATAGTTCTTTATCTTCTAGCGCTCTTTCAATAGCTGTAGAGACCATTTCATCATAATGTGCCCTTAACTGTTTTTCCAAAACTTTGGGAAGTTGAACAACTAAAGTCGCTTCTTCAGACATATTATTACCTCGTTTCCACTTCTCAATTAAATAAACTCCGAAATTTGTATATTTTATTATACATTTTAAATTATAAATACTTTTTGTATTCTTGTCAAGTGGTATTATACTTTTTGTATTAAATGTGGTAGAATATCAATTAGGAGGAATCTATGACTAATAATATAGCTAAACTTATAGAAGAAAGTGGCAAAAAAATAAAAAGTATCAGTGAAGCGCTAGATATATCCTACCCAACACTATCTAGCTATAACCAAGGAATACGAAAACCTAAAAAAGAGAATGCTCAAAAGTTAGCGGATTATTTTGGTGTTTCAGTGGCATACATCCTTGGAATTGACGAAGAAAAGTACGCTCCGTCAAATTTAAAAATCGTCACTGATAGTTTCAAGACATCTGAAATTACTTCTGTAACACCTTTTAAAAGCGATATGGAGAAGCTTAAGAAAGGAATCGAACTAGGAGAGATTCATTTGTCTATGCCCTTAAATGAAGGCTTCTCAGACGATTTTAGGCGCATTTTAGCGCGCTACTTGATCAATCATGAGGAAGAATTCATGAAAACTTTCACTAAACACATGAATAGTTTAAAACGAGACTCAGAAATTTGGCAAACCTGGATTCAGACCGAAGAATACCGAATTAGACAAGAAGATCGACATAAAAAATAAACTAACAGTTTCTCAATTACATAAGCTCCGAAAACTTAGAAACGGAGAACTGTTATGTCTGTACACAAGTACCAATCTACAAAAGGAATCACCTATTTTGTTAAAGTTTACCTTGGTCTAAACGACTACGGTAAGAAAAAATATTATACTAAACGAGGGTTCAAGACGCGTAAAGCTGCCAAAGCTCATGAAACTGCTGTTAATCATCAGTTGAATAGTGGAACTTTTGTCCATATTACTGCTCAAACAACCTACACTTACCAAGAGCTTTATCAAAGGTGGTATGAAGCTTATAAAGATACTGTTGAAGCAACTACTGCAGTCAAAACTGCCGACCTCTATCGCCTACATATTCTTCCTGTTTTTGGAGAAAAGAAAATTTCAAAAATCAGTCCTTTAGACTGTCAAACCTTCATCACTGACAAAGCCAAGACATTCAAAAACATGAAGCAAATCAAATCTTATACTTCTAAAATATTTGAATTTGCCATAAATATGAATTATATTGAACGAAATCCCATGAGCAAGGTTATTATGCCTAAACTCAAAAAAACTGTCAGTGAGAACTATTGGACAGTTAACGAGTTGCATCATTTTTTGACAATCATTTTAGAAAATGAACCTTATAAACATTATGCACTATTTCGATTACTAGCATACAGCGGGTTACGAAAAGGAGAGCTCTACGCCCTTAAATGGGAAGATTTTGATTCTGAGAATCAACTATTAACAGTTAGCAAAAGTTTAGGAAGAATAGATGGCCATTCCATTGAAAAAGGAACTAAAAATACATTCTCTGTGCGCTCTATCTATCTTGATGATGAAACCTGTTCTATCCTCAACAAATGGAAACAGCAAACTAGCAGAGAAAAGTGGCAATTATCAGTACAACCTCTTTCTCTCGACAAAGAATTTATGTTTACATACTGCAACCGAGATGGTGAGATAGAACCCTTACACGCTGACTATATCAACAATATTCTAAAACGTATTATACGTAAGCATAATCTTAAAAAGATTAGCCCACATGGGTTTAGACACACTCACGCAACCTTGATGATTGAAATGGGAATTGACCCAGTCAATACTGCTAAACGCTTAGGCCATGCAAGCAGCCAGATGACTTTAGACACTTATAGCCATGCTACAAAAGCTGGTGAAAAACAGTCAATTACAAAATTTGCAGAGTATCTTAATAAGGCTAAATGAACTAGATTTATTGCTCAGCCTCATATTGACCAAAAACCAAGTCTCGAAAGATTACCAAAAGGATTACCAAAGCACATTTTTCATCAAAAAAGCACCTTGCGAAAACTTCGCAAAGTGCTCTGAAACGTTGATATAACTGAATATTAACGTTTTGAGAATTGTGATGCCTTGCGGGCTTTTTTGAGACCTGGTTTTTTACGTTCAACCATACGTGCGTCACGTGTAAGAAGACCAGCGCGTTTCAATGAATCGCGGAAATCTGGGTCAACTTGAAGAAGTGCGCGAGCGATACCGTGACGGATAGCTCCTGATTGACCAGCGTAACCACCACCTACAACGTTAACGAAAACGTCGTATGAACCTTGAGTTGAAGTAACTGCAAAAGGTTGGTTGATAACCAAACGAAGGTCAGCGTGTGGGATGTACTCTTCTACATCTTTTTTGTTAACAGTAATTTTACCAGTACCTGGAACCAAACGAACGCGTGCAACAGCGTTTTTACGACGGCCAGTACCTGCATATTGTGCTTGTGCCATTATTTAAATGCTCCTTTCTCTTAGATAAGTCCTGAGATATCAAGTACTTCTGGTTGTTGTGCAGCGTGTGTGTGCTCAGCGCCAACAAATACTTTCAATTTCATGCCTTGTGCGCGTCCAAGAGTGTTATGTGGAAGCATACCTTTAACTGATTTTTCGATCAAACGTACAGCGTTTTTAGAACGAAGTTCACCAGCAGAGATTTGTTTCAAACCACCTGGATACATTGAGTGAGTGTAGTAGATTTTATCAGTTGCTTTTTTACCAGTCAATTTAACTTTTTCAGCATTGATAACGATCACGAAGTCACCTGTATCAGTGTGTGGTGTGAAAGTTGGTTTGTTTTTTCCGCGAAGTACGCTAGCAACTACTGCAGAAAGACGTCCAAGTGGCACATCAGTAGCGTCTACTACGTACCATTTACGTTCAACTTGGCCTGGTTTAGCCATAAATGTTGTTTTGTTCATGAGTTCTCCTATATATAGTTCGATTATTTGTTTACGGGTGGCGGGTGTTCCGTCCCACCAAAAGTTATTTGGAAGGTTCCGGGGCCTTTCAAATGGGGTAAACAATACCGTCTATCATAATACCAAAAAAACAGGACCAAAGCAAGTTATTTGAACAGATTTTTTTGAATTATTTTTTAAAAAAATAGCAGAGCAGTCTAGGCTTTTTAAGGGTTTTATGAGTAAACCGTTTTCCTATAAATATGCTTGATTTGCACCATTTTATACCTAGTTTTCATCCCAAAAAAGTTGATCAAGTGTCTTATCTAGAGCTCGACAAATGGCAATACAAAGATTGATTGTCGGATTATAGTCTCCCTTTTCCACAGCAGCAATTGTTTGCCTAGATACTCCCACCAAATCAGCCAATGCCTGCTGAGACAAATCTTTTCCAGCACGCGCTGCTTTTAATTTGAGATTCTTAGCCATCGGTATCTCCTTCATCTCTATCTTTCAACAACTTATAGGAAAATGCTGTGGCCAAACCAAGCGATGTAAGTAGTAGAATAAGAAAGTTTCCATTTCCACCTTTTTGAAAGAAACCAACATCACTATTACCATCAAAGAGGAAGAATAATGAAAAGGCAGCGATGACTCCAAAAATAGTAAGACCTTTTTGTGGACTGAGGCGTTTCCACTTGCCACTACTTTTTACTGGATAATAGGCATCATTGAGAATATTGGATACCCCAAAAATTGTCAAGGGAAGAAAAAGCAAACACGCCAATATAAAAGAGATAGAAAGTAGGTCGGGATAGACAGCATTTGTTAAGCTCAGTAAAACAATCAAAATCCAACTTGAACCTGCGGCGTATTTGTAACTCTGTCCCATCAAGAAACGTTGGCGCTCATCAAACTCTTCATTATTAAACTGATTCTTTCGCTTTTGCCAGATATGGAACCCCCCTGCTAGGAACAATACCAAAATCATTACTAATCGAATATCCATCATTCTTCCTCCTCTTCTTCAAGTCCATCCTGATGTTTGCGGTAGAAAAAGACCGAACAAATTGCTATATCAAAAACTCCCCAGATGATATTAGTCAATGCTTCTCCGTATGTAACTACACCACTCGCAAACACTAGAGCGTAAACCACACTTGTAAGTAACACTAGACCCACAAAACCAAGCAAAGACATTACATATTGAATCTTCTTGTCAATCTCCGTTGTAAAATCTACTCCATCGAGAGTGTTTGCTATAATTTCACATCCCATTGGGATAGCCAGATAAGAATTGGCAACAAAAGAAATTGTAAGGTAGTTTTCTAAAAATTTTGCTCCTAAAAGGTAGAATACCGTCAGAAATAAAACAAGACTGTATACCAATTGTGAATTAGACCCGCGTATTAAAGATTGCCTTTCATCTAGACCTTTATTAACAAATTGGATATTTTTGAAACTTAGAAAGAGAAAAAATAGGGCATGAATTAAGTTAACGATAGAAATAAATAATAGTAACATCGCGTGTCTCCTCAATCTTATTTAGTTTTTTCTTTAGTATACAATTTAAATTACATTTTGTCAAATATATTCAACATTAAGTTGGATATTACATACAAAAAACACCTTCCTTTTTTAGGATGGTGCAACAATACAAATTATTAGCGGGCATTCGCTCCAATAGTAAAGACAGCTAAGGTCCCTGGTCCTACGTGAGTCGAAATAACTGGGCCCAATGGCATAATCAAAACGTTGTCAATGCCGTCCCGCGCCAGCAAATCTTCCTTGAGACTTTGAGCTGCCTCTGCATCGTTGGCATAGGCAACAATAGCTGTGCTGTGCGCTAGGTCTTGCGTCGCCTGAGCTACCATCTCTTTCATCCCCTTTTTGCGGCCACGAACTTTGGCCAAGGGCACCAATTTCCCAGAAGCATCAAGCCACAAGAGGGGCTTGATATTGACTAAGCTACCGATAATAGCAGAGCCTTTTGACAGACGACCACCACGCATAAGGTGGTAGAGATCGTTAACCAAAAAGTAGGTACGCAAACGAGGAAGAATACCTTCAATCATAGACTGAGTTTCTTCTAAAGTTTTACCCTGATTTCTAGCTTCAGCTGCTAAAATCGAGAGGTAGCCCTCACCACCAGCTGCTGCTAACGTGTCAATAATAACAATCTTGGCCTCTGGATAATCTTCTAATACCATATCACGCGCCATAATCGAACTTTGATAAGTCCCAGATAGGACTGAAGAGAAGGCAAGATAAAGGACTTCATGTCCCTCTTGAGCATGAGCACGAAAGACTTCTTCAAATTGTCCAACATTGATTTGACTAGTAGTCGGTTTACTGCCATTTTGCATGCTGTCCAAGAGGACATCACTGGTTAAGCGGTTCTCACCAACTGTTTCATAAGTTTTTCCATCCAATGTGATTGTTAAGCCCAGAAGTTCTACATCATTTTCTTTGGCCCAGTTTTCATCTAAATCCGCTGTTGAATCTGTTATAATCTTAAATGTCATCCTTCTCTCTCCATCGTCCTTGATTTACTTTGATAGTTAAAAGTAATTTGACTATCAAAGTATTTGATTCATTATAACAAAAAAATCCGCACCTAGCGAATTTTTTCATTAAATTATAAATCATTTAGAAGATTTTTTAATTGTGAGAGTTGATCATCATCCCACGGACGAAGTGGCGGTTTACTTAAGTCAATCTTCTTCGACATCTTATCTAGGTCTGCTTTAACAGTATTAACCCTTTGTTCCAGCTCACGAGCAGGTACCCGAAGAGCTCCCTGTGAAAAAATGGTCCACTGTTCGTTTAGGTCGCTGGTAGCAACTTCGACAAGGTTGATGGCCGTATTGAGTTCAGCAGCTGTGCGTTCAATATAAGCGTCAGCAGTTTCATCTTCTTCTGTAAAGATAACCTGCACTTTGTAGTGGTCATAGCGCTGGCGCACACCAGGCACGTATTGGGCATCAAAGACACAGATGATATTGATGTTTTCAAAATTAGCGTAGTTATGTAACTTTCTCAGGAGTAGTTCGCGTGCTTCATCCAAGCGATTGGCTTTAAAGAGCTGACGGGTTTCCTGCCAGAAGGCAATCATATTATAGCCGTCAACTAGCATGATTTTCTTTTTCATTTTTTATCTCCTCGTTGACAGCACAGAATGGCTTAGAGCTTGTTGCGGAAAACTTCGTACATGAGGACTGCCGCTGCCACGCTGGCATTGAGGCTCTGCACATGTCCATCCATAGGAATGGTAATCATTTCATCCACTTGTTTCTTGATGTTTTGTGAAATGCCCTTGCCTTCGTTACCAATAATAAGGGCAAGCTTTCCTGCTGTATTCCATTTATGAGACGGTGTCCCATTCATATCTGTCCCAAAAATCCAGAAACCTTGTTCCTTGAGTTTGTTCAAGGTTTGGCTAAGATTGGTCACGCGCGCGATTGGCACATGCTCTACTGCACCTGTTGAGGTTTTGGCAACAACCGGAGTTACACCAACAGCACGGTGTTTAGGAATAATAACACCGCAAACTTTGGTCGCGTCAGCGGTACGCAAGATAGAACCGAAATTGTGGGGATCGGTCAGACCGTCCAAGATAAGGATGAGGGGATTATCTTCCTGCTCTGCTTTTTTCAAAATAAAATCTAGTTCAGCATAGGCGAATTCTGAAACGCGCAGAACAAAACCTTGGTGAACTGCACCATTGGTCATGTCTGAAAGGGTCTTTTTAGGTGTCCAAGAAATCGAAACCTTCTTGTCGGCTGCTAGATCCTTAATTTTATCCACATTCTTTCCGCGAAGGTCATCCTGAATGTAAAGTTTGTTACCGGTATTGGCTTGCAGGCTCTCTGTTACAGCATGGACGCCATAGACGATGTCTGTGTTTTCTGTTTCTTCTTTAAAGTGCTTTTGTTTTTTCATAAGTTTATTATAACACGAAAGAGGCTGGGCAAAAAGTCCAAGCCTCTGTAATAAAGTTCGAAATATGACCAAGACGCAGTAGCCTAGTGGACAGTACTTCGCTTTTTCAAAGCTCGAATTATCCTACTAGGCCTTGCGGGGGTGGGACTACGAACTCTCTTTAAGCTTATCGAGTTCTGTCCCACTCCCTCTTTTATTTTTGATGTTCTTCAACTGTCTGAATGCACCAGTCAATCAGCTCTTCCAAACGTTGGATTTGGTCGGTCATGTGCAGGTAGCCCATGACAGCCTCGAAACCAGTCGACATACGGTAAGTCACCACGTCCGCATTTTTAGCCTTAGTGTGACTGTTGGTATTGCGCCCGCGGCGGTACATGTCTTCTTCTTTTTCGGTCAATAGCTGAGCTTCTAACATTTTTTGGATCAGCATAGACTGAGCCTTGGCAGACACGTATTGTGTCGCTAGGCGGTGCAGTTGATTGGGTTTGGTTAGCCCCTGAAAAATAAGATGTCTGCGAATATACATGGAATAAACCGCATCCCCTTCAAAAGCGAGAGCAATCCCGTTAATCAGGTTGACGTCAACAGTTTTAGTCACGTGTCCACCTCACACCATCCTTGGTATCAAGGAGTTTGATACCTTGCGCAGCCAATTGATCACGAATAGCATCAGCCTTAGCAAAATCGCGGTTAGCACGAGCCGTTTGACGCTCTTCAATCAAGGCTTCGATATCCGCATCCAAAACTTCTTCTTGGAAGACGATACCGAAAACTGAAAGGAGTTTAGCAAAGGTTTCTTTGACAGTCGCGTCATAATTACCTGAATTAATCCACTTGGCCATATCAAAGATAACCGTAATCCCATTTGCGCTATTAAAATCATCATCCATAGCTGCTTCAAAGTCCGCTACAAACTGAGCTAATTGGGCTGCGTCAGCTTGGCCAGTCACTGGCAAGGTGTAAGTGTTTTTTAGGTATTTGAGATTAACTTCCGCATCATGCACCGCTTTTTCCGTAAAGTTAACAGGTTTGCGGTATTGCTGAGTAGCAAGGAAAAAGCGCAGAACTTGACCATCTACTGTTTGCAGCATGTCATGAACCGTCACGAAGTTGCCAAGTGATTTGGACATTTTTTCATTATCTACATTAACAAAGCCATTGTGCATCCAGTAATTGGCAAAGGTATGACCAGTCTTAGCTTCTGATTGAGCAATTTCATTGGTGTGATGAGGGAATTCGAGGTCAGCACCGCCGCCGTGAATATCAATGGTATCACCTAAGATTTCAGTAGCCATAACTGAACACTCAATGTGCCAACCTGGGCGACCTTGACCCCATGGACTGTCCCAAGAGACTTCACCAGCCTTGGCAGATTTCCAAAGAGCAAAATCAAGAGGTTTTTCCTTGATGTCACCTTCACCATCCACACGTCCGCTGGCACCAATTTCTAAATCAGCCAAAGTTTTGTTAGCTAATTTAGCATAGTTTTCAGACTTGGCTACACGGAAATAAACATCGCCATCTGCTTCATAAGCGAAGCCTTTATCTACTAAAACTTGGACGAAATCGATGATTTGGTCCATATAGTCAATCACACGTGGGTGTTTGGTTGCTGGTTTGACACCTAGTTTTTGGACGTCTTCCATAAATGCTGCGATGAACTTGTCGGAAAAAGCCTTGGTGTCCATGCCTGCTTCACGCGCGCCATTGATGATTTTGTCATCAACGTCGGTGAAATTTGAAATGTAGTTCACCTTGTAACCACGGTACTCAAAGTAACGACGGATGGTATCAAAGGCCACGACACTGCGGGCATTTCCAATATGAATATAGTTATAAACCGTCGGTCCGCAGACGTACATATTAACGGTATTTTCATTAATCGGTACGAAATCGCGCAGACTTCTAGTCATGGTATCGTAAATTTTAATTGTCATAGTTTATACTCTCTCTTGCCAATATCAATTATCCCTTATTATACCATAAAGAAAAGCCTCCACCAACCAGCGGAGGCTAATTCTGATTCTGGAAATCAATATGGAAATTTCTCAAAGTAAGTTCCACTCCCCCTTCCAAACCGGAAGTTAGTATGAAATGGATTTTTATGGTGGAATTAAGTCTGAGACGTTTGAGTTAGAAATGAGATCATCATGACAAAACACAA
>Ga0334887_1001677_pt1 | contig 27825 bp, 21 predicted proteins | sample GraSluR1_MG_10_FD_207217 | JGI IMG/M metagenome (GOLD analysis project Ga0334887, IMG submission 207217) | Sludge microbial communities from methane-producing bioreactor in Wageningen University, Netherlands - Granular Sludge_18_07-R1 | ecosystem: Engineered > Bioreactor > Anaerobic >...
CGCCAACGGCCCAGAACCAGAAAACCGTCGAGCGAGATCTCTGGAATTTCATTCCGTCTCGACTTGATCTGTCTAAGGAGGAACTGACCTGGCAATGCGAACAGGCGATTCGCAATTACGACCCGTGTATTTCGTGCTCGGCGCACTTCTTGCGCCTGGAACTTAGGAAGTCATGACTTGTGACGGATGACTCGTGATGATGAACGCACCCCTTTCCGCCCCAACCCTTATTATCGGCGTGGGCAACCGCTGGCGGCGCGACGACGGTGCAGGGCCGGCCGCGGCGGAGGCATTGGCCGCGCTCGACCTGGAGGGGGTGCGCGTGTTGGAGACGGGCGGAGGAGGGGCTGATTTGCTCGACCTCTGGCAGGGAGCGACGCGCGTCATCTTGATCGACGCCGCTAGCGGGCCGCCCGCCGGCACGGTCCACCGCTTTGACGCTCGGCAACAACATCTGCCCGCCGCCCTGTTCGGCGCTTCCTCGCATGCGTTCGGCGTGGCGCAGACGGTGGAGTTGGGGCGTACGCTGGATTGCCTGCCCCCTTGCCTGACGGTCTATGCCCTGGCGGGACGGGATTTCGCTCACGGCGAGGGACTGTCCCCGGAGGCGGCGACGGCCGCGCTGGCGCTGGTCGCGGAGATCGTGCAGGAGCTCGGCGCATAGACCAGGCGTAGACAACCGAAAGGCCTAGCGGCCCGTGAAGGCCAGCCCTCACGGGCCGCTTTTGGTAGCAGACTCCGTCCGGGCAGGCGAGGCGGGCGCAACGTGTTTTGCGCTCATTCGTGCCATAATGAAAGGGCGCGCCGCCGCAGGCCTCATTGCGGGCGATCTTTAGAGCACAATCAGCCGCCCCGCCTGCTGCCGTTCGGCGCACAAACTGCCATTTGAGGGCTTCCCCATTTCATCATTCAGTCTCTACGGTTGAAGGAGAGTGTTCGCATGTTCTTATCGCTTCTTCTCAGCGCCGTTACCGGCGCGCCGGCGGCCAAGCGCAAAGCAAAGGCGCAAACGCAAGCGCAGACGCAGGGCGGCCGCGGCCGGTGGACGGTCATCGTCGGCGCGGTGATGGTCCAGGTCATCCTGGGCACGATCTACGCCTTCAGCGTTTTTGTTGCTCCGCTGGAGGGAGAGTTCGGCTGGAGCCGGCTGACGACGCAGTGGGCTTATTCGTTGGCGCTGGTCATGTTTGCCGTGACGATGATCCCCGCCGGGCGTTTGCAGGACCAGATCGGGCCGCGCAAGGTCGCCATGATCGGCGGCGCGCTGCTGGGCTTGTCCTTCCTGCTCGCGGCCGCGCTGGTCAACGCCAACCGGCCGTGGGCGTTCTACCTGACTTACGGCGTACTCGGCGGCGCCGGCATCGGTTTCGGCTATGTCTGCCCCATCTCTGCCGCGGTCAAGTGGTTCCCCGACAAGAAAGGGCTGATCACCGGCATTGCCGTGGCGGGCTTCGGCGCGGGTACGCTCTTCTTCGCAGGGCCGGCCTCGGCGCTGCTGTTGCCGCCGGCAGATGCCGGCGATAGTTTGAGTCTCTACCAGATTATCCTGATCGGGCTGGGCGTGATGGAGGGCAAGGGCAGCGGCATCGGCTGGCGCGCCTTCTTCGTGCTGCACGGCATCGTCTGCGCGGCGATCGTTATCCTGGGCGCCATGTTGCTGCGCAACCCGCCTGCCGGGTGGAAGCCCGCCGGCTGGAACCCGTCGTCGGTCAAGCAGAAGACGATGGCCGAACTGGAGTGGCGTGAGATGCTCAATACGCCGCTGGCGACGATGTTGTGGATGACCTTCATCTTCGGCGCGACGTCAGGCCTGATGGCGATCGGACAGTGGACGCCGATGATGCGCGACATTTTGGGCGATTCGTCGTTGGCGCCGGCGGGGCTGGGAGCCCTGGCGCGCTTCCTGGAGCCGGTGGCGATTTTGGCGATCTTCAACGCCTTCGGCCGCATCTTCTGGGGCAAGATCAGCGACATGATCGACCGCCCGCGCGCCATGATGATGATGTTCTTGGCGCAGGGCATGGCGTTTATGATCCTTGCCAGCGTGCGCTCTCCGCTGGGGATTGTGGCGGCTTCGGCGTGGGTAGGCCTGAACTTCGGCGGCATCTTCACGCTCTTCCCTTCGGCTACATCGGACTACTTCGGCATGAAGAACTTCGGCGTCAACTACGGCTGGATCTACAGCGGCTACGGTGTGGCGGGCATCATGGGGCCGATCGTCGGCGGCGTGCTGTTCGACATGACGGGGAGCTACCTGTTGGCCTTCCTGTTTGCGGGCACGCTGTGCTTCGTGGCGGCGGGCAGCGCGGTCGTGGTGTGGGGCATGGCGCGCGCCGAGGAACAAACCAGGGCCGCGGCCGCAAGGTGATCGCGGCGAACTGACCGAAGGGGCTGGGGAGAGAAAACAGAGCGAAGTGCGCATCCGGCGGCAGCATTGTCGCCGGATGCGTTATGCAGGGGATAACGCCCCGTTAGAAACAGCGCCTACACGGCGTTGTCTTGCATCTGCGGTACAATAAGGGCTGATGCGATTCGATCTACGCCAGTACAGGAAAGAGAAATCATGGAAACGAAAGCCTACGAGTTTTTTAAGGAATTGCTGGCAGCCCCTGGCCCTTCCGGCTACGAGGAGCCGGTGCAGGCTGTGGTGCGCCAGTATGTGAGCGACTTCGCCGGCAGCGTCAAGACGGACGCACACGGCAATGTCATCATCGGCAGCAACGTCGATGCGCCGATGCGCGTGCTGCTAGCCGGGCATTGCGACCAGATCGGTCTGGTCGTCACCCACATCGATGAAAAAGGCTTCCTCTACACCAAGCCCATCGGCGGGTGGGACCCGCAGCAGTTGATCGGCCAGCGCATGACCGTGTGGACGCGCAGCGGCCCCGTACCTGCCGTGATCGCGCGCAAGCCCATCCACCTCCTCAAGAGCGAGGAACGCGACAAGGTCGTCAAGCTCGAAGAGATGTGGCTGGACATCGGCGCTACAGACAAGGACGATGCAACCGGCGTGGTGCGCATCGGCGACCCGGTGACGCTGGAGTTGGGCTATCGCGAGATGCGCAACGGGCTGGCGAACTCGCCGGGCATGGACAACATCACCGGCGTGTGGGTGGTGGTCGAGGCGCTGCGCCGCGCCGCACAGAAATCGCTGAACTGCGCGCTTTTCGCCGTCTCCACAGTGCAGGAGGAGATCGGCCTGCGCGGCGCACAGACCAGCACGTTCGGCGTGGACCCCTACATCGGCATTGCCGTGGACGTGACCCACGCCACCGACTGCCCCACCATCGACCAGCGCCAGGAAGGCGACGTCAAGCTTGGCGGCGGGCCGGTGATCGAGCGCGGGCCAAATGTCAACCCGCGGCTTTTCGACCGGCTGGTCGACGTTGCGACGGCGGCGGAGATGCCGTATCAGGTGACTGCGCACGGGCGCGGTACAGGCACCGACGCCAACATCATCCAGTTGACGCGCGCCGGCGTCGTCACCGGCCTGATCGGCATCCCCAACCGCTATATGCACAGCGCGGTCGAGACCATCGCCCTGAGCGATATCGACCAGGCGGCGGATCTGCTGGCCGCTTTCGTCACGGGGCTGAGCGGGGACGAGGATTTCACTCCGTAGGGTGAAGGCAGCTAGCGGTACGGATTGACGCTGAGATTGGGAACACAGTCGAAAAACGGATGCCTGTAAGAGTCCGGCGTCCATTTCTCTATGCTGTGTTTGTCAGTGTTGCATTGTTATGTGTTAGGGAGAGAAACTATCGTGAATATTGCCCAGAACGTGATCGAGTTGGTGGGAAACACGCCATTGGTGCGCCTGAACCGCGTCACCGAAGGCGCGGCTGCGACGGTTGCGGCCAAGCTGGAGTTCTTCAACCCGGCTTCGAGCGTCAAGGACCGCATCGCCATGAGCATGATCGAGGCGGCGGAGCAGGCCGGCCTGATCGGCCCGGATACGATCATCCTGGAGCCGACCAGCGGCAACACGGGCATCGGCCTGGCCTTCGTCTGCGCGGCCAAGGGCTATCGTTGCACGTTGGTGATGCCCGATACGCTGAGCGTGGAGCGGCGTCTGCTCATGCGCGCCTATGGGGCCGAGCTGATCCTGACGCCGGGCGCCGAAGGCATGAAAGGCGCGCTGCGTAAGGTGGCGGAGTTGGTTGCTTCTGACCCGCGTTACTTCGTGCCGCAGCAGTTCGAGAATCCGGCCAACCCAGCCGTTCACCAGCGCATGACCGCCGAGGAGATCTGGCGCGATACCGATGGGCAGATCGACATCTTCGTGGCGGGCGTGGGCACGGGCGGCACGATAACGGGCGTGGCCCAGTCGTTGAAGCCGCGGCGTCCGGGGTTGCAGGTGATCGCGGTGGAGCCGTCCGCTTCGCCGGTTCTGTCCGGCGGGCAGCCCAGCCCGCACAAGATTCAAGGCATCGGCGCGGGGTTTGTGCCCGCCGTGCTGAACCGAGACGTGATCGACGAAATCGTACAGGTGAGCAACGAGGAGGCGTTCGCCATGGCGCGGCGCGTGGGCCGGGAAGAGGGTTTCTTGGCGGGCATCTCATCCGGCGCAGCCATTCACGCTGCGGTGAAAGTGGCGCAGCGCCCGGAGAACGCCGGCAAGCTGATCGTGGTGATCGTGCCGTCCAACGGCGAACGCTACCTCAGCACCGCACTCTATGCGGAGGACTAGAATATAGGATGCTGATTGTCGCCGCGATAGGGATCTGTACGGATGGCATACGCTATCGAGGAAAAATCCGTGCGAATCCCTATGATCGGCGTTAGCTGTGTGGTTGTATCTGATAGTTTGATTGGGGGATAGGGCTATGTGGGCGACATTGCGGCGTGACGTCAACTCGTTTTTTGCCCGCGACCCTGCGGCGCGCAGCGTGCTGGAGGTTGTGTTGTGCTATCCGGGGCTGCACGCGCTGTGGTTCTACCGGCTGGCGCATTGGCTGTGGGTGCGCCGGTTCTACTTGCTCGGTCGCTGGGTGTCGCATGTGGGCCGCTTCTTCACCGGCATCGAGATCCATCCCGGCGCGCAGATCAGCCCCGGGCTGGTGATCGACCACGGCATGGGCACGGTGATAGGCGAGACGGCCGAGATCGGTGAGGATGTGACCCTCTACCACAATGTGACGCTGGGCGGCGTGAGCCTGGTCAAGGAGAAGCGCCACCCCACGGTAGAGGATCATGTGGTGATCGGCGCGGGCGCGCAGGTGCTGGGGCCGATCCGCATCGGCGCGCACTCGCGCATCGGCGCCAACGCGGTGGTGGTGAAGGACGTGCCGCCGGACTCGGTGGCGGTAGGCGTGCCGGGCCGCGTGCGCGGGCATGACGCCGTGTTGCCCGAACCGGGCGACATCGACCTGCATCATAACATTCTGCCCGACGCCACCATGGAACTGCTGCAGGCGCTTACCACGCGCGTGGCCGAGCTGGAGGCGGAGCTTGCCGAACTGCGGCAAGAGCGGGAGCGGGTTGGGTAGCTGAGGGGGAGTGCAGTCTGCTTCACCGCTGCGGCGCCGTCGAGCCGGCGGGATCTCACGCGTTGGACGCCGGCCTAGGACACGTCTAGGCCATCATCAGACCAGAGCAAAAACAAACGGGGGCGACGCTCTTGGCACGTCGCCCCCGCTGTATTGTGGCATCCCCGGGAGGACTCGAACCTCCGACCTCTTGGTCCGCAACCAAGCGCTCTAATCCACTGAGCTACGGGGACATATTCAGCTAGCGTGTTACAGCAGTCTGTGGCGGGGAGGGAGGGATTTGAACCCTCGAGGGATATTGCTACCCCTACCCACTTAGCAGGCGGGCGCACTCGACCGGGCTATGCGACCTCCCCACATGACTTACACTGCATCCGTCTAGCGCTAGGCGGAGGGAGAGGGATTCGAACCCCCGGTGACATCACTGCCACAGTTGTTTTCAAGACAACCGCCTTCGTCCACTCGGCCATCCCTCCATCGCCGCCAAGTGAAACTCAGCGCAGAACAGACGCCTCAACAGCGTAGGCAGTATACTATTCTCTCCTTTTGCCTGTCAAATGCACCGCGCCCGTAATTACCCTATTGGGTAACGGCGCGCCTCCTTCATGCGGCGGCGCGCCGTCCGATCGACGAGTCGCCTCGTCCCTAGCCGATGCGCGTGCGACCGCCCATGTAGGGCCGCAGCACTTCGGGCACGACGATGCTGCCGTCAGCCTGCTGGAAATTCTCGAGGATGGCGATCACGATGCGCGGCAGGGCCAGGCCGGAGCCGTTGAGCGTGTGGACGTGCTCGATGGAGCCGTCCTCCTTGCGGTAGCGGATGTTGGCGCGCCGCGCCTGGAAGTCGCGGAACCACGAGCAGGAGCTGACCTCCAGCCACTCCTGGCTGCCCGCGGCCCATACCTCGATGTCGTACTTCTTGCAGGCAACGAAGGAAAGGTCGCCGGTGGCGATGGCGACGCGGCGCCAGGGCAGGCCCAGCCGCTCGACCAGCGCTTCGGCGCTGCGCGTGAGCGACTCGAGTTCGTCGCGGCCGTGCTGCGGCTCTACGAACTTGACCATCTCCACCTTCTCGAACTGGTGGACGCGCTTGATGCCGCGCACGTCTTTGCCTGCGGACACCTTCTCACGACGGAAGCAGGGGGTGTGCGCTACGTAGTAGAGCGGCAGAGTCCCCGCTTCGATGATCTCATCGCGGTGCAAGTTGGTCACCGGCACCTCGGCTGTAGGGATGAACCAGTAGTCTTCCTCGGCGTCGCGGTAGAGCACATCCCCGAACTTGGGCAGGTTGCCCGTGCCGACCATGCACTCCTCGCGCACCATGAAGGGCGGGTAGACTTCCTGGAAGCCATGCTCCTCGACGTGCACATCCAGGAACCAGTTGGCGAGGGCGCGTTGCAATTGCGCCGCGCCGCCCTTGAGCACGTAGAAACGGCTGCCGGAGAGGCGTGCGCCGCGCTCCAGGTCGATGATGCCCAGCCGCTCGCCCAGGTCCCAGTGGGGCAGCGGGTCGAAGTCGAAGCGCGGCTTCTGGCCCGACTCTTTGACCACGACGTTTCCCGACTCATCGGGCGCGACCGGCACGTCATCCTCCGGGGGATTGGGGATGCGCAGCATGGCGGCGAGGAACAGCTCCTCTACGCTGCGCAGTTCGACATCCAGCGCGTTGATCTCATCGCCGATCTCGGCCATACGCGCCTTGAGGGCGTTGGCTTCGTCTGCGCGCTTCTCTTGGAAGAGCCGGCCGATCTCTTTGGAGCCTGCGTTGCGCTCGGCGCGCAGCGTCTCCACGCGGGTGAGCAGGCTGCGGCGTTGCTCATCCAGGTCCAGCGCCTGCTCCCACGGCGCGTCGGCGTCGTTGAGCTTGCGCATCGCTTCGGCTAGCGCCGTGCGATTCTCTCGCATCCAACGAATGTCCAGCATGATTCCGCCTTTCGGTGATAAGGGTCCGCCAAAATAAAAACCCCCTTCGTCTGAACCGCTTCAGGACGAAAGGGACTCCGTGGTGCCACCTGACTTCGCGGAAGCTCATGCGAGCTTCCGCCTCGAACACGATAACGGCGTGGGGGCCGCCCGGCCATTTCCTGCCGGGGTCTCGGAAGGCGCTGGCGTCGCCGTCTGGGGCTGCCTCGCAGCGTCCGGCAGCTCTCTGGTGCACCAGGGCGGCGCGCCCTGTTCTTCGTCTTCGACTATGGTTGATTCAGTTGCCGCTACGTTTTCGTAGATCGCAGCGGCGCATCATGCCGGTAGCGTAGCACACAGCCCTGCGGCTGTCAATAAAGCGCGCGAATTCTTTCTAGCGCAAGATGATCGGCAGGTTAACCCGTTCTTCCGCCGGCTCCGCAAACCAAAAGCCGCTTGACAGGCGGAAGTCGGCGCTGCTGGACGGCCCGACGATGCCCTGGCCGGCTGTGCCTTCGACGCGGTAATCGGCCGAAGCAGAAAGCCGTCCGCCGCCGGCGATTACGTGCCACGACAGGTCGTAGTCGGCGGATGTCTGGGCTAGGCCGGCTCTGCCGGACAGCAGCGCCAACGCCGCCAACGCGGCAACTAGAATGATGATCCCCGGACGATACTTCATCAATGTCTCCTTTCGGCGCAGCACGTCAGCTACTGGAGCGTGACATAGACGTAGATCATATCTTGCGCGCCGTCTAGCGGCTCCAGCGCTTTGCCGAAGACGGTCCCGGGCAGGGTCGTCAGCGCGCCGTCCACGGTCGCCGTTTGGGCCTTTGCCGCGAACCCGGCTGCTCCGGCTGTCGAGAGAAGGTCGCCGGGCTGGATGCTGCCGGAATCCATTACGCTCGCCTTTACCAAGGCGGGCCCCTGCACGACGACGAGAACGTATTCGCCCGGGGCGGCATCGCCCGGCGGGGTTACTTCCATGTCTGTCATAGCCGCCGGCAAAGATCCTTCCGGCGATTCAAGCGCCGGATCGACGGCGGCGATGTTGAAGCGGCTGTAGACAACCCCGGCGACGGCTGTACTGTTGGCGAAGGTCGCCTTCGTGACCTGTACGAGGGGGCCGTCGACCGCAGCCGCGGAGCGGTCGACGCCGCTGAAGACCACGACATCGCCCGGCGACACTGTGCCGGCGCCGCTGTATTGCATGACCTGCATGAACGCGCCGGCGGTGTGTATGTTGAGGCTGTAGAGGTTGTCCGGCGTATAGAAGCCGTAGTTGTTGTCTGTGCGCGAGGTGCGCCCGGTGGCGCCGCGCCAGTCTGCGCTCTGTCCCCATATGCCGTAGTTGCTGTTGCTGACCCCGTAGAGGCCGACGCCGGAGGAACTGCTGCCGTAGACGCCGCGATTGGCGCCGATGCCGACCACGCCCACCGCGCCGAGCGGCTGCGCTATCCCCTCGACGTTTCCGGCCTCCCCGCGCACGCCCTGGTTCTGTACGCTCTGGGCATAGACGCCGTAACCGCCGGTCGACGTCACATAGGCGCCGTGGTCGTAGTGGTTGATGCCGTCTGTGTGGACGCGCAGGCCGTAGCCGTTGTCGCTGGTGAAGTAGCCGCCCCAACTATCTGTGCTTGCTCCCCAGACGCCGTAGCTCTGCGTGCTCTGGCTGTGCAGGCCCGCGCCGCCGCCGGCGGACGCGTACAGGGCCGCGCCTGTGGCCGGCGCATAGCCCGCCAGCGCGGCGTCGGCCGCATCGAGCGAATCGGCTGCGATGTCCGCGCCGGGGCGCAGGCTGAGGGCGTAGGGAGCGGGCAAGATCTCCTGGCGCGGTGACAACGTCTGCCCGTTGACGTCGATGCTCAACCAGAGCGCCTGCCCGTTGAAGTTGGCTTGATCCACCTCAAGTTGAGTTGTGAACAGCCCGCCATCTACGGCGATGCTGCGGTCGCCGCTATCCCACAGCGCCGATCCGCCGTTGGCTGCGTCGTAGACGATGAAGCGCATCGTATAGTTTCCGTTCAGCGGCTGACCGTCCGGGTTCGTCAACCGGCCTTGATAGCTGATTGTACTGGGAGTTTGGGCTGCTTCGACAGCCTCCGCTGCGGATGCGCGTTGTGTGAACACGCCGGCGACGCCGGCTGCCATAAGCAGCAGGACGATGCCGGCAACGGTCATGGACAAACTCTTATTGTTCACGAGGTTTCCGCCTTTCTATACCGATACACGCTCCGGACGATAGGTGACCGGGCGTATACCGATACCGCTAACGGACGCTCAGTTTAGCCGCAGATAGCCACGGATGTCTCGATGCAAGGCGGCGGCCTGTGTGTTGTTCGGGTCGAGTTGCAGCGCCCTCTTCACAGCTGCCATTGCTTCCGCTGACCGGCCTAAGCGCCAGTAGGCGGTCGCTACAGCGGAATAGGCCGCGCTGGACTCCGGTAATAGACGCACGGCTTCCTGATGGGCAGCCAGAGCGATCTCCAGGCGCCCTAAGGCCGCTTCAGCCGTACCCAGATAGAGATACGCTTCGCCGTTGGTCGCGTCCAGCACGACGGCCTGTCGCAGTTTGGCGGCTGCGGTCTCCACATCTCCGCTTTCTAATGCGGCGCGTCCCCAAAGGGCGTATATGGTGGCGGAATTCGGGGACAATGTCAAAGCGCGGTCAAACGCGCCAGCGGCTAGGCCGTGTGTGTCGGCTCCGAAGCGACGGGCGGCGGACGCGTAGAACTGGGCCGTGTGCAGCCAACTATTCGAGTCTTGCGGTCGCAGTTGGCGGGCTTGTTCTAAGGCGCTTTCGGCCTGCGCCAGCCAATACTGCGCCCTCGACGGGTCGGTGACGGCTAATTGCCAGTATGCCTGGCTGCGTAGGAGTTGGTGCGCCGGCTCGAACGGCCAATGTGTCGACGCCCGTTCTGCGGCTGATGCGGCTCCGTTCCAGTCGCCGGCCTGGGCATGCAGATGAGACGCGCGCGCGGCGATGTCGGCGCGTAGAGGGCGGACGTTGATCTGCCACGCAGCCGCGCCGACGCCTGCGCTCAGGGCGAGGACGAAGGCCCAGCGCCAAGCGCTGCGCTGCGCCGTCACCGGGGCTAACGAGAGGGATGGCGGCGCGGCGAGGGCTGCGCCCATCCCCATCAGCAGCCACGTCGCCGTCGCCGTGGGCGTCACGTCGAAACTGGTGAGGTTGTTGGCGACATTGCCCAGCACGGCGGACAATGTCGCGATCAGCAGCGCGCGTCGCCGTGTAGATTGCGGACGGCCTAATGCTAGGCCGATCACGAGGCAGAACGTGGCCAGGAGCAGAGCGTACGCCAGCAAACCCGGAATGCCTGCCGTCAAGGTCCAGTCCAGAGCCAGGTTGTGGGCGCGATCGACAAAGAAATCGCGTCCTTGTAGGTAGACGAGTTCGGGCGGGTAGACACGCGGGAACATGATGCCCGTCGTTTCGAGGCCGTAGCCTAGGAGCGGTCGATGTGCAATCAGGTCGAGTGCGGCGCGCCAGATGGACAGGCGCGCCGCACTTGAGCCAAGTTGATGCCGGCCTAGCGTTATAACTGCGAGCGGACCGCTCAGAAAGAGTAGGACGATTCCACCCCAGGCTAACCTGCGCAGTGGACGCCCCAACCGCGGCCCGTACCAGAGCAGGGCGAACAGCGCCAGCGCTACGGATGCCGCCACCCAAGCGCTGCGGGCCAACGTCAGCCCAACGCCGACTAGTTCGCCCGAAAAAAGCAGGGCCCAGGCAAGGCGCAGGCGCCCGCGAGCCGTGAGCAACAGCGCCAACGTCACCGGCAACAGGATTGCCAGATAGGCGCCGACGAAGTTGGCGCGACCCAACGTCGCGTAGATCGGCGAACGGGCGTCACTGAGCAGGTCGAAGGGATTCCAGCCTAAGGTTTGGGCATAACTCAGGAGAAGGAGCGGGATGCCCGAGGCCGCCATTGCCGTTGCCGTCTCGCGGGCAAGGTTAACGCTCTGAAAGCGACTTGCCGCCAGCAGGAGCAGCATCAGATAGGTGAGCAGCGTCACCGCGCCCTGGTTGCGCTCATAGCTGCCCCACAGGCTTAGCGGCCAGTCGACGGAGGTCGCGGTGGTTGTGACGATCACCAGGGCCAGCAGCATGGCCGGACCCAGCAGGGGGCCGGCGCGCAACCGGCTCCACGGCGGCTGCCGTCTATGAACGTATTCGGCCAGCGCCATGCCCGTCAAGACCCAGACCAGCGTCCGTACCAACGCTGCTTTGGGAAGGTCAAACGGCTGTTGGCCCCACAAGTTGATCCAAAGCGGAGCCAGGATCGCCAGGAGATGCCATCCGACGCGTTGCGCCGCGCCCAGGGCCGAAATCGCCGTCAACGGCCGGCGTCGTCGCCGTTGAGCCTGGCGGCGGCCTCGGCGGCTAACTGAGGGAGCGACATCAGGGGCAGCGGCGCGTCATAGCGCACCACTGCGTGTGAGGCTGCGTCTAGATGGTCGAGCAGCCAGTTGGTGACGCGCGGGGGCATGTCACTCTCGACGTCCACGCGCACGACCGGCCCGAAGCGTTTGGCTCGCTCCCCCTGGAGAAGTTGCGGCCTGTTACTGGGGGCGGGCGGCTGGGCGCGCAACAGGCGGAAGTAGAACGTGCGGTGTACGGGCATTCCGACGAAGAGGTCCGCGACGAAGTGGCTGACCAGGTCTCCACTCCACACATAGACAGCGGACGACTTCGTTGCGGCCGAAGGCAGGCGAATCAGTCGAGGGATGGCGTGCGGCGTCTTGACGCGCGCAAAGAGCGCTGCCAGCTCGCCCCTGCTGCCGTCGCGCAGTTCGACCAACAAGTTGAGACTGTCGCTGCTGATGTGCGGGAAGGGCCGGCCGGGGTCGACTGCCAGCGGAACAAGCAAAGGGTGGACGCGCGCATAGAAATAGTCGCGCAGCCAGGCGGAATGATCCGCCGCCGCCTGGGCGACCGGCACGATCTCAAATCCAGTCTGGGCAAGTTCTGGGATGATGACGTCTTCATAGAGCAGCGCCGCGCGGCGATAGAGCATCTCGGTCCACGTGCTTAGCGCCGGCGCCCAGTCCGCGCCGGAAGCGGCTTGGGGGCCTCCGGAGCCGAAGAGCGCGGGCATGTAATCCCGGTAGATGCGGTCGATCCCCTGTGCCATCTGTTGCAGAGCTGTGAGCCGGTTGACGGGGCTGCTTCGACGCTGCTCGGCCCGCGCCAGCGGACGCGCCGGGTGGTAGAGCCAAGCGGGGGCCCGTTCATACGGCCCGAACAGGGCGGCGAAGGTTTCGTCGACCGTCGAATTGTTCAACTCGGCCAGTTCGTCGTCCGCCATACGTGCTCGCATCTGTTGCCATGGCTGCGTGTCAACGCACGCGCCTTCCCGCCCGCGCATCACAGGGCCTGCTTCAGGACGGGGCCTCTTCGTGTGCAGCCGTCTCGGAGACGGGGTCGGCGGCATAGGCCAGGGCCAGCGCTTCGCGGCTCACCTGGCGGTAGATCTCTGCCAGCGTTTCGTAGGCGTCGATGCTTGCGTGCGTGAATGTCGGGGGGCCTAGGCGGCGCAGCAGGGCCAGTTCCACGGCGGGAGCGATGATGAATGGTCTGTATTCCTCTTGCGCGCGGCCGCTGCCCCAGAATGCGGCCGGGTCAGCGTCGAGCGGTTCGGGAGCGTCCGCGCCATCGGGCGTCGTGTAGCCGGGCGCTTGAGCAGGGCCAGACGCGGGCCGGGCGTCTGCGGGCGCAGCGCCGTCTTCCTGACTGCCTTTGCGTTCGCGGCGCAGGCGCAAGGCGTGTAGCGCCTGTTGTTGGTCCTTGCCGCGCAGGCGCAGAAGCAGCCACGGGGTGTCGGCTAGCAGTTCGCCCAGGGCGCGATAGACCGCGATGGCGTGCTCGCAGGGGGCGTCCGTCTCGCCGCAGCAGGAGCAGATCTGCACGATCTCCTCTTGCGGTTCGGGCAGCAGCGACACGCCGGCCTGCGCGAGTGCGCTTTCCAGGTCGGGCGGCAGTTCGCCCGCGGAGAGATGCGCGGTATATAGCGCCTGGTGGCCGAGCGTTTCCAGCGCTCGTTCCCATTCCGTCTCGCTCCATGTGGGGATGCGGACCTCGACCGTGCAGACGTCGCCGGCGTGCGGCTGCACCATAGCGACAGCGCGGCCCGGCAGCACTTCCATCCGCTTGACGCGCGCGCCTTTGCCGGTCGAACGGTTCGCGGCTTGTACGCCGCGCTCGGCCAACATCTGCCGCCAGCGTCGCGACCACCAACGTCCGTTTTGTTCACGCGGTTCCTGCATGTTCACTCCTCCTCTGCGTCTTCGACCGCATCGTAGCGCAGGGTGAGCAGGTTGCGCAGTTGGTCAGTATCCAGTTCGGTCAGCCATTCTTCGCCGCTGCCGACGATGGATTCGGCCAGCATCTGCTTGCTCTCGATCAATTCGTGGATGCTCTCCTCCAGCGTGCCCGCGGCCACGAACTTGTGGACCTGAACATTGCGGCGTTGGCCGATGCGGAAGGCGCGGTCGGTGGCCTGGTTTTCGACGGCCGGGTTCCACCAGCGGTCGTAGTGGAAGACGTGGTTAGCCGCAGTAAGGTTGAGGCCGGAACCGCCGGCGCGCAGGCTGAGGACGAAGATGGGCGGTCCGTCCTCGCTCTGGAAGGCCTGTACCATCTTGTCGCGCTGCGTGGCGGGCGTGCCGCCATGCAGGAAGAGCGCTTCCAGCCCCAACGTATCGACGAGATGCCGCTTGAGCAGATGGCCCATCTCGACGAACTGCGTGAAGATCAAGGCGCGGTCGCCGACCGAGAGGGCTTCGTCCATCATCTCGGTGAGGCGCGACAGCTTGCCGCTGCGCCCGGCGAGCGGGCCGGCCTGCTTGAGGAAGTGCGCCGGATGGTTGGCAATTTGCTTGAGCTTGGTGAGCAGGGCCAAGACCATGCCGCGGCGCTGAATGCCGTCCGAGCGGTTAATCTGGGCGAGCGCTTCGTTGACGGTCTTTTCGTAGAGCGCTGCCTGTTCGGGCGAGAGCGAGCAGTAGACCACCATTTCGTTCTTTTCCGGCAGGTCGGAGATGATGGTCGGGTCCGATTTGAGACGGCGCAGCAGGAAGGGCTGCACCACACGGCGCAGTTCGTGCGTGCGCTCTTCGTCGTTGTAGCGCTCGATGGGGACGATGTACTGCCGGCGGAAGGTCTCTTGTGCGCCAAGGTAGCCGGGGTTGAGGAAGTGCATGATGCTCCACAATTCGGCTAGCCGGTTTTCGACGGGCGTGCCGGTCAGGGCGATGCGGTTACGCCCGCGCAGACGCCGCACGGCCAGGGTTTGCTTGGCGGTCGGCGTCTTGATGTTCTGGGCTTCGTCGAGGATCAGGTCGCCCCACTCGAACTGGGTGAGCAACTCCACGTCGCGCCGCGCGGTGCCGTAGCTGGTGATCACCAGATCGGCGGACTGGACGGCCTGGGCGAAGTCGTCGCCGCTCAGCCGGGTGTTGCCGTGATGAACCAGGGCGGTCAGTTCCGGTGCGAAGCGTTCGATCTCGCGGCGCCAGTTGGCGACGACGCTGGTTGGGCAAATAAGCAGGGCCGGGTCCGGCTTTTCGCCTGCGGCCCGACTTTCGGCGCGCATGTGCAGCAACAGGGCGATGGCCTGGATGGTCTTGCCCAGGCCCATGTCATCGGCTAGGCAGGCGCCCAGCCCAAGGCGACGCAAATAGGCCAGCCAACCTACGCCGCGACGCTGATATGGGCGCAGTTCGCCCACAAAGCCGGGCGGCTCTGTGGCGGCGTCGAGCGGGGTGTATGTGCGTAGCCGTTCGAGCGCGTCCTGTACCCAGCCGGTGAGCGTCACATCTTCCAGCCCCAGGGACTCGACCGTGGCGAGCGAAGGCAGAATCTCGTCGGGCAGGCCGGCGAGGTCGTCGCCATGTAGTGCGGGCCCCTGGTCTACGGCCGCGGGAGCCTGGTAACGCTGGGCTAGTTTCACGGCTTGTAGCAGGCTGATGCGTCCTGCAGGCTTGGGGCCGGCGAGGAAGCGTTTGGCCGCTTCGACCTGTTCCGGGTCCAATTCCACCCAACGCTGATCGAGACGCAGCAGCGGCGTACGCATGGCTGTGACTTGCTCAAACTGGGCGCGAGTGAGCTGTTGGCCGCCCAAGGTAAGTTCCCAGGCGTAGGCGATGCGGCCCGTCGAGCCGCGCTGACCGGCGCTCCGCCTGCCGAAAGGCAGTTCGAGCGTGTCGGCGTCCGGCTCATCGGCAAACTCGTCGCCGGCAAACTCGCTGTCGCTCAACGCCCCATTGACTGCTTCATCTTCAGCCGAGAGGAGCAGGCGCAGTCCCAGACGCATGCGCGGTTCCGCATGCCACCAGTGCGGCAGGATCACGCCAAATCCGCTGCTTTCCAAAAGCGGGCCGGCCTCGCGCAGGAACTGGTAAGCTTCCTCTGTCGAAAGCAGGCTCAATTCCGGATGAGGGCTGTGCAGGCTGCGCTCCAGCGGCGGAAAGAGGCGGCTCGCCACGCCCAGACCGGCCAACAGCCGCTCCTGCGGCTGGTCGATCTGGCGGCCGCCCGCCTGAACGAAGCCGCGCGTCGCTCCCCATACCTCATGCGCCGAGACCATCAGGGCAGGGTTGTCGCGCGCTTGCAGGTAATAGCGCAGATGCCAGGCGGACTCTTCTGTGGATGCTTCTGCGGCGCCGGCGAGATCGGGCCGGCGCGGTTCCGTCAAGACGAAGCAGATGCGGAAGTTGGCATCACGCACTACATAAAGTTGCTCGGTCCATTGGTGCCATTCCTGGAACAGATCGTGTGCGGGCTGCGGCGGCAGCGTAACCCGGCGATCGTCGCCGAGCAAGCTTCTGATCCAGGCCATTGATGGCGTCTGCGGCGCGCCTGCCAGGAGGGCATCGTCGGTCCAGGCGCGGATGGCCGTGTCGACCAGCGTAGAGACGAAGTGGTCGAGCAACTCGGCGGCGAGCGGCGCAACTGAAGGATCGTCTAGGTTGTAGGCGCGGCAGACGGGCGGCATGGCGGCGACAAGCAAGCTGCGCCGCTGCTCGGTGCGCGGGTCTAGCCAAAGCGGCTGCCAACGCCCTTCCAATTGGCCGGCGCGCTGAATGCGCAAGCCGGGCAAGAAGTGTTGACCGACCAGAATTTCCAGCGTGAACTTGGCGGCGTTGCTCCAGAACGTCAGGTCGTGGCCCAGTCGCACGCGTTGGAACGAGACGGTCTCCGTCTCACGGCTGCGCAGGGGCTGGCGCGTCAGATGGCTGAGGCAGGCAAGCGCGGCCAGCGGCGACAAGGCGAGACCCGTCACCTGCCACGGCATCAGCGTCGGAGCCGGCGCAGCGGTCCGGGCATGCCCGCCATTACCGGAAGCAGCGGAGCGGAAGACGTTGCGCCGCGTAAGCGGCAGCCCGTCTTGGCTAGGCAGCCAGACCACGGCGGTAGCCGGCTGGGCGGCCGACGGTGCGATGCTGGTGAACCCCGCGGCCAGGGCGGAGCGCAACTGGCCGATGGCGGCTTGGCTGGGGTGAGAGGGGACCTTCGGCGTGCGTTGGCGGCCATTGGCGGTCTTTGCCGCACCCGCCGTCTCGCCGGAAGAAAGGCGTGAGCCGTTTCCGGACCCGTTGGAGAGGTCCTGATCCTCGGCCCACAAGAACAAGCGACTGCTCGAAACTGACTCGTCGGAACGCAACCAAGCGGCGTGAATGGTTAAAGGCATAAAGGATATTCTACCGCGCCGCGCGCCCGCGATCAAATTTCCGAAACCGGATTATGACGTGGGTTTCGCCGAGCGCTTCCCGTACCGGCGGCGGCTTGGGAGGCGGGAACGCGCTCCAATGTGAAAAACGCGTTCCGGGTCTCGGAGGCGAGAATTGCACTGCGCGACAGAGCCATCTATAATGTCCTGAATAATCCGTTCGTCAGCAGCAATGGGGATTCGGTTATGTTGAAGACACACACCTGTGGTGAACTGACTTTGGAGCATGTCGGCCAGCATGTGACCTTGGCGGGGTGGGTCAACCGCCGCCGCGATCATGGCGGCCTGATCTTTGTCGACCTGCGTGATCGCTTCGGCATCACGCAGGTGACTATCGATTCCGATGCCACGGCGGAGGCGCACGAGGTGGCCGGCCAGTTGCGCAGCGAGTATGTTGTGCAGATGAGCGGCGTCGTGCGCAAGCGTCCGCCCGGTTTCGAGAATCCCAACTTAGCGACGGGCGCCGTCGAAGTGATGGCGGACGATGTCAAGGTTTTGAACCCGGCGCGCACGCCCCCGTTCTACATCAGCGGCAACGCCGACGACGTCGAGGAGGCGCTACGTCTCAAATACCGTTATTTGGACCTGCGCCGGCCGCGCATGTTGGCGAACTTAGTTCTGCGTCATCGTATGGTGCGCATGATCCGCGAGTATCTCTCGGCGCGCGACTTCTTGGAGATCGAGACGCCGATCCTGCTCAAGAGCACGCCGGAAGGCGCACGCGACTTTGTCGTGCCTAGCCGCATGCACGCCCATCGTTTCTACGCGCTGCCGCAAAGCCCGCAGCAGCTCAAGCAGCTCTTCATGGTCGCCGGCATCGAGCGATACTTCCAGATCGCGCGCTGCTTCCGCGACGAAGACCTGCGCGCCGACCGCCAGCCGGAATTCACTCAGCTTGACCTGGAGATGAGCTTCGTCGAGGCCGCAGACGTGCGCGCCCTGATCGAGGAGATGCTGATCGAGCTCAGCGGCGAGATCAGCCCGAAGCGCATCCAGCAAGTCCCCTTCCCGGTGCTGACCTATGGCGAAGCGATGGAGCGCTATGGCGTAGACCGTCCTGACCTGCGTTTTGGCCAGACGCTGTTCGACGTGACCGAAGATGTGCGCAATAGCGAGTTTGCCGTCTTCCGTAACGCCGCCGCGAGCGGCGGGCAGGTCAAGGGCGTGGTCTATCCTGGCGGGGCGAATCTGCCGCGCCGCGAGATCGACGAACTGACCGACTTTGTGAAGCAGTACGGGGCCAAGGGACTGGTCTGGATCGGGCTGGCCGGCGAGATCCCGGAGAATGGACCCATTCCGGCCGAGGCGCTGCGCAGCCAGACAGCCAAGTTCCTGTCCGTCGAGGAGTTGCGGGCCATCATTGGTCGCAGTCAAGCTATTACCGGCGACCTGATTCTGCTCGTGGCGGCCGACCCCGGCGTGACGGCCCAGAGCTTGAGCAACCTGCGCTTGGAGATTGGCCGGCGCGCCGGGTTGATCGATCAGAATGTGCTTGCCTACTGCTGGATCACCGACTTCCCGCTGCTGGAGTACGATGACGAACTGCAACGCTGGCAGGCCGTGCATCACCCCTTCACGAGCGCACGCGATGAGGACTGGTCGCTGTTGGAAAGCGATCCGGGCGCGGTTCACGCCAAGGCGTATGACGTGGTGCTGAACGGCTGGGAGATCGGCGGCGGCAGCATCCGCATCCACCGCACTGACCTGCAATACCGGCTCTTCAAGACGTTGCAGATCAGCGAGGAAGAGGCCGAGGCCCAGTTCGGCCATATGTTGGAGGCTTTCCAGTATGGAGCGCCGCCGCATGGCGGCATCGCCCTGGGCATCGATCGCATGGCCGCCATCTACGCCGAGACGTCCAGCATTCGCGATGTGATCGCTTTCCCCAAGACCGCAGCAGGGACGGACTTGATGGTAAACGCGCCTAGCCCGGTGACCGAGGCGCAGTTGCGCGAACTGCACATCATGCTTCGCTCCGAAAAAGACGGCGGCGATTGAGGGGGGCGGCGCCGTTCTTGGGGTGTCGAACGAGTCTACATCTCGCCTGATTGCAGCCGATTCGAGTACACACGGTTGGCGATCAGGCGAGATGTCGCGGTCGGGAGGAGACTTCGGCGTGAAACAGACTGCATCTTCTGGATCGGCTTCCGGTTCGCTGGATCGTGAACTGGGCCTTTTTGGGGCTGTAATGATGGGCCTCGGCTCGATTGTGGGGACGGGCGTTTTTGTCAGCATGGGCATCGCCGCCGGCGTTGCCGGCCCGGCTGTGACGTTGGCGGTGGTGATCGGCGCGCTCGTGGCGACGGCGAACGGCCTTTCCAGCGCGCAGCTTGCCGCCAGCCACCCTGTCAGCGGCGGCACATATGAATACGGCTATAAGTACCTGAATCCGTGGCTCGGTTTTGCCGCGGGGTGGATGTTCCTATGCGCCAAGAGCGCTTCGGCGGCCACGGCTGCGCTCGGCTTTGCCGGCTACGTGCTCGCTGCGTTCGGGGTTAGCCACGAAGTGTGGCGCATCGGGCTGGGCTTAGCCGCGGTCGTCGTGCTGACGCTCGTCATCCTGGGCGGTATGCGCCAGTCCAACCGCACGAATACATTCGTCGTATCGATCACGCTCGCCGCGCTGGCCGTGTTTGTGCTGGCCGGTATTCGCCCGCTGCTCCAGAACGGCGCACAACACTTTACGCCGTTTTGGGGGCTCCCCGGCGAAGAGGGCAGCCCGTTGCGCGGCCTGTTGCACGCTTCGGCCCTGATGTTCGTGGCGTACACGGGGTACGGCCGCATCGCTACGCTGGGCGAAGAGGTGCGCGCGCCCCGCACCACGATCCCCCGCGCCATCATCGTGACGCTGATCGCCAGCATGATCCTCTACGTTAGTGTGGCCGTCGTCGCCGTGGGCGTAGCCGGGGCGGAGCAGTTCGCCGAGCAGACGCGGGCGACATCCGCGCCGCTGGAAGTCATCGCCGCGGCCTTCGGCGTGCCGGGCGCGCCGGCAATCCTGGCAGTCGGGGCCATCACGGCCATGCTGGGCGTACTGCTCAATCTGCTGCTGGGGCTGTCGCGCGTTGTGTTGGCGATGGGCCGTCGCCGCGATCTGCCGGCGGCTGTGGCGCGCGTCAGCGAGACGAGCAAGACGCCGGAGGCGGCGGTGATCGCGGTGGCCGCTCTGATCGCGGCGCTCGTCCTCATCGGCGACGTACGCATTACCTGGTCGTTCAGCGCATTCACCGTGCTGGTCTACTATGCCATTACCAACCTGGCCGCGCTGCAGATGCCGGCGGAGCAGCGGCTCTTCCCGCGCGGCGTCGCCATGGCAGGGCTGCTCGCCTGTCTGTTCCTCGCCTTTTGGGTGGAGCCGGGCATCTGGATCGGCGGCTCGCTGATCCTGGCCGCGGGCTTCGTGGGACGTTGGCTGTTACGCCGGCTGTAGGAGGCGCTCAGGAAGAAAACGGCAGTTTTGTTTGAATTCGCCCTAGGCGTGTGATAAAATTGCCGATCACGTATGAATATCCGCAAGCTTCCTCTTTATATACTTGCGCTTGGCATTCTCGGCTTGACCTTTGCCGCCGGCTACAGCGCCTATCCGCTCTTGCATGGCGCGCCCTTGCCGGGCCTTTCATCGTTGACGGAGCCGCCCGCCCGGCAGTCGATGGATGTGTACTGGGAGGCCTGGCGGCTTCTTGATCGCGATTTCTACGGCGATAAGCCGGATACAACCGCGCGCACCTATGGCGCCATCCGCGGCATGGTTGAGTCCTTCGGCGATCCCTATACCTACTTTGTGGAGCCGAGGGCGCGTGAGAGGGAGCGCGACGAATTGCGCGGCAAGTTCGGCGGCATCGGCGCCAACCTGGAACAGACGGAGGCGGGCTATGTGCTGCACCCCGTTCCCGGCCAACCGGCGGACAGCGCCGGCATCCGCGACGGCGACATCCTGCTCATGGTCGATGACCAGGAGATTACGCCGCAGATGAACGTGGATGACCTCGTCGCCTTGGTGCGCGGGCCGGCCGGCAGCCGGGTGACGTTGCTCGTGCGCCGCGCCGATGCAGCCGGCATCGCCACGGAGCTGCCCATTACGGTGACGCGCGCCGAGATCGAGACGCCGAGCATGGAGTGGCGTCTGATCGACGGCAGTTCGCCCGGCAGTCAGGTTGGCTATATCGTACAGACGCTCTTTACCGAACGCAGCCCCGCCGAGATGCAGCGGGCCGTGGAGGAATTGACGGAGTTGGGCGCAGACAGCTTTATATTGGACTTGCGCGGCAACCCCGGCGGACTGGTGCAAGCCGCGGTTCAGATCGCGGATATGTGGCTGCGCCAGGGCGCGATCCTGATCGAGCAGCACGCCGACGGTTCGGAGAACGTGTTCGAAGCCGACGCGCAGCATGTGCGCGAGGACGCCCCGCTTGTGATCATCGTAGATAACGCTTCGGCCAGCGCCAGCGAGATCGTGGCCGGCGCGCTGCGCGACCACGGCCGGGCGACGCTTGTCGGCAGCCGCACATTCGGCAAGGGCAGCGTCCAATTGATTCATGAACTGCCCGACCAGAGCAGCCTGCACGTTACCAACTCCCTCTGGCTCACCCCGAACCGGCACCAGATCGCAGAGCAGGGATTGACGCCCGACATCCTAGTGGCGGAGGGCGACGATCCACTGCCGGAAGCGATCGCAACGGTCGAGCAGGCGGTCATCGCCAAAGCGTTGCCGGACACCGCGCAGCCCTGAGCCGCCCTTTTTGCCCAATTCCTGTGACGCCAAGATGACAGAAAAACAGCCATCCTTCCGCTTGCCGTCTGCGCTGCCCCCGCCGGTCATCATCAGCCTGGCCGGTTTTTTTCTGCTCGCCGCCGCGTTTCTCACCGGCGCGGGCGCGGGCTTCGGGTTAGGCCGCTGGACAGCGTCCGGCGCTCCGCCGGATGTCCGCCAAGCGCCCGCACCCGCCGTCTACGAGTGCGTCGAACAGCCGGCGGAAGGGGCCGCAGCGCAGCTTTATCCCGAGTTCGGCGTCTTTTGGGAGGCGATGGACCTGCTCTACGCCAACTACTACGGCGACTTGCCCGACTCTGAAGAAGCCGCCTTCGCCGCCATCCGCAGCGTGACCGGCCTGCTGGGCGATCCCAACACGTCCTTCCTCACCCCGCAAGAGGCGGACTACTACCGCAGCGGCATGGAGGGCGCGTTCGAGGGGATCGGCGCGCGGGTAGGCTGGGATGAGGAGGCCGACACGCTGGTGATCACGGAGCCGTTCGAGAACAGGCCCGCCTGGCTTGCAGGGCTGCGTCGCGGCGACCTCATCCTGGCTGTCGACGGCAAGAGCATCATGGGTTGGGGCATGACCGAGTCGGTGGCGTTGATCCGCGGGCCGGAGGGCAGCACGGTCACGCTCACAGTGCTGCGCCCTGGGCGAGAGACGCCGTTCGACGTGGAGGTCGTGCGCGCCCGCATCGATGTTCCTGCGATTAGCACCGATATGTTGGGCGAGGACGGCCGCATTGCCTATATCCGGCTGAATGCGTTCAACGAGAACGCCGGCCAACTGGTGGGCGAAGCGGTGAAGGATGCGTTGCAGCGCGAACCTGCGGGCATGATCCTGGACCTGCGCGGCAATTCGGGCGGTCTCTTGCGGGAGGCGGTGGCGGTCGCCGGCATTTTTCTGGAGAACAAGATCGTGCTCTTGGAGCGCTTTGGCGATGGGAGGGTCGAGACCTATCGCACCGGCAGCCGGGCCGTTGCGCCGGATGTGCCGTTGGCGGTGATGGTGGATGAGGGGAGCGCCAGCGCCAGCGAGATCGTTGCCGGCGCGCTGCAAGACCACGGCCGCGCCGTGCTCGTGGGCGACGGCACTTTCGGCAAGGGATCGGTGCAACTGCCCTATACGTTGCGCAACCGCGGCATTTTGCGCGTCACCATCGCCACATGGCACACACCGCACGACCGCACCATCGACGGCGTTGGCCTGCAGCCGGACATCGTAGTCGTGATGCCGGAAGGACGGCCGTCCGGCGGCGCCGATCCCCAGTTGGATGCGGCGCTGCAACACCTACAGAAAGGCGCGTCAGGCTCTTAGGATATGGCAAAACAAAACAAGACCGAACAGACGAAGAGCGGGCCGCGCACCGTTGCCACCAACCGCCGCGCTCGCCACGAGTACTTCATCGAAGAAACCTTCGAGGCAGGCATCGCCCTGACCGGCACCGAGATCAAGTCGGTGCGCGCCGGGCGCATCAGCCTGCAGGAAGGCTTCGTTATGGTGCGCGACGGCGAAGCCTATTTGCTCAACGTGCACATTGCCCACTATTCGCAGGGCAATCGCTTCAACCACAACGAACTGCGCGACCGCAAGCTGCTGCTGCACAAGACCGAGATTCGCCGCCTACACAGCCAGGCGACGCAGCGCAACTGGACGATTGTGCCCCTGCGCGTCTATATCAACGCGCGCGGTCTGGCGAAGGTGGAGATCGGCCTGGCGCGCGGCAAGCGGCTGCACGATAAGCGCGACACCATTGCCGAACGCGAGAGCGAGCGCGACATCCGGCGCATGCTCAAGCGCGCCTACTAGGCCGGCTGCCATGTCCGGCCAATCGGCCCTCGTCCTGCCCCACGGCGAACTGCCCCTGCCGGCGTACCTGCCCGACGCTACGCTCGGCGCGGTGCGCGCCGTCGACAGCCGGGACCTCGCCGCCTGCGGCATCCGCGGCGTGGTGATGAATACCTTCCACCTCATGCAGCATCCCGGCTCCTCGACGGTGCAGGCCCTGGGCGGGCTGCATGCCATGAGCGGCTGGGACGGCCCCATCCTCACCGATTCGGGCGGCTTTCAGGCCTATTCGCTTATCCGCCAGAACGCGCGCTACGGCTCGCTGACCGACAACGGCATCGTCTTTCGCCCCGAAGGCGGCGGGCGCAAGCTGCTGTTGACGCCCGAAAAGTGCATCCAACTTCAGTTTGCCTACGGCTCAGATATCCTCATGTGCCTGGACGATTGCACGCATGTGGACGACGATCTGGCCGAGCAGAAGCTTTCCGTGCGGCGCACAATCGACTGGGCGGCGCGCTGCCGGCGCGAGTATGAACGGCAGGTGCGCCAGCGCAAGCTTGGGGAGCGCGAACGCCCGCTGCTTTTCGGCGTGATCCAGGGCGGCGGCTCGGAGGGACTGCGCGCCGAGTGCGCTTCCGCCCTGCTGGAGATCGGCTTCGACGGCTACGGCTACGGGGGCTGGCCTCTCGACGCAGAGGGCAATCTGCTGGAGAACCTGCTCGCCTACACGCGCAGCCTCGTGCCGGCGCAGTACCCCATGCATGCGTTGGGCGTAGGCCATCCCCAGAGCGTAGCGGCCTGCATTGCGGCCGGGTACGCCATCTTCGATTCCGCTCTGCCCACGCGTGACGCCCGCCAGGGCCGGCTCTATACCGCTGGAGTGGGCGCCCCCGGCGATGCAAGCGGCTTCCGCTATCTCTATCTGCGCGACGACAAGTACATCAAAGATCGGCGACCACTGGACGAGATGTGCGACTGCCTGACCTGCCAGCGCTATTCGCGCGGCTACCTGCACCACCTCTATCGCCACGGCGAGGTCAACTACATGCGGTTGGCGACGATCCACAACCTGCGCTTTATGGCGAGGCTGCTGGAGTCCTACCGGGGCGAGCAGGCGTGATGAACGACGACCGCGAATTGGAGCGGCTGGCGGAGGACGTGCTCGCTTCGGCTAAATACCGGACGGTCTCGCCCGCGCTGGTGCGCGCCCTCGCCGCGGAGGAGTTGGGCAAACGCGGCAAGCGCAAGGACGCGCTCAAGGCGGTCAAGAACCGGCTGCACCAGGTCGCCGCGGCTTATCTGGACTCTGCGCCGCAGTATGACGCCTGGCTGGAAGACCTGCGCGTGGCCGCAGACGATGCCGAACGATTGCGATCGGTTTGCGCGGGCATCCTGGCGCGTCATGCCTCGACGCGCGAGCGGCTGCCGATCCTGGCGCAGTTCTACCGCGACCTGTTTGCCGGCTTGCCGCCGGCCCCGCGCATCGCCGACCTGGGCTGCGGCTTCAACCCGCTGGCGCTGCCCTGGATGGGTCTACCCTTGGGCGCGAGTTATTACGCCTGCGACGTGTTTGTCGACCAGGCGGCCTTTCTAGACCGCTGCTTTCCCTTGCTGGGCATGGATGGCCGCGCCGAGGTGTGCGACCTGGTGCACGCGCCAGCCTGCCCGGATGCGGACGTGGTGTTGCTGCTCAAGACGCTGCCCAATCTGGAGCAGATGGACCGGCAGGCCGGGCGGCGGCTGTTGGACGCGCTGGCCGCGCCGCTGTTGATCATTTCCTATCCGGCGCACAGCCTGGGCGGGCGGCGCAAGGGCATGCCCGACCACTATGCCGCCCAGTTCGAGACATTGACGACCGGTCGCGGCTGGCGCGTGGAGCGCTTCGACTATCCGACCGAATTGGTCTTTCGGGTTTTTACGCAGCCGGGCGCGGCGCGTAGCGCGGCGGCTTGACGGACGCGCCGGAACTGGCGGCCAGGAGCAGCGCTTCCATCACAGCCAGGTCTTGCAGCGCCTCTTGCGGCGAGTTGCGGTGCGCGGCTCCTTGGCGGATGGCCGCGGCAAAGGCAGCCAACTCCTTCTCGATGCCGTCGAAGCCGCTGCACTCGATGAGCCGCGTGTCGCCGCCGGCGGTGACCGTCACCTCGCGGCGCTGTACGGCTAGCGCGCCGTGCGTGCCGATGATGTGCAGGAGAGGCGGCCAAGGCGCGGCGGCTGCATAGGTCACCGTGTAGGAGCCCAGCGCGCCGCTCTCGAAACGCAGAGTCGCGGTGAGCGTGTCCGCCGGCGGCAGGCTTGGGTCGTGCTGGGTAGCGTGCGCCGTGACCTCTGCAATCTCGCCCAGGATGAGGCGCATGGCCGCGATGTGGTGGACGCCGCCGTCGACGAGAAAGCCGCCGGGGAAGGAGCCGTCCCGCCGCCATGCGCTCTGGAAATACTTGTTCTGCGGCGTGATGGGCGTGGTTACCGCCCAGTGACAGGCGACCGGTTCGCCGATCTCGCCGCTGTGTACGATCTCGGCGGCGCGCAGGAACGCTTCTTCGTAGCGCCAGTTTTCGCCCACCATCCACACGGGCGCGGCGGCGCGGCATTGTTCGAGCAGCGCCTCGCCTTCTACGACGGTGGGCGCAATGGGCTTTTCGCTGAGGACATGCTTGCCGGCGCGTAGGCTGCGCAGGATGGCGGAGGGCAGCGCGGCGATAGGCAGCACGATGTCGACGGCCTCGACGTCCGGCCGCGCCAGGAGATCGCCCTGGTCGGTGACCGTCTCGACGGCGTAGGGGACGCGGGCGGCGAGAGCATCTGCGGCGGCCGCGGTGCGGCTGTAGACCGCGACGATCTCGAAGAGGGGGCCGAGGTTGAGCAACGAGGGCAGGTGCGCGTCACGTGCGAACGTGCCCGCGCCCATCAGGGCAATCTTGATCGGCGGCTGGGCCGCTTCTGGTATCATAGGGATTGACGACTCCTTGCGTATGGCGCCGAATGCAGGGGCGGCAAGTCGTGATTCATGGCCGGATGGGGATTGGGCGAGCCGGTCGATGTTTGCCGGCAGGCAGAAGCCGCCGCTTTGCCATCGCCCGCATTCGGTGTTATGTTGTGCGCCGGGTTCGGCCGGCCATCTCAGTCGTTTCTAAACGCCAATAGATCTTCGAGAATAGCTTCGCATGCCATCAGATATTCCACAAGCTGACCTGAGCCTTTTGCTCGCCGTATTCTTGCCGCCGGCTGCGTTGGACGTGTTCGGCCCGCTGGTTGCGGAACGCACGCTCGACACGCCTTTTGGGCCGGTGGGGCCGGTTGGGCTGCGCGCCCGCAGCCGCGGCCCGGCCATCTGGGTGCAGCCCTATTCTGGTTCGCCGGTGCGGACCGACCCGCGCGCTGCCATTCACGCCGCGCTGCAACTGGACGCCCGCCAGATCCTCGGCTGGGACGCATGCGTGAGTCTGACGCCCACGCTCCAGCGCGGGCAGATCGCCATCGTCTCGGACTATATCGACTGGACGCGCAGCCTGCCGCACACCTTTGCGGGCGCAGATGCTTCGCTGGAACAGATCGACCAGACGGCGCAGCGCCCCGTCATCTGCCCGCGCCTGTCCGCCGCGCTGCGCCGCGCCATGCCCGATGCGGTGGACGTGGTCTATTTGGGCATGGATGGCCCGCGGCGGGAAACTGCCGCCGAAGCGCGCATGTTTGCCCAGTGGGGAGCAGACGTCGCCGGCTACAATCTGGTTCCCGAAGCGGCGTTGGCGCAGGAGGCCGGCCTCTGCTATGCGGGCTTGGTGACCGTCGCCGAGATCGGCGCGGACCGCGCCCAGCCGGACCCGCACGGCGAGGTACGCGCCGCACTCGGCGCGGCGTTGGCCGCGCTGCCGAACTTCTTGGATAAGGTAAGCCCGGCAGGCGAGTGCGTGTGCCGGGCGCCGTTATTGTAGTCCCCCGGATCGCTCAGTGCATTGTTAACCAAGATTATGGATAAGCGTTGGTGTCGGATAAACTTGTGGAATGGCCAAACACATCTGCCTTCCACAAGCAGAACAAACTGAACTCAAACAACTGGTGAAGTCGGGCGAGCATCAGGCCCGAGTCGTGAGTCGCGCACGGGTAATCTTGTTGTTGGACCGCAGCCAAGGGCAATCGCGAACGATT
>Ga0334887_1001678_pt1 | contig 27812 bp, 21 predicted proteins | sample GraSluR1_MG_10_FD_207217 | JGI IMG/M metagenome (GOLD analysis project Ga0334887, IMG submission 207217) | Sludge microbial communities from methane-producing bioreactor in Wageningen University, Netherlands - Granular Sludge_18_07-R1 | ecosystem: Engineered > Bioreactor > Anaerobic >...
TGTTTCCAGCAAGGCCAGCCTGGGTCTGGATGATCGTCTCTACGTTCTTGTAGCCAACGCCTTTGATGTTGGCCTTCTCGTACATGTAGTTGGCAGCGCTTGCCATGCCGACAACCGCCATGCAGAGGAGGAGCAGTACTGCTAATTCTCGCTTCAAATAATCCCTCCAATCGGTCTTCTTGATGTTGAATATAAAAACTTTTACATCGCCCCTTCAATTTTGACTGATCCTTGGGGTGGAGGGCCTGCTGAATGCCCCCAATTGTTCCTCGCCTCTGGAGGCTACGACCACCTCAGAAAATGCCATAATAATAGAAATATTAATTTATATTACATATTTGATCCGAAGCGTTTCCCCCCTAGGAAGGCCGAATGAATTTAAGAATATACAAAACTTCCGCATATAAAAGCCATCAAGAGACGATCGTCTCCTCTCTTGAGGCTGCAAAATGGGCGGAAAATCTGCGCGACGGCTATAGCGACCTTCTCATGATGATAGCCCCCTCGCCGTCGGGGTAGTAGTTCTTGGCGGTGGTGAAGATCTCAAACCCGAGGTCGACGTAGAGCCCCTGAGCCCGCTTGTTAGTCGCCCTCACCTCCAGGATGACGTCGACGACCCCGAGCCTCCGGAAGATCTCCAGAAGCTCCGTCAAAAGACGTCTTCCGACCCCCTGGCCCTGAAGTCCCGACCTGACCGCTAGCCAGAAGATCCTCCCCTCCATGGGCGACTGCCTGAACCCCAGGACCATCCCGGCGATGGTGCCGGACACCTCCGCCACCAGGAAGGTGGTGGGGTAGTTCTCGTAAAAGTAGGTCAGAAGGTAAGGGTCGTGGCCGCCCCCAGCCTCGGCGTCCAAGGAGACCGCCTCGGAGAAGTCGCGAGGCTCAAACCTTCTGATCTTCAAGCTATCATTGCGGGTCCCCAAGAGATCCATCTCGTCCTTCCCCTCCATCGGCCTCAAGATAAAGGTACCTTATCGATGGGGAGGTTTTTATCTCATCCGGTTCTGGTGGGTCCAGGAGGCTAAACTCCCGCTCCTCCAGCGGTGGGGACCGTCGAGATGGGGCCATGGGAGGATCCTCTGGAGACGATGGCGAGATGAAACGAGATGCGGGCCTTGTATCCTTGACGATTCTGATCCTGACAGCCGTCCAGGCCCAGGCCGCCCTCTTCCAAGGAGTGGAGGCCGACGAGTTCAACGGCACCACCTACATCCTCGCGAAGTCGGAGGCGGAAGTGATCGTCCCCGCTAACGGCAGCAGCTTCAACCTCACCCTCCCCATCAGGGCTGAGATGAGGCTCTTCAACTCTTCGGGCGGAGAGGTCCCCGTCGAGACCGAGGTCCAGTTCTGGCGGGGATACTACAACTACCAGGTCGTCTCCGAGGAGGCGGTAGAGGGGCACCTCAACTACACCATCCCCATCACCGACCAGAGGTTCGTCGCCCTCGCCGAGGAGGGCTCCAGCGTCCGGGTCGTTCTCCCTCCAGGTTACGCCACCGGCGATCGCCTCCTGGGAAAGGCTATGCCTCGCCCCGACGGGGTTATTGTCCTGGAGAACAGGACTGTCCTCCTCTGGACGGAGTTGGAGGGGAGGACCCTCGTCGACGTCGGCTTTTATAGAGAGGATGCGCCCCGGGCCTTCAGGCTATTCCTCCTCCTTCTCGCATTCCTCGCCGGGATCGTGGCCCTGGAGCACTACGTCAGCATGAAACGGCTCAGGTCCGTTAAGAGGGAGGCGGATGAGGATCTCGACGGCGAAGGCGGGGCATGAGGAGGCCTCCAAGGCCTTTGGTCAGATCTAAGTATCAGACACGTCTTTATTCCCATGACCATGGAGGCTGAAGAGATCGAGAAGGGGGTATACGTCGTAGGCGGGGCGGGGATCTCCCACCCCGCGGACTGCTGCGTATACCTGGTGGATGCTGGACCGGAGATGGTGATGATCGACGCTGGCGCTGGACCCGGAGCCGGCTCGATCCTGAAAAACGTCCGGGACCTCGGCTTCGACCCTTCCCGGATCGGCCACCTTGTAGCCACCCACTGCCACATCGACCACATCGGGGGGATAGCCTGGATCCGGGAGGAGACAGGATGCCTGGTGATCGGCCACCAGGAAGACCGGGACGGGATCGAGCTCGGAGATCCGAGGCTCACCGCCGCAGACCTCTACGGAATCGAGTACTGGCCGACAAAGGTGGACGTAGTCCTCGAGGGGGACGAGGAGGTGATGAAGCTAGGGGATCTGGAATTCCGATTCGTCGCCATCCCCGGCCACACCCCAGGAAGCATAGCCGTCCTCGTCGACCTCCTGGGGGTGAGGTTCCTCTTCGGCCAGGACGTTCACGGCCCCTTCAGCGACCGCTGGGGCTCTGACGTAGGCCGGTGGAGGAGGTCGATGGAGAAGCTCCTGGGGCTGGAGGCCGACATCCTCTGCGAGGGCCACGCCTGGGTCTTCAGGGGCCCGGAGGTCCGATCCTACATCGAGGCTCAGCTGAGGAGGCATCAGCACCTTTAGGAAGGTCCCCTAATAGGGGAGATGAACGCTTGTGATCCAACCTGCCGAGAACCTGGCCACCATTCAGAGGTCGGACCTGAAGGTCGCCACATCGCCTTCGTCGACGAAGATCTCGGCCTCAAGGAACCTGGAGGCTGTCCAGATGTTCGTCGAGGCGTGGCTCGTCACCTCGGGGGCGGTGTAGGAACCGCCCGCCAGGGCGAGGTAAGGGACGAGCTGATCGGCGAGGTGGCGGTCGACGGCGGCCCTCGAGAGTAGCTCCGCCACCATCCCCTCCGCCGCCTGGGAGCCGACCCGCTCCGCCGGGAGGCCCCGCTCCCCCAGAGCGCTTGCACCCTTCCACCCCGACCAGAGGGTGATCCCGCTCCCGGTTGACGGCAGGGCAAGAGTCTCGATCCCGATCTCGGCCTCAAACCCCGCCCGATTCAGGACCATGGTGGCCGCCTCCGCCTGCCTCCTGACGACGTCCTCAGGGAGGTTTGAAGAGTGGGATGAGCCCTCGAGGATCTCGGCCTCCGAGGCGGAGAGGTCTGCCCTCTTCAGCGCCCCTGGGGCCGTCTTCAGGGTTGCCACCCCTCCCCCCCGAGGGTAGTAGCCCCGCCGGTCGACCGTCAATCGGGCCCGGACCCCGAACTCGGCGAAGGCTGGGAGGGCGACTCGGGATAGGTGATCGATAGTCGGAGACCACTTGACGTCGGTTCCTCCCCGAAGGGTCAGGGTCGCAGGCCCGTCCGCCTTGGCCAGAGCCGGGAGGAGGCAGTGGATGAGGAGGGTGATGCTCCCGGCGGTGCCGATGTCGACGTCGTAGACGCCGCCCCGGACCTCCCCGGGCCAGAACTTCACCTCCCTGGACCCCGGCATCACCCCCTCCGTCCTGGCGTCCGAGACGATGGCGAGGGCTGATATCGCCGTTACGTGCTGGGGTGAGAGGCCTGGTCTTGGCCGGTTCTCTCTGATCCTCGCGATCCGGACCGGCTCCCCGGTGACCGCCGAGAGGGCCACCGCCGTCCTCACGATCTGACCTCCACCCTCGCCGAAGGAGCCGTCGATATCGATCATCCGACCGCGGAACTGAACTCCTCTTCGAACTCCTCACACATGCCGGCGATCCTGGAGGCCACCTCGTTCAATAGGGCGACGGGGTCGACATCCCTCGTCTTCAGCCTGAAGATGGGGTTTGTCATCATAGGGAACTTGGCGTCGTAGGTGGCTATGAGGACCCGGTCGTCCTCCAGAAGCTCCGTCCTGAGGAGGTTCAGGAGGGTGTGGCTCTCCCCAAAGAACTCCAGGTGGAGCTCGTCATCGGTCTTCTTCAGGACCTTTACGTTCATCTGATCACCCCCGTCCCGAAATCTGTGCTCAGCTTCCGGGACTCCACCTGCTCGCATTCGGGGCAGACGAGCCGCTTCCCATCGAGCTTGAGGGGGGTGGCGCACCTTCCACAGTACGCCTTGACGACCCCCAGGTCCTCGTCGACGATGGAAAGGCCGATGGTGGGGGTGGCGTCGATGATCTTCGCCTTGACGATGTCCCGGAGGCCCAGGACCTGGCGGATCTCCTTGACGTAGGAGTTCTTGACCCTGGATATGTGGAGGAGGGCCTCGGTGTTGAATATCGGCCTCGCCTCGCACCCCCTCTTGAAGGCCAGCCGGAGGATGGCGAGGCTGTCCTTGAGGTCGGTGATCTGGCCGACGACCACATCCCCGTTCTTCAGCTTCACCGGGGCGTTGGTCCGGGGGAGAACCTTCGCCGACCTTCCCTTGACGTCCACCTCAAAGACCCCCGTGCTCGAGGAGAGGAGGTGCTCACCTCTGACATAGGTGCCTTCGCCGGGCAAAAACTCCTCTGCAGCCCCGACGACGTCGCCGGGGATGACGAAATTCGATGGCATCTTTCGGTTCACCTGCAAAATATCCGATATAGTTCTACTTCTATTATCTTGACGTCTCTGCTGTGGAACTTGAAGCTCCTCCTCAGGGGAAAGGGGATCTTCTTGACATCTTCGACCTTACAGGGTTCTACGAACCGTCTAATGAACCCTTCGCTGCCCGCGTTGTGGATCGAGTAGATAACCTCGGCCGTCTCCATCGCCTTCCGGAGGAAGGCCCGGTCTCCACCGCTCCCCCTCTGGGCGCCGAAGGGCGGGTTCATCACCACCGTCGCAACCCCTCGGAGGGCGACGGTGGCCACGTCTCCTCGGACGAAATGGACTTCGACGCCGAGGCGGCGGGCGTTCTCTCTCGCGATCCTGAGGGCCGAGGGGTCCATCTCTAAGCCGACGACGGCCCTCGCCCCCAGGAGGGCGGCACCGATCGCCAGGACCCCGGTTCCGCATCCCAGGTCGCAGACGGTCCCCTCCAGATCACCCCGGAGGAGGGCGGAGTAGAGGAGCTCCGAGGCGATGGTCGCCGGGGTTTGGTACTGTTCTAGGCTGGGTTTGGGGGACGAAAACCCCTCCAGCCGTTCCAGGATCATCTCTAGCTTTCTCTTCTTCATGGTCGTGGAGAGGGGCAGGACCCCAGAGAGCCCAAGCCCCAAAAGGATCGGTCACCGTCTCCGGGTCATCCCCCCTCAGGCCTGGCCCTATAAGAAGTAGTGGGTCAGGTCGACGAGGATGAAGAGGACGACGAGGGCGGCAAAGAGCCTGAGACCCCTCAAGGCGATAGACGCGAGGAGGGGCCTGTAGGAGAATCTGTGGAGCTTTGGAGTCCTCAGCTCTCCCCGCCGGAAGGCGATCTCGCCGAGGTCTATGGCGAACTCATTCGCAGCCCTGGCCAGGGATCGGAGGGGATTTCTCCTATACGTCCCCGGGGCCACTAGATCCTCGCAGGGCCCCCTCAGAGGGGCCTCCTTGTCAGATATTTCGCTGGAAGGGGGTTCGATGATGGGCGCAGGGGCGGGATTTCGCCGACCTTCAAGCCCCATTTCAGGCCCCTCGCCCTTCTCCACCTCTCCAGCCCCTGGTGCCCGGATTCCCCCAAATTCGGTGAACTCCAGGGGGAAGGGGCCACCCTCTGCCACTGGGGCTTCCTTCAAGGAGAGGACCTCTTCTATGGGACGGATCAAAGGAGGCTTGAGATGTGGCCTGGCATCTGCCCCCTCCGGGAGCTGGCTCCCGGAGTCGGAGGGCACGTCCCCGGCGACGGTCCTCTTCTCCGCTGGAGGTAGCGGCCTCTGCTTAGGCTTGCCGAGAGGCCTCTCCTCCATCAGGTTCATCGACTCGTTCCAGGTTCTCACCATGTCGAGGTCATCCGCCTCCGTCAGGGCCGCCCGGGTGAGGACCCGTCCCATGAGGAGGAGGGCCCTCTGATAAGTCTCGAGAAGAAGGGCGGACCCGCCCTTCCCGCTGTCTGCCATCTCTCCGAGCCGCGCGGTCATCATCCGGGCCTCCCTGATCTGGAAGGGGCTTATCATCCCTAGGTCGGGGGCGGCGAGCTCGAAGGCGCTCTCTGCCCGTTTGAGGTAAGCCATCGTCTCGGAGAGGTCCCCCGGAGCTTCGCCCTTGAGGATCGTCGTCATAAACCTCGCCAGGGTCTTGAAGGCGGGGAGGAGCTGCCCGCACGCCTCCTTGCACCCCCGCCCCGCCGAGCCGAGCTGGAGGATCGCCTGGGTGAAGTGCTCGGTGGCGTCGGCCGCAACGTCGGAGAGCTTCCACGGCTCATCTCTCATCAGGGTGAGCCGCCACGTCTCCTTCATCCCCATCATGCTCCGCCTCAAAGCCTCGACGGTGGGCCTCTCTGGGGCGTCCTCGGCCTTGGAGAGGGCGGAGTTGAGGTCGGCCACTCCCTCCTCCGCCAGCTTCACCGCCCTCTCCGCCTCCGTCTCCATCTCCAGGATCACAAAGGCGGCGACAAACCTAGCGATCCCCGCGTCCACCTCCAGGTCGGGGTGAGCCAGCCCAGGGGTCTTGGTCAGCTCATCGAGGCATTCTGCAGCCCCTGAGTAGCAGGTGGACGCCTCGATGAAGAGCTCGCCCGAGTCCCGGTCATCCTCGTCGCCGCCGATGTGGTGGAGGGCCTGCTGGTGGAGGTCCCGCCCCTGGATCGATCGGACGGCGGAGAGCCAGGAGACGGCGTTCGCCCTGACCGGCTGCATGCTCTTTCTTATCATCTCCAGGCTCGTCTCCAGGTGGTCGGCGGCGAGGTCGAAGTCGCCCCGGTCGAGGTGAAGCCTCCCGAGGTTTGCTAGGACTACCCCGGCGTTGTGGTGCTGGCCGATCTCCTCGAAGATCTCCATGCTCTTGTTGTAGTAGCCGATGGCGACGTCGGCGATGCCCATATCGGCGTTGACCCGTCCCATCCGGTTGAGGATCCAGCCGACCTGCCTCTGATCCCCGAGCCGCTCAAAGTCCGCGAGGCTCTTCTCGTAATGCTGGAGGGCCTGGTCATAGTCCCCCATCTCGGCGCGGATCCTGCCGATGCTTCCGGTCATCTGGGCGATCCCGAACTCGTCCTCCAGATCCTGGAATATTTCCAAGCTCTTTCGGCAGCTATCGAGGGCCTCATCGTAGCTCTTGCTGCTTCGGTAGGCAGATCCCATGTTCCCCAGGACCTGGGCAAGGCTTCCCGCATCCCCCTGAGAAGAAAAGCCCTCCGCAGCCCTCTCATAGTAGTGGAGGGCTCGGCCGAGGTAGCCCTGGCGGGCGTGGACCTGGCCGAGGTTGTTGTAGAGGACGCTCTTGACGTGCTGCTCCGTCGTCTGAGTTAGGGCCTTGTTGTAGCATCTAGCGGCGATCCCCAGGTGGCCCGCGAGCCTGCAGATGTCCCCAAGCCGTTTTATGTCGTATATGTCGGAGAGGCAGTTCAAAAGCCTCGTGCAGATCTTCTCGTCGATCTGTCCATCTTCAAAGCTCTCCAGGAGGGCGGCCACCAGATTAGCGCAATCTCCACTTATCGATTTTGGATCTATGGGGCGGGAGAACCCCCCCCTCATGTAGGACTCGAATATCTCCTGGAGAACGACGAGCTGATCCATCGGCTATCCATCGACTTTTATCTTTAAGTAGTTTCTGAGGGAATATTATGTACAGGATAAATTGGGCCGGTCCCGTGGCGGCGGATTAAAACCAGGGGGGTCCAATCGAAATAGAGGTCACAGTTGGGATCGGTTATCGTAGTATCGGGGATCTCCCCCGCGGAAAGAAGGCTGAGATGAAGTAATTTGCTATAATTAATATTAAAATAATAATATCCAAGAATCGTCTCCCTCTTGATGGCTTCGGGAGGCTCCCCGGCCTGTCATCGCATCGTCGCTTCATGACCTTCGAGGGGGCGGCGCCTTTGTGGTCGCTCCCCTGGTGATGCTCGGCTGGCCTGGAGCGAGGTTTGAGCCATCAGAGGCTGCTGCCTCGGGGATCCTCTCGTCGGCGAGGCAAAGGTGGAGAGCCGCGGTTATCCTCCCGGGATCCAAGAGGCGATGAGCAGGGGCGGATGGAATAAAGGGGGAAGTGGCATGATAGAGTTCGATGAGATCAGGGAAGCTGCGAGGCTGTTGGAGGGGAGGGTGATCCGAACCCCCCTAGTCCGGTCCCATACCTTCTCGCAGATGGCGAGGGCGGAGGTGTACCTGAAGCTGGAGAGCCTACAGATCGGCGGCTCCTTCAAGGTGAGGGGGGCGACCTACAAGCTCCTCAAGAGGCGGGAGGAGATCGGTCCGGCGGGCGTCGTCGCTGCCTCCGCCGGAAACCACGCTCAAGGGGTGGCCCTGGCGGCTAGAGCCGCTGGGTTGCCAGCGATGATAGTGATGCCGGTCTGGGCCTCGATGGGAAAGCAGGAGGCTACAAAGAGCTACGGCGCCGAGGTGATCCTCGCCGGCGATAGCCTCGCTGAGAGCATATCGATCGCCAGAGGCATGGCTGAGGAGGGTCGGACCTTCATCCACCCCTACGACGACCGGGATATAATCGCCGGCCAGGGGACCGTTGGCCTCGAGGTCCTGGAAGACCTCCCGGTCCCGGACTTGGTCGTCGTCCCCGTCGGCGGAGGGGGGCTCATCAGCGGGATAGCGTCGGCGATCAAGCCCCTCCGGCCAGAGACTAGGATCATCGGGGTCCAGGCCGCCGCATGCCCCTCCGCCTTCGAGGCCCTTCGGGCGGGAAGGAGGGTCAGCGTCGAGGCGAAGAAATCCATAGCCGACGGGATCTCGGTCAAAGAGGTCGGTGAGGCTAACCTCCCCATAATCCGGGAGCATGTCGACAAGGTCGTCCTGGTGGAGGAGGAGGAGATCGCCTCGGCGGTCCTAGCCCTCCTGGAGAGGAAGAAGGTCCTGGCGGAGGGGGCGGGGGCAGCGCCCCTGGCCGCTCTCCTCGCCTCGAAGCTCGCCCTCCCGGCGGGGGGTAAGGTCGTCCTGGTGATCAGCGGTGGAAACCTAGACCCGCCCCTTATGGAGAGGGCGATCAGGCAGGGGCTTTTGAACGACGGGAGGATGATGAGATTTTCGGCCTGCATCGAGGACGTTCCCGGCTCCCTCGCCCGCCTCCTCGACCTCGTGGCGGTGACGGGCGGAAACGTCCTGCACATCCATCACGCCAGGGGAGGAAAAGACCTCTCCCTCTTCAAGACGAGGGTAGACCTGGAGGTGGAGACCCGGGGCTTCGGCATGATCGAGGAGATTAAGGTGGCGCTCAGAGCCGCAGGCTACGAGGTCGTTGTCAGAGGGTGAACGGTCTTTCCTTTATGCTGGCCCTTTGGACACCATTACTCCGATCCGATCGCCTCGACGGGATCGAGGCCGGAGGCCCAGATCTCCGGGGAGCCCTGCCAGGGAGTTGAGGGCTAGGGCGAGGAGGCGGTTCTCGAAGAGGAATATCTTCAGGATCGAGGCCCTCTCGGCGCCCAACGCTATCAGTATCCCGTCATCCTGAGCCCCGAGTAAAGAGAGCGACCTGCCGAACCATTCTAGCCGCTGAGAACACGAAAAAATTGAGCTTTTAGCTCTTGCGACCAGTTCCGTCTGTTTTCCAGTGGCTGCGACTTATATATTAAATCTGTATATCTGTCACAATGAGGGCAGTATTCGGAGACCTTGTCCTGCTCAATCATCCAAGCGGCATGTATCTCCTGCGTCATTCCTTTGGAAAAAAAAGCTAATCATTCACACCCAGAGAGGAGCCCTCCAAGACCTATACCCCCCTATGGCAGAGGTGGCCCTCCGCGGCTGTATCCGACACAATCCAGGAAAGCCAGCAGATCGAAGTCGTTGAAGCATTGTGGCGTCAGCGGGAAGTAGGTCGGGTTCTTTCTGCTTCCCGAACGGGTCGGGAGGGCCTCGATATCGGAGGCAGAAAGCTCCCGACCCCCGGATGTCGGGATGAAGAGCCCCAATCCCGCTGCAGCGGCGAGGATCGCCTCCAGGGTCCCGGCTTCGGGCTCGCCGATGCCGTTCTCAGGGGAGACGCCGACGGCGGTTCCGATGACGGCGTAGCGGGGGCCGAAGATCTCTGCGAGGTGGGCGCCCGCCGGCCACCACCGGAGGAGGTCGGGGCCGTGCTTCCATTCGGCGATCCCGCGCTTCAAATGGCTGTTGTGGGCGAAGGCGAGGACCTTTCCCCGGCCCCGCTCCCGGGATACGATGTACTCGAGGTTAACTGCCATCATATAATCACGAAGGGCGAGGCCTCCGACGAGCCGGTCGCCCGAATCTCGGGCCAGGATTGCATGATAGTTGAGAAGGTGGCGGGCGATCAACGCATACTGCACGGCTTCGAGATAGCGGTCCTTTCCGCCCTTGGCCGCGAGCTCTGGACGGCGGACCAGAAGCTCTGAGATGAGCTCCTCCGTCTCGATCCGGAGCGCCTTCGCCTCCAGCGATAGGCCCATCGACTGGGATGGATCCATCATCGCCGCCGAGTTCTCCCAGTCGGAGTCTTCGCCCAGGAGCTGGTCGAAACGCTTGCGACGCGCCAGGCCGTCGGCGCCGTCGATGGAGGCGAGGTAATCGAGGACGAAATGGAGGAGAAGCCTCGGACTATCGCTTCCGGTCATTTCGGTGGGACCATCGAAGGCGTAGAACTGGAGCTTGACCTGATGGGAGGGATCGGCGTTGTAGCGCCGCATCCACTCCACAAGTTCCCGATTCGCTTCGAGGCGACCGAAGCCGTGGCTGAATCCAATCTCCTCGAAGGCCTCGTAAGACCCCGGGCCACCACCGACCACGTAATCGTTCACCACCCTCGCCCGAGGAAAGCTGCTCTCGATGGCGATGGCGCTGTAGCCATGGGCCTCGACGAGCCGCTGGAAGATCTCGTTTCTGAGGATTAGAATATCCTCACCGCCGTGGAGAGCTTCCCCGAAGCCGATGAGCTCCACCGAGGGGTCGAGGGAGGCGATGACCTCGTCGATGGAGCCGTTTAGGCCTTCGGACGAACTGAGGGAGGACTGGATCAGATCGCAGCGAACCCAGTCGTCGAGGGTGGAATGGATCATGGTGGTAGGGTCTCCTCGATTCTGCGAAATCCTCGATAAAAAAAAGGCGGCCCCAAGACCCTCCCGGCCTGGAACCTTCCCTTCTTCTTCACTCGATGAATATGGCGGGCCGCCCTGGCTCCGCGTTCTTGCTCTTTTTCATCGGGTCCTCCCCTGGCTCATCCGCCGAGAGGACAGCGACGGAACAGTCGAAGGCCCGCTCCAGGTACGTCTTTTCGCGGGAGAGGGTCGCAAACTCGTCGATCCGGAGGGGGTCGGAGTTGAGGGCGTGGGCCCCCTTCATCAGCCTCTGAGCGTATTTCGGCGCCTCCTTCTTGTGGCTAGCGACCTCGGGGAGGGCGATCGCCGCCTTGATGATAGACCCGACGTCGAGGCTTCCAGCCTCCTTCTGGTCGAGGGCCGCCTTCAAGATCGCCCTCTTCCAGGCCGGCGTGGTGAAGAGGGTGATCCGCGCGGGCTTTTTGCTCGTCACCCGGAGGATCTCCTCGACGTCGGCGAGGGTCCTTTCCAGGAGGTCCTCGGCCATCTCCGCCTCGGGATCGACTCTGGCGGGGTCAGCCACCGGCCACGGGGCCAGGGAGATGTAACCCCCCTTTTCTGGGGCTTCGCCAGCGCCACCTGCGGTCATCTCCTCCCAGATCTCCTCGCAGACATGCGGCGTGAACGGCGCCATCAGCCTCACCCAGACGCCCAGGACGGAGCGGAGCCGGTTTCTGCCGCCCCGCCGCTGGTACCACCGGAGGTCGTTGATCATGTGGTAGAAGGCGCTCTGGACCGCCCGACGGGTCTGGACCGCCTCGAGAGCCTCCGTCGTCTCGAGGATCCTCCTCGAGAGCATGCTCTCCATCCACCGGTCGATCAGCTCCGGCTCCGCCGACTCGTCGATCTCTCTGTCGGCGATGATCTCCCTTGCCAGGTTGTAGAACCGGACGACCTGCTGCCTCGTCGATTCGACGCCGTCGTTTCGCCAGTCGGCATCCTGGGTGTGCTCGGCGTTGGAGAGGATGTAGAGCCTCGTGACGTCGGCGCCGTTGGCCTCGACCGCCCGCCGGAGGGTGAGGAGGGGCCCCTTGGACTTGGACATCTTCTTCCCCTCCAGGGAGACGAAGCCGTTGACGGCCATAGCCCTCGGCCAGAGGGAGGGCGGGTATATCGCGACGTGGTGGTATAGGAAGAAGAGGAGGTGGTTTGCGACGAGGTCCTTGCCGGAGGATCGGAGGTCGACGGGGTACCAGTACTCGAACTCCGCCCGGATATTCCGGACCGTCTCCTCTGGCAGCCCCGCCAGGTCAGCGACGGTGGCGGGGTCCCCCTTCCCGAGGAATATGTAGTCGAAGAACTCGGGGACGAGACGGTCGATCCTCATCCCGGCGTTGACGTACTTTGCCAGGATGTAGTAGGACATGTAGATGGTGGAGTCGCCAAGAGATTCGATCAGCCACTCCTTATCCCAGGGGAGGTTCGTCCCCAGCCCCTTCCTCCGGGCGCAGGCCTTGTCCTTCAGCCAGTCGACCTTGTTCTCAAACTCCGTCCTGATCTCCTCAGGGATGAGGCGCATCTGGGCGAGACATTGGCTTACCCGCCCCTTCCATTGGGGGTCGGAGTAGTTGAGGAACCACTGGTCTCTGACCATCTTTACAACGCACCGGGTACCGCATCGGCAGATCACCGGCGTCACGCTGAACTCGTAGAAGACCTCGGCGATGTTCTCTTCGATCAGGTCGGCGAGGAGGAGGTCCTTGATCTTGGAGACGGCAACCCCGGCGTACTTTCCCGTCCTCTCCTTGAGGACGCCGTTGTGAAACTCCCGCCGGTAGACGAGCTTCGTCGCCTCCTCGGCCCGAGGATCGTTCTGGTCGACGACTCCGAGCTCGTCGGAGACCTCGATGGCGGGAAACTCGCCGTAGTCGGGGACCTCGATGAGGGAGATGAACTCGATTTTGCGGAGGTCTTCGGTGATCCCATATCCGCTGAGGTCCTGGTCGTATAGGTCTTTGAGGGCGAGGTAGTCGTAGGGGGCGTGGGCGGGGACGGACATGACGATCCCGCTTCCGTTATCCGGATCAACGAAGGAGGCGGGAAGGATAAGGACCTCGGCTCCCGTGAGGGGGTTTGTGACCTTTTTGCCGATGAGGTCGCTCCCCCTCACCTCGCCGATCCGCTCCACCACCCTATCGGTATAGGTCAGCTTCTCGAACGCTTCCTGGCTGACGATCCAGGTCTCGTCGCCGACCTTGGCCACGGCGTGGACGACCTCGGGGTTGACCCAGAGGTTCGTCACCCCGAAGACCGTCTCGGGGCGCAAGGTGGCGCAGGGTAGGATCTTGCCATCGAACCTGAACTTGATGAGGGCGAAGTCTATGATCGTCGCCTCCTCCCCCCTGAGGATGTCGTGGTCCTCTACGGGGTTCTCGTCATTGGGACACCACCTGACGGGGTGGCTCCCCTTGGAGACGTAGCCGAGGCCCCGGAGGATGAAGTACTGCCACTCGATGAACTTCTTGTAGGCTGGGTCGGTCGTCGTGAACTCCCGCCTCCAGTCGATGGAGTAACCGATCGACTGCATCGCCGCCTTCGACTCCTTCCTGAAGTAGTCGACGATCGCCTGGGGGGTCGTCAGGGTGACGAAGACCTCCAGCGGTATGTCGTGGTGCTCGGTGTAAACCTTCTCGATCTCCGGATCCCTGTTTTTGACAAGCTCGCTGAGGCCGACGATGGGAGTTCCGGTGACGTGAAAGCCCATGGGGAAGAGGACGTTCTCGCCCCTCATCCTTCGATACCGCGCGACGACATCGCCGATGGTGAAGGTTCTGGTGTGACCGGCGTGGAGGTTTCCGTTCAGATAAGGGTAAGGTATCGTTATGAAGAACTTCTCTTTTTCAGAAGGCTCCGCCGCGAAGACCCCCGCCTCAGACCACTTCCGCTGCCACTTCGCTTCAATTGATGCAGCCCTGTAATCTTCGAGCAAATTCATCTCCTCCAAGGTCAGAGGTTCTTCTCCTCCGCCACCATCCTCTCCATCCTCTCGACCGCCTCGGCGATCCTCTCCGTCGGCTGGGTTACCGAGAACCGAACGTACCCCTCGCCGTAGTCGCCGAAGCCGACGCCTGGGGTCGCGACTATGCCCAGATTATCGATCAGCTTCCTCGTATAATCCTTGGACCTGCCGCCGGTCCAGGCCCAGAGGTAGAAGGTCGCCTCGGGCTTCTCGACCTCCAGGCCGATCTTCTTGAGGCCAGCGTAAAGGAGCTCCATCCTCTCCTGGTAGGTCTTTCTCATCTCGGAGGCGATCTTTTGGGCGTTCTTCAGGGCGACGATCCCCGCGTCCTGGACGGCCCCGAAGTTCCCGGAGTCGATGTTGCTCTTGACGTTCCCGATCCCGGCGACGATCTCCCGGTCTCCGACGACGAAGCCGACCCTCCAGCCGGTCATATTGCAGGTCTTGGAGAGGGAGTGAAACTCGACGGCCACCTCCCGAGCCCCCTCCACCTCCAGGATCGATGGCGGCCTTTTCTCGCCGAAGTAGACCTCAGAGTAGGGGTTGTCGTGGAGGACGATCAGGTTGTTATCGACGGCGAAGTCGACGAGCCTCTTGAAGAATTTGAGGTCGGCGCAGGCCCCCGTCGGGTTGTTGGGATAGTTCAGAAAGATCAGCCTCGCCTTTCGGGCGACGTCGGAGGTGATGGCATCCAGGTCCGGGAGAAACCCGTTCTCCCTCAGGAGGGGGAGGATGACGGGAACCCCTCCCGCAAACTCGACGGAGGTCTTGTAGACCGGATAAGCCGGATCCGGGACCAGTGCGAGGTTTCCGGGGTTGAGGAAGGCGAGGGGGGCGTGGGCTATACCCTCCTTGGATCCGATGAGGGCGAGGACCTCCGACTCTGGGTCGAGGTCGACTTTGAAGGTCTCCTTATACCACTCGGCAACGGCAGTCCGGAACTCGATCTTCCCCTCGTAGGAGGGGTACTGGTGGTTTCTTGGGTCTGCGGCCGCCCGGCATAGGCTATCGATGATGATCTGGGGGGTGGGCAGGTCAGGGTCTCCGACCCCCAGGTTGATGACGTCCACCCCTCTCTTCTGAGCCGCTATCTTCGCCCTGTCGATGGCGGCGAAGGGGTACGGTGGGAGGGATTTTATCCGATCAGAGTACATGGGATGATCTCCAATGGTGGTATAGATCCACGATGCCGCCCTCGCCTGGTCCTGATCAGGATCGCGGGGCGGCGTCGGTTCGCTGATAGTAACAGTCACGTTGTATATAAGATTAGAGGAGTCGATGCTCGAGATGGAAGATCTGACCTCCTGGATCCCCCGGGAGGTGGCGGAACTTTATCAGAATGAGGGGATACGGGAGCTCTACCCACCCCAGGCCGCGGCGGTGGAGAGGGGCCTACTGGAGGGGAAGAACATGCTCGTCTCGGTCCCGACGGCCGCGGGAAAGACGATGCTCGCTGAGCTGGCGATGCTGAGGTCCGCCCTCTCCGGCGGCCGGTCCCTCTACATCGTCCCCCTCCGAGCCCTCGCCTCGGAGAAGCACGCCGCCTTCTCGCGGTTCTCCGCCCTGGGGGTGAAGGTGGGGGTCTCCAGCGGCGATATGGAGCGGCGGGACGAATATCTGGGAAGAAATCAGATCGTCGTCGCCACCTCGGAGAAGGCCGACTCCCTCATCAGAAACGGAGCCCGGTGGATCCGAGACCTCTCAGTCCTGGTCGTCGACGAGATCCACCTCCTCGACTCCCCGAACCGAGGCCCGACCCTGGAGATGACGATAACCAAGCTGATGAGGCTGAACCCGAAGATGCAGGTACTAGGACTATCCGCGACGGTCGCCAACGCCCGGGAGGTGGCGGCCTGGCTCGAAGCCGAGCTGGTGGAGAGCCGATGGAGGCCGGTGGAGCTGAAGGAGGGGGTTATCTGCGACGGAGTCCTCCACTTTCCGGGGGAGGAGGTCCCCCTCTCTCGCCGGCGCGACGACCTCGTCGACCTCGTCGAGGACACCATCGGCCAGGGGGGACAGATCCTGATCTTCGATAGCAGCAGGCGGAACGCCGAGGCGACGGCGACAAAGCTCGCGAAGGTGGTCGCAAAGGCGATCGATGGCGTGGTCGCATCGCGGTTCTCTGAGAAGATCCTCGCCACCGGCGAGACGGATATGGCAAAGAGGCTTGCCAACTGCGTCAGGTCCGGCGTCGCCTTCCATCACGCCGGCCTCCTCGCCGAGCAGAGGGCGGTCGTCGAGATGGGCTTCCGATCCGGCTTGATCAAGGCGATAGCCTCTACCCCGACCCTCGCCGCGGGGCTGAACCTCCCCGCAAGGAGGGTCCTCATAAAAAGCTATAGGCGGTATGAGGGCTCCCGAGGGATGGTCCCGATACCGGTGATGGAGTACCGGCAGATGGCGGGAAGAGCCGGAAGGCCCGGCCTCGACCCCCGGGGGGAGGCCCTCCTGATGGCGAAGAACGAGGCAGAGGTGAGGGACCTTCTGGACCATTACGTCCTGGGGGAGCCGGAGGAGATCTTCTCGAAGCTCGCCATGGAGCCGGCGCTCCGGACCCACCTCCTCTCGACGGTGGCGACGGGCTTTGCGAAGGATGCGGAGGAGCTGAAGAGGTTCGTCGACTCCACCTTCTACGCCAGCCAGCAGGAGGCCTGGCACCTCGAGGCGACGATGGAGCGGGTCCTGGAGTTTCTCATCGAGGGCGGCATGTTGGAGGCGGACCTGCGGCCCACCCCCCTGGGAGAGCTCGTCTCGCGGCTCTACATCGACCCCCTCTCCGCCAGGATCGTCGTCGATAACCTCCGGGCGAAGGAGAAGACGAAGATCACCGACCTCACCCTCCTCCACATGATCACCATGACCCCCGACATGGACACCCTCTACGTCCAATCCTCCGACGGCTGGGTCGAGGATTTCATCGACGAGCACGCATGCGAGCTCTGTCCCGAGGAGAACTACGACTGGATGATGAGGGAAGCGAAGACCGCCGCCCTCCTCCTGGAGTGGATCGCCGAATCGGAGGAGGAGAAGATCGCCGACCGGTTCCGGGTCGGCCCCGGGGACATCAGGCGCGTCGCGGAGACGGCGGAGTGGCTGATCCACTCGGCGGGCCGCCTCTCCGAGCACCTGGAGCTGGGGGCCACCTTCCGGATATACCAGCTTGAGAAGAGGGTCCACTACGGCGCCGGCCCCGACCTTCTGGGCCTTCTCGACCTGAAGGGGATCGGGCGGGTGAGGGCGAGAAAGCTCCACCGGGCCGGGTATACCAGCATCGAGAGGCTGAAGGAGGCGAAGGTCGCGAACCTATCAGAGATCCTCGGGCCGAAGATCGCCGAGAAGGTGATCGCCCAGCTCCGGGCCGATGGAGGAAGAGTAGGAGGAGAAGAAGGAGAAGGTGGAGGGAGATGGTAGCTTTCCTGAAGATGACCTTTTTGGCGGCCCGCCTCGCCCTCTCCCATCAGAGGAAGATCGAGCTCGATATCGCCCCGCTGAAGGATGACCGATGAAAGTGAACCTCGGGGGGATCGTCCCCCTCTCGACCCTCGACTGGACCGGCGCCGCCGCCGCCGTCATCTTCATGAGGGGGTGCCCTCTCCGGTGCCCCCACTGTCACAACGCGCACCTCCAGACCGGGGAGAGCTTCGAGGAGCTGGCGGATATAAAAAGCAGGATCGACGAGGCAGGGCCCTTCATCAGCGCTGTGATCCTATCCGGCGGCGAGCCCCTCGTCCAGCTGAAGGCATCGCGGGAGATAGCCATTCACTCAAAAAATATGGGACTGAAGGTGGGCGTAGAGACCAGCGGCCGCTTCCCGGACCGGATCGCCTCGCTTCTGGGGGAGGGGCTGGTGGATATGGTATTCCTGGACGTCAAGGAGGCGCTGCGGGACCCCGAGTATGCGAGGGCCACCGGCCGGTGGGACGTCGCCCCTCGGGTGGCGGAGAGCCTCCGGCTCTGCCTGGAGGCGGAGGTCCCCCTGGAGGTGAGGACGACGGTCTTTCCGAAGATGCCCTCTCTGGACCGGCTTCTGGAGATCGGGGGGTTCCTCAGCGACCTTGGGATCAGGTCTTACACCCTCCAGCAGGGGCTCCCGAGCGACTGCGAGAAGCCCTTCGACCTGGTTCCTATAAAATTGCTCATATATATCTCCACAACGATGAAGGAGCGGTTCGGCCTCGACACCACCATAAAGAAGGGGCCCCTATCCTACAGGTCCCGGCCGTACCAGACGGAGCTCTTCCAGATCTGCCAGCTCAGAAAGCTCCACCCCCGGCCCGCCTTCCCCAGCGGCTCAGAAAGGTTGAAATCGAGCGATCCCTTGAGGAAGGACCGGGACGATGAAGACCGAGACGGAGACGGAAGAGGATGAAGATCGTGGGATTTGTGGGGATGCCCGGCTCCGGGAAGTCGGCGGCCGCTGGAGTCGCCCGGGAGATGAACATACCCGTCGTCGTCATGGGCGACGTCATCCGGGAGGAGGCGGCCCGGCGGGGACTCCCGCCGACTGACAGAAACCTCGGGGCCGTCGGAAACGATCTTAGAAGTAAAGAGGGCCCCGACGCCATCGCAACTAGGTGCCTCGCGAAGATCCGGGCCACCGGCGCCTCCGTCGTCGTCGTCGAGGGGATCAGGAGCAGATCCGAGGTGGAGCTCTTCAGAGAAAGCTCCGACGACTTCCTCCTCATCGAGGTCTACGTCCCCGACGAGGTCCGCCTCGCCCGGATCGCCTCCCGGGGGAGGTCCGACGACGCAAATGACTGCGACCTTGCGAAGGCGGTGGCGGATCGGGACGCCCGGGAGCTCTCCTGGGGGATGGGCGAGGCTATCCGGGCGGCGGACCTGCGGATCGAGAATTCGGGGAGTGTGGATGAGTTTCGGGGGAGGGTGATGGAGGCATTGGAGGGTAAAAGTAAGGGCTCGGAGTTTTGTTCTTGAAAGAAACCACCATCTGAACAAACTTAAGCGCTATTGGAATTTTTCTCCGCGGTCGGGGATAAGGGGCCAAAAGGAGGGCCGCTCCACCCGCCCGGCGCCGACGGTGCGCTGCCGCAGCCGGGCAGACCCATCGAACTCAGACCCTCATTCAATAATTTTCTTGAAGCTGACCGACGCCACCGCGAAGATCACCACGTCGAAGACGAGGATGGCGGCGACGTCGACGGCGAGGTTTGAGAGATCGCCGCTGATCAATAGCCCCCGGACGGCGTCGACGGCGTAGGTGAGGGGGTTGACCAGGGCGACGTACTGGAGGGCGGGCGGCATCAGCTCGATGGGGTAGAGGGCGTTGCTCGCAAAGAAGAGCGGCATGATCAGGGCCTGGCCGAGGCCCATGAACCGCTCCCGGGTCTTCATCAGGGAGGCGACGAAGATGGAGATCGCCGCAAACCCCCCCGAGACGAGGAAGAGGACGATGAAGGCGGCGACGATGAGGGCCTGGACGACGGCCCGGACGCCGGAGGCGATCGATCTGCCTATGACGGTCGCCGACCTGGAGGCCGGGGCGACGAGGAGGCGCTTGAGGATACCCGTCTCCCTCTCCCAGACGATGGTGAGGCCATAGAAGACCGAGACGAAGATCGTCGACTGGAGGAGGACGCCGGGGGTGATGTAGTCGATGTACGGGATGCCGCCGGTGGGAATCCCCCTCACCTCGCTCATCACCGACCCGAAGACCGCAAGCCAGAGGATCGGCTGGATGGCCCGGGTGTAGATCTCAGTCCGATCGTGCCGGAGCCTCCGCATCTCCAGCTCGATCATCGCAAACATCTCGCGGAGGGAGTCATCGGCGGTCATCGATCGATCTCCATCAAAACCGCCATGGCAGCTTTACTTCCCATCTCCACCCCTCCCGGAGCTGAGGGGGCCGGCATACCTCAGGAAGACGTCGTCGAGGGTCGGCCTCGCCGTCGATATCCTCTCGAAGGATATCCCCTCGGAGCTCAGAGCCTCGATGACGAGGGGGAGCGCCCTCTCCCCGTCCTCGACGAAGACGTCGAGCTGCGTGCCACAGAGAACGGCATCCCGGACGAGATCCAGATCCCTGATCTTCCCGAGGGCCCGTTCATCGAAGCCGTTGTGGTTCTGGTTCTGGTGGTGGTTTGGGCTGAATCGGAGCTGAAGGATCTCGCCGTGGAGGGAGCGCTTCAGCTCCCCGGGGGTCCCCGACTTCACGATCCGACCGCGGCTGATGATCGCGATCTCGTCGGAGTAATGGTCCGCCTCGTCCATGTAGTGGGTGTTGAAGAAGACCGTCGTCCCGTACTCTTTTTTGAAGGCGGTGAGGCTCTCCCAGACCGCCTTCCTGGCGGTGGGGTCAAGGCCGATCGTCGGCTCGTCGAGGAAGAGGATCCTCGGCTTGACGAGGAGGGCGGCGGCGATCTCGAGCCTTCTCGTCATCCCGCCGGAGTAGGTCTTGACCATCCGTTCTGCCACCTCCTCCAGCCCCATCGCGCAGATGGCGTCCTCGATCCTCTCTTTTCTGTTGCTCTTGGGGACGCCGTAGATCTTGGAGTAGACGAGGAGGTTCTCACGGCCGGTGATGTCGAGCCAGACCGAGGTCTCCTGGGGGACATAGCCGATCATCCTCCGAACCTCCGCACCGCGGCGGACGACGTCGAGGCCGAAGGCCCGCGCCTCGCCAGAGGTCGGCCGAAACTGGGTCGTCAGGATCCTCATCAGGGTCGTCTTTCCCGAGCCGTTGGGGCCGAGGAAGGCGAAGACCTCCGCCTGATCGACGAAGAGGTCTACCCCGTCCAGGGCCCTCGTCTGTCCGTTGTAGGTCTTGGTGAGCTGCCGTGCTTCAATCGCAAACGCCATCTTCACCCGCCCGGATGTGATAATAAGTCTCGAACGATAGTATGAGCATTGTATCACGCTAACATCGATTCGTATAAGAAACCAGCGACATGCCGTATGATGCATAACGGGGCTGAACCTCTCATCCGCCCTTCTCGTTTCTCACGAGATTTCCATTCATTCTTTCGAAGATCGAGATTTTCAGGATTGGGGCCGAGGAGTAGTCTGCCCACAACGAGTTGATGTGGATGAAACAAACAACGTGTGAACTCATCGAATGGGATGTACCTTATGGGAGCAAATCGGATGCAATCGATCTCTTCATTTCGCCGCGCGATCTGAGATAGCGATATCAACTCAGTTGCGGTAGACTACCGGGCCGAGGGGTAGTCTACCTATAACGAGTTGCTGCTCATTAAAACCGCAACATCAGTCCTCATCCATAAGATGTACTTATGAGATCCAATCGCGTGCAATCGACCTTCTTATCTCGCCCATGTAGTCTGATAGGTGAGGTAAACTCATTCGCGGTAGATTACCGAATATTGCCAACGACACTTATAAATATACGTTAGTTTATATCACATAATAAGATTTAATTTGATAATTGTATGTTAGAAGGTTGATGAATCATGAAAGGAACAGCTTTGATATTGGTTGTTATGTCATGCATATCGCAAGCGACATTACCAGCGAGTGAAGCAACGAATTACACACTGGGAATCTTCGGTAACGCGAATATGGACGGAACAATCGACGAAGCGGACATTGAATACGTCCGGGGAATAATCGACAGTAGATATAAAGCTACAGAACTATCGGATGCTAATTACGATGGCAGAATAGACGAGAACGATATCTCCCAAATTGAGTTGATCATACAGGGCGAGGAGAAGGAGATTACAATCATCGATTCTGCTGATAGGATCGTAACGGTGAAGAAGCCAATAGAGAGAGTAGTTATTGCCTATTGGATCGACGCCGCTCTGACATTACAAGCACTAAAAGCCGATGAGGCGGTGGTTGGTGTTACAGATGTCATAAAAGATGAGCCAATACTCTTCCCAGAGCTCAGCAAACTCCCAAGTGTTGGAATACAGCCATCCCCTGATGCACTTGACTATGAGAAAATTCTGGAGCTCGGGCCTGATGTGGTCCTTACAGGCGGCACATCGATGGACCCAGACGAAGAGATCATAGAAAGAATTCAAGCTCTCGATCCAAATATCAGGGTGCTTTGGTTCACGTTCTGTGTTCCATCACTTTACGATGACGAAGTGAAAAAGGTAGGATATATTTTTAACAAGAGAGATGAAGCAGGTGAGCTTATTAACTGGAACGAGGAGCATTTAAATGACATTTTGGAGAAAGTGCGCAATCTTCCAGATGACGAAAGAACAAAAGTCTACACAGAGTTCTTCATGGATTACTACACAGGCGGTGAAGGAACTGCGTACCAAGACTACATTGAGATGGCAGGTGGAAAGAATGTATTTAGTGGCATCATAAGCGATGGAGTATATAAATTGGTTGAAGTGGACCCCGAGGAAATAATAGAACGCAATCCCCAGGTAATACTTCATCATCTAGGTATGGCATATGCAGGAGGTTACAAAGTTGACGATGTAACAGTGCTGCGTGAAAAAAGAGAGGAAATTATGGATCGCTCCGGTTTTTCCGCTATTGAAGCGGTGCAAAACGAGCGTGTTTACACCCTCGACTCAAATATCGTACTTTGTGCAATATACCCAGTGGGCGTTTCATATTATGCAAAATGGTTCTATCCAGAGCTCTTCAAAGACTTAGATCCAAAAGCAATTCATCAGGAGTACCTGACCAAGTTCCTCGGAATTGACTACGACTTAAGCAAGCATGGATCATTCGTTTATCCTCCACAAGAGAACCCGTTGTGACGATAAGCAGGGATCGTCATGAACTGCAAGACCGAGGATTTTGAACAGTACGATGTAATAGTAGTAGGCGGGGGCCTTGGGGGTCTCAGCTCTGCGGCTCTTCTGGCTGGACACGGCTACAAAGTTGTTCTGTTCGAGCAGCATTGCAATGTAGGTGGATATGCCAGTCGCTTCTGCCGCAAGGCACCTGATGGAGATCCTTTCCACTTCGAAGCCTCCATCCATACCATCGCTGGCTGCGAAGAAGACGGAGCCGTTCGCCAGGTGCTGCGGGAGGCAGGGGCAGAAGGAGATGTGGAGTTCCTGGACTTGAGCCAGAGCTGCATGAAGATCGTCATCTCAGATAGAGTGCTTAACCTCCCTACCAGGCAGGAGGAGTTTATGGAGATGATAGCCGGCCAGTTCCCTGCAGAACGCCGCAGCATCGAGAGGTTCTTTTCCGACTTGAATCGCATCTGGGACCTTCTTCCTGCCACTCAATCCAAGCCCCTGTTCGACGAGCCTGCAGGCTTCGATCCTGAGCTGGCACATCGCCTGTCTCAGCCTTTGAGTACAGTTCTCTCATCCTACTTTTTGAACCAAAGGATCTTTCGTTATCTATATCTGCCCATCAGCTACTTCGGGATAAACCTCTCGGAGATCGATTTCCTGAAATACGCTGTCTCTCTGAGGGAGTTCTTCCAGGCGAGAAGCTACTGGATATTAGGCGGTTCCCAGACCCTTTCCGACGCCTTTGCCGGAGCCATCACGCGGCATGGTGGTAAGGTTGAGACGTGCTGTAAAGCAAAGAAGATCCTGCTTGATGAAGGGCGCGCCGCAGGCGTAGAGCTGGAGGACGGTAGAAAGGTATTCTCTGATAGCGTGATATCCAATGCTGATGCCTCCTCAACTTTCCTGGAGATGGTGGGCGAAGAGCAGTTGCCTTCAGAATTTATCCGTTCCTTGAAAAATATGACCGCTACGCAGTCTTTTTTCCAAGTCTATTTAGGGATGGACGACAGCTTTCAGGTCCCCGAAGCATTGCGAAATTCCTTCGAGATTTGCATCATGAATGAATCCGGAGACTATCCCTTCGTGGGCTTGACCAATTACACACTCCTAGATCCATCTCTAGCCTCCAGGAATAGGCAGATACTGACTATCGCAGTTCCCATGAGGACGGTCGAACCAGATGACTGGGGCGTCTCCAGTTACCATGAGCGCAACGAGGAGTACCGCTCCCGGAAAGAGGCTATCACCGAGGAGCTGATATCCATTGTTGAGGGGACGATTCCAAGGCTGCGAGAGCATATCCTGGTAAAAGAAGCGGCCACGCCCCTCACATTCCAGAGGTATACCCTGAATAAAAACGGAAGCTACTTGGGTTTCGACATCTGCTTCAAGCGTCTGCCACAAAAGACACCAATCGATGGCCTCTACCTGGCAGGCGGCTGGACCAAGCCCCACGCGGGAGTGATGGGTGTGATCATCAGCGGAAAACAGGCGGCAGAGCTGGTCCGGAGCTATATCGGTGGGTCTGAGGTAAACGCATGAAAATCAGAGCTAATGACTCTGAGGAAATTCACAGGGAGTACATCGAAGAGTGGCTTGGTGTGCCCTATTAGAGGATCTGGGCCTATCCCCAGGCGAGCGCCTGAACTTATGTAGGAGGATTGAAGATGAGAATGGTCTTATTGGGACTAGCTTGCCTCTCGCTGATCTCTGCTACAGTGAGCGCGCAATATATCGTGGTTCCCGGAGATGCCGACGGAGACATGATAGTGTCAGACAAAGAAATAGAACTGGCCGAGCAATCATGCGATGAAGGTAAAATAACCTCTGATGAGCTGGAAGAGATCAGGCATATACACGAGGCCTATCCCATCACAATAGTGGATTCTGCAGATAGAGTTGTTACCATCTACAAGCCTGTAGAACGAATTATAATCCAGCCCACTTCATCGTATGAGCCCATATGGATCCTAGGAGCCCAAGACAGAGTAGTAGGCGTGACCAATACAGCTAAAGATCTAGCTTATACTTGGCTTCCAGGAATTCAGAATAAGTCTTCTATAGGTGAATATAAAGAGCTTGATTACGAGAAGATTATAGAGCTCAAACCTGACATAGCCCTCGTAAGCAATTCCGGGATTGAAACGAAAAAGATCGACGAAATCCTGGAGCCTGCTGGAATAACGGTAGTTGGTGCTGAGTTCGTAGAACTGGAAACATTTGATTCCGAGCTCAAAAATATCGCAGAAATCCTTGAGGCCGAAGAGCGAGCTGAAGATTTTCTCGCCTGGAGAAACGAATACATCAATTCCGTCAAAGAAAAAACCAACGAAATCGATCCTAGAGTACGGGTTTACGGCGAATGGGCTCACGTGGAACGTGCAACAGGTGGAAAAACGTCAGCTATTGATTCCACGATTAAGGTTGCAGGTGGCGACAACATCGCTGGGGATCTTGATGAATACTGGATCGTGCTAGACCCGGAGTTCATAATGACCGAAAATCCCGAGGTGATATTCTTTGCAGCCTGGGAGGACATGTTAGGCCTCACCGGGTATTATGTAGATAATTACGAAGGTGCAATGCAGTTCGTAGAATCGGCCACCAACAGAACAGATCTAAAGGATACATCTGCTGTACAAAACGGCGGAGTTTACGTTCTGGATGCAGGATGTGTCCTTACGTCAGCCAGGAATTTTGTTCCCACACTCTACTTAGCTAAGTGGTTCTACCCAGATCGATTTGAGGACCTGGATCCTGAAGCCGTTCACAAGGAGTACTTCGAGAAATGGCTTGGCATCCCCTACCAGGGTGTCTGGGCATATCCGCAGGCGAGCGCCCGAAGTCGCGAATGGCAGGGATGACCGACGCTAGACTGGGACCACATATAAACGATCTCTCATGGCATCCCAAGAGGGGCCCCTGGAGAACGACTAAGTGAAGTTGCTGGCAGCAAGTGATAAGTGCTGTCGGAGATGGAAAGTTGGATGGAGAGAGGAAGGTCTCGCCGCCCTAGTGGTCGATCCATCATGATCGGTCCTGGACATCAGAGCAGGGCCAAGAACGTTGGCCCTACCCCTGATATGAAAGAGGCATGTCACCTGAGAAATCAGCCCTGCAATTCTAGATTTTATAAAAAGTCCCTTCGCATCGTAATGTTTATTACTAATTAGTTTTGAATCGACCGATAGTAAGAGGTAATAAAATGAAAAGTTCTACTGGTGTAATTACAGTGATGGCGTTATGCATGTTGCTGCCCCTCGGGCCAGCAGGTGCATCGATGGTCACACTCCAGGTATTCGGAAACGCCAACATGGACGACACCATTGACGATCTGGACATTGAATATGTCCAAGGGATCATCGCAGGCGAAAATGAGGTTACGGATCTCGCAGATGCCAACCGAGACGGCCAAGTTGATGCGAGTGATATAACCCAGCTCAACAGCATCATAAATAAAGAGGCGACAAATCTCACATTGATGGATTCGGGCGGAAATATCGTCACGATAAGTCTGCCGGTAGAGAGAATAATTTTGTATCACCACCAATGTGGTGAAGTTATCCAAATATTGGGGGCACAGGATAAAGTGGTGGGGGTGAGAGATACCTTCAAAGATCAGGTCAGGAGGTTCCCGGAGATCAGCACCAAGCCCAGCATAGGAAGCGGGTACGACCCTGATATCGAGGCTGTACTTTCCCTGGACCCCGATTTGATCTTGGCCTATAGCAGCTATCAGTTCCCAGACCCCGAGTTACTTGATTCAAAGTTGCCAGATGATGTGGCGGTCCTGCGCATGGACTGTGAATGTAACAGTGGCGTAGATGTTGTCAAAGAATCGGTTGTCACCCTGGGTTATCTGCTGGATAAAGCGGAGAACGTAGAGGAGTATCTGGAATGGCACGATAAATACATCGACGAGATAGCCGAAAGAATCTCCCAGGTTCCAGAAGACGAACGGTTGAGATTCTTCCTGGAGAGCTCGGGAACGGAGACCCTATCTCGTACCGCCATCGGGAATGGTCATGCAGCCCATCAGATCTGCGTGCTGGCGGGAGGAGATAACATAGCCGCTGGCAACGTACCTCTGCAGTCCAATAGTGAGGTAGAATACGGCTCCGTCGAAACGGAATGGGTCCTTGAACAAAACCCAGAAGTCATAGTTTGCAGGGCGATGGGTGAGGGAATTCGGCCCTACGAACTTGACGATACATCTATATTGGCCGCTCACGCGGACGAAATCAGAGAGTTGCCCGGTTTTGCAGCCGTTGACGCGGCAGCAAACGACAGGATTTACATAATCACAAATGATTATGCCATATCTCCAAATTATCCAACCACAGTGGCCCTATTGGCCAAGTGGTTTTATCCGGATTTGTTTGAAGATGTCGATCCTGTAGCCATTCATCAGGAGTACATGGACCTGATGGGCATATCGTTCAACGTTTCTGAGCATGGAGCTTTCTTCTACCCTAGTCTGAGCTAAATTTAAGGGTAGATGGTGGCTGCCATGATCGACTGGAACCGCGTATGGAAGGACACTCTCCTGGCATCCCGGGACGGACGCCTTGAGAACTGCTACGTGAAAGAGGAGGCTGCTGATCGGTACGACCGATCCGAGGTAGCATGGCTTGACGGCGAAAGAAGGGCCGCCGCTCTAAAGATCGATCCCTCCTGGTCGGTCCTGGACATCGGTGCGGGGCCGGGAATCCTGGCCCTGCCCCTGGCCCGGAGGGCGGCGAGGGTCACGGCGGTGGAGCCGTCCCCAGCCATGGTCGAGAGGCTGAAGAGGCATATCGGAGCCGAGGGGCTTTCCAACATCCGGATCCTTTCCGCCCGATGGGAGGACCTCGCCGAGGAGGAGGTGGACCAGCACGATCTGGCCATCGCCTCCTATTCTCTCGCCTTTCTGGATATCCAGGAGGCTCTCCTCAAGATGAACAGGCTGGCCAAACAACAGGTCCATCTCTACTGGTTTGCGGGGATTCCCTCCTGGGAGAGGATCAGGGCTGACCTCTACCCCTCGATATACGGGAGGGAGCACATCCCAAGCCCGATGTGCGACGTCCTCTACAACCTCCTCTACAGCCTGGGGATCTATCCGGAGGTCCAGGTGCTGGAGGGGACCAATTTTCCGAGGGTTTACGAGAGCATGGAGGACGGCATCTCCAACA
>Ga0334887_1001691_pt1 | contig 27731 bp, 21 predicted proteins | sample GraSluR1_MG_10_FD_207217 | JGI IMG/M metagenome (GOLD analysis project Ga0334887, IMG submission 207217) | Sludge microbial communities from methane-producing bioreactor in Wageningen University, Netherlands - Granular Sludge_18_07-R1 | ecosystem: Engineered > Bioreactor > Anaerobic >...
GGCGACGGGGCTGCTGGCTACCGCCATCGGGACGACGATTGGCGCGTTGTCCGGCTACTACCGCGGCTGGGTAGATATGCTGCTGATGCGCTTCACCGACATCGTGATGACCTTCCCCAGCATCATTATTATGCTGACATTGGCCGCGCTGCTGGAACGCAGTCTGCTCAACCTGGTGCTGATCATCGGCGGCCTAAGTTGGCCGCCAATGGCCCGCCTGGTGCGCGGGCAGTTCCTCTCGGCGCGCGAACAGGACTTCGTGCTGGCGGCGCAATGCCTGGGCGTCCCTAACCGGCGTATCATAACACTGCACATCCTGCCCAACATCCTCGCGCCGATGCTCGCCCAGATAACCTTCAGCGTGGGCGAGGCCATCTTGATCGAGTCCGGGCTGAGCTTCCTGGGGCTGGGCGTGCCCCTGCCGACGCCCAGTTGGGGCAATATGCTTGAGGCGGCCCGTAACCTGGAAGTGCTGCAAGGGTTGCCCTGGATGTGGATTCCGCCAGCCATCGCCACCGTCGTCACTGTGTTGTGCGTGAACTTCATCGGTGACGGACTGCGGGATGCCACGGATCCCAGACTGGTGATGTGACATTCGTCCCTGAGAAAGCGAGACAATTCATCTATGCACGGCCACCAACTTCGCAAGGCGCTCGTCAGCGGGGAGCGGGTCTACGGGATCACGGTAGAGGGCTTCGGCCAGCCCAAATGGCCTCGCTTCTTCGCCCAGTGCGGCCTGGATTTCGTCTTCATGGATACCGAACACACGCCGGCCAACCGCGAGACGGCCGCCTGGGCGGCCCAGGCCTACGCCGCGCACGGCGTCGCGCCGCTGCTGCGCATCCCGGAGATCAGCGCATCGCAGGCAGCGATGGGCCTGGACTCCGGCGCGCACGGCATCATCGTCCCTTATGTGGAGACGGTCGAGGAAGTGCGGGCGCTGGTCGGGGCCGTGCACTATCGCCCGCTTAAGGGGGCTGCGCTGCGCGCCGCTGTGGAGAATGGCGTGTTCCCCAGCACCGAAACCGCCGCCTACCTGCCCGCATACAACCGCGACGCTGCCTTGATCATCATGATCGAAAGCCCGGCTGGGGTCGCCAACCTGCCCGACCTGCTGGCGGTGGGCGGTGTGGACGCGGTGCTGGTCGGCCCTCATGACCTGTCAATCGCGCTGGGCATCCCGGAGCAGTACGAGCATCCCCTCTTTGAGGAGGCTTCGCGGCAGATCATCCGGGTTTGTCACCAGTATAAGAGCGGCGTGGGTCTGGTCTCTCCTGGGCCAGTGGAGCGCACTCTGCTCTGGACTGAGTGGGGATGCAACCTGATCATCCATCGCGCCGACACTTTGTTCGTGGCGAGCGGCATCGAGCAGGAATTGCAGCGCATCAAGCAATCGTTGGCACACTAGAACGGAGACACGACGTGTTCACTTTTCACGGGGCCTGGCCCGCGCTGGTCACGCCTTTTAACCCGGATGACACCATTAACACCAACGTCTTGCAGGATATGGTCGAGCACCACCTCGCCAAGGGAATCGGCGGGTTCTACCTGTGTGGCTCGACCGGTGAGGGGATGTTCTTATCGGTCGCCGAGCGCAAGCTCGTGGCGGAAGTTGTGCTGTCCCAGGTCAAGGGGCGCGCCCCAGTCATCGTGCACGTAGGGGCTGTGGTAGCCCGCGATGCCGCCGATCTGGCGCGCCATGCCGCCGAGCACGGCGCAGCAGGGATCAGCAGCGTGCTGCCGCCCCTCTTCGACAACGTGCCCAGCCTGCACGCTTACTTTGAGATGCTGGCCGCCGCCGCGCCAGACCTGGCGCTCTTGCCGTACCTTTACGGCGGCCCCACCAGCGCCGTGACCCTGATGCGCCAGCTCATGCCCATCCCGACAGTCGCCGGGGCCAAGTATACCGGCCCCAACATGTACGAGTTCAGCCAGATTGTCGCGCTGAAGGGCGATAGCTGGGCTGTCTTCTCCGGCATGGATGAGCAGTGCGTCTTCGCGGCCATGTCCGGGGCCAGCGGCAACATCGGCTCGACAGTCAACCTGATGCCCGGCGTCTACCGCGAGATCCATAAGGCTTACCGGGCCGGCGACCTGGCGCGGGGCCTCGAACTTCAGCAGCGCGCCAACGCCGTCACCGCCACTCTGATCGAGTCGGGCTTGATGGGATCGCTCAAGATGGCGCTGGAGATGCTGGGATTTCCCTGCGGAGGGCTGCGGCTGCCGCGACTCATGCCGAACGGGAGCGTTCGCTCCGACCTGTTCGCCCGGCTCGAAGCCTGCGGCCTGCACGAACTGGCTGAGATGTGAGCGACCCAAACACCATGACCGCACTGAGCAGCCGGGAGCGCATCTGGCGGCTGCTGGCCCACCAGGAACCAGACCGCATCGGCCTATGGGATGCTTACTGGATTGACACCCTGACCCGCTGGCACGCGGAAGGACTGCCCCAAGACAGCACACCGGAGAGGCTCCTGGGGTTCGACTTCGATGTGCTCTTCATGGATGCGTCGCTGCGCCTGCCAGAGCGCCTGCTGGAAGACTCGCCCGACTACACGATCCGCCAGGACAAACACGGCTTCGTCGGTAAGCAGTGGAAAGGCCACGCCGGCGCGCTGGGTTACCTGAGCCATGCCGTGACGGACTGGGACGACTGGCGACGCTTGCGCCCCCGGCTGGAGGTTGACTTCGGCGGGACAGCGCGCATCGGGCCTGTGTCGTACTTCGAGCCGTTCACCACCTATCCCACCTGGGAGGAACTGGCCCGCCAGGTTGCGGCGCTGCGATCCGGCGAGCGCTTCATCCTGCTGCATGTCTATGGCCCTTTCGAGGCCACCTGGCGCAAGCACGGCTTTGAGCAGTCGCTGATGAACCTGGTGCTGGAGCCGGCGCTGATGGCCGATATGTTCGAGGCGCACACAGACCTGGTCATCGCCACGCTGGAGAAGGCGCGCGCCCTGGGCATCGTGCCCGACGGGCTGTTCCTGGTCGAAGACCTCGGCGTGAACACCGGTCTGATGTTCTCGCGCAAGCAATACCGGGCGTTGCTGCACCCGGCGCACCAGCGGCTCGGCGACTATCTGCACCGCGCGGGGATCGCCTATTTCGTCCACTCAGACGGCGACATCCGCGCCCTGATCCCCGACCTGATCGAGGCCGGCGTGCAGGTGCTCCAGCCGCTGGAGGCCAAGATCGGGCTGGATGTGCGCGTATTGAAGCGCGAGTACGGAGCAGACCTGTCCTTTATGGGCAATATTGACGCGACGCGCATGGATGGCGACGCGCGCGCCGTCGAGACTGAAATCCACGAGAAGATCGGCGCGGCAATGCGCGGCGGCGGCTACATCTACCATTCCGATCACTCCGTGCCGCCGACCGTGAGCTGGGAGCGGTATCAGTGGATCATCGCCTGCGTGCGGCGCTGCGGGACCTACCGTGACAGAGCGGCGAAGAGGTCGGCTGAAGAAGGGCCTGGAGCGTGAGGGCTGGCGTTTGCAGAAAATCCTCCCATCACGCGAAAAGAATCATTGACTCCAGACAGCTAAGACGTTAGTCTGCCTGATCAAGGCTGGCGTATCCAAAGGGATATGGGGCGACGATGCGAGCGCTGACAGCGAGCGAGATTGCGGGCAACTGGGCCACGCTGCTGCTGCCCATCAACCCGGACGAGAGCATCGCCTACGACCGGCTGGCTGCTGAGATTGATGCGCTGATCGGCTGCGGCGTGGATGGTATCTACAGCAACGGGACGGCGGGCGAGTTCTACACCCAGTCCGAAGATGAGTACGACCGGGTGAGCGCGCTGCTGGCCGAGCGCGGCGAGGCGGCGGGTGTCCCATTCCAGATTGGCGCCAGCCACCCTTGCCCGCAGACCTCGCTGGCGCGCATCCGGCGCGCCGCCGCGCTCAAGCCCAGTGCGATCCAGGTGATCCTGGCCGACTGGTTCCCGCTGACCGACGACGAGGCAGTGGACTGCCTGGCGCGCATGGCCGAGGCCGCAGCCCCGATCGGTCTGGTGCTCTACAACCCGCCGCACGCCAAGCGCGTGCTGCGCCCGGAGACCTACGCGCGCCTCAAGGCTGAGGTGCCGGGCCTGGTGGGGGTCAAGGTCGCTGACGGGGACGCGGCGTGGTACGCCGCCATGCGCCAGCACGCCGCCGGTCTCTCCGTGTTCGTGCCGGGCCATCACCTGGCAACCGGCGTGCGCCAGGGCGCGGCAGGCTCCTACTCGAACGTCGCCTGTCTGAGTCCGGCGGGCGCCCAGCGTTGGTACGCCATGATGCACACCGATCCCGAGGCTGCGCTGGCGCTTGAGGGCCGCATCCGCGTCTTCATGGACAAGCGCATCGTCCCCTTCATCACGCGGGCGGGCTACGCCAACCAGGCGGTGGACAAGCTGCTGGCGGCCATTGGCGGCTGGGCGGACATCGGCACCCGGCTGCGCTGGCCCTATCGCTGGATACCGGAAGCAGAGGTGCTGCACCTGCGCCCGGCAGCGCGCGGGTTATTGCCGGAGCTATTCACGGGATGAGCGCCCACATCAGGCAAGAGCAGACAATGGGACACGCGACGCGCGCAGGTGGAGCGACAGGGACGATCTTCGACATCCAACGCTTCTCCATTCACGACGGGCCGGGTATCCGCACGACCGTGTTCTTCAAAGGCTGCAACCTCCGCTGCTTCTGGTGCCACAACCCGGAGTCATTGCATCCTGGGCCGCAGTTGCAGTTCTTCGCGGAACGCTGCATCGCCTGTGGCGCATGTGTGACCGTCTGCCAGCACGGGGCCAGCTTCTTTGACGACGGAGCGCCCGTCTACGATGCCAGGCGGTGCGCCGCGTGTGGCGCATGCGCCGAGGTGTGCTACGCGGAGGCCCGCGTGTTGGTGGGGCGACGGGTCACGGCGGATCAGGTTGTGGAAGAGATTCTGCGAGATCGCGCCTTCTACGACCCCTCCGGGGGTGGCGTGACGCTCTCTGGCGGCGAGCCTGTACTGCAGCGCGCGTTCGCGGGCGCGATCCTGGCGCGCTGCCGGGCTGAGGGGCTGCACACCGCGCTGGAAACCGCCGGGCATTATCCCTGGGAGCACATCGCTGCGCTGCTGCCCTTGCTTGACCTGATCATGATGGACATCAAGCATCTGGAGTCAGGCCGGCACCGCGCGGCTACCGGCGCGCCCAACGAGCGCATTCTGGCCAACGCGCGCCGGCTGGCCGAAACCAACCGCCCTCTTATCTTTCGTGTGCCGGTGATCCCGACGGTCAACGATACGGAGGAGGAAATCGGCGCCATCGCGGACTTTGTGCGAGGACTGGCCGACGGGCGGCGCGCTCGCGGCGAGCGCGCGCCGATCACGCTAGAACTGCTGGCCTTTCACCGCCTGGCCGGTGACAAGTACCGGGGTCTGGGGCTGGACTGCCGGGCCAGCGCCCTGGAGCCGCTCAGCGCGCAGCGCATGGCGGAGCTGACAGAGCTGGCCCAGCGCCGAGGCCCGCAGGCGACGGAGGAGTAGCGATGGGCGCATTTCACGGGCAAGGGTGCGCCAACGACGCGACCTGTATCTTTGAGAGGCAATGCTGGGGAGACTGATTATGTCCGCCATCGAGACGCGGCACGAGTTGTCTTATCAGGAACGCCTGGACGCTTTGCGCGAGACGAAGCTCCGCCAGACGCAGGAGAAGATTGACTGCATCGGGGCCATGGATCACGACGACTGGGCAGTTGTCCTGCCGCCGCCCGACCGGCGCAAAGTGGTCCACGTGCTCAGTTCGTCCGGCGTGCCGATCACAGACGTGCTGCTGGATGGTATTGCAATCGAGAGCAACCATCCAAGCGGCGGCTTCTACGGCCCTCGCACCTGCGGGCGCAACTTCCGCGCGCTGCTGGACGGGCAGCCTCCCTACATAGACCCGCTCAGTTCGCTGGCTGGCGCTTACATGGCGAACTTCGCGTCCTACCGTATGCCGCACTGGAATCCCGACCTGGACTACGCGCATCTCCGCCCCGATCAGGAGAAATATCAGTTGACGACCGGCATCGGCGGGATGCAACACTTCGGGCAAGACCTGGCGATCGGTCTCCAACTGGGCTGGGCCGGCATCCTGCGCAAGATTCGACATTATCGCCGGACGAACGCCCCGCACGGCGACAGCCTGTACCAGGGCCTGGAGGACGTAGTACTGGGCATCCAGGGGTGGATCAGCCGCCACGCGGACGCCGCCCGCCTGCGCGCCGAGTCCGAGCCTGATCCCCAACTGCGCGCGAACCTGGAGAGCATGGCCGCCATCAACGCTCGCCTGGTGACCGAGCCGCCGCGCACCTTCCGCGAGGCGTGCCAGTGGATTCTGTGGTACCAGATGGCGGCGCGCACGTACAACGGCAGCGGGTCGCTGGGGCGACTCGACATGCTGCTGGAGCCTTTCTACCGGCAGGACATCGCCAACGGCACCCTGACCGACGAGGAAGCCATCTTCCACATCGCCTGCCTGCTGTTGCGCGACACCGCCTACATCCAGCTTGGCGGGCCAGACATGACAGGCCGGGACGTGACCGGCCCGGTGTCGTTCCTGGTGCTGGAAGCGGCGCATCGGCTCAAGGTTCCGGCCAATATCGGCGTATGCGTGGGCAAGGCGGTAGACCCCGGACTCCTGCGGCGCGGCGTCGAGATCATGCTGCAAGACCGGATGGGGATTCCCAAGTTCCTGGGGATAGACCAGACGGTAACAGGCTTTGTGCGCAACGGTTATCCGCTGGCCGACGCGCGCCAGCGCGCCTATATGGGCTGCCAGTGGTCGAGCATTCCGGGCCGCGAATACAGCATGAACGACCTGATCAAGATCAACCTGGCGGTCGTGTTCGACGTGGCACTGCGCGACATGCTGGCCGACCGGGGCGTGTCGCCCAGCGTGGACGAGTTGCGGCGGCGCTTCGAGGCGCATCTGCGGCAAGCAATCGCTGTCACCGCCGAAGGGATTGACTTTCATCTGGCCCACATGCACGAGGTATTTCCCGAACTGGTGCTCGACCTGTGCTGTCACGGGGTGATCGAGCGCGGGCTGGATGCTTCACACGGCGGCGTCGAATACTACAACATTGGCGTGGACGCGGCGGGCCTAGCCGTTGTCGCGGACTCGTTCGCCGCCATCGCGCAGCGCGTCGAGCAGGAGGGGCGACTGACCTGGGCGGAGCTTCTCCATCACCTCGACAATGACTGGGCTGGCCCCGAAGGCGAGCGTGCACGGCTGATGATGCGGCGCATCCCGCGCTATGGCAGCGGCGGCTCGCGCGCCGACGAGTATGCGGTCGAAGTGGCGCAGACTTTCGCCCGCCTGGTCAAAGAGCGGCCCACCCCTGGGGGAGTCACCATGATTCCCGGCCTGTTCTCGTGGGCGGATACCATCCGCCTGGGTCGCCATCTGGGGGCCACCCCGAACGGGCGTCATGCCGGCGCGCCGATCTCGCACGGGGCGAACCCCGATCCTGGCTTTCGCAAGGACGGCGCGCCGACCGCGCTGGCCGTGGCCATTGCCGCCGTGCAGCCCGGCTATGGCAACGTCGCGCCGATGCAGATCGAGCTGGACCCCAGCTTCTCCCCCAGCGAGACGCATATCGAGATGATCAGCAGCCTGATCCGGGCGCACTTCGACCTGGGCGGCACGCAGATCAACATGAACGTGATGGACGCTGCCAGAGTGCTGGAAGCGCACCAGGACCCCAGCAAGTATCCTGACCTGGTAGTGCGCGTGACGGGCTTCAGTGCCTATTTTGCGTCGCTGTCACCGGAATTCCGCCAGCTTGTGGTGGATCGAATCCTTTCTGCCTGACCCGCAGTCTGTTTGTGCCCCGTCGGAGCGACAACGACATGCGCACTTACACCGAGCCACCTCGCGCCATCCCGGTCATTGACGAGGTAGATGTCATCGTGGCGGGGGGCGGACCGAGCGGACTTCCGGCGGCAGTGGCCGCTGCCCGTCAGGGGGCCTCTGTCTGTCTTATCGAGCGTTACGGCTTCCTGGGGGGCATGGCGACCGCCGGCCTTGTCGCGCCGATCCTGGGGCACATTCGCCCCAAGAGCGCGGCCTCCGTCAACAACGGCCTGCTGAAAGAGATAGTCGAGCGGATGCACACCCTCGGCGGCGCGCCAGCCTGGCAGACTACCTGCCGTGAAGGCGGCATCCGTTTTGAGGCGGAAGCCTTCAAACGAGTGGCCGACATGCTGGTGCAAGAAGCGGGCGTCAGACTGCTGCTGCACTCGTGGATCGCAGACGCCATCGTGGAAGACGGCGTGATCCGGGGCGTCATCATCGAGAACAAGTCGGGTCGGCAGGCAGTGCTCGGCAGGTGCGTGGTGGACGCTACCGGAGACGCGGACGTGGCTTTCCGCGCAGGGGCGTTCACCCGCCAGGGACGCAGCTTTGACGGGCGCGTGCAATCCATGGGCATCTTCTTCCACCTGAACGGCGTCGCCCAGGTCAGCAAGAGCCAGGAAGCGCAAGCCACCGAGCAGATCAGGCAACGCATGGTCGCCGGCGAGTTCCGCTTCTTCGATCCTAACGTCGCCAACCGCCAGACCATGCACCGTGAAGTATTCTCACCCAACATGGCGCGCTGGTCGGGCGACCCGACCGACGTGCGCGACCTGACTCAGGCTGAGCTGGACATTCGCCAGGAAACCTGGAAGCTGATCGAGTTCTTAAGAGCGGAAGCGCCGGGTTTTGAGGGCTGCTTCCCCCATCCACTGGCTACCCAGGTTGGCGCCAGGGAGAGTCGCCGGATCTTGGGCGATTACGTGCTCACCGCGCAGGATGTGCTTGAGCGGCGCAAGTTCGCCGATGGAGTCGCGCGCGGAGTGTGGTGGGTGGAACTGCACTGCCCCCTCGGTCGGTCGTATCCAGTGCACGTCTGCACCATTGACTGCGTAGCGGGAGAGGGCTGCCCCTACTGGAAAGCCGAGCACGCTGGTGAGATGCTGGCTAGCTCGCCGCCCCACGACGAAGAGGATGACTGGTTCGAAATCCCGTACCGGAGCCTGATGCCGCAGGGCGTGGAGAATCTCCTCGTCGCAGGGCGCTGCATCTCGGCCAGCCACCAGGCGACCGCTGGTATCCGCGTCATGGGCATCTGTGCGGCCATCGGCCAGGCGGCTGGCACGGCAGCGGCGATCTCGGTGCTAACTGACCGACAGCCGCGCCAGATTGACGTGACGGCGCTGCGACAGGTGCTTGTGCAGGATGGGTTGCTGGAAGACTATTTCGCGCACTGACGGACGTTCGTTTCCGGGAATATCGAGCCGAACGACGTGGCAGGTGTTCTTCTATGAGGATCGTGTTGAGGTAGTGAAAGTGGGTTACCACGATGCGGTGCTTGAGGTTGTTTACCGCGACGAATGCACAGACCAACCTACCGTCAAAACACGACAAGTCTCGTCCAAAGGCAGACTTGTCATCAGCCTGCGCGGCATGAATGCAGCCGTCAGGTACGACACGCCATTCGAAGGCCTGCGCCAGGATAAGTGCGGCGCGAGTGGAGAAAGCGACGGTGGGAGCTTAAGAGGTGACAAGAACCTGTCCGTCGGTATTCTTCGGTTTTGGGGTAGGGTTGTTGTTCAAGTCGCATCTCGTTTCAGATGGGTGGGTAACACTCCTATTCTGTACGAGATGCGTCTCTTTTTCACGCCCAAATCAATCACGGATAGGTTCTAGTCTAAAGCAATTCTCCAGAGACCTGGTAGAGTGCCTGCAAAAGCACTGCGCGGACCCCTAAAACCCAGGTCTAGACTGTCAGAAGCGAATAGAAATGGCCTGTGTTTGCGTTGTCCGAATAGAAATATGCCCTGTGTTTGCGCAAGATAAGGTCCGAAGTCTGACATGCGCGGTGAAGAATCGCCCCTTTACTGGGTGACCGGGGCCATGATCGCGTCAATGCGCGCCAGGGTGTCGCTGTCGAGCGTCAGGTCAACCGCCTTGAGCGTCTCGTCAAGCTGGGCGGGCTTCGTCGCCCCGGTGATCGCACTGCTGACTCCCGGCTGACGCAGCGTCCAGGCCAGGGCAAGCTGGGCGCGGGTCACGCCCAGGTCGTCGGCGACCGGCTTCAACTTGCGGATCGCGGCGATGGACTCCCCCTTGTACCACTGGTCGCGCAGCCCCTCAAGGCGCGCTAGGCGGCTGTCATCGGGCAGGGCGTCGTCGTACTTGCCGGTCAGCAGCCCGCTGGCCAGCGGACTCCACACCACCAGCCCGATGCCGTTCTTCTCCGTGATGGGCAGCACGTCCTCCTCGACCCTGCGCCGCGAGATCATGTTGTAGAGCGGCTGCTCGACCTGCGGCTTGATCAGGTTGTGGCGCTCGCAGAGATTCAGCGCCTCTTGAATCTGCGCGCCGGTCCATTCGCTGGTGCCCCAGTAGAGAATCTTGCCCTGGTGCACCAGGTCGTCCAGCGTGCGGACGGTCTCCTCCAGCGGGGTTTCCTCGTCCCAGCGGTGGCAGAAGAACAGATCGAGGTAGTCGGTGCCGATGCGCTGCAGCGAGGCATGGACGCTCTCGAACAGGTGCTTGCGCGACAGGCCGCGGTCGTTCACGTCGTCGCTCATCGGCCAGAACGCCTTGCTGGAGATGACCAGGGTGTGGCGCGGAAACAGCTTAAGGATTGACCCCATCAGCTTCTCCGCCTCGCCCCTGGCGTAGACATCAGCGATGTCGAAGAAGTTGATGCCGCTGTCATACGCCTTCACGATGATGTCGCGGGCGAGGCGGCGGTCGGTCACGCTGTCGCCGAAGGTCGTCCAGCCGCCCAGACTCAGCACGCTGACCTTAAGACCGGAATTGCCCAAACGGCGGTAGTTCATGCGGTGTGCCCCCTTCCGTGTGCAAACCAGGTGCTCTCTTGTCGCTATGTTTGTACCACACCCGGCGCGAAGAGACCGTTAGAAGCGCGTATAACCGGGCAGGGGCGCGCTCACGGCGACAGGCGGCGCAGAGTCTCATAGAGCGGGCGCAGTCGCCCGTACAGGCGCTTGTAGACCTCAGCGTAGAGCGCGTTGTAGGTGGCGTGCGTGGCCGGGTCGGGCGCGAAGACGCGCTCGACGCGCGTCATGGCCTGGATCGCAGTGTCGAAGTCGGGGTGCAGCCCCAGCCCCACCGCAGCCACAATTGCCGCGCCCAGCCCGGAGGTCTCGTAGGTGTGCGGGCGGGCGGCGGGCAGCCCGAAGACATCGGCAGTGAGTTGCATGGCCGCGTCGCTCTGCGAGCCGCCGCCGGAGACGCGCAGTTCGGTGATCGGCACGCCGCTGCGCTTCTCGGTGCGCTCTTTGCCCTCACGCAGGGCGTAGGCCAGCCCTTCCAGAATCGCCCGGTAAAGGTGGGCGCGCGTGTGGGCGTCGCTGAAGCCGATCACCGCGCCGCGCGCTTCCGGCCCCGGCACGCGCACCCCTGGTGACCAGTATGGTTGCAGCACCAACCCCTGCGACCCCGGTGGCACCTGGGCAAGCAGTTCATCGAGCAACCTCTCTGGCTCGACGCCGTTCTGCTCGGCGAGGATCATCTCGCGGTGGCCAAACTCTTGCTTGAACCAGCTCACCATCCAGAAGCCACGATAGATTTGCAGCTCCAGGCTGTATGCGCCCGGCACGGCGGACGGATAGGGCGGGATGAGCGGGATGATCTCGATGTAGCGGCGGTGTGTCGTGTTGATCGTCGCTGTTGTGCCGTAGCTCAGGCAGCCGATGTGCGGCTCGAGGCAGCCGGAGCCGATGACCTCGCACGCTTTGTCGGCGGCGGCAGCGATGAGGGGCAGCCCGGCGGGAATGCCGGTCGCGGCGGCGGCTTCGGGCGTGATCACGCCAATCTGCGCGGCGGGCGGCACTAACTCCGGCAGATGTTCCGGGCGGACGGCGAGCGCCTGCCACTTCCAGTCCCGCGCGCGCGACCACGTCTGGCGCTTGTAGTCGAAGGGCAGGTAGCCCACCTGGCAGCCGACCGAATCGGCCAGGCGACCGGTCAGGCGGTAGGTGAGATAGCCGGAGAGCAGGACGTACTTATGCGTCTGCGCCCAGATAGCGCGCTGCTGGGTGGCGATCCAGTTGGCTTCGGCCTCGGCCTGCAAGTAGGCGACGGTCTGGCGCAGCCGCGCCGCGCGGAAGATCAGCCCCCACAGCCCGCCGACCGGGGCGATCCCTTCGGCGCGGCGCTGATCGGGCCAGACGATGGCCGGGCGCAGCGGCTTGCCGTCGCGGTCGAGGTTGATCACCGTGCCCCGCTGAGTCGTCAGCGCCACGCCGTGCACTGCCTCTTTGGGCGCTGCCGCCAGCGTCCAGAGTTGCTGGCACGCCTCGCCCAGCTTGTCCCAGAAGTATTCGGCGTACTGCTCGGCCCAGCCAGGGTGTGTCGAGAAGTACGGCTCGATGGGCACGCGCGCCTTAGCGACCAGGTGCCCCTGCAAGTCGAAGAGCAGCGCGCGCACGCTCTGCGTCCCGTTGTCAATGGCGAGGATCAGGTCATCGGGCATGGCGCTGCGCGTCTCCAGGTGGCAACCGGTCGCAGGAGTCAGCCATCAGGTATCAGCCGGACTCTTGCAGCTTTGGCCTTTGCTGATAGCTGACTGCTGATAGCTGACCACTGTTCACTGTGTTTGTGCCACAACTCAGGCAATACTGCAATCGGTTCTTTCGGTGTGGACTATCTTCGGCTATTCTATACCCATTTCGGACCATAGACGGCGAACCAGAAGGGTGCGCATGGGGCTTGCAGCCGAGTACATCCTGGTATCTGTAGCTTTTGTGTTGCTGGTGAGCATCCTGGCCAGCAAGGTCTCAGCGCGGCTGGGCGTCCCGGCGCTGCTGCTCTTCCTGGCGATTGGGATGCTCACCGGTTCCGAAGGCCCCGGCGGGGTCTATTTCGACGATCCCTGGCTGGCCCAGTTCCTGGGCGTGACGGCGCTGGCCTTCATCCTCTTTTCCGGCGGCCTGGAAACCGACCTGGACGAGATACGCCCGGTCATGGTCATGGGAATAGTGCTGGCGACAGCGGGCGTGCTCGTCAGCGCCCTGCTGGTCGCCGGATTCACTCTGTTGGTGCTCGATTTTTCGCTGAAGGAAGCCCTGCTGCTGGGGGCTATCGTGTCCTCCACCGACGCGGCGGCGGTGTTTGCTGTGCTACGCAGCAAGAGCCTCGGTCTGCGCGGCATCCTGCGCCCGCTGCTGGAGTTTGAGTCCGGCAGCAACGATCCGATGGCCGTCTTCCTCACCCTGGGCATGATCCGCCTGGTACAAGACCCCACGGCGTCGCTGCCGGACCTGGTGCTGATGTTCGTGCAGCAGATGGCGCTGGGCGTGATCTTCGGGCTGGGCATCGGGCGCGGCATTACCTTTGTGCTCAACCGGATTCGCCTGGAGTATGACGGGCTTTATTCGGTGGCCAGCATGGCCCTGGTGCTGTTGACCTACGGCGCGACCACCTCCCTGGGAGGTAGCGGCTTCCTGGCGGTGTACCTGGCCGGGCTGGTGGCCGGCAATCGCAGCTTCATTCACAAGCGCAGCCTCACCGAGTTTCACAGCGGGCTGGCCTGGCTGATGCAGATCGTCATGTTTCTCACCCTCGGCCTGCTCGTTTTCCCTTCGCAGGTGATGCCTATCACGCTCCAGGCCCTGCTGATCTCCGCTGCGTTGATCCTGGTCGCGCGACCGCTGGCCGTCTTTACGACGCTGGTCTGGGCGAAAAAGGTGAGCCTGAACGAAAAAGCGTTCGTCTCATGGGTAGGGTTGCGCGGCGCAGCCCCCATTATCCTGGCGACCTTCCCGCTGCTGGCAGGCGTGGAACAGTCGAACACCATCTTCAACCTGGTGTTCTTCATCGTGCTCACCTCGGCTCTGGTTCAGGGGACGACGCTACCCTATGTGGCCCGGCTCCTGCATGTGGACGCTCCCCTTGAGAGCAAGCCGTCGTACCCGATTGCATTCGTGCCCACCGAGCCGATTCAAAGCGACCTGCTGGAGTTGACGATCCAGCCAGGGTCGGAGGCCGCGCACAAGCGCATTGTTGACCTGGAAGACTTGCCGGAGACGGCTTTGATCGTCCTGATCCGGCGCGACACCGAGTTCCTCGTGCCGCGTGGGAGCACGATGCTGCAAGAGGGGGACAATCTGCTCGTGCTGGCTGAACCCGCTGACCTGAGCAGGCTCCAGGCGCTGGTGAGCGCCGCTGCTGGGTAGCGTGCGGGGGAGAGGGGCCTTCCACCAACTGCCTGCCCCCTCGATGCTGGTGGCGACATGCTGGCGCCGGCGCTCCGCAACCAGACTTCCGAAGTCCTTCGCAGACTTCGGAAGTCTGTTTCTGCAGAACGCCCTGTTAGCCCAGCGTGTCCTGCACCGTTGGCGGCACCAGCGCGCGCTCGAACGTGACTGCGTGTGCATCGCCGTCGGGCAGCACGGTCAGCGGCACGACCAACATCGCCCGGTCTACGAAGCACAGCGTCTCGTTGACCGCCTCGCACCAGTACACCGTCAGGTCGAGCGCCAGATCGGTCTGCCCTACCGCGAAGGTGACCGGCACCTCGACCGGCAGATCGGGCAGCAGGAGGCGGATGTCGCGCGACTCAGCCGGAATCTGGGCCACCGGATCATCAGGGAAGATGGCCGTGAAGGGGGCCAGACCGTTGAGCTTGTAGCCATCGGGCATGGTCACCTGGATGCGCAGGGTGCCCGGCCCGGCGGTGACCGTCTGCGGGGCCAGCAGCAGCGCGCCTTCAGCGGCGAACGCGCCCCCAGTCAGGCCGCCTGGCACGACGGACACAGCATCCGCGCTGCTCAGCCGCTCGACGTTGGGGAACGTCACTGTGCTGACGACGCCCGTCGCCAGGTCAGCCACGCGGACGGCGTGGTTGTTCGTGTCGGCGATGTACAGCTTGCCGTCCGCGTAGTCAATGCCGCCCGGCTCGTAGAACAGCGGCGCGCTCCCGTCAGCAAAGCCCGGCTCGCCCGTGCCGAGGAAGGTGACGCTCTCGCGCGTGGCCGGGTCGAGGCGCTTGATCTTGTTGTTGTAGGTGTCGGCCACATAGAGGAAACCGTCATCGGCGACCGTCACGCCCAGGGCGTGCTGCAGGCGCACCTCGTCGCCTACCCCGTCCACATCGCCGAAGTCGAACAGCCCCGTGCCGACGATGGTGCGCACCTCGCCGCTGGGGTCGAGGTCTGCCGTGCGAATGGCGCTGGCTTCGGGGTCGGCGAAGTAGAGCACCGTCCCGTCGGTGTCAATGCCGCTCGGCTGGTTCATGGCCGACTGGCGCAGCGGCCCGTCCAGCAGGGCTTCGCGCCCCGTGCCGGCATACGGCCCGACCTGGCCGCTGGCGCTGTCGTAGACCCACAGTTGGTGCGGCCCGGCCATCGCAATGTAAATCTTGCCTGCATGGGCAACCACGTCCCAGGGGGAGCTAAGCGCGATCTCGGTGCCGGGGCCGCTGGCGTCGCGCTCGAAGCCCTGCTCGCCCGTCCCGGCGACAGTCGTCACCGTGCGCGCGGCCAGGTCCACAGCGCGCAGGGCGTGATTCTCGGTGTCGGCCACGTAAAGCGTGTCCCCGTCGAGCGTCAGGCCCTGCGGACGGAAGAACTGGGCAGTCGCGTAGTCCCCGTCGCGCAGCCCCTCCTCGCCCGCGCCGATCACGTCGAGCACTGCAAACGTATCCAACGCGGCAACGACGATGCGGTTGTTGTTGCTGTCGCTGATGAACAGGCGGTTGCCCGCCGCATCAGCCAGCACCTTGCCGGGGAAGCGCAGCGGCGCGGTGTGATCATCGCGGGCCATCTCCGGCTGCCACTGGGCCAGCGGCGCGGGGTTGATCGCGCCCGCTGCGCTGTACTCGCGGGCCATCGTCTCGATCACCGGCTGGATGCGCGGGTAGAGCGGCTCGCCGGAAAGCTGCCCAACGACCTTGCCGAAGGGGTCAATGACCACGAACGTCGGCCAGGCGCGCACGCCGTACTGCTGCCAGGTGATGAAGTCGCGGTCGTTGATCACCGGGTGCTCGACCTCATAGCGGCGCACGATGCGGCGGATGTTCTCCGTCTCACCCTCGTTGGTGAACTTGGCCGAGTGCACGCCAATCACGACCAGCGCCTCAGGGTATTCGGCCTCCAGCCGCTTGAGGTCGGGGATGACATGGATGCAGTTGATGCAGCCATACGTCCAGAAGTCCAGCAGCACGATTTTGCCGCGCAGGTCGGCCATGCTCACCGGCGCGGAAGCGTTGATCCACTCAGCGCCGGCGGGGAAATCCGGCGCGTTCACATTCCCCGAATAGGTGTACGTCACGTCGTCTCCCTCACCTGGCCCCGGCGTGCTGCCGTCCTGCGCGGTGACGCCAACGGCGCTCAGCGCCAGCACGATCAGCGCCCCGCCCAGCGCGATCACAGCCGCCATTCCAACCCATCGCTTCATTGTTTCTTCCTCGCCTGGTTGCTATCCCCCCGCCGCGTTCCGTGACCACACCGCTCATAGCGCGTGATGAGGAGATTGTACGCGCGCGCGGCCCGATTTGACCACTGGGGAGAGACGTGGAGGCGCTGCTCTGCTGCGTCCAGAGGGAGGGGCAAGTTAAGTCTGGCTGCGCGGGCCTCTCCCCCTCAATCCCCCTCTCCAGCAGAGCTAGAGAGGGGGACTTGGATCGCCGGTTGGGGCGGTTTCCCCCTCCCTGGCTTGGCCGGGGAGGGGGCCAGGAGGAGGGGCGTTCCGCCGCACCAGACTTCCGAAGTCTCCGAAGACTTCGGAAGTCTGCCGTTCGAGCACCTGCGTTGTAGGGGCGTATTGCAATACGCCCTTACGGGCCTCACCCCCTCAATCCCCCTCTCCAGCAGAGCTAGAGAGGGGGACTTGGATCGCCCGTTGGGGCGGTTTCCCCTCCCTGGCTTGGCCGGGGAGGGGGCCAAGGGGAGGGGCGTTCCGCCGCACCAGACTTCCGAAGTTCGCAAGACTTCGGAAGTCGGGCGCAGGAGTGTGCGCTCAGATGGGCGCGACCGCTCAGCCCGCGCCCGGCTTGGTGCCCCAGTGAACAGCCATCGTGCCCAGCATGAAGCGACGCCAGCCCACGTCCACCAGGCCCGCCGCGCGCATCAGGGCGGCCAGCTCTTCGGCGGACTTGAAGCCGAGCGTGCTCTCCGGCAGGTAGCGGTAGGCGTCGGCCTGCCCGGTGATCCAGCGCCCCAGCAGCGGGATGACCCATCGCAGATAGAGCCGGATCAGCGGGCGCAGCGAGCCGCGCGGCGGCGTCGTGTCCAGCGTGACCAGCCGTCCGCCCGGCTTGAGCACGCGCACCTGCTCGGCCAGCGCCCCGCTGATGTCGGTCAGGTTGCGGAACAAGTAGCCGCTTGTCACCGCGTCGAAGGTGTCGGCGGCGTAGGGCAGGTGCAGCGTGTCGGCGGCCTGCCAGGACAGCGGGCGTCGCCCGTCAACACTGGTACAGCTTTCGCGGCGCTGCCCGACGCGCATCATCGGCAGGGTGAAGTCCGCCGCGACGATATGCAGGTCACTGACCTGCCGCTGTGCCTCGAAGGCAATGTCGCCCGTGCCGGTGGCGATGTCGAGCAGCCACGCGCCGGGGCGCAGCGCCGCCCGCTGCACGACGTAGCGCCGCCAGCGCCGATCCTGGCCAAAGGTCATCAGCCGGTTCATCAGGTTGTAGCGCCGCGCGATGCGCCCAAACATATTGCGCACGTAGGCGGCGTGGTCTGCGTGTGACGTGGTGTGCGTGTCCATAGGAGCGTGAAAGTGTGTCTCGCCGCACCGGGTGTGGGCGGCTGCTGCGTGTGTGCAGCGATTGTACCAGACTTCGCGGCGCGCGCCCTGGGCCTTTTTTTTTCACATTTCGACCAAGATCAGCTATACTGATAGGCAGGTCTATGGGACCAGGAAATCGTGCATAGAATGTTTCAAGGAGATTGTGACAATGAAGCGGTTGCTGACATCATTACTCGTGTTGCTGCTCGTGTTCATGGCAGCGCAGGTTGTCGTCGCCCAGGAAGAGGAGGAGTTCGTGGTCAAGGAGCTTATCCCCTGCGACGACTACGATCTGAGCGATCTGAGGATCGGCCTGGTGACGGATGTTGGGCAGATCAACGACAAGAGCTTCAACCAAAGCTCGTGGGAAGGGGTGCTGGCGGCGGAGGCGTGCGGCGCGACCGTGAACTACATCGAGACGGTGGACGCGGCAGACTACGCCGACAACATTGCGGAGTTCGCCGAGAACGACTACGACGTGATTGTGACGGTGGGCTACGCATTGGGCACCGCCACGCTGGAAGCGGCAGCCCTCTACCCGGACGTGCTGTTCATCGGGGTGGATCAGTCCCAGGTCGAGCCGGTGGACAACGTGGTGGGCTTGATCTTCCACGAGGATCAGTCGGGCTATTTGGCGGGGGTGCTGGCGGCGCGGCTGACGCAGACGGGGACGATTGCCGCGGTGCTGGGCACCGACCAGGTGCCGCCGGTGGTGGCCTTCAAGGAAGGCTACGAAGCGGGGGCGCTGGCGGTCAACCCGGACATCAAGATCATCTCGACCTACCATCCGGGGGCGATTGACCAGGCCTTCACCGACCCCGAATGGGGGGCGACGACGGCCAAGCAGGCGCTGGATCAGGACGCGGATGTGGTCTTTGGCGCGGGCGGCAAGACGGGCAACGGCGCGCTGATCGAAGTGGCCAACGCGGTGGGGGCGGGTGGCCCGCCGCCCTTCTGCATCGGGGTGGACACCGACCAGTGGTTCACCTTGCCCGAAGCGCACCCCTGCCTGGTGTCGAGCGCGATGAAGCTGCTGGACAAGGGCGTGGCGGCCATCCTGATGGCCCATGTGGACGGGACACTGGAGCCGGGCAACTTCTTCGGTGAGGCGGGGCTGGCTGACTTCCACGACCTGGCTGACTTCGTGCCCGATGAGGTCAAGGCCGAACTGGAAGAGGTCGCCGCCGGCCTGCTCGATGGCTCCATCTCCACCGGCTACGGCGAGTAAGCCTCGGCAACAGGCCGTAGCTGCCATCCTCATAACAAGAACGCGCTCCCTCGCCGCCCAGCGGGGGAGCGTTCTTCTAGTCAGCCTTCAGCGGTCAGCAATAATGGGGCTGCTCCACCTCGCACACGTTTCCCTTTCGGCGAGGCTTGCTTCGGCACTCCTGGCTTTCTAGGCACTGGCCCCGGCGGTGTCCTGCGGGCTGACCTGCGGCGGGCGCTCTCCACGCAGCATTCCCCTCACCGACAAATCCTCGTCAAGGTCCGGCCAGTGGATACCGGCGATACTCAGTTCGTACCGCGCCCGCTGTTCGGGCGTGGCCTGTGCCAGTCGCGGGTACCAATCGAGCGGCGTGGCGATAATCCGGCCATCAGCCAGCGTGACGCGCAGCATGGCGGCGCTGATCTCGACCGCAACCGGACGGTCGGCTTCCTGAGGGGCATCGCAGGTCTGAGTCACGATCTAGCCCTCCCCTGCATGACGCCAGCGCCCGACGACCCGTTCCAGCGCGTCTACAGCCAGGTAGAGCGCCAGCCCCAGCAGCGACATGGCCAGGATGCCCGCATACATCTTGTCGTAGCGCAGGCGCTGCCACGTCAGGGTGACGATGTAGTAGCCCAGGCCCTGGCGCGTCGCGTACTGCTCGGCGATGAACAGCACGGCGATGGCTGTGCCCACTGAGACGCGCAGCGCGGTCAGCACGGCGGGCAGCGACGCGGGCAGGTACACGTAGCGGAACAGCGCCCGCCGCCCTGCCCCCAGCGAGCGCACCGACTGGATGAGTTCCGGGCGCAGGCTGGCCGCTTCGTCGCGCACCACGACGAGAATCTGGAAGAACAGGATCAGCGCGATCAGGAAGACCTTCGACATCTCGCCGTAGCCCATGATGACCAGGATCACCGGCAGGAAGACGATCTTGGGGATGGGATTCACCAGCCCGATCAGCGGCGAGAAGATGCGATTGAGCACGCGAATCTGGCCCAGGCCCATGCCCACCGGCGTGGCGATCAGCGTGGCGAAGACGACCGCCTTGAGCACGCGCTCCGTGCTGGCGACGGTGTGCTCCCACAGGTCGCCCTGAATCTCCTCGACGAAAACGGGCAGCACATCCCAGGGATAGGGCATGATGTCGCGGCGCAGCACGGCGGCTAGCGCTGCCCAGCAAACCAGGAAAATGGCCAGCGCCAGCGCCAGGTTGAGGGCGCGCGCCCCGATGCCGCGCACCATCTGGCGCGCGGCACCTGGCTCGGCGCTCTCAGCGGCCTCGGCGGGAGTCAGTGGGCCAGGCTCAGCAGGGTGCGTAGTTCGGTGCATTTGTCCAGGAAGTCCGTTGTGCTGCGGTAGCCGGACGCGCCGGCACCGGGATTCTCGACGATGACGGGCGCGGTGTTGGGCGGCTGGCCCAGCACCAGAATGCGGCGGCCCAGGATGGCCGCCTCCTCGATGGCGTGGGTGACAATTACGCTGGTCAGGCCCATCTCCGCGCGCAGTTGCAGGATCAGGTTCTGCAGGTCTTCGCGGGTAGGCGCGTCCAGGCTGCTGAACGGTTCGTCCATCAGCAGCACGTCCGGTTGCAGGGCCAGCGTCCGGGCGATGGCGGTGCGCTGACGTTGCCCGCCGCTGATCGCGCCGGGGAACTTGTCGCGTTGCTCGTAGATGTTCAGCCGGCGCAGCCATTCCTCGACCATGCGGCGGGCCTCCTTGCGCGAGGGCGGTGGCGTGCCGCGCGGGGCGTGCGTGCCGTCCGGCCCGTAGAAGCGGCGCACGCGCAGCCCCAGGGCCACGTTGTCCCACACCGTCGCCCAGGGCAGCAGGCCGAAGTCCTGCAGGATCAGCCCTGTTTCGGGGCGCGGGCGGCGGATCACCGTCTCGCCGACGCGGATCGTCCCGTTCGTGGCGCGGCGCAGCCCGGCGATCAGCGTCAGCAGCGTCGTCTTGCCGCAGCCGGACGCGCCAATGATGGACCACGCTTCGCCCGGCGCGACATGCCACGAGAAGTCCTGGAAGATCGGCGCCCCGCGCGGGCCGTAGCGGAAGGTGAGATGCTCGATGGTGATCATCGCTTGTTTGCCGACGCCTCTCCCCCTAAATCCCCCTCGCCAGCGGAGCTAGAGAGGGGGACTTTGCCGCTCGACTCCGGGGACGCCTTCTCCCTGGCTTTGCCAGGGAGGGAGCAGGGAGTGGGGCGTCTTGTACCGGAAAACGTCGCTACTCCAGCGTCATCAGATAGGCGACCAGCGCCGCCACGTCCGCCTCGCTCAGCGTATTGTAGGCAGGCATGATCGGCCCAAAGCCCTCGACGACAAAGGCCGCCGGCTCGACAATGGCCTGATGCAGGTATTCGTCCGCGCTCAGCCCGGCGACCGTGTTGCCCGCCCGGCCCGCGATTCCGGCTACCGACGGCCCGGCGCCTGCTGTCCCGTCCAGCGAATGGCAGCCAGTGCAGCCCAGGCTGGCGAACAGCGCCTCGCCCTGAGCGGCGTCACCGGCGGGCGCAATCGCTTCCAGGAAGGCCGGATTAACGGTGTCGGCGTAGCTCGCCGTGCTCTCCACAATGTCCTGCTCGATCAACCAGGCAACGGTGTCTTCCCAGGCGGCTTCAGTGGTGATCTCGTAGGTGGGGAAGGGTGGCAGCGCGTAGGTGTCCTTCACGCTGTCGGGCACGTTCGTTTTCTCCAGCCACAGGGCACGGTACGCCTCCGGATCGGCGTTGATGTCTTCAGCGGCGCGCATCCACGCCCGCAAGAAGCCCTCGACGGCCTCTGGCTGCTCCTCGATCACCTCTGTGCGGAAGCTGAGCACGCTCTGGCTGAACTGCGTCTCGACCAGCGCGGTATCGTCGGCGATCAGGATCGCCCCGCCGACGATGGCCGCCTGAGCCAGCGGATCGGGCAGGCAGGCCACCTTGAACTGGCCTTCCATCAACAGTTGGAAGCGGATGGCGATGTTCGGCTCGGCGCGGAAGCTCAGGTCTTCGGCGCTGATGCCCTCCGCTTCGAGGATGCGCTGGGTGATGTAGTGGATGACCGAGTTCTCGCTGATGCCGATCTCAACGTTGGTCAGGTCGCTGGGGAGGGTGATGTTGCTGCGCGGCGCGGCCAGAATACGAAACTGCGGGTGATCCGGGTAGGCGCGGCGGGCCAGTGAAACGATCTGGATCAGCGGCTCGTCCTGGTTGAAAATGCCGGTGCTGATCAGGTCATTGACCATGCCATCAATCGCGCCAGCGATAACCAGTTGGTCGCGCTCCAGGGCGCTGCTGACCGGGATCAACTCGATCTCAATGCCCTCTTCGGCGAAGTAACCAGCTTCGTCGGCCACGTAGAAGGGCAGCACGTCCAGGATGGGCAGCAGGCCCATGCGCAGCGTGGGCGCGTCCTGTGCCCGGGTGCGTCCGGCCAGCGGAACCAGGCTCGCCGCAAGTACGGCAGCGATCAACGTGAGGGCAAACACAGTCTTGTGCATGATGAATACTCCTTGTGCTTGGTGTGCTTATAGATCGCCAGCAACCGATAAGTGGTAGGCAGCGATCGGGGAGTGATCGGTGATTGGTCATCAGTGCTCAGTCTGCGGGCGCTCGCAGCGCCCATTCAATGACCGGCAACCAATCACCATCAACCAGCAACCAACGACCAATACCCATCACTAGTGATATTCGGCGCATCCGCACCTAATGTCAACACCTGACAAACACAGGTCTCCCGGCGAGGGGAGACCTGTGTCCTGCACCGCACGGGATCGCCGTCAGGCCAGACGCTGGCGGAACACCTCGGTCAGCGCCGGGACCACCTCGAACAGGTCGCCGACGATGCCGAAGCGGGCCAGCTTGAAGATCGGCGCGTCGGGGTCTTTGTTGATGGCGACGATCACTTTGGCCGTGCGCATCCCCGCCTGGTGCTGGATGGCCCCAGAGATGCCCGCCGCGATGTACAGGTCTGGCGAGACGACCTTGCCCGTCTGCCCGACCTGGTGCTCGTAGGCGATCCAGCCCGCGTCCACAGCGGCACGGCTGGCCCCCAGCGCCGCGCCGAGCACGTCGGCCAGCGCGCGCAGCGGGGCGAAGCCCTCCGGCCCGCCGACGCCGCGCCCGCCCGCGACGATGACGCTCGCGTCGGTCAGGCTGACCTGGCCGCCGCTCGTCTCGACGCGCTCGATCTGGGTGGGGATGGCGTCCGGGGCCAGGGCGGGGCCGACTGCGATCACCTCACCAGAACGCCCTGGTTGGGGTTCCGGCACAGGGAAGGCCCGCGGGCGCAGCGCGGCGAACTGCGGCCCGTCACTGATGGCTGTCTCCACACGCAGCACCTTGCCGCCCAGCACGGGGCGCACCGTGCGCAGCTTGCCGCCGTCCAACGCCAGTTCAGTCACGTCGGCCAGCAGAGGCGCGTTCAGGTCCGCGGCGGCCCCGGCCAGCAGTTCGCGCCCGGCGACGGTCGCCGCGGCCAGCACCACGTCCGGTGCGCGCTCCTCCACCTGCGCGGCCAGCAGCGCCACATACGGCTCGAAGCGGTAGCGGGCCAGCGACGCATCGCCCGCCTGGATGACGGAATCCGCGCCGTGCTCGAACGCGGCCTGGGCGATGGCCCCGCTCTGCGCGGAGTCACCGAAGACGAGCGCCGTCACCGTCCCGCCAGCGGCCAGCGAACGGGCCACTCCCAGAGCTTCCCACGACGCGGTGACCGGCTGGCCGTCGTGCTGCTCGATCCAGACAAAGATCGCGGCGCTCATAGGATTTTCTCCTCCAGCAGGCGGGCGACCAGTCTGGCCGCCTTCTCCTGGGCGCTGGCCCCCTCGATGATCTCGGCGGAGCCTTCGCGCCTGGGCAGCTCGCGGTGCCCGCTGATCGCCGTCTTGGGCGCGACGGCGGCGGCGCTCAGCCCCAGGTCCGCCAGCGACCAGACGGGAATCTCGGCTTTGGCCGCCTTGCGGATGCCGATGAAGGTCGGGTACTTCGGCTCGTTGATGTCTTTCAGCACGCTGATCACAGCAGGCAGGCGACCGCTGACCACTTCGGTGCCCTGGTCGGTCAGGCGGCGCACGCGGATGGTGCGCGCGGCGAAGTCAATCGCCTCGATCCTGGCGACGAAGCCGATCATCGTCCAGCCGAGCTTGCGCGCCGTCTGGAAAACGTGCTGGTCGCTGGCGCTATCGGACATCTCCTTGCCGAAGATGACCAGATCAACGTCGCCCAGCTTGCGGATGACAGCGGCGGCGGCGCTGGCGTAGGCCAGGCTGTCGCCCCCGGCCAGCGCCGGGTCCCACACGCGAATGGCCTGGTCGCAGCCGATAGCCAGGCCGTGCTTGAGCGCCTCGGCCTGCGGCTCCGCCCCAACCGTCATGACCGTCACCTGGCCGTTGTGCGCGCCCTTGAGCAGCACCGCCTCGGTGATGGCGTATTCATCCCAGGGGTTGACCACCAGCTTGTCACCCCACTGGACGTTCCCGCCGGCGTCCACCGAGACAGCCGCCTCGGTGTCCGGTGTCATGCTTGCAATCGTTACGACGTGCAAAGGTCACCCTCCCTAAAGACGTAGCAGGATTATTGGAGCGCAGAGGCGCGGAGGTTGTTGGTTATTAGTTGTTGGTCAAGCGCGCATGACACGCAGTCGTCTTTACCAATTACCAAGAACCAATCACCGAAAACTCTCTCCTGCGCCTCGGCGGTGATGAACTTACCCCTCGCTCTGCCAGGTTGCGGCGTCGTAGGGCACCGGCTCGCAGCGCAGCGGGCGGTCGTGGCGGTAGCCCAGCGCGTAGTCGGCCTGGATGAGTTGCTGAATCTCGCTGGAGCCTTCGTAAATCACAGCGCCCTTCGCGTTGCGCAGGTAGCGCTCGACATCGTACTCGTCGCTGAAGCCATACGCGCCGTGCAGTTGCACCGCTTCCAGCGCCGCCTTGACGCTCATATCGGTGGCGAACCACTTGGCGACCGCTGTCTCGCGCGTGTTGCGCTGGCCCTGGTTCTTCAGCCAGCCGGCGCGCATGACCAGCAGCCAGGCCGCGTCGTACCACTGCTGCATGAAGGCCAGCTTCTGCTTGATAAGCTGGTGCTGGGCGATGGGCACGCCGAAGGTGTGGCGCTCTTTGGCGTACTTGACGCTATCTTCCAGGCAGGCGCGGATGCAGCCGGTCGCGCCGGCGGCGACGGTGTAGCGCCCGTTGTCCAGACAGCTCATGGCGATGTAGAAGCCCTCGCCCTCCTCGCCCAGCCGGTTTTCGAGGGGCACCTCGACATCCTGCATGACGATGCCGCCCGTTGAACCGGCGCGCACGCCCAGCTTGTGCTTCTCGTCGTAGGTGCTCACGCCTTTCATGTCCCTGGTGATGATGAAGGCGGTGATCCCCTTGTGGCGCGGCTCGGCGTGCGGGTCGGTCTTGGCGAAGACGATGAAGTGGTCAGCCAGCGTCGCCAGGCTGATCCACATCTTCTCGCCGTTGAGGATGTAGACATCCCCTTCGCGGCGAGCGGTGCTGCGCAGATTGACTGGATCGCTACCCGCCTCGGCCTCGGTCAACCCATAGCCGGCGACCTTCTCGCCGCGCGCCTGCGGGACGAGGAAACGCTGTTTCTGCTCCTCGGTGGCCCATTGCAGCAGCGCCAGGCTGTTGAGACCCGCGTGCACGGACATGATCACGCGCAGGCTGGCGTCAATGCGCTCCAGTTCCTCGCAGGCCAGGGCCAGGGTGATGTAGTCGAAGCCCTGCCCGCCGTAGCGGACGGGGATGTTGATGCCCAGCACGCCGTTCTCGGCCAGCAGCGGCAGCACGTCGGGGTGCGGCTGGTGCCTGCGGTCCCATTCCTTGAGGGTGGGGTAGATTTTGTCGCGGGCCAGCTCGCGCACCATGTCGCGGGCCATGATCTGTTCTTCGTTCAGTGCAAAATCCATAGCGGTAACATCCTTCAAAAAGCGCGCGCCTGGCGGCTGCCCGCCCCCTGTCAGGGAGAGAGCGTGGCGCCGGCGCTTCCCGTCACTAGGGCCGCGATTATAGCATGGGGTCTGGCGGCGAACGAATAGCGCCTGCCTCAAGAGGAGGCCTTTCACGATGGGAGCGAAATCTTTGAACCGCAGAGGCGCAGAAAGAACAAGACTTCCGAAGTCTTCGGAGACTTCGGAAGTCTGCCTTTCGCGCTTTGCTCTGCACTCTCTACAGCCTTTGCGGTGATGCTCTACCCCAGAACTGGAATACAGTCTTCAAGACACTCACCCACCCCCTGACACACCGTTGCCAACAAAAGTCTTGACAATGGCGCGTCGCCCGTGCTATACTGCCCGCATCCTATGAAAGGAGCAAAGGCGCACAATGGCAAATCGTACCTTCATCCGCACTCGCATGAGCGGCGTTCCCGCCGGGAACGAGCCTTGCCGTATTGCGCCTGTTTGCCGCTAAGGAAACTCGCTTAAACGAGGGACGCTGGCCGCGGGCGCAATGCCCGCGGTTTTGTTTTGCGATGACTCGTCCAACGAGTCCGTCGCCGGCCACACAAGCCGCGGGCACCCAGCTCGCGGCTTTTTTGTGCGGCACCACAGGCCCGAAACCGCTTTTCTCGCGTCGAAAGCTGAGCATTACCAACGCACCATTGAGGACATCACCATGATGGAGCATTCCATCCCCACACAGGAAGCGGCGCTCGTCGTCGAGAACGTCGTCAAGCGCTTCAATGTCGCCGCCGAACCCTGGTGGCGGCGCTGGATTGGGAGCCACAAGGCGACCAACAGTCATGCGGCTGGCGGACAGCCTGCCAACGGCCATGACGCCCCGCACAAGCTCAAGGCCCGGCATGGCAAGGAACTGGTCACCGCCGTGTCGAACGTCTCGTTCAGCGTCTATCGCCGCGAAATCTTCGGCGTGCTGGGGCCGAACGGATCGGGCAAGTCCACGCTGATCCGCCTGCTCTCCACGCTGCTGCTGCCGGACGAGGGGACGATCACCGTCTTCGGGCTGGATGTGGAGCGCGACGAGATGGCCGTCAAGCGGATGATCAACCGCGTGTCGGTGGAGGCGGCCTTCTTCAAGAAGCTCAGCCCCAAGGAGAACCTGCTCTATGGGGCGCGGCTGTACGGCGTCTCCGGCAAGGAAGCCGACCGCAAGGCCCGCGAGATTCTGGGGCGGCTGGGGCTGCGCGAGAGCAGCTACACCAGCCCGATGGAGGACATGAGCCGGGGGATGCAGCAGAAGGTGGCTATCGCCCGCGCCTTCCTGACGCAGCCGGTGCTGCTGCTGCTCGACGAGCCGACAACCGGCCTGGACCCGCGCTCGAAGCTGGAAGTGCAGGCGTTCGTCAACGAGCTGCGCGACACGCACGACGCGACCATCGTCATTACGACACACGACATGAACGAGGCCGACGCGCTGTGCGACCGCATCGCCATCCTCGACGATGGCAAGATCGTCGCCCTCGATACACCGGAGGGTCTCAAGCAACGCATCCGGCGCAACGGCCACGAGCCGACGCTAGAAGAGGTCTTCATGGCCCTCACCGGCAAGGAACTGGTCGAGAAGGACGATGTGACGGACTTCGAGCCAGAGAAGGTGTTGTCGTAGGGAGTAGGGAGTAGTGATCAGTGATCGGTCTTCAGTTTTCAGATGGGGGTGGGCAGGACGCCCGGCTTCGTAGGGGCGTATGGCATATGCCCTGCGACAGGCGCAGCAGAATAGCGCCCCTACTGATCACTGACCACCGATAACTGACAACTGACAACCGTTTTCGTGGGAGGCAACCGTGATAAAAGGCATTCAGTTGGAGAT
>Ga0334887_1001693_pt1 | contig 27705 bp, 29 predicted proteins | sample GraSluR1_MG_10_FD_207217 | JGI IMG/M metagenome (GOLD analysis project Ga0334887, IMG submission 207217) | Sludge microbial communities from methane-producing bioreactor in Wageningen University, Netherlands - Granular Sludge_18_07-R1 | ecosystem: Engineered > Bioreactor > Anaerobic >...
ATGACAGGGTCACCCGTCTTTATCTACCTCTTCATGGCAAAAAGTGGGGAATTACCTTGGCCCTGCTACTGGGGAATTACCTTGGCCCCAAAGGCCCTAAAGTGGGGATATACCATGGCCCTCGACACCTGCCAGCAGGATGGATACCTCGCGGATCTTTTTCTGGAAATCCTTGAAATCCGAATTCACCGACGGGATGATGGGCGCCGTCTTGCTCTTTGCCGTCTCGGCGAAAAGTTTGCCATCGCCTCTGGCGAAGGCGCCCGCACTGTTCTTCATGTACTGGGATATCATCTTGTCCGTGAACGAGGAGATGTTGTACTTGACGAAGGAGACAGCCCTGGTGTTGATCGAGCCGGGCTCGAGCTTCATCTTCACCTCTTCGTCCCACACGGCCTTGATCTTGTCCGTGATCACCTGGGTGACCATCTTCTGTACCATGCTCATGAGGGCGGGAAAGTTGATCACCTGGACCGCAGTCCCATAAGCGCTCGTGGCAAGCAGCAGGAACATCAGAACCCCGCAGATGATCCTCCCCGTTGTCATTCCGGAAACCACTCTCAGTCTGTCTTTCATACCTTTCCTCCGAGATATGTAATAGCCTTCAGAATCCAGAATCAATCCTGAACGGTTGACGAGGGGCCGCGTTCGCACCGCCAATGCGTGCTCATTGATGAACTGGAAGAATTCGAGATCCTTAATGAATTCTTCACACAACCGACCCCTGCGGAAGACGCTAACCTTATTCTCCGCACCTCATACGGAGAATAAGGTTGACTTTGCGGAGATTAGGCCTTATAATCTCCGCATGAGGTGCGGAGATTGACCACTTACATCCATCAACTGCCCGACTGGCCACACTTCTTCTGGGACGATAGGCGCTTGTCGCGCCAGCTCGCTCTCGTTCGTCACAGGCAGGGAAGGCTGATCGGCCATATGGAAGCCCTTGGGTTCTCGTTGAGGACCGAGGCGGTCCTGCGTACGCTGACGCTGGATATCGTGAAGTCAAGCGAGATCGAGGGATCAGTACTCGACAGGGTCGAGGTGCGGTCTTCCATTGCCCGGCGGCTTGGTGTGGATATCGGCGCTACAACCCCGGCAAGCCGGGACGTAGAAGGCGTCGTCGAGATGATGCTTGATGCCACTCAGAACTACAGCAAACCCTTAGCGAAGGAACGTCTCTTCGCCTGGCACGCTTCCCTCTTTCCCACCGGCCGCAGTGGAATGAGCAGGATAAAGGTCAATGCCTGGCGCGATGACAGCAAAGGCCCGATGCAGGTCGTGTCGGGACCCGTCGGCCAGGAGCGGGTACATTTCGAGGCCCCGGCTGCGATCAGGCTGGAACAGGAAATGAAGGCCTTTCTCGACTGGTTCAACACGGATGATGACACGGATCTGGTCTTGCGGGCAGGTATAGCCCACCTCTGGTTCGTCACCACCCACCCCTTCGATGATGGTAATGGCCGCATCGCGCGTGCCATTGCCGATATGACCCTGGCCCGCTCAGAGGCAAGCTCGCAGCGTTTTTACAGCATGTCGGCCCAGATCTGCAACGAGCGGGACATCTACTACGACAGGTTGGAGCAGGCCCAGCAGGGGACGCTGGATATCACGTCCTACCTGGAATGGTTCCTTGCCTGCCTCCAGTGCGCCCTTGACGGCGTGGACGGCACTCTCGGAACCGTTATGAGGATGGCCCGTTTTTGGGACACCCACTCCAGCGAAACTTTCAACCAGCGGCAACGTCTGATCCTGAACAAACTGCTCGAGAACTTCGAGGGAAAGCTGACATCAACAAAATGGGCAAAGCTGTCCAAGTGTTCCCAGGATACGGCACTCCGCGATATCCTCGATCTCGTCGCAAGGGGAATCCTGGTGAAGGACCCGGGCGGCGGCCGCAGTACGAGCTATTCTCTAGCGAATGACACAACGCGGTGACCAGTCTCCGATGAAATCCCGGTCTTGTTAACGCCCGTCACCAGAGGGTCTTCGTCTTGTACCTGGGCATATCGGCGTCCCGCGCGCGAAGAGAGTTCCGGGATATCCGTCACCCACAAAATGAATGTGCGGGTATCGAGAAGAAACCTCATCCCCCATACTCACGGACGATTGATTCGGGCAACGGTTCATCGAAATCTGTCTCGATCCGGACTTTGCCTTTTGCCGTTCCGGCAATTCGCTCACTGGCTTTCTCGCGAACGGGAACAAGGCGAGCTACCGGTCGCCCCGCCTTTGTAATCGTAATCTCTTCGCCCGCTTCCACCCGGTTAAGGAGTTCTGAAAGTCTTCTCCTGGCATCGTGCACGTTCACTTTCATAGATTCATGGTAGGCTGACTACCGGACACCTTTCTCCAGTCTTGGCCCCTATTCCCTGTCCCCCTCATCTCCTATTCCCTGCCTTTATTCACTCCCTCATGAACAGCGCGGGGTCGTTCGTCGCCCTGCGGGCATCGGCCTCTTCAACCTCTTCGGAATCGACAAGAACTCTCAGGCTCTGGTTCAGGGTCCAGCCTATCTGGCCGCTTCGCTGCTGCTGGCGGAGCAGGTCATGTCTGCCCCGCACAAGCAGCTCGCGGGTCGCGGCATCCTTCGTGTCCAGGAATTCCGTGGCCAGGACGAGACGCCCCGCCGTCGGCACCAGGACCTGGACCATCACGGCGAGAAGAACGTCAGTAAGCTCCTGGATCATCCACTCCTGTTTTTCCACCGGAAACATCGATGCTATCCGTGAAGGGACCTGCGTGGTCATGAGGGTGTGAATGGTGGTGAACACGAGGTGGCCCGTCTTGGCCGCCTGGATCGCCGCCGACGCCGTTTCAGGGTCCCTCACCTCACCTACCAGGATCACGTCGGGCCGCTGGCGCATCGCCGCCCTCAACGCCCGCTCGAAGGAAAGTGTCGTCGTGCCCACCTCGCGCTCGATGATGTTGCCCATCCCTTCAGGGATGTCGTATTCAATGGGATCCTCTATGGTGACACAGTTGAGGCACCGAGTTGCCACGAGATATGCTATGAGGGAGGCGAGCGTTGTCGATTTGCCGCTGCCTGTGGGACCGGCAATGAAGATGATACCCCCCCGTCGGACTCTCAAGGACAAGCCTTAAGAGGTCGCCCGGAACGCCGAGGTTGAGCGGGTTCGTCTCCACGGACTTCAGGCGCCTCATGACGATGGAAGCCCCTTTTTTCGTCATGCACAGGTTCACACGAAACCTGAAGGTCTTCTTATCCTTGCCGCTGCCCACCTGCCGCGTGTAGGACAGGTCCTTCTCCTCCCTGTCGTAGAGCTGCGCCCGGGCACCGGAGACCCTGAGGATCCGCTCTATCGCTTCGTCTATCTCGTATCCTTCCGGAGGACCGGCGGCGGCGGCCATGCGCCCGCCTGTCCTCAGGAAGACCGGGCTTTCCGACTGAATGTAAATGTCGGAGGCGTCCTCCCCGATCGCCCTGTCGATCATATCGTCGAGAAAGTCGCTCATTGCCTACCTGCATCGCAGCCATTCGGCACCAAGGAGATATGCCAGGTATCTCCTCAGCACGCCCGAGCGGCTGCACCCCTTTTGCCTGATCTCCTCCATCCTCTTTCCCCGCGCGAAGACGTAGAGGGCCACGGACCCGCATACACCCGTCGTGATGACGAAAACACCGATCTCCTCGGATACGCAGGACAGGATGGACGCGATGCCGTTGCCAAGCATGGCGGGGCAGATACAGATGATAAGGTCCTCCAGCGATATGTCAAGCCTCGGCACGATTATGGCGCTGTTCACGTTCCGATAATCACGTCGCGTCCCGGGATCCATGGCCGCCTATCCGGCGCTTGCCGTCATGGTTGCCTTGATGATCCCGAGGATCGCCGACGTCGACACGAGGCAGCCTCCGAAAGCAACCTTCTTCCATGCACCCTGCGCCCCCTGGGGGTTATTGTCCCTGTTGGCCATGACCACAAAGCCCCATATAATGAGACCCGTTCCCGCGCAAAAGGAAATTGCCAGGAGACCGTACATGATTATGTTGGCGAGGTTGCTCAGGAATTCCCCGGCATCGGTGGTTTCCGTGGCCCACCGGCTCTCGTTGAATGTCTGCGCCCATCCGTCCCCGGTATTGACAACACCGGATAACAGGCACATAGCGGCGGAAAAGCAGGGCCTCCCCAGCCTCCTCAGATCTCCCCACCTTATCCTCATTGATGCAGGTACCATGCTACCTCCTCTCTTCCTTCCTCAGTATGTCTTCGAACATCGCCCTCTCATCGTCAGACTGGAAGTAAATGTCACCCAGTTCAAACGAGAGACCTCCATAGAGACACCTTTCGACGGCAGCCTTGAAAGACACGGAAACGTACAGGACAAGACCGCCGCTGACGATGAGCTGGAGCACCTTGATGACAACGAGACCTGGCGGGCCTTGTGATAACGCCTCGAGGGCGATGCCGTATCCACCGGCGCAAAAGGCCACGAGCAGGACGACAAGTCCGGCCATCTTCAGCCACATCGCGATCCTTTTCCGGTTCGACATGAGAGGAGCGCAATGATCGAGGCTGACCTCCTGTCTCTTGCCGTCAGCGGTCTCGAAGACCAGCTTTTCCCTGTCCGCACCCTCGCGTCCGTGAGACACTATCTTCCTTTGAACCGGTACGGGGATCCTTTCGTCCAGTCTGCCCGGCAGGTATCTGACAATCACAGCCAACTCCTATTCCACCCTGACCGCCTGGCGTCCGAGCTTCTTATAGAACGCCATCGCCGCATCGCACCTTGCCTTGAAGGCCTTTCCGATCACCGCCCATTTCCCGCCGTCGCCGTGAGGCGCCGTCGTCAGGAACACGTCGTCGGGTTTCGGGGTGCTGCCGACGAATAGAAAGGCCTCCGCCTCCGTGGCGAATGAATCCACCACAAAATAGCAGAAATTGGCCCGGTCCCTGCCAAGCCAGCCTTCGCCTGTCTCTTCGGAGACGAACCGGGGCGGCGACACGATCTTCCAGACGAGGGTCGGGGCAGAGTAGCTGCTTCCGTCCCTGCTTATCTTCGCCGGGTTGTAGATGAGCCTCACCTGTGCCGGCACGATCGCCCCGCCCTTCGTCAATTCGAGATACAGGAGCTCATCGCGGTACCTCCGAACGAAGTCCCGCAGGCGCTCCTCCAGTTCCTCCCTGCACAGGCGCGAGCCTTCCCGTCGGCCTTCTTCTCTGCCCTCTTCCCGGGCGATCCGCACGGCTTCCGCCTCTATGACATCCCCGGGCACCGCCCTGATGGTGGGGGCACATCCGGTCACCCCGAAAAGGATGCCCGTCAGGGCCATGATACCGACGAGCGAAAGAAGGGGTATGACTCTTCCCATGCCCGCTCTCATTCTCCACGCACCTTTCCGTCACCGGCGGCGGGCGCGCCGGTGACCGTTGCCGTGGCCTCCTGCCGGAACTGGGAAGGATATTCCGCTGAGAAGGACCTCACGAAGGCGATCTGCCGCGAAAGGGCGCGTGTGAGGGAGGGGCGGCCGGTGTCGGGAACAGACCCTTGCGGTCTCTCCTGATCTCGCGCCACGACCGGCGATATGAAGCCCCAAACCAGCACAAGAAAAGCTGCACAACAGCTAACGGCTGTTTGTGAACGTCTTGCCATCGCCCACCCTCCTTACTGTGATTTCCCGGCTTCGCGATGCCACAACGCTTGTCCCGTTCCCGAGGTTGAGGGTAAATTCGGCATCGCCCACGGGCATCACCGTGCCGGCGACCATAAAGACATGAAGCTCCGGTTTCTGGAGCTTCATCATCCGTATAAACGGATAGTCCGTGAGATTCGTGAGTGACGGCGACCTGCCCTCGAGAAGAATGCCCTCGACGGTGTCCTTCCCGGGGATGCGCTGCGTCGTGATGACACGCACCATTGCATCTGTTATGTCAGTCACGCTGCCCATGTCTGACCGCCTTACGTTGACGGTGAGGTCCGCCTCTCCCGATGCCCCGTTCTCGACAAGCAGGTAATGGTGGGGTACCCGGTCACCCGTTTGCGTTCTTTCGAAAACGATAATGTTGGTCGACTTGAATTCTCTCACCGGAAAGATGATGAGTGAACTGCCCCTCGTCTCGATGTTGAATTTTTCCCTGGCACCGATCGCGATATCATCGAGGCTGAAGCCGTAAGGGAGATTGATGACGCTGCCATACCCGTACGCAAGATGGATGGCTGGCACCACACCCGGCGCTTCATCGATATCGCGCTCCCTCGCGCGTGTCAGTTCACGGTCCTTCTCTATGAGAGGCTTCAAACGCTCAACCTTCTCCTTCATCTCGACAATGTCCTTCTCAGGCAGATCGAAGGGAGGAACAACGATCTGCCCCTCCGCCTGCTGATTCGGCGCCTCCCGGGACAAGTCCGGAGCGGCCTCAGCCACCGGCAGGCTCAGAAAAACGGACAATATACAGACCGAAAGGGTTTTCCACACTGCGCGCTCCTTTGTACAGCTTGATCTCGTACGTCTTCACCTTGAGGTCTTCGCCCGCTGCCTCCTCCCCAACGACACGGACGGCATTGAGCCTGACCGTGGCAAGAACGACCGCTTCCCTCCCTCGTATCTTTGAGTCCTTGAGCGCATTCCACTCGGCGGTGACGATGAGCTTTTGATCCGACAGGGACTTGAGGTAGTTGTCCCGGTAGGGCTCGTAGAAGGCCTTGAAGGACGCGGGATCGAAACGCTTCGACAGGCGGCTTATCCGGTTGGTGAGATCACCCTGCGATCTCACCTCCACATAGGTCCAGCCGAGGATATCCCTTATCGCGTCCCTGCAGAAGATCTCGAGCTCGGGCCAGTGGATCCTGTCGGGATCGTCGACGCGGATGAGAGACGGCCTTCCCGTGGAATCCATGAAGACTATCTTGTCCTTTCCTTTCCCGGCAACAACGATGACGATCGACGCTGCCACCATGATGATGCTGAGGACTATTGTAGCAACGGGAATAACAAGCAGGGCCCGGGACGTGAGCTTCAATCCCCGGAATATCCCTACCTCTATCGCAAAAGCCTCGCCGCCGTCCGGCGCCGGGGCTTTTTTCCTCTCCTTCCCGAAACCAGCCATCCATCTCCTGCTATATGATAAATAGCACCACCGAACATCCGGCAGTTTGTGCTCTTAACGGTTTGAACCTTTGAACCCTTGAATTTTTGAACCCTTGAATTTTTGAACCCTTGAACCGCTTCTATGACTGAATTGATAACAAAACTGATCAGCAACACGCAGACCATGGTCTCCCCCCTGATGCCCGTTCTGGGAACCTTCCTCATCATCAGGGGGCTCATACGGCTTGCCAACGGAAATGACGCCGTGAAGGGGGGAGCCGGAGGGGGGAAGATGATCATCATCGGGGCGTTCCTGACATGCTACAAGCTGACCTCGTGGATCGTCATCTCCACCCTCACCCGGTGCGGCCTGTATCCCGGCAACGCCGGTCTGTAGAACTCCCGTCCTGCAGGGTGTCCACCGTCGTCTTCTTCACATACTTCATCAGTCTTAATTCCTTCACATCGCCCCTCGGGGGGATGTAGCGCGTCCTGAACCGCCTCACTTCATCCCCGGCAAAGATGTACCCTTCACCGACCCTGAGGCCCGCCAGGTCTCTCATCTCCACGCGGCTGCCCTTTTGAAAGGCGTAGGTACCGTCCCAGTTGCCGAGGCTCTCCATCATCCTGCTGTCGTTGCGGATGTTGGGCATCATGAAGAAGGATTCGCCCGCCCGCTCCGCCAGGAATTTTGCCGTGTCCGTGTCCTCCACCTTCATGACGATCTTGTAGTTCGTGTTCCCGATGAGCCGCTTCGCGTCTGTTTCCGACGCCTTGAAGAGCGAGGCAAGCTCCTGAACGGATATGATGACGCCAAAACCGAGGGAACGCCCCTGGGCAAGGATGGTATCGAAGCCCTCCACAGCATAGGAGCCGTATTCGTCGGCGATGAGGGTAAAAGGGACGGAGGGTCTGCGGCGGCGGACCTCGCGCCGTATCTCTTCGTAATTCCCCTCCACCTTGGTCCCGAGCGCCGTGGTCAGGGCGATCTTGAAGGCATTGAGGGTGAGCCTCCCCAGCGCCTGAAGGGTCGAGATTGAATACGACAGAGAGGGAAGGAGAACGACGAGGATGCGGCTGTTGGAAACCACGTCGACCATGTCGATCTCGGGAGCGTCGGTATCGAAGATCCTGTTGAACGTCCCGGAGAGAAGATCAAGGGGGGCACCCCACTGCTGAACGAAAAACCCGTACTGCCTCAAGGCCTCCCCGGCCGCGGGGGACATCCTGCCCTGCCCCCTGTTGCGGTACTCCTCCCAACCGGGCAGGTCGCCGAAAAGCGCCCTCAGGCGGGCCTTCACCGGCCGGCCCCCGTCATACAGCGGGTACCTCTCATCCGCCTCGAGTGACAGGAGTTCGTCGAAGGAAAGGTGCCTTCGTACCTCCGACGGTGTGAGGACGTATCCCCCGAATACCTCCGGATGGTCTCTTCTGAAGACAAGCTGGGTGAGCACCGCCTTCATGAGTATCTTGCCCCGCTCCTGCCAGTAGACCTGGTCCCCTTCGGCCTGCTTGAGGAAGCCCGTCATGATCTCGGAGAGGAAATCGGCGTCGCCGTACGTCATGAAGTTGAACGTGTGGGACTGGGAGGGGTTGAGGAAATTGAGGACCAGGAGGTCCTCCACGCGGTCGCACCTCTCGATGATCTCGTAGAGAACCTCATAGGTGTCGGTGACGTCCGACTTGCCGTCGATGAAGCAGAAGCCGCCCCCGAGCCTCATGATGGAGTCGGCGATGGTCCTGATGGCGGTCGTTTTGCCCGACCCTGTGGTTCCGATGAGCATCCCGTGGCGGGTCAGCTCCCCGATGGGGAGCATGACGGGCAAGCCGTACTGGTCCTTCCCGAGAAACACGGCAGCCTCACCCTCGCGGCGCGCGAAAACGGGGGCGGGCGAATTCGTCGAAGCCATGAGCTGCACGACGAGTCCTGCGCCGAAGAGACAAAATGCCGCAAGGGGGCTCAAAAAGACCATGGCGAGGGAAATCGCCGTCATCACCCAGGGATTCACCCACCGGATCTTCAGCCATGTTTCGGGACTCAGCCGCGACGCTGGAGCGATCCTGGCCCGATGCGCCCTTTCATCGATGGAACGGGACATACCTGGGGAATAGCTTAAGGACAGGTAATAGGTGATGGGTGACAGGTGATGGGAAAACCGGGAAGAATAATACTCCTATTACCTATTACCCATGGCCCATGACCCGCCTCATTCACAGTTGCTCGCAGGGCGAAATCATGGTACATTCTGACGGGTTAGCAGTTCCGTTTCCAGATGTCCGAACACATATCTCTACTGAAGGAGCCAGCATGCTGTTCTCAAGAATGTTCATCCCCACCGTCAAGGAAGACCCGAAAGAGGCCGAGGTCGCGAGCCATCGACTCATGCTCAGGGCGGGGTTCATCAGGCGCCTGGCTTCCGGCGTCTATACCTGGCTTCCCCTGGGGCTCAGGTCGCTGAGGAAGGTGGAGCAGATCATCCGCGAGGAGATGAACCGGAAGGGTGCCCAGGAGATATTCATGCCGGCCGTCCAGCCGAAGGAGCTCTGGGTCGAGAGCACGCGGTGGGAGAAGTACGGCAAGGAACTTCTGCGCTTCGTCGACAGGAACAACCGCGAGCTGTGCCTCGGACCCACCCACGAAGAGGTGGTGACCGATCTCGTGCGCCGGGAGGTGAAGTCCTACAAGGACCTCCCCGTCAACCTCTACCAGATCCAGAACAAGTTCCGCGACGAGATCAGACCCCGCTTCGGGATCATGCGCTCCCGCGAGTTCTCGATGAAGGACGCCTACAGCTTCGATGTCGACGAGGCCGGGGCGGAGAAGAGCTACAAGGAGATGTACGAGGCGTACGTCAGCATCTTCACGCGGTGCGGGTTCCGGTTCCGCGTCGTCGAGGCCGACACCGGCCAGATAGGCGGGAGCTTCTCCCACGAGTTCATGGTGCTCGCCGACACGGGTGAGGACATCATCATCTCCTGTGATGCCTGCGGGTACGCGGCGAACCTCGAAAGGGCCGAGGTGGGGTTCACGGATGGGCCCGTCTCCGGGAAGAAGGGCCGTCACAGACGAGTGGAAACGCCCAACCAGCGGAAGATAGACGAGGTCTCCTCCTTTCTCGGGATAACGCCGGACAGGCTCCTCAAGACCATCATCTACAATACGGACAAAGGAACGATCGGCGTCCTCGTCCGGGGCGACAGGGAGATAAACGACACGAAGCTGAAAAACCTCCTCAAGCTGGAGGAAATGGAGCTTGCCGACGAGAGAACCATCGAGAAGGCAACGGGAGGCCCCTTGGGCTTCTCGGGCCCCACCGGCCTTTCCATTCCCCTTTACGCGGACATGGACCTCAAGTTCATGGAGGACTTCGTGATCGGCGGCAACGAGCGCGATGTCCACGTGGTGGACGTCAACGTGGGTGATTTCACGGTCAAAGGCTTCCACGACATAAAGGTGGCCGTCGCCGGCGACCGCTGTCCCCGGTGCGAGAACGGGAAGCTCGTCGCCACGCGGGGCATCGAGGTGGGGCACATCTTCAAGCTCGGCCTCAAGTACAGCAAGGCGATGAACGCCACCTTCCTCGACAGCGAGGGCAAGGACCAGTTCATGGTCATGGGGTGCTACGGGATCGGCGTCGGCAGGACCGTGGCCGCCGCCATCGAACAGGGCAACGACGAGAATGGCATGATACTGCCCCTGCCGATCGCCCCCTTCGAGGTGGATGTGCTACCCGTGAACACGACCCACGAGGAGAGCATGAAGGTCGCACGGGAGATATACGAAGAACTTCTGGCGAACGGCGTCGACGCCATCCTTGACGACCGCGACGAACGTCCGGGCGTCAAGTTCAAGGATTGCGACCTCATCGGGATACCGCTTCGGATAACGATAGGGGAACGGGGCCTCAAGGAAGGCATCGTGGAGATAAAGCGCCGGAACAGCAAGGAATTCGAAAAGGTGCCCGCGAAAGAGGCGGCACGGAGGGTCACGAACTATGTTAAAGACGCTAAACACTGCTGATCTCACACCGAAGGAAGAGATAGCGGCACGGATCGACAAGCTCCGCAAGGGGATGACGGAGAAGGGCATCGAGCTTGCCGTCATCCTGCAAAACGTCGACATCTTCTATTTCACGGGAACGCTCCAGCGCGGGGTCCTCGTGGTGTCAGCGGATAAGGGACCGGAGTTCTTCGTCGAAAAGAGCATCTATCGCGCCGGGTTGGAGACACCTCTCGACGTGATACCCGTCAGGCGCGACAAAGAGGTCAAGGACATTCTCATCGAAAAGAACATGCTCCACGGAAGATGCGCCATGGAACTCGACGTTGTGCCCGTCGCTATTTGCGAACGATGGAAATCACTCCTCGGCAAGGACAGGATGGAAGACCTCTCGCAGATCATCAGGGACGTGAGGCTCATAAAGAGCGAGTTCGAGGTCGCCCAGTTCCGGAAATCCGGCGAGATCGTTGAGCGCGTTTTTGAAAAGGCCAAAGACATTATAAAGGAAGGTATGCGGGAGATCGATATTGAAGCCGAACTCGTCGCTGAGGGAAGGAGGCGGGGCCACCAGGGATTCCTCAGGATGCGGGGCCTCAACCAGGAGATGATGAACCTCTATGTCACCCACGGTTACTCCACGACGATCCCCTCCGGCGCCGACGTACCCATATCGGGGATAGGAGTCACCCATGCTATCGGCCAGGGGGCCTCCGTCAACGTCGTGAGACGCGGCATCCCCATTATCGTCGATTACGGCGGCGGATACAACGGGTACATCACCGACGAGACGCGGGCATACGCGGTGGGACCTTTGAAAGACCTCTTTCAGAAACCCTTCGAGGTGGCCCGGGATATCATCAATGAGACGATGGAGAGCGCAAGAGAAGGGGCCGACGCGACGGAGGTCTTCGGAAAGGCCATGGACCGGGTCAGGGCCGCGGGGCTGGAAGAGCATTTCATGGGCCACGGGGAAGGCCAGGTGAGCTTCATCGGCCACGGCCTCGGTCTGGAGATCAACGAGCTGCCAGTTATCACGCCGCGGCACAGGATGATACTCAAGGAGGGCATGGTCTTCGCCTTCGAGCCGAAGTTCATCTTCCCCGGCGAAGGGGCGATAGGCATAGAGGTGGACTTCGTCGTCAGAAAGAACGGCCTCGAAAGGCTGACGAAGACACCCCTCGATGTAGTATACGTCTAAGGTCGTCCCCCGGGCACGATTCAGGACAGGGACCTGCACTCCTGTCTTTCCGTCACGCCCATGAGCGTCTTGAACCGCTGGAGCGCTATCCGGCCCAGGTGGAAGGGTTTCTCGATGCCCTGCATATAGATGTCCCCGTTCCGGTTCTTCTTCCTGAGAAGGCGGATGTGATGCCTGTTGACAAGCAGAGAGCGGTCAAGAGCCATGAAGATGTCTGAAGGAAATCGTTCTTTCCATTCCTTGAGAGGAGAACGCATGACGAAGCATTCGCCGGTGGCACTGAAGATCCGGATGTAATTCTTCTCCGACATGATGGCAGCGATGTTCATAAGATCAATGAAGACAACCCTTTTCCCGGTGTTGAGGCAGACCCTGTCGTTCTGCGTGATGACAGAGCGCTGCCCCCGGTCACGGCCGCTCAAGAGAAACCTTTCCAGCGAAAGGCTCAGTCGGTCCTGGTCGACAGGCTTCAGAAGATAATCGAAAGCGTCTCTCGTGAAGGCGCCGACGGCGAACTCGTCGTAGGCGGTCACAAATATAACGGACGGCCGCTCTTCCATCCTGTCGAGCAGGTCAAACCCTGACCCGCCGGGCATTCTCACATCAAGAAAGACAAGATCCGGCCTCTCCCTCGTGATTGTCTCGCGGGCGGCGGCGGCATCCGCAGCCTCCGCTATCACGTGGACATAAGGATGCTCGCTCAGAAGGTCTCTGAGATTCCTGCGCGCCAGGCGTTCATCATCCACGATCACCGTACGGATCTCCGGTCTAGGCTCATTCGACATCGCATTCCCCTTCCTCTGGCTGGTTTGTCGGATCAATCCGATCTGCCATGAAATAACTGGATACAGAAGCATCAGCTGCTGGCATTGTATGCAATGGAAGACCCGCGCGAAACATGATTGGTACTAACGTGTCTTGACAAGTGCTTAACGGGCTATCGATGGCCCGCTGCACTGCTCGTTGATCCCCATCCGGACCTTTTTCTCCGACCGCCTTCTCGACAGGCCCGGCCGAACCCTAATTTTCTTGCTCCATCGGGAATGCCCGGATATAATTGACCATCATGTCTTTCGAACAGTTCCTGGATGAGGTGAAGGGGTTCCTCGGAGAAGACCGGATCGTTCTCAACCGGGAGCATCTTGCCCATTTTTCCTATGACGCAACGGAACGGCAGTACATGCCGCAGGTCGCCCTGCTCCCTGAGAGTACCGGGGATGTGGCGCGCATCATGAGGTGCGCCAGCCTGAACGGAGTGCCCGTGACACCTCAGGGCGGAAGGACAGGCCTCTCCGGCGGGGCCCTGCCGGTCCGCGGCGGAGCCGTTCTCTCCTTCGCGCACCTGAACCGCATTCTCGAAATCGACGAGGCAAACATGTTCGCGGTGGTAGAACCCGGAGTCATATCCAACGACCTGCAGGTCGAACTGGGCAGGAGGGGCCTGTTCTTCCCCCCCGACCCGTCGAGCACCGTCGACAGCACCCTTGGCGGCAACGTCGCAGAGAACGCCGGATACACGCGGGCCGTCAAGTACGGCGTCACCAGGGACTACGTCAGGGGCCTCGAGGCCGTCCTGCCTTCGGGCGACGTGATAACCCTCGGCGGAAAGACGGTGAAGAACGTTGCCGGGTATGACCTCATCTCGCTTATCGTCGGGTCCGAAGGGACGCTCGCGATCATAACAAAGATAACGCTTCGCCTCCTCATGAGGCCCCGGGCGCGCCGCACCGTCGTGGCATACCTCAACGACCTGCCGGAGGCCGCCGACCTCATCGTCGCCGTCTTTCGCTCCGGGATCGTCCCCTGCGCCATCGAACTCATGGACAACATCGCCATCAACACCGTCGCCGATCATCTCGGCGCCACGCTGCAAAGGAATGCCGCCGCGCTGGTTATCATCGAAACGGACGGCCACGGAGAAGAAGAGGTTGAGGCCGAGGCGCTGGAGATAACCGACCTCTGCCGCCGGTCAAAGGGAGTGACCCAGGCGCGCCTCGCCGCGGACGAAGCGGAGGCGGAGCGCCTCTGGACCTACCGCAGGGAGGTCCTGCCATCGCTCAAGGCACTCGGCAGGGATCATCTCGAGGCGGACGTCGTAGTCCCCCGGTACAATCTGCCGTATCTCGTCAGGTTCACAGGCAGTCTGGAACACAGTGACGCCATCAGGATAGCCACCTATGGCCATGCCGGGGATGGAAACCTTCACGTCACCATCCTCTACCGCCGCAGGAACTTCTCCGAGCTCGAGGAGGCGTACCGACTCCTGGAACTGATATACCGTGAAACGATCGCCATGGGGGGATCCCTTACAGGTGAGCATGGTGTCGGCCTGACCGTCATGGATTATCTGCCCATGCAGATGGAAGGGGAGGCGCTGCCGCTCATGAGGCGCATCAAAGCGGCCTTTGACCCCCGGGGGATCCTCAACCCCGGCAAGATATTCACGGATTGAATAGTGTTGGAAATGCCCATTCGCCGGTGATATAATGGGTGACATCAAAGACGGCATGGCACAGAAGACAAGGGAAGATGATAGTCTGTACCAGGTTCTTTTTGAATCCTCGGAGATTGCCACGGTTATCGCACAGGGCGACGGAACGATCTTACACGTAAACAAGAGGTTCCTCGAACTATCAGGGTACCGCCGGTCCGACCTGGCAGGAAAGAAGAAATGGCCCGAGCTCGTCGTCAACGGCGATCTCACGAAGATGACGCAGTACCGGGACTTCCTGGACCACGGTGCCTCCGCTCCCGCTCACACCTACGAGTTCAAGCTGGCCGCGAGAAACGGTTCCGTCAGGGACGCCTTGATCCTCCGCCAGCCCATCGCCGGCACGAAGCACACCGCCATACACTTTGTCGACATCAGCGATCTTATGCGCGTCGGCAAGAAGGTCATCTCAAGCGAGGAAAAATACCGTTCCCTCATCGAGTCCACGGACGACTCCATATACATGATCGACCGGGCAGGCACCTACCTCTTCGTCAACAGACAGGTGCTCGCAAGGCTGCGCGTGACCGAGGCGAACATCATCGGCAAGCGCTACAACGACTTCCATGACGCCGAGGACACCATGGAATTCGCGGGGTACGTGGACAAGGTCTTTGAGACGGGGTCGTCGCATCGTTACGAACACAAGAGCGGCAGGAACGGGGAACGCTGGATGCTGCGCACACTGAGCCCCATAGTGGAAGGGCACACCGGGCAGGTAAGGTTCGTTGCCGTCGTGTCGAAGGAGATCACCGACCTTAAGAGAACGGAAGAGAAACTGAAGTACCTGAGCCTCCACGATCCCCTGACAAACCTCTATAACCGGGCCTATTTCGAGGAGGAGATGCATCGTCTCGATAACAACCGGTTCGACATCGTCGGGCTCATCATGTGCGATGTCGATGGCCTGAAGTTGGTCAACGACACCCTGGGCCACGACAGGGGAGACGAACTTCTCGTCGTCGCGTCACAGGTCATCAGGAAGTCGTTCCGCGAAAGCGATGTTGTCGCACGCGTCGGAGGAGACGAGTTCGCCATCCTTCTGCCGAACAGCCCCAGGCCGAAGGTTGAGGAGATCTGCGCGAGGATCAGGACCAGCATCGCCGCCTACAATAAGAAGAACCCCGGTCTTCCCCTGGGTATTTCCACGGGGTTCGCCATCCGCACCGGTCCCGGCCAGAGTATGGCGGAACTCTACAGGGAAGCCGACAACGCCATGTACAAGGAGAAGCTCTTCGGCAGTCAGCATGCGCGCAATGTCATAGTGAAGAATCTCCTCAACACCATCGAGGCCAAGGGCATCACGACGAAGCAGTCCCTCAAACGGTTGAGACAGTTCGTGACCGTCCTGGGAGACGCAGCCGGCCTGCCCGAGAAACGCCTGAAGGACCTGGCGCTCCTTGCCCAATTCCACGACATCGGGAACATCAGCATCCATGACCGGATACTCCTGAAGTCGGGCAGCCTCACCGAGGAGGAACTCACAGAGGTCCGCAAGCACTGCGATATCGGTCACCGTATCGCCCAGTCCGCCGCAAGCCTGACGCCCATAGCGGACTATATCCTGAAGCATCATGAGTGGTGGGATGGCAGCGGATATCCCTTAGGCCTCACGGCCGAGGAGATACCCCTCGAAAGCAGGATCATGGCCATAGCCGACGCCTATGAATCGATGACCGGCGGACGTCCTCACCGCAAGGCGGTATCCAGAGAGGAAGCGCTCAAGGAACTGCTCAGGTGCGCCGGCACTCAGTTCGACCCTGATCTCGTAAACAAATTTGTCAAAATAGTAGCATGAAAAGCTGAGTTCTTCTTTTCCTAGGTCATAGTATACGTATCTAATCTACTAGACCTATTAAGACCGCAGGCCACCGCTCTCACACAAAAAGGTCTGTAAAAGCAAACTTCTCTGCGTCGAAGAGCCCGCTGTCGCTCAGTTTGAGCTTCGGGATCACCACAAGGGCCATGAAGGAAAGCGTCATGAAGGGCGCCTTGAGCGTCGTGCCCAGGTCCCGGGCAAGCAAGGTGAGACGGCTGTATCTTTCGGCGACGCTGTAGCCGTCCTCGTTCGACATGAGACCCGCCACGGGAAGGGACAGCACCATCTTCATGTCCTCCGAGACGAGCGAGATGCCGCCCTTCTTCTCGATGACAAGATTGACGGCGTCGCAGAGCATCTCATCGCTCGTGCCCACGGCGACGATGTTATGGGAATCATGGGCAATGGATGAGGCCATGGCGCCCTTCTTCAGGCCAAATCCCCTCACGAAAGCGACCGCGGGCGGCCGATCGGCATAGCGGTTCACAACGGCTATCTTGAGAATATCCCTGTCCATATCGCAGACAACAGCGTCACCCGCAAGTGCGGGAGCCTCGACGTGAGCATAGGTCACGACCTGGCCTTCTATGACACCGATGACACGGATGGCGTCAGACCTCTTGAGGACCTGAAAATCCTCCGGCTTCCTGGCGGTCGCCCGAAAGACGTTGACCGGCCCTGTGCTGCAGTGGGGAATGCGGCTTTCGCCTGCTTCGGCAACAATCTCTCCGCGCACTATGGTCCTGAGGACTTCAAGGTTCTCAAGGCTGTCCACAACGATCATATCGGCGGGGTCCGAAGGTCTGAGAAGACCCACACGGAGACCGTAGTGCATGGCAGGGTTGACACAGGCGCACCTCAAGACCTTCATAACGTCCACGCCTTTGCTGATGGCCCGGGCGGCAAGCCTGTTGATGTGTCCCTTCACGAGGGAATCGGGGTGCTGGTCATCGGTGCAGAGCATGCAGAAGTCCGGAGATTCGGCGATCAGGGGGTAGAGGGTATCGAAGTTCCTTGCCGCCGAACCCTCACGGATCAGCACCTTCATACCCAGGGAGATCTTTTCGCGCGCCTCTTCAAGCTCGAAGGATTCGTGGTCCGTGGATATACCCGCTGCAATGTACCTGCGCAATCCTTCTCCGCGAAGGCCCGGTGCGTGCCCGTCCACCGGTTTTCCCCTTCGTCTTGCCGCGTCGATCTTCGCCAGGACCCCAGGGTCGCCGGCGATGACACCGGGGACGTTCATCATCTCGCTGAGATACCCCACGCCCTCTTCATCAAGGAGGGCCTCCGTCTCGGCGAGGCCGATCGAGGCGCCGGACGTTTCGAAGGGGCTCGCAGGAACACAGGATGGAGCACCGAAGGCGAAGGTAAAGGGGATGCCGCTCGCGTCCTCCATCATGAAGCGCACACCCCGCGGCCCCAGGACATTGGCGATCTCATGGGGGTCGGACACGGTCGCCACCGTTCCGTGGACGACGGCAAGGCGGGCGAAACCGGCCGGCGTAAGCATTGAGCTCTCGACATGGACGTGAGAATCCACAAAACCGGGGAGGATATAGGTATCGTACCAGTAACGTTCCCTGTCGATGCCGGTTATGATTCCATTGGCGATATGAATGGTTCCCGGGAAGACGGTCTCGTTATGGAGATCGACAATATTACCGGAGATGGTCTTCATTGAAAGACCCGAATTATCGAATAACCAATGACCAAATTCCAATGACCAGGGGAACGGCCTTTGCCGCCGGGTGTCTCTTGACTGGTCATTGGCAGTTGGTCATTGGTTATTGTCAGTATGTCTCACTCTGCCTCTATCACCGTCGCTTCGTTGTATGCCCTGGTGTAGGCGTTGATGTTCTTCTGGCCGTTGACACCAAAGCGGTTGCGAACGGGCTCTTCCAGCGTGCTGAGCTCGACGACTTGCGTTGCCCGGACGAGGGCTCCGAGCATCGTCGTGTTCGTTATGGGAACGCCCAGCTCTTCCCTGGCGATCTTCGACGCATCGACGGCAACAATGTTCTGCCCGGGAAACGTTTGTTTCAATTCCTCCGGGGATTTGTTGGAGTTGATGATGATGTAGCCGCCCTTCTTGAGACCGGCCGTCGGGTTTGCCGCAGCGATCAGGGTAGGGTCCAGGATGAGGACGCTGTCAGGTTTATAGACCTTTGACCTCAGCCTGATGGGCTTGTCGGATACACGCAGAAAAGCCTGAACAGGGGCTCCGCGGCGCTCGGGACCGAAACTCGGAAATGCCTGCGCGCGCATGCCCTGCTTGATGGCAGCCTGTGCAATGATCTCGGCGGACGTAACGGCTCCCTGCCCGCCTCTTCCGTGAAATCTGACCTCTAACATATGCTCTCTCCTTTTAAGAAACTGAAGTCTTTATCCGCCACTGTGTGCCTTTGGGTGTGTCAAGCAGCATGATCCCCTTGTCCGCCAGCATGTTCCTGATCTCGTCGGCCTTCTGAAAGTCCTTGTTCTTCCTTGCCTCGACACGACCGTTGATGGCATCCTCGACAAAAGAAACGTCAAGACCCATGCGGGCGAGGTGCCGGACCTTCTCCCGGGATTCCAGGGACGCCAGATCGTCGCCGAGAAGTCCCAGGGTACCGGCAAGCGATTCATAGACAGCCTCCGCGGAAGCGATGAGGGCAAGGGCGCTCTCATCCTTTTCGTCGACCATCCTGTTGATCTCCTTCGAAAGCTCGAAAACGTACGAAAGGCCGAGGGCGGTGTTGAAATCGTCATCCATCGCCTCGGTGAACTTTCGGGCGATCTGGTCGGCCTCAGGATAGGGCCGCGCCTCGAATGTCCTGCCCTTCTGCGCCTCACGTGCCCGTTCCCGGGTATAGTAGAGCCTGTGCAGGGCCGTGTTGATATCCTCGATGGATTGGCCGCTGTAATCTACCGGGCTGCGGTAGTGATTGGACAGGTAGAAAAGGCGAAGGACCTCGGGGTGGTACTCCTTGAGGAAATCCCTTATGAGCAGCGTGTTGCCTATGGACTTTGACATCTTCTCGCGGTCGATGTTGACGAACCCGTTGTGTACCCAGTAATTGACGAACTTCTTTCCCGTCGCCGCCTCGGTCTGGGCCTTCTCGTTCTCGTGATGGGGGAAGACAAGGTCCTTCCCGCCGCCGTGGATATCGAAGGGGTTTCCGAGATAAAGGGTGCTCATGACGGAGCATTCTATGTGCCAGCCCGGCCTGCCCGCCCCGAAGGGGGCATCCCAGAAAGGCTCTCCCTCTTTTGACGCCTTCCAGAGAGCGAAGTCGAGGGGGTTCTTCTTCTTCTCGTCCACCTCGACCCTGGCCCCGGCGACCATTTCCTCGAGGGGACGCCCGGAGAGCTGGCCGTAGTTGCGAAAACTGTCCACGGAGAAGTAAACATCCCCGTCGATATTGTAGGCATGGCCCTTGTCTATCAGGGTTTCCACGAGGGCTATCATATCGGCGATATGCTCCGTGGCACGAGGCTCATGGTCCGGCCGGAGCACCCCCAGGGCATCCATGTCGTCATAGAAAGAGCGAATGTACGTCTCGCCCACCTCCTGCCAGGGTATGTTCTCGGCATGAGATCTCTTGATTATCTTGTCGTCGATATCGGTGAAGTTTCTCACGTAGGTGGTGCCGAAGCCCTTCGAGCGCAGGTACCGGTATATGGTGTCGAAGACGATGGCGCTCCTCGCGTGGCCGATATGGCAGTGGTCGTACACCGTGACTCCGCAAACGTACAGCTTCACCTTCCCTTCGGTGACGGGGGTGAAGTCCTCTTTCCTGCCTGATATCGTATTGTAAACCTTCAGGGCCATAGTGTTGACCGTATTTTCTACCACAGCTGTCGCGGCCTTGTCAAAGCAATTGAATCAGCGCTTCTCCCCCGCGAGCGTGAGTTGGCGGGCGCCTTCGCGGAGGTCCCTGATGAGATTCGCGATCTGGTCGTGATAGTAGGGGATGCATCCTTCCGCGGCGTCCGTTATCATCTCGTTCGCCTTCATCGCGTTGGCGTGGTCCCTCAGGGTTCCCGTATCGGGTATCTCGCCGGGGCGAAGCCCCCATTCTCTCATCCGCAATGCGCCGATCTGCAGGGGAAGCTTGCTTTCGTAGAGCATTTCGAAGGCATCGATCACCGCAAGGTATCTCGTGAGGACGTCAGCGGGGAGTTCCTCGATGATGCCGTCCTTCCTGGCTACCTGGAGATAGTTGCACGTCATATCGACAAACCCGGCAAGGCCGATCATGAAGAAATCCAGCTTGTCGAGGGTCGGGGACCCCTGGTCCTTTGCGACGTCCATGACGATGGAGGCGACCTGTTTCACCTGCGGCATGAAGACCCACTCGCGCGAAGCGGTCTCCGTCCGTCTCAGGACGTCGCTCAAAAGGGCAAAGACCTCGTCTTCCGGGAGGCCTCCCATCCCGCCGCCACCGGACTGTTTCCTGACCGCCTGATCGAGGTCGGCGGGCCTGACCAGGTGAAGAACGGGGGCAAAACGGTGTGCAAGCTCCTCCTGACGGTCGACGGGGATGCATGACATGGCGTTGCACAAGGCCTCGGGCACCGAACCCCGCGGGTCCGAGAGCATGCGGGAAAGAGAAGAGCAGAGCCCATGCGCTCCGGCCGCGGGCCGCGCTCTTTCCTGAAGGTATTTCTGGAAGATGGGGTCGACTTTCCCGGAGAGGTCCATTTCTTTCACGAGATGACCATACCGACGGGGCTCCCGTCTTGCGGCAGCCACGATCTCAGAGGCTTTTCTCAGTGTGTTCTGGTGGAGTCCCACCACCTTTGCCGCATGGGACCTGGCGTGTCCGTAGCTGCGGTTGACGCCTCTTTCCGGTGCCTTTGCGTCTTCGGCCCCATCGACGCCGGAATGGTCGGCGGGCACCCGGTCGCCTGGTCGGCGGGCACCTGCCAGGATCTGCCTTTCCATTCCCATCCTCAATTGCTCCTTTTTGACTGCTTCGAAGATGGCCACTTTTTCCGATATCGTGAAGTCCTTCCTGCAAATGTTCTCGTCATGCTCTCCGAGCACAAGGCTCTCTATGTCGACAAGATTGACGTGGGTGCCCTCGACGAGGGAGGTTATGCCAAGCTCCATGAGGGCTTTGAGCCTGCGATAGCCGGCAACGAGTTCATTCGTTCCCTTTCGGATCACAATCGGCTGGAGAAGCCCCAGTTCCGATATGGAGCGCTTCAGGTCCTCCATGTCTCCGAGCTCTTCCCTGTAACGTCTGCCAACAACGATATCACCGATCTCCATGTACCCCTCCCTCACCGGCCGGTTGTTCCACATCCCATGGCGCCGCCCATGATGGTCATGTCGTGCACTTTATATAATATATCCTCCTCACGCGACGTACCGTCATTTCGGGCATCACTCCCCCCGAACCCCATGAAACACCCCTGTACAATTGAGACACGGGTCATCGGCGGCGTCTGCCATGCGGATCACCGTGGATTCGGAGATCATCGCGCGCTGTTCGATAGGAAGGGTGCGCGGAATGCACGCTAAGAGACGATCGGAGTAGCGGGTCCGGGTCATCTCCGGTGGGTATGAACCCGAAACAGGCGCTCCGGGTTCACCGTTTCTCGACGAATGAGGGATTGGACCATCTCTCCATGGGGAGAAAGTAGTAATGATTCTTGTTCCCCCTTCCTCTTCCCTTGCGTTGCACGATCATCCACCTGCCCCTGAGGACTTTAATGGCATCGATGGTCTTCCTCTTCGATATTCCCGCGGCATCGGCGATCTCGTTGATGGACAGGCCCCTGCTCCTGATGAACCCCCTCTTCCGTCTGCCGGCGTCGGACTTCAGGAGAAGAATGATGAACACGGAGCTCACGTAAGGTCCGAGCACCGCCATGTAACGGTCCACGTAAAACAACAGGATATCGGCGGTACCGGGATCGCCACTTCCCGCTCTCTTTTCGCCCATACCCGCGGCTTCGTTCGTCACGTCTTCTCCGACCGCGAGGAACCGAATATGGAAAGGACATTGCGTTCGCTCCTGCGCCCGCCCGGGCCGGCGACCGCAATCCCTTTTTCGGCCACGTGGTCCTTTTGCCAGAGTCCGGCAGTCGGCACTCCTTCCGTGACCGGACCGGTCGGACAATATGCCCCCACCCATCCCGGATTCCAATCGCCAGGCGTCCGCTCTTCCACTGCTGCATCGCCGGCGGAACCCTCGATGTCATCCACCGTTTCCAGGAGCGAAAACCTCCAACGCTGATCCCTTCTGGCCATCCTCTTGACCCGCTGCTCTATCCAGAGACAGATGTAGGAGGCTATCTCTCCGACGGATTTCGTAAGGTCAAGCTTCTCCTGACTGGCCACCTGCATCAGGACGACCGTCGCGTCCTGAACATAGTCATTCAACTGATCGCCCACGAAATGTCCCCTGTCCACCCTGCCGAGGACCGTCCTGACAACGTTCTCTATGACCTTCCTCGAATACAGTCTCTCCACCAGCCAGAACTGACCCGACGACCTGGCGTCTTCCACCATAAGGCTGAACTCGTCGGCGCCCATGGACCTGAAGAAGGCCCTGGCGTAGGACGCAACCGCCTGTGTCCGCTCCCCTAAAGTCACCACCGGTGACACTCCCTGCTCCATACCCATCGCTCTCAGATCTCCTTTCCATTCTTATTACGACAGCTCCCGCAGTCCATCTCTTCCTCTGCAAAGGTAACGCGGACCTTTCCGTATCCCAGGAGGGCCATCCGCTCCCGCGTGCCCCGTTCGAAGAGCCGCGCGACAACCGAACAGGGCATGTTCACCTTCTCCCGGACGGCACCGAAGGCTTCCGCGAGCCTCTCGGGTGTCGGTGCCCTGCTGAGGCGAGCTGCCATGTCGGGATCGAGATGCCTGCCTGCCACCCGAAGGAAGCCTTCAACTCCCTTTCCCCCGGCGATACGCACATTCTCCCGGTGGTCATAGAGCCGGCGCCTCGACCGGACGGTTCGTATCGCGACGAGGGATCCCAGCGCGAACACAAGGGTGCAGGAGAAGATGCGCGTCGTACGCCTCGTGCTTGCCGAGGCGGCGATCATCGCCTTCCTCAGGGCCTTCGCGTTGATCCGGCCGTAGTTGCCGGTCCTCGCGACCTCCGCGTCGACTAAGGTGAGGATGCTCTCTATCCTCGGTAATTCCATCCCCTGGTCCCCGCCGATGGGACAGTAGCTGTGTACCTTCGCCTGTATTCGCAGAAGCGGCAATTCTATCCTGTGGAGCACGACGGGGCTCCGCGACGCAAAGAAGGCAAGAACACCGAAAACAAAGATGCCAGCCACAAAGAATACCCCATGGTCCGAGACCTTTCCATCCTGCCGCTCCACGACACATTCCTCCTTTGAGAACAACAGAAACCAGGCGTCGATATGGATTGTCCTGCGAAGAAATTACTCTGGAAGTCTATGAAAGTACATTTGAAATAATGTTGTCAATACAAAAGGCTCCAAACAAACCCTTTCACGGTGCAAACAGACCATGCGCGGGGTTCCTGCGGCCGGCAAGGTGGAGCCGCCCTCGCCCGCGCTTCGGGTCGTCAAGGTCTTTGCCCGGCAATTCCTTCCTACGATGCTATTTATCTTCAAAGGATCGGATGGGAGAAACATGACAAACGGGAACGAAATGCCCGACGCCTTCGTAGCCAGAAGGTCCGAGGGTTTCGAGATAGTCCTTCCACGGGCGGCGATAGAAAGAGCTGCGAGGCGGCTGGCCGAGGCCACCAATGCTGCCGGTTTCCACGACGCGATGGAGCTCGCCTGGTTCAGATTCGATCCCGGGGCCGACAGGGAGATGCTCGACTGTGTTTCAATGCTCCTCACGCTTTACCGCTCTTCGCTCGACGGGAACGTCAGACCTTCCCTTGATCTCGAGGAACTCTACGGGCGGGCATATAGCGAGATGGCGACCGAACACGGCAGTCTTCCCGATGAGCGGGCTCCATGGTACTCTCCCGGCCACACCGGAGGATGAGTTGCGGGCAGCAAGGATCATTATCGTCCTCTTCTGCGCCCTCGGCATTTATCACTATCCCGTGGCACAGGGGTATTGCGGACCGGACAGGGGTGCCGGGGGAACGACAGGTCTCTCTGCCGAGATTACGGCCATGAAGAACGACAACCCTGACAAGTACCGGGATTTCCGGCATGTCCTGCGGCACATCCGCAGGATGAACGGGAGACAGGATGAAAAGACATCCCTCGCCGTCGCAAAGGCGCTCGTGGACCATGTCTACTGGGAGAGATATCGTTTCACCTCCGGGGAGCACCGGCTCAATTTCCTCTCCGTCCTCATGGGCATCGTGCTCGTTGAGAGCGCCTTCGACCCCGCGGCAGTAAGCAACAGGAACGCGCGGGGACTGATGCAGGTCCACTGGCCGACGTGGAAGCGATATTTCTCCTCCCCGGAGGAGGCGCATGACCTCCGCAGGAACCTCACCGTGGGGACGGGAATCCTTCGTCATTACATGCGACGGTCGAACAATGACCTGCGCCGCGCCCTGTACAGATACCTTGGAGCACCCGACGACCGGTACGCCGACAGGGTCATCGATAGTGCGGCCGCGTTTAAGGCCCGCGTGTTGGCGGACCCCCTGAAGCGGCAGGTCGGAGAGGAGAAGCCATGAGGCATATCTTCGCCGCCTTGCGGCGGCAGGCAACCCGGGGGAGACATTCGAACATGACAGGGCCCGCGGGAAGACGGGGGGCTTTTGTCCGTGTCTTATTACTCTCCTTCTGTCTCCTCGGTTTTTCGGCAATGGGGCAGAATGCGTACGCCGAAGCCGTCTACATCATACCGCCCGTGCCGGAGGGCGGCGCCGTGCTGAAGTACAAGAGCGTGCACTTGAGCGGCACCGTCCTCGACAAACCCTCATGCGACGCCGGGATGACGGCCAGAATATTCGTCACTCCCGTGCGCATGCTCGGAGGTTCATCGACCACAATCGTTCCCATCGCCGGGGTAAGCGCCTTCGCCACCGACAACGGCAACGGGAAGTGGACCGTCAGGGGTCAGGTCAAGACCGCCGACAACGGCCTCCTGGAGGACGGCAACGCCATCATCCTCGTCGTGGAGGCCTACTGCTGTGTCAATGACTTATGCAACTGACGGGCGTTTCGGAAATGGAGATGCCGGGCTGCCGGGATCCTTCAGGGATCCCGGCAGCCCGGCATCGGGTGAAAGGGGTCTTTTCAGCCCTTGTCGAGTTTCACGACAACATAGATATTATTCCCCTGTCTGTGGATGAGGAAGAGAACGCTCTTCCTACCGCTCTCCTCACCCATTTTCCCGATAAAGCCTTCCACGTCCTTTATTTGAGTCCTGTTCACCTCCCGGATGACATCGCCTCTCATGATGCCCGCTTCCTCCGCCGGGCTCCCCGGTTCAACAGACGCGACAACCACGCCCTGCCGGGTCTTCAGCTGGAGGGCCCGTGCCACCTCGGGAGTGATGGCCTGGACCATTATTCCCACCTTGTTCTCGCCGGATCCTTTTCCGGACACCTCTGCCACGGTGTCCTCCATCCGTGCTATCCTGACCGTCTTCCCGACGGTCTTGCCGCCGCGAAGCAGTTTCACCGACACATCCTTGCCGACCGGCGTTGCCGCGACGATCCGCGGCAGGTCGGTGGAGGTCGCGACGTCCTTGCCGTCAAACTCAACGATGACATCCCCCTGGGCTATCCCCGCCTTATCGGCGGGCCCATCCTTGACCACATCGGCAACGAGGGCCCCCTTCCTGTCCGTGAGCCCGAAGGAAGAGGCGAGCGCCGGGGTGATCTCCTGTATGCTCACCCCGAGCCAGCCGCGGGTGACCCTCCCGCTTCCTTTCAACTGGGCTATCACGCTTCTGGCGGTATCGATGGGGATAGCAAAGCCTATACCCTGCCCTGAAGCAACGATCGCCGTGTTGATCCCGATCACCTCCCCTTTCGTATTGATGAGAGGGCCACCGCTGTTTCCCGGATTTATGGAGGCATCCGTCTGAATGAAATTGTCATAAGGTCCTGAGCCGATGATCCTGCCCTTGGCGCTGACGATCCCTGCCGTCACCGTCTGTTCCAGGCCGAAGGGGCTGCCTATCGCGACGACCCAGCTGCCGACCTTGAGCTCCTCCGAATTGCCCATCGTTATGGGCGTGAGGTCCGAAGCACCCTTGATCCTGATGAGAGCGAGGTCCGTCTTGGGGTCCCTGCCGACAATGCTCGCGTCGAACTCCCTGCCGTCGGCCAGCTTCACTTTTATCTCGTTGGCACCGTCCACAACGTGGTTATTGGTCACGATATACCCGTCCCCATCGATGATGAACCCGGAGCCCAGGCTCTTCTGCCGGAAATCCTCAGGCGAGCCGTTCCCTCGCCGGCGGCCGAAGAAGTCTTCAAAAGGGTCCCGCCCGCCGAAGGGGCTCTCATTACCGAAAGGATTCCCGAAGAAGTGGCGAAAGACGCGTCCATCCCCTTTGAGTGTCTTCACCGTCTGAATGTTCACGACACTGGGACGCACCTTCTCCGCCAGCTCCGTGAAGTTCCCGGGGACCATGATGGGCACCGCGGAGCTCTTCGAAGGCGCAGGCGTGTTATCCGTTCCCTTAACCGCCTTCGAAACCCCATAGCCGAGCCCCACCGTGAGCGCGATGGTCACCAGTATGACAACAACAGCTCTGATTACCCTTCTTTGTTCCATACAGGTCTCCTTGATGTATATTGGCCAGGCACCGCCTGCCGCTAGTGCAGTCTACATCGCGAAGTTTGTCAGAACATGACGCGAAGATTACAAATTGGTAATGAAGACGGGTGATAGGTAATGGGTGATGGATCACATCTGTCCAGAATACAGTCTACGGCAACGGACATGCTGACGCTAGGGAGTAATCGAGAGAAATAAAAATGACCAATGACCAAATTCCAATGACCAATGAAAAAGATAATAACCAATTGAACAAAGCGAAGGGCGGACTGCCTGTATCGTTTTTCTTTGGTTATTGGTTATTGTCTGTTTATCTGGTCATTGGAATTTGGTCACTGCTGTCCAAGATAATCCATTTCCCAAAATGCGTTCCTTATAAAACAACGGTTTAGGACAGGTAAATCCTTCATTCCAAAACCAGGTTGCCCTTCTCATGGTCATTACACGTCATTATGCT